>Ga0214168_1000219_pt1 | contig 23219 bp, 18 predicted proteins | sample LakMenepilimnion_FD_153002 | JGI IMG/M metagenome (GOLD analysis project Ga0214168, IMG submission 153002) | Freshwater microbial communities from Lake Mendota, WI - Practice 29OCT2010 epilimnion v4 | ecosystem: Environmental > Aquatic > Freshwater > Lake > Epilimnion/Euphotic zone | place: Lake...
GTTCGCGCCGTTAGGGCTTTTTAACCATTTAACTATTTGACAATTTATAAAGTTCCGAGTACTCGGGACAAAAAATTTAAAGAAAATAAAATGGCCTTATATTATGAGTTACCAGTTTATCGGGATGTGCATAAGATAAGTTTGTGCTAACCACTGCGCTAACTAATCCTTCAGAAACACCACATTTCCCCATTCTGCGCTAGTTTCAATATAACTAGTATAAACTTGGTCAAGAAGCAATAAACGCCTATCTTTGCCGTCCAAACATCGCGAGGTAGAGCAGCGGTAGCTCGTCGGGCTCATAACCCGAAGGTCGGAGGTTCGATCCCTTCCCTCGCAACATAGTAACCCGCTCCCGATTCCTATCGAGAGCGGATTTTTTTTGTAGTAACTTTGTATCATTAACGAAAAGGCATGAAAGTAGGGTTTGTAAATATATTTGGTAAACCAAACGCAGGTAAAAGCACTTTACTGAACGCCATTATGGGCGAGAAGATGGCTATTGTGTCATCCAAAGTACAAACCACGCGCCATAGAATTAAGGCCTTTTTGAACAAAGTGGATGAGTATCAAGTCATATTTTCCGATACGCCAGGGATCATTGATCCTAAATATAAGCTGCATGAGAAGATGATGGGGGCGGTTAAATCGGCCTTGGAAGATGCTGATTTGGGACTTTTAATGGTGGATGTTAGGGATGATTTTGACGAAATTGACGCTATGTTTAGTGCGTTAAAGCTAAAAGTGCCTTGTATTGTGGTAATGAATAAGTCGGATTTGGCTGCGGGCGGCAGGGTAAAAGAAGCAAATGCATACTTTAGTACAAAGCCTTATTGTACCAAAATAATTTCAATTAGTGCATTGAATATCAGTGATGTAGATAGGTTAATGAAAGTTATACTTGAACTTATTCCTGAAGGGGGGCACCCGTTTTTTGACCAGGAGGATTTGAGTGATATGCCGACTAAGTTTTTTGTGAGTGAGATGATCCGGGAAAAAATCTACCAGTTGTTTGGGGAGGAAATTCCTTATCATACTGCCGTGTTGGTGAATTCATTTAAGGAGCAGCCGCTTTTAACCAAAATTCAGGCGGATATTGTGGTCAATCGGGAAACCCAAAAAGCAATAATTATTGGGCAAGGGGGTAAGATGATTAAGGAGATAGGTAGTTTGGCTAGGAAGGATATAGAGGAGTTTATTGGTTCCAAGGTTTACCTAGAACTATTTGTAAAGGTGAAGCCTAAGTGGCGTGACAATGATATGAAATTAAAAGAATTTGGGTATTAATATTAATTGACAGCTAATTACATTTAATGTAATGGTTATCAATGATTTATATAATGTTGATTGAATATTAAATTGAATTATTATGAGTTATACAGTGGCAATTGTTGGAAGGCCAAACGTAGGAAAAAGTACCTTGTTTAATCGTTTCTTAGAGGAGCGTAAAGCAATTGTAGATGATATTAGTGGCGTTACTAGAGACCGTCAATACGGGGTAACTGAATGGAATGGTAAAACATTTAACGTGATAGATACGGGCGGTTTTGTGCCGGATTCCCGTGATATGTTTGAAACTGAAATTCGTAAGCAGGTAAATATTGCCATTGAGGAAGCGAATGCGATCATTTTCATGGTGGACGCAGCAGTGGGTTTAACTGATTTGGATTCTTCTATGGCAAACATGCTTCGCCGAAGCACGAAGCCGGTGTATGTATGTGTGAATAAAGTAGATAATTCAACCAGGGCTTTAGAAGGAACTGAGTTTTACGGAATGGGCTTTGAGCACAATTACTTTGTGAGCTCTATATCAGGAAGTGGTACCGGTGAAATTTTAGATGCGGTTACGAATGGTATGAAGGATGAGCCGGTGAAAGTGGTGAATGCAGAATTACCCGAAGGCGCTGAACCTGAGGAGGAAGTTGCCATCCCTAAAATTGCCATTATGGGCCAACCCAATGTTGGAAAATCTTCCTTGTTAAATGCCATGATTGGTCAAAATAGAACCATCGTATCGGATATTGCCGGCACTACGCGTGATACCATTCATACCCATTATAATATGTTCCAAAAGGAATTTGTTTTAATAGATACGGCTGGAATTAGAAGAAAGAATAAGGAGAAAGATGATTTAGAGTTTTATTCCATTATCCGCGCCATTAAGGCCATGGATGAAGCAGATGTTTGTTTATTAGTGATTGATGCAGTGAAGGGGATTACCGCACAGGATTTGAGTATTTTTAGCTTGGCTGCAAAAAAAGGGAAGGGTATTGTTGTATTGGTGAATAAATGGGATTTGATTGAGAAAGAGACCAATACGGCTAGGGATTATGAAAAAGTACTCAAGGACAAACTGGCACCTTTTACAGATGTGCCTGTACTATTTATATCTGCACTTGAAAAAACGAGGATATTTAAGGCGATTGAATTGGCTTTGGATGTATTCGAGAATAGGCACCGTAAAGTACCTACCTCTAAGCTAAATGACATTATGCTTAAAGTGGTTCAAAATTACCAAGCACCTGTGGTGCGAGGGCATATTATAAAGATCAAGTTTGTATCTCAATTACCGACTAGGGTCCCAAGTTTTGCCTTTTTTACCAATTTCCCTGACGATATTAAAACCCCCTATAGGAACTATTTAGAGAACCAAATAAGGGCAAATTTCAAGTTTACAGGGGTTCCGGTAAGGATTTACTTCAGAAAAAAGTAGATTTTATATAGATTTTAAGGATTATTTTAAAATTTAATGTTAAAATTTGGCGTTTTTAATGTGGATTCTTATCTTCGCATCCGTATTAAATACAAACTTAAAACCATTTCAAAATGAAAAAAGTATTCGCAATCTTAGCTATCGCTGCATTAACTGCATGTGGTGGTGCTTCTACTGAAGCTACAACTGATACAGCTGCTGCTGCAACTGTAGATACAACTGCTGCTGTAACTGTTGACACAACTGCTGCTGCAACTGTTGATACAACTGCTGCTGCTAAGTAATTTAGAAGTTTTCAATAACTTCTTGCAAGAAGGTCCTTCCCGATAATATCGGGAAGGATTTTTTATTTTGGGGTGGCCTGTCGATAAATCACCATTCTCCAATACTTTTGGCATCAATATTGCCTTATTAGGGTGTACATTACCTGTAGGCTGTTTTCGGCGGCGGGTATGTCAATTTGACTATTTTAAAATAAATAACAGTGGATAATAATTTTTTATTTAGAGCAGAGGACGATAATGAATTCATACCCTTATTCTCATTTAATGAGCAGGATTTGGAAGGGGATAAGGATATGGTTGTGGATGATATCATTCCTATTTTACCATTACGTAATACGGTTTTGTTTCCTGGGGTAGTGATTCCAATTACGGTAGGGAGAGATAAAAGTATTCAAGCTGTAAAGGCTGCTTATAATAAGGATAAATTAATTGGGGTGGTTTCACAAAAGGATGGAAATATTGAAGATCCAACGCCTAGTGATTTATGTGCTATTGGTACCGTTGCAAAAATCATTAAAATGATTAAAATGCAGGACGGTGGCACTACCATCATTATCCAAGGTAAAAAGCGTTTCCAATTACTTGAAATGAAAGAAGAGGATCCGTTTTTTAAAGCAAGTATCAAAGTATTGGTGGAAGAAAAAGTGGGGAAAGAAGATCAAAATTTTCAAGCTTACTTGTCCAACATCAAGGATTTGGCAACGCAAATCATTCAATTGTCTCCAAATTTTCCTTCGGAGGCTGCAATGATTTTAAAAAATATTGAGAATCCTTTATTCTTAATCAATTTTGTAAGCAGTAATTTAAATGTGGAGATTGCCAACAAGCAAGGTTTATTAGAAGAAAATAAAATCTCCCTTAAGGCTGAAAAGCTGATTCAATATTTACAACAGGAATTACAATTTGTTGAATTAAAAAATAAAGTGGCGAATAAAACGCGCACTGAAATTGACAAGCAACAAAGGGATTATTTTTTACAACAGCAACTTAAAAGTATCAAGGATGAATTAGGCGGTGATGCGAATGATCGAGAGTTGGCTGAAATGAAAAAGAAGGCCGAAAATAAAAAATGGCCAGAGAGTGCAAAAAAAATATTTCAAAATGGCTTAGAAAAATTAGAAAGGATGCATTCCAGTACCCCGGACTATTCGGTGGTGTATAATCATCTTGATTTGATTTTAGATTTACCTTGGGAGGAATACACGGATGATAACTATGATTTAAAGAACGCCAAAAAGGTGTTGGATGCAGATCATTATGGCATGGGAAAAATCAAGAATCGTATTTTAGAATATTTAGCGGTACTTAAAATAAAAGGGGATATGAAAAGTCCAATTTTATGTTTCTTAGGGCCTCCAGGTATTGGTAAAACATCTTTAGGTAAATCCATTGCACACGCTATTGGTCGCAAATACGTAAGGGTAAGTTTAGGAGGGTTGCATGATGAGAGTGAAATTCGAGGACATCGTAAAACTTATATTGGCGCAATGCCAGGTAGAATTATTCAAAGTATACGAAAAGTTAAAACATCTAATCCAGTCATGATTTTAGATGAGATTGACAAAATTGGAAGTGATCATAGAGGGGATCCGTCCTCTGCTTTATTGGAAGTGTTAGATCCAGAACAGAATCATAGTTTTTATGATAATTATTTGGAGTCAGAATATGATTTAAGCAAAACATTATTCATCGCTACTGCTAATGATATTAGTCGGATTCAACCAGCTTTGCGCGACCGATTAGAAATTATTGATTTAAGTGGCTATGCAGTGGAAGAAAAAGTGGAGATCGCGAAACGCCATTTATTACCAAAGCAAAAATCGGCACATGGTTTAGATAAAATAAATTTTAAAGTGCAGGACACCGTTTTGGAAAAAGTAATTGAGGATTATACGCGTGAAAGTGGGGTACGTGAATTAGATAGGCAATTGGCTTCTATCATGCGTTACCAGGCCAAAGAATTGGCGTATAAGCACAAAGTAAAATCTACGGTTACTAAGCCTGACATTATTAAAATTTTAGGACACCCAAAATACAGCAACGAAATTTATAAAACTGTAAATATGCCGGGTGTAGCCGTTGGCTTAGCTTGGACGTATGTGGGGGGAGATATATTATTTATTGAAGCGCTCTTGGCCGATGGCAAAGGGGGCATGAAATTAACGGGGAATTTAGGCAATGTAATGAAGGAGAGTGTTGATACCGCGCTTACTTATTTACAAAGCAATGCAAAAAAAATAGGGGTGGATCCAACTTTGTTTACCACTAAATCAATACATGTGCATGTGCCCGAAGGCGCAGTGCCAAAAGATGGTCCAAGTGCAGGTATTACAATGCTTACTGCATTAACTTCGGCATTCACGGGTCGAAAAGTAAAACCATATTTAGCCATGACAGGTGAAATCACCTTGCGTGGGCAGGTATTACCAGTGGGAGGAATTAAGGAAAAGATATTGGCTGCGAAAAGATCAGGCATGAAGGAAATCATCATGTGCTGGCAGAACGAAAAGGATGTCAATGAAATAGATAAAGCATTTATAAAAGGAGTGCAATTTCATTATGTAAAAAATATGCAGCAAGTACTTGACTTGGCATTAGTTTAAGTTGATTATAAGCATTTCAACCCCTAGCTTTGTAATATCATGACATCAATCAAAAAAATACAAAAGCTAGGGGTTTTTATTTTGGCTTTATTTTTTTGTGTTCCAGTGATCATGGCGCAAACTACCATTGGTAATATTGGGGGTAGGGAGTCAAACGCGGTATACAATTTTTTAAATCTTCCTCATTCGGCAAAGGCTTCCTCCTTGGGAGGAATCAATATTAGCAGTATACAACCAGATGCAGGATTGGCAATGTATAATCCGGCTCTGCTCACGCCAACAATGGATAGCTGGTTGCATTTAAGTGTTAAGCCTTATTTGGCTGATATCAAACAGTATGATTTTAGTGGTGCAAAATATCTCGAGCAAAAAAAAATAGTGCTAGGATGGGGTGTACATTTCATGGATTATGGTGCTGTTGCCATGACTGATATCGCGGGCAATCAAATGGGTAATTTTCGCCCTAATGATTATAGTTTGCAATTGTCTGCCGCTACTAGTTATATAAATAACATTCATATTGGTACCACGTTAAAATTTATACAATCCAATTATGGTTTATATAAATCTAATGGACTAGCCATGGATATTGGGTTGAGATACCAGCCCACAAGCGCCTTATCGCAAGTGAGTGTCTTAATAAAAAATTTAGGCACACAATTAAATACCTATGGTACAAAAGAGGAACTGCCATTTAATTTAATTGTTGGATGGACAAAAAAATTAGAAAATGCGCCATTTCAATTTTCATTGACTGCTGAAAAATTATCATTATGGAATTTGGCATATAATGATACTAGTTTTAATGCGCAACAAGGCTATAGGAATCCAGGTTCACTTCAAAATTTATTTAACCATTTAATTTTAGCAAGTGAAGTTTTTATAGGAGAGCAAGTATCCGTAAATCTGGGCTATAATTTTATGCGTCGATTTGATTTAAACATACAAGGACAACAAAATGCAATGAATGGATTTAGTTCAGGTCTTGCTTTGCAATTGCAAAGGATCGAAGTGCAATATGGCAATGCCTTTTTTCAAAAAAATATGTACCATCATTTTTCATTGATGTATAACTTGAAAAATAGATAGTTTAATTCTTTTTCTTTACAGGAAAAATAGCTTTTGGTTTTTGCGCTTCCTTATTAGGCGCTTTCATTGTAGGAGGGTTACCCTTTATTGGTTTCGGTGTTGTCGTGTTCGTATTAATAGTGGCAGGTTTTTCAGCTGTAGTATTTTCAGTTGCTGGAATTTCATAATCCGATTCTCCTTTAATTTCTTCATCATTTATTAAAGTGGGCAGTTCCGTATCAAGTTCGGTACTATCTGCGTTTACAAAGTCGATATTGAAATCGCCAGCCATATTTGAAGGACGATCAAAGTTAGCGTTCGGATCAAGATTACATGCTGGATCGGAGGTTACTTTATTCATAAAGTAAGCCCAAATAGGTAAGGATGCATGTGCCCCTTGCCCAAAATAGTTGTCTGTAAAACGAATGTATCTATCATCACATCCCACCCATGCACCTGCTAATATTTGTGGGGTATAGCCCATAAACCATAAATCACTATTATCATTGGTAGTTCCTGTTTTTCCAGCAATAGACTGTGATTTTATGTCATAAGAATATAAACTACGACCGGTTCCTTTTGAAATTACCCCTTGCATCATACTCACAACTGAATAAGCAGTTGTTTCATTAATAACTTTTCTTCTTTGCGGAGAAAAGCTTTCGAGTACATTCCCGTTCTTATCTTCAATTCGATTGATAAATAAAGGTTGCGCATTATAGCCACCGCCAGGGAACATGGTGTAAGCTTGTACCATTTCATATAGTGAAATTTCAACCGCACCTAAGGCCAAAGAAGGATAGGCTGGTATATCCGCTTGCACATTACATTTTTTCAAGTATTCAACAAATTGTTTGGCTGCTTCATTACCATTACCATTAATTTGTTTCATGATATAGGCCGATGCGCAGTTGCGAGATTCAGCGAGTGCTTGTGCCATTGGCATGGCTAATCCAGTACAAGTTCTTGAAGTATTAGGTACCATGCCATAGCCTTCAAAGTTTTGTTGTTGGTCCTGTACAATTGTGAACGGTGTAAATCCTGATTTTTCTATGGCCAAAGAATACAATAATGGTTTGATGGTAGAACCCACTTGACGTCTGGTATTAATGTTAACGTGGTCATATTTGAATGTTTTAAAATCAACACCACCTACCCATGCTTTCACTTCGCCCGTAAAAGGGTCCACTGCTAAAAACCCCGTTTGCAAAATTTGTTTATGGTATTTTAAGGAATCCAATGGCGTCATTATCGTATCAATAAATCGGTTTTTGTTCCAAGCAAAAACGCGCATATTTACGGACTCGTCGAAAGTTTTTCTAATTTCTGCATCTTCAAGATCTTCTTTCTTAGCATTTCTCCAACGATCCGTTTGCTTGATGGCTAATTCTAATTGCGCGCTAAAATCCTTCCAAACACTACCTGTTTTAATATTGCTTTGTTTGTTGAACTCGCGTTGTAAATAAGCCATATGTCTTGCAACGGCTTCCTCCGCATATAATTGCATACGCGGATTAATCGTGGTATAAATTTTTAATCCATCACGATACAAGTTATAAGGATCGCCATTGTTTTTCTTATGTTCTTTGCACCATTTTTTCATGTACTCGCCAAGGGTCATTCTAAAATAGGGGCCTAATCCATTATTCTCATCTAATTTTCGATAGTTCGTTACAATGGGTAATTCTTTGTACTGCGCTGCTTGGTCATCACTAATATACTTTTGCTCTGCCATACGATTAATCACCAAATTGCGTCTTTCCAATGCTAGTTTAGGATTGCGATTAGGGTTGTATTTGGTAGGTGCATTAATCATTCCAATTAACAATGCGGCTTCTTCAACGCTTAAGCGGTCTGGTTCCTTTTGAAAAAAAGTACGAGATGCATTGCTTACACCAAATAAATTATCACTAAATGGAACGGTATTTAAGTATAAGGTTAAAATTTCTTGCTTGGTAAAGTTTCGTTCTAGCTTAATGGCAATGATACTTTCTTTAATTTTTTGTATGACACGTAATAATTTATTTTTAGTGCCCCAGTTATTGGTAAATAAATTTTTAGCGGTTTGCATACTAATGGTAGATGCGCCGCCTTTGCTTCCTAAAAAGGCTACGGCACGAACTAAACCTTCCCCGTCAATGCCATAGTGGTCATAAAATCGTTTATCCTCGGTGGCTACTAAAGCTTGTATTAAATAGGGACTAATATCACGATACTTTACACTGATGCGATCCTCTAAATAGTATTTACCCATGGGTGTGCCATCCTGCGCATACACTTGGCTTGCTAGCGAAGCAGTGGGGTTTTCAATATCATCCAAATCAGGCATGTCTCCAATCCAACCAAAATTAAGCATCAATAAAAACATTAAAATGACACCAGCGGATATAAAGTAATATTTCCAAAATAGGCGTACCCAATTTTTTGGTTTTTTTTCTGTATTATGGTTGATTGGTTTCACTTATAATCCTTTATTGTTTATAAATATTATTGTTCATAAAGCCTTTGTATTTTTTTAAGTCGTCGCTATTTTTAATTTGTAAAATATTTGACTTTCCTAAAATGTATAATTCATATTGTTTACTTTGAACAAAGGAAATAATTTCAGTGCTTAGTCGTCCTTTTATCTTATTTAAATAGGCATTACTGCTATTTAAGTTTTCAAAAGGCCCAATCCAAACAACAAAAACATTAGGTTCAAATTCAAGGTAAGTTACATCTAAATTTTGTTTTTTGAAATCCTCTTTATTCAGGTAGCCAAGGGCGGTGACCATTTCCTTCACCAAAACTTCCTTTATATTATTTGTGAGAAGGGCTGCATAGTGCGGTTCTGTTTCGTCCTTGGTAAAAAACAAACCAGCATCCATAGCAACTTTACTTGCGGAATCTATTTTAGGGCTAATGGTAAGTGGTTTATTTTGGGAGCCTTGATTTATATTTTCTACAATTGGGTTTTTAGTAGTAGCGATTGTTTTCAAGCTGTCTGCGTTCAATTTAGATAAATACAACTCGGTCTCTTTCCTTTTTTTGAGTTCTTCAATAATATTTTTTGCGCGATCTCGGATGTTTTCATTTTGGTGCATGTATATAATGGAATCCAATAACAGGAATGCTAAACTATCCATTCTTTGTTGCGCGTACATTTTAACCTTTAAAAATTGATAGGGTGCAAACCACTTCGTTTTTTTAAGTTGTAGGTCCAGTTGGCTTGCTTTATTTGATAAAGTAGCCCAATTTCCAATTTGTGCTAAAAAATATGCTTCTTTGTAATCAGCTTCAAGTTGCTTTTCTTGTGATTTTTTATTTTCGACTGCGGACTTCTTTGTTGTATAAACGCCTTTTGGAAATTTTGCTTCCACTATAGCAATAATGCTGTCTGAAGTGGCACGGTTCCCTTGGTGTATATATTCACTTGCTAAATCGAGTAAGCTTCTTTCGGTAATGGTATCGTCAATATTTAAATTAATTACTTTTTTGTACAAGGGGAGTGCCTTTTCAAAATCATTCAGTTGGAATAAAAATGTTTGCGCATTTTCAAAGCTGCTCTTATTTAACTCCACCATTGATTTAGTTAGGTCTTCTTTGCAACTGATTAGTTGGAGGGAGGTTGTTTTTTCCTTGGTCATTCCTATGGGTGAAATGGATGCAGTGCTTTTACTGCTGCTGTCAGTTGTATACCTTGATTGTGTCGCATCCGAGGCATTCACTGAATTATTTGTTTTATATATAATTGCGCTGCTTGTTTTTCTGCGCCATTGATCAACATTTGGTCGATTACCCCATTTTTGCGTAAAGTTTTGTTTCCCAATTTCAACGGTGTTTTTATTTTCAAAATAAAAATCACTTACCCCACTAATCCCTTGTGCCGCATTATTCGCGTTGTTGCCTGTGTTATTATTCCCGTAGTTGTTAGCTGAATTGCTGAAGCCATTATTGCCCCCATTATTGTTACCGTAACTATTCCCGAAGCTATTATTGCCCAAATTATTATTGTTTCCCATGCTGTTTAACGCCTCATTTGCTAGTTCCGCTTTTTTGTCTTCATCTATAAATAGACTACTTAATTTGTCGATTTTATTTTTTTCACTTAATTCCCATTTTTGTAGATAGTTTTTTTGCAAATTTTCAGCTAGGGTGTAAATATATTGAAGTGTATCTTGTTGTTGAATAACAATGTCGTTCGTTAGGATCATTGGCAACCATTTTTTACGCAATGCTATTTTTTCAAAATCTGGGTTTGTTTTTAATATTAAAGTCAAACTATCATAGGCCAATGTAGCTACTGCATAATTACTTGATTTGTAATTGATGTCTGCCAATAATTCAAATGCTTTTTGTTTTTGGGTTAAACCATTTTGATTCTTTTTGATGGCAACTAATAACCATTCATTTGCTCTTTCAATGTCCTTATTCTGAATAGCTAATTTTGCCATTTCAAAATATATAATATCGGTATAAGGTTTGTATTTTTCCCTTCTTGACATTTGTTGTAATGAATTTGCTAATTCAAGCCATGGTGTTTTTGTTTGCTTGAAATCAATTTTAATTAAATTAATTTTCGCATACACACTAATTAATGGATTTAATGCGTCACTGTGTGCTTTTTTATACCAGGTATAGGCATTGGCGAGATTATCCGATTTTTCCCATAATTGGGCAATAAGATAATACCATCTTGTTTTCGAAAATTTATCAGGGGCATTGGATAATCCTTTGGTTAAATAAGCAGCGGCGCTATCATAATTTTCACTTTGATAATAACCATAAGCCAATTGTTCAAATAAAAAGGGGTGTAGTCGTTTAGGAAAAAAAGCATCTGTTTTCAATAACTGCAATAAGCTTATCCCTTCATTCAGTGAATTTGTTTCAAAATAGTTTCTGGCCTGCCATAACATGCTCTCATTTCTAATATTCCTATTTTCATAAAATTTGTTATCTTCTTTTGTGGCAATACTGAATTGGCCCTTGGTATTTCTTAAGTTACTTCCAATGGGTATATCCATTCCCGCTTCCTTGGTATCAAATGTGTAGTTAATGTATTGAAGTAAACTACCTGCCGTATCAAAATTTTTATGAAACAAGTAAGCTTTGGCTAATAATAGGTAGGCGTCATCCACCCAGTTGCTTCTTAAGTCATGTAGAACCACATTAGCGTTACACCTATAGATGATGGAATCAATATCTTTTTTAGAGGTATTGGCTAAGTCGTAATCGTAAAATGAAATTAAGCTGGTATAATCTTCCTGTAAGAAGCCACGAGCATCTTTAATAATTTCGGTCAATTCCTCATTTGCATGAAATATGTAATTGAATTTTGAAACTGTATTTTGATATGCACGGCGTCCGAGTGTATATTTTTTCTTTGTCAAAATTTCATAAGGGAGTGGGCGCTCTTCTTCGTAAGGTATAAACTTACGTGTTGCGCTATCTAATTTTGCTTTTGCATTGTCAATCTTGTTAAATAAAAAATTGTTTATTTTCTTCTGATTGCTGTCTAAGATACTGTTTACTTTTTTAATCAATTTGGAATTGTTGATATCCAAAATTGACTTAGTAGAATCCTGTGCAAAAACACCCATATTTAGTACAAAGATGCAGCCCAGCAGTAGGAGTAGATGAGGCCTGTATTTTAATGGGATCTGCAACAATTTCATGGTAGGACTAATAACGACTAAAAATACAATTAATTCTGTTTATTTTGTATCTTTATGAAGCAACTTTTAATATGGCAATTTTAGACGACAATAACACTTTTAAACGCACCAGTAATACCTATCGTTTGGTGATTATGAACGATGATACTTATGACGAGGTAGTCGCGTTTAGACTGTCTAGAACTTCAGTTTATATTGGCTTTAGTGTCAGTTTCATATTATTAGTTGGATTAACCATTGCGTTAATTGCATTTACGCCACTTAAGTATTACATCCCAGGGTATGGTACTAAAGAAAGTCAAACCGCACTTCAATTGCTGAAAATAAGGACCGATTCATTAGAACAAACCTTACACTATAAGGAGCAATATTTAGAAGGCATAAAAAAAGTGCTTTCAGAAGGTAATGCAAAACAATTGGATACGATTCCGTTGAAACTTCCGGAAAGTTTGCCATCAAATGATTAAATTTTCTTGTGAATTTTAATACGAACGATAATAAAAAAAATAAGCCAGTAACCGTTTGGGCTAACTATGCTGGTTTAGGATCACAATTGATTGGTGGTTTATTATTGTTATTGTATATTGGTAAAAAAGGTGATGCTTATTGGGGTTTCAAGCCAATGTTGATTTGGATATTGCCATTTTCCTTCATTCTTTTCACCTTGTACAAAATCATAAAAGAAACAAAATCATAGCCATGTTTATAAAAAAAATGACACCCATTCTTGGACTTTTCGCACTTGTCAACACTTTATGTTTTTTATTCATGGAAAGTATACCTTATTTTAATTACTATTTTATTATTGTGGTGAATACGATGTTGATATTCATGGCATTTTTGAGTTATATCCGCATTTTAAAAATGGATTTGAATAATCCGAATGCAATGATTCGTTCTGTTATGTTAGGTACGCTTATGAAAATGGGCGTATTCGCAATCGCTGCTTTAGTTTATGCCAAAACGCAACAAGCAAAAGTGGGCATACCTACCTTATTGGTTTGTATGGGTATTTATCTTTTGTACGCTTGGCTTGAAATTCGTTGGGTAACAAAAAAGAATTAGTTTTCAATCTCATTAAATATTTTTCTTGGCAAAAGTTGAACATCCACTAAACGCGCTGAATGCCTACTTGCCTGAAGGGGCATTTGAGCCTGTGGTTGCTTTAATCAATCAATACAAAGTTCATTTAACAGTAACCAAGGCTAGGAAGTCTGTGTTAGGGGATTATCGCCATGCATTCCAAGGGGCCAATCATAAAATTTCTGTAAATGGGAATTTAAATAAGTATGAGTTTTTAATCACCTTGCTGCATGAATTAGCACACCTATTATGTTATGAACAATATAGAAATAGGGTAGATGCACATGGCAAAGAATGGAAAAATATATACGGACATTTACTTGCGCAATTTATACAACAAGGCTTATTTCCTGATGATATCAAAAAGGCATTAAGTAAAACTTTACTAAATCCTGCAGCTACAGCGAATGGGGAAACCAAACTTTTATTGGTTTTGAGAAAGTATAATGAAGTAAAAAAAGTGGGTGTGGTACTCGTTGCGCATATTGCAGAGGGTATATTATTTGAAGCTTTAAATGGAAAAATATTTAGGCGCGGTAAAAAGCGCCGTATACGTATTGAATGTGTGGAAGTGGCTACTGGACAGGTTTACTCCTTTAGTGCATTAACTGAAGTGAAGCTAGTGATTGGGTCGTAGCATTTTTATAAATCATCAGCCGATAAATCAAAGCCCATAAATTCGAAGAATGGGCTGAGGAATCAAAACAAAATACCCCCGATGAATCGGGGGTATTTTAAAATCATCAATGAGTTTTAGGTAGCATTTTATATTTTATAAAAATGCTACTTAAAACTAAGCAACCGCTTGCTTTACTAAAGCAGCTGCTTCGCTCAACTGAATGGCAGATTGAACTTTCAATCCACTTTCGTCAATTAATTTTTTTGCTTCCACTGCATTGGTGCCTTGTAAACGTACAATGATTGGAATATTAATATTGCCTAATTTGTTAAATGCTTCAATAACACCAGCAGCAACACGATCGCAACGAACGATACCGCCAAAGATGTTAATTAAAATAGCTTTTACATTAGGGTCTTTCATGATAATTCTAAATCCAGCTTCCACGGTCTGCGCATTTGCAGTACCACCTACGTCTAAAAAATTCGCTGGCTCACCACCACTTAATTTAATCATATCCATTGTAGCCATAGCAAGACCTGCACCATTCACCATACAACCAACATTGCCATCTAATTTAACAAAGTTTAAATTGTATTCACCCGCTTCTACTTCGGTAGGATCTTCTTCGCTAACATCTCTCATTGCTAGTAAATCAGGATGACGCATTAATGCATTATCATCAATATTCATTTTGCAATCGACTGCGATCATTTTGTCATCGCTGGTTTTGAATAGGGGATTAATCTCAAGCATGCCACAGTCTAAACCAACATAGGCATTGTATAAATTGGTTACAAATTTCACACAACTTTTAAAAGCATCACCGCTTAGTCCCAAATTGAAAGCAATTTTACGCGCTTGGAAACCTTGCAATGCACCACCAGGGTGTACCCACTCTTTAAATATTTTTTCAGGAGTATTATGTGCGACTTCCTCAATATCCATTCCACCTTCAGTGCTATACATAATTACATTCATTCCTTTGGAACGATCTAATAAAATAGACAAATAGAATTCTTTGGTAGGCTGAGGGCCTTCATAATAAACGTCCTGTGCAACAAGTATTTTTGAAACTAATTTACCTGCTGGGCCAGTTTGGATGGTCACTAAGGTACCACCTAAAATATTTTTCGCAAAGGTTTCGATATCCGCAGCTGATTTACCAACAGCTACACCTCTTTGCTCAGTGCCTACTATTTTACCTTTACCACGACCACCCGCATGTATTTGTGCTTTAACTACTGCGAATTTATTATTCGTTTCGCCTGCAATCTTGTGGTAAGCAGTAATGGCAGCGTCCACTGATTCTGCTGCGATTCCTTCTTGGACTGGAACATTATACTTTTTAAGTAATTCTTTTGCTTGATATTCATGCAAATTCATAAAATCTAAATTTTGGCGAAGATACTAGTTTATAGGCATAGAATTATCCTAAAAATATATTTTGTTGTTTAAACATTGATTAATATATTTACACTTTAATAACAATTAAAAATTATATAACAACAGGGCCTATTGAAATCGCAATTTTTTTGCGTATTTTAGTTGACTCAATAATCTAAAACATTAAATAAATATGAAAAAAATCATTTTCGCAGTTGTCATGGTAGCAACTTCATTATCCTTAGTGGCTTTTACAAAAAAAGACAAATCTAACGCAGCAGTTACATTTACTGTAAATGCACAAAGAAGCAAAGTTGATTGGGTTGGTTCAAAAAAGAGCGATTTCCACACTGGATTTTTCCCGGTTAAATCAGGCTCAGTTCAAGTTGATGGTGGTAAATTAGTGGGTGGCAGTTTTGTCATTGATGTTGCTGGTTTAAAAGTAACAGATGAGGGTGGTGGACCAAAATTACAAGGTCATTTATCTTCTGCTGACTTTTTTGATATTTCAAAATTTGGCGAAGCTACTTTTACCATTAACAAAGTAGAATATATTAATGCAGATAGAGCTACGATTAAAGGTGATTTAAACTTAAAAGGGATTAAGGCACCAGTTACTTTTACTGCAATCATAAGAAATGCGGATGACAAAGGTTTTTTTGCTGAAGCTTTCTTTCCTTTTGATAGAACCGTTTTTGGAATCAATTATGGTGTAGGTAATGTAGATAAGGATGTGCAATTAGCGATCCATATTTACGGAACAAAATAATATAAGCATTGGCTTTATAAAAAACCCCGTCCCGATTACTCGGGACGGGGTTTTTGTTTATATACACCCGTAACAATTAAATGTCATAGCGCTCCTTTAGTACATGTAAATGATGAAGTGCATGTCCAAAAATGATAAATCCTAGGGCATTTACAGAAATAGGATGACCACTTGCCGTTCCCATTGCTTTCATTTGCTCCTCAGTAAAGGAGGCGAATAGTAAATTGGTAGATTGCCTAACTACACGCCATTCAATTAACATGTCTTTCCAGTTTCTATTGGCAGCAGTGCCATTTTTTGCATATTCGTTTTCGTCAAAGCCTAATAAAGCCGCTGGTTCTTGTCTTGCAATAGCCAATGCGCGATAAGCGAATATTCGTTCCGTGTCAATGACGTGTTGGAGCATTTGTTTGATGGTCCATTTATCGGGGCCATAGGCAAAATTTGTTTTTTCAATGGGGACTGCCGACCATGATTCTGTAATTCTTTCCTGGTATTGTTGAACTAGAATTGAATAATCTTTTCCGCTGGTATAGTTAATATAAACTTGATGTGGGGCACCATATTCTTTTGCACTAGGTCGAGACATGTTTTTTTATTTTGGTAAATATTGAATTAAATTATTAATTCTTAGTTTTTTTCTTTTTATCGTTATTCTGCGTTGTCGAAATTTTATATGTTTTAGCTAATGCAATGGCATTGGCCGCATTTACAATGCCTCCAGTGGTACATACTTCGGTCAATGATTTATCCGCATCTCTGTTTGGTATGACATACTTAATACTAACATCATTTGGTTTCCAAACACTTTTTAAAATTATTTCTTTTACTTGAATGGCAGATAGCTGTGGAAAATAAGAACGAATCATTGCAGCCATATGACTAACAATGGGGGATGACATACTAGTGCCTTGCAAATAACCATAATTATTTTTACCAGGCAAGGTGGAATATATTTTGTTCCCAGGCGAAAGTACATCAACCGTTTTGGTGCCGTAATTACTAAAGTCAGTTAATAATACATTATTTAAACTTGGATCACTACTTGCGCCAACAGTGATGACATTATTTGCGGTATCCTTGAAACTAGGGGAGTAGGTATTGGGATATACTTTTTTAATATCTAAATTATAAAATTCGTTTCCAGCGGAGTGAATTAATAAAACATCTTTTTGTGCTGCATATCTCATCGCGCTATCAACCCAGGCTTGTTCAGGTGAATAGGATTTACCAAAACTCATATTGATAATTTTTGCGCCATTGTCAACTGCATATCTAATGGCTAATGCAACATCCTTATCATATTCATCACCATCGGGAACTGTTCTTATGCCCATAATTTTTAAAGCGGGATATAAATTATTTACCTGCCAACCGGAGTCTGGTATACTTGCAACAAGTCCAGCTACATGTGTTCCATGACGTGCATTTGGGCCAGTGATATCATTGTTGCCATAATATTTATCCGAAAAATTAAAATACACATCTTTGATAATATCTGCCCTTACATCTGGAGGAGCTGATTCTTGAGCGCTTGCTGCTTTTTCTTTTCCTTCTATATATTCTTCTAAATCTTTTACAATTTCAGGGTAAGTACTTTCTTTTTCAATCCCAAGTATTTTTACAGCCCTTAAATAAGCCATTTTCGTATCAAGTGTCACCCTGCCAATGGGTTGGTAGGATTCTAAAATGGAAACAGTGAAATTTGAATCTGGTAATTCTTTTAATAATATCGCCCCCATTTTTTTTATGGCATTGCTTGCCATTTTTATATATTGAATGGAGGATAAATCATTTTCAGCAACTTTGATTTCATCGGCTGTTTGTTTCCAAATAAAATAAGTAGCTTTTTCTTTTGAACTTAATTGGTTGGTATCAATTTGTTTGCCATCATATATGCTTTTATACCGGTGATAAATCCTGGTCATTTCTGCAGCAGCTTTATCAACATTTCGGCCATCTTTCCCTCCTAAAAAATTCCATCCATGTATATCGTCCACGTAACCGTTTTTATCATCATCCAAATGATTGTTTGGAATTTCTTTTGGATTCGTCCAAAGTAAATTTTTCAATGCCATGTGGTTGGTGTCAATACCACCATCAATCACAGCAACAATTATTGGACTTGCTTTTTGCGGCAGGGTAGCTAATAATTTATAAGCTTTATTTAAACTAATGCCGTGCACTGAATCAGCCGCGTAATCCTTCCAGTGCCAGTTTTGGCTAGCTTGTCCAAGAACTACTTGACCCGAAAAAGAACATAAAATTAAAAGGAATATAACACGCATATACGAGATAGATTATGAAAATACTTATTTAGGTATTTTTTATTTTTTCAATAGTGTTCGTTGTTGAAAATCCTTCAATGATGGGATTGATGATTACTTTTCCACCATTGGCAATCACTTCGGTTGCGCCAACAATTGTTTCAATGGTGTAATCGCCTCCTTTGACTAAAACATCTGGCAATAAACTACTAATCAGTTCTAAGGGGGTATCTTCTTCAAATATAACAACCATATCCACTAATACTAAATTTGCTAAAATTAAGGCACGGTCATTGGTATTATTTATTGGACGCTCAGGGCCCTTTAATCGCTTTACGCTGGCATCACTATTAAGTCCTACAATTAAGTAATCAGCTTCCTTTGCCGTTTCCGCTAAGGAATACAAATGTCCTGGATGTAAGATGTCAAAACATCCATTGGTGAATGCAAATGTTTTGCCCAAGACTTTTCCAGCGGCAATCGTTTGTTTTGCTTCAGCAATTGTTTTTATTTTTTGATGAATTTTTTCAACTAATCGCATATCACTTTACTTGTTTGTTGATAAAAGGTAGCATAATTAAAGCGAGTCCGCCTAATACTATCACAATGATCACTTGCGAAAACCATTGTAAGGTTCCGTTGGCTAATCCAAGGGTATATTCAATGCCGTTTAATTCTAATACCTTGGCCATAAAGAAAGCATATGCACCAATGCCACCTGGCGTGATAATCATGCCGATACTCGCATAAGCTAGACAACTTATAGCAGTTGAAAACGAACTTGCAGTACCTTCTGTTCCATACAATCCAATATAGGTAGCTAATAAATATAAAAACCAAATACTGAATGAATAAAAGAAGAATAAATTATGTTTTTTTAATTTGGTCGCACTGATGACCCCTTCCCAAACACCTTTGATAATTTTTTTGATTGGGCTGATGATACTTTCAAATTTATGTCTAAGTGTAAAAAATAAAATAATAGCTACAATTACTAAAAATGCAATTATCCCTAAAATTATAAATAAGTTATTATTAGAAGGTGTGGCTGCGCTGCCACCACTTTGTAATTGTTGCCAGCCTGCTTTTATTACATTAAATTGTAAAGTTAGGGCTAGTAAAAATACGATGCCAAGGCTGATCACATCAAAGGCTCTTTCGGCTACAATGGTACCCACAATTTTTTCAGCGGGTACTTTTTCATACTTAGCTAGTAAGGTACATTTTAGCACTTCTCCTAATCTGGGAATCGCTAGGTTAGCCAGGTAGCCAATGAGGACTGCTAAAAAAGTGTTCATGATGGAAGGTTTGTATCCCAGCGGTTCCATGATCAATCTCCAACGCAGGGCCCTAATAAAATGAGATAGGCCTAAAATGAAAAATATGGGTAGGATTAGCCAAAATTTGGACTTAGCCAAGGCCTTGGTAAATTTGTCCCATTCTTGTGGGGGAATTTGGTGTAAACTCCACCAAATCAGCAATATGCCAACCAAAAAGAAGAATCCTATTTTTAAAAATTTGGCCATAATTGGGGTTAAATTTTCCTATCTTCTGCAAAATACGACCATTTGTTAAGATATGCGTTGGCCGAGGGGGTTTTATTACTGTTTTTTGTGGTTTCTTAAAGTCCTTGGTTTTATGTAACTTTGCAGACTCAAAGATGGTTCTGAGTTAAATTCAAAATGAATGTCTGAAAAAAAACGAATCTTATATATCGCCACAGAAATGTCGCCCTATTTGGAGCTGACCGAATTTGCGGAGGTAATCAATAAGCTCGCAATTAAAAGTAATGACAGTGGTTTAGAAGTACGTTGTATTATGCCAAGATTTGGCGTGATCAATGAGCGCAGACATCGTTTACATGAGGTAGTTCGTTTGTCTGGGATTAATGTGCAAGTGGACGGGGATGATTATCCATTACAAATTAAAGTGGCGTCTTTGCCAAATGCAAGATTGCAGGTGTATTTTCTAGAAAATGAGGATTTTTTCAAAAGAAAGCAAATTTTTCATGATGAAAATGAAAAATGGTTTGACGATAACGCACTTCGTACCATCTTCTTTTGTAGAGGTGCATTGGAAACCGTGAAGAAATTTGGATGGCCTCCAGACATTATTCATTGTAGCGGTTGGATGACCGGTTTAATCCCTGCTTATATCAAAACTGCATTTAAGAAAGAACCTGTTTTTTCAAATGCAAAAGTGGTTTTTACCATTGGTCAAAATACTTTCGATGAAAAGTTGGGTAAGGATTTTTTAACAAAATCTTTGATCAATACAAACATGAAAGACAAAGATTTGGAACCATTTAAGGATTTAAATAATACAGCATTGTTTAGGGGTGGCGCTTCTTATGCGGATGCGATCACTTTTGGTGCTGATGTATTAGATAAAAAATTAGTATCTGAATTTTCAATCGTGAAGGGTAAAAAAGTAGTGCCTTTTAATGGTTGGGATTCTGATTTAACAGAGTATTTAGATTTATACAACGATCTTGCAGCAAAGTAATGATAATTAAATTCATGGCATCAATTCATACCCTTAAGAAATTTTCTTTTTTCCTTTTTTTAACCCTGATTTTTTCAGCATGTACGCGTATTAGTACTTCTGAATTAGGTCTTGGTTTGCTTCCGGCAATGGATGCTGTCAATACAAAGGATACGATATTAACTGTGGAGACGCAGTCTGCAGATTATGCAGATTCTATGCGAATCTTCGGAACAGATGAACATATATTAGGAAAGATAACGAATGACCCTATTTTTGGTAACACAACTGCGTCCATGTTTTTTCAATTAAAGCCGGAAATTTTTCCATTTTATTTGCAAGGAGATAAGGATAGCATCATGGTTGACTCGGCAGTTCTAATTTTAAGCTATCGTGGTTTTTATGGGGATTCTTCAAAACCGATCACTTTAAATGTAAGTAAGATAGACGATATGACACCATTGGAAATTGGAAAATTATACGCTAGTAATTATCCAAATGCTTATAATATAAAACCAGGTGCAGCACTAGCAAATCCGTATACACTTGATTTTACAAAAGCGAGGGATTCAATAAAAAGTCGTTTTGAATTATCTAATAATCAAATTAGAATCAAATTATTACCGTCTGCTGCATTGCAGTTCATCAAATTATTTGATACGACCAACGCATATAAAAATGATTCTACATTGCGTGAATATTTCAAGGGCTTTGCGATAACTACCAGTGGAAATAGTAATGTTTTAATTCGACTTGGAATGACTGACACCAACACGAAGCTTGGTTTATATTTCAGATCAAGTGCCATAGGCGCAACGCAAAGAGATACTTCTGTTCGATATTTTAGATACAATGTGTATAATACAGGGGATGCAAATTTCATTACAAGAAATAGAGCAGCATCGGAATCCTTTAAATATATTAATGGCACTTTGAACGATTCTTTGGTTTACGTTCAGACGAGTCCTGGTACTATGGTGAAACTAAAAGTTCCGGGTTTGAAATCGTTTAAAAATAAAATCATTCATCGAGCTGAATTAATTGCGGAACAAGTTCCTGATGATGCTAATTTGAAAACGATTGACCAGCAAATGCTAGCGCCGCAGTACTTATTTTTAGGGATATACGATTCTACTGCAAAAAAAATCAGGAATGTGCCCAATGATTTTGTAGGAACAACTAGCCCTGAATATTTGAGCCGCTTTGGTGGTAGATTAGTTTATAAATCTATTATGGGTTATGATAAAGTGGCTAGCTATAATTTCAATATAAGTCGATATGTTCAGGGTGTTATATCTCGAACTGACTCTATGTTTGATTTTAGAATCTTAGCCCCTGTGAACGATTCAATTATGTTTGTGCCCCCTTATCCAAATAATAAAGCTGCTTCGGTGGATTATTTAAGTTCAGGCCTTGGTAATCAACCAGCAATTGGTAGGGTTCGTTTAGGAGGCGGAAAGCATTCCCGATTCAGAATGAGGCTTCATATTTATTATTCAGATTTATAGTATCCTCTTGATTCAAATGGCTTTTATTAATATATTTGCACCTTAAATACTAACTCTATGCCTTATTTATTTACCTCAGAAAGTGTTTCTGAAGGACATCCAGACAAAGTAGCGGATCAGATTTCTGACGCTTTAATTGACAACTTTTTAGCATTTGACCCACAATCAAAAGTGGCATGTGAAACTTTAGTGACTACTGGTCAAGTGATCTTGGCGGGTGAGGTAAAATCTAAAGCATATTTAGACGTTCAAACCATCGCACGTAATGTGATCAAGAAAATTGGTTACACTAAGAGTGAATATATGTTTGAAGCGGATAGCTGTGGTGTGTTAAGTGCCATCCACGAGCAATCTGCAGATATCAATCAAGGGGTGGACAGAAAGAAAAAAGAAGAGCAAGGTGCTGGTGACCAAGGGATGATGTTTGGTTATGCAAGCAACGAAACAGAAGATTATATGCCATTGGCTTTGGACTTAGCGCACAAAATTTTAATTGAATTAGCTGCATTAAGAAGAGAGAACAAAGCAATTAAATATTTACGTCCAGATGCAAAATCTCAAGTTACTTTAGAGTACAACGATAAAAACGAGCCAGTGCGTATCGATGCAATCGTTGTATCTACACAACATGACGATTTTGATGCAGAAGGAAAGATGTTAGCGAAAATCAAAAAAGATATCGTTGAAATTTTGATCCCAAGAGTGCAAGCGAAGTATAAGAAATACGCTAAGTTATTTAACAAGGATATCAAGTATCATATTAACCCAACAGGTAAGTTTG
>Ga0214168_1000223_pt1 | contig 22873 bp, 23 predicted proteins | sample LakMenepilimnion_FD_153002 | JGI IMG/M metagenome (GOLD analysis project Ga0214168, IMG submission 153002) | Freshwater microbial communities from Lake Mendota, WI - Practice 29OCT2010 epilimnion v4 | ecosystem: Environmental > Aquatic > Freshwater > Lake > Epilimnion/Euphotic zone | place: Lake...
AGCCTGGTGGGCCAAGCGTTGAACGCGCTGATTGCTGTGGCGTATGAAAACGGAGCCACGCACATCACCATCGATACGGAAGTGGTGGGATAGCGGTGTTTATTCAACACCCATTGCTCACAGCAGTGAAGCCCATTCTCGATGCAGTGGGGGCGCAGCTTATTTCTGTTGACGATGCTCGCATCAGCGACATGGCTCTTGAGTGGGACGGCGAGATTATTGCTGCTGTTCGTCTACCACAGCTGTACGGTGCGCTCGACCGGTTGATTGAACAAGTGGAAAAGGAATTGGGTTGTCCACTTCCAAATTTGTCGCGTCATGAAAAACAACTTGCAGTAAAACTGCTAGACCAACGCGGAGCATTCATTCTTCGCCGTGCTGTAGAAGATGTTGCTGACGCAATGGGTGTCTCACGCATCACGGTCTACAACTACCTCAACGCATTGCACCGCTAGTTAGTTACAACCTGCGTAACTGAACGTCGGTCACGCGGTGATCTACACCTTTGTGTACCAACAAAGACGCACGTGACTTGGTTGGCTCAATGTTCTCCACCAAGTTCTTACCGTTAATCTCGCGCCAGATAGCACGCGCGGTAGCAACGGCTTCTTCATCCGAGAGATGTGCGTAATTTTGAAAGAAGCTATTCGGATCACGGAACACAGTTTCACGCAATGTTTGAAAACGCTCGATGTACCACTGCTCAATGTGTTCTTCGTCTGCATCAATATAGATAGAGAAGTCAAAGTAGTCAGACACGAACTCATTTGATTCGCTTCCTACTTGCAAGACGTTCAAGCCTTCCAGAATGAGAATGTCGGGCTGGCATACAGAGATGTTCTCGCCATCAACAATGTCGTACACCACGTGGCTATAGACCGGCGCTGTGACTTCGGGTGTTCCGCTCTTCAAATCACGCAAGAACTTCAATAGAGATTTCGTGTCGTAGCTCTCGGGGAAACCTTTGCGATTCATGATTCCGCGATCGTCGAGAACTGTGTTGGGGAACAAGAAACCGTCGGTAGTAATGAGGTCAACACGTGGATGGTCTGGCCAGCGGGTGAGAAGTGACTGCAAAATACGCGCAAAAGTGCTCTTCCCAACAGCAACGCTTCCGGCAATTCCAATGACATACGGAACCTTCGGTGCCATAGTTCCTAAGAAGGTGGCCGATACTTTGTGCAAGTTTTGAGTTGCGCTGACATACAAGTTGATGAGTCGGGTGAGAGGCAGGTACACCGCAGCCACTTCATCGAGATCAATCTTGTCGTTGATGCCGCGCAACATCTCCAGTTCGCGCTCACGAATGGTGAGAGGAGTGGCGGCACGAAGTTCTGCCCATTCGTCACGACCAAACGCCAAGTAGCGGTCGGGGTTCTGTGTGTCAATCACGGCTTCGACGCTACGGCTTTGCGGTTAGCGGTTCCAAGGTGCGCAGGGTGAAACTGCGCCAGGGCCAGCGGTAAGGACATCTACTCCGTCTGCAGTAACGACCATGGTGTGTTCAAACTGAGCGGTGCGGCTGCCGTCGGACGTGACAGCAGTCCAATCGTCGTCCCACATCTTGTGGCGGAACTCGCCGCTCGCAGTGATCATGGGTTCAATGGTGAAAGTCATGCCTTCACGCAAGATCATTGTGTTGCGTGGGTCGTAGTAGTGAAGAACCTGAATGTCGGTGTGGAAGTTCTCACCAATTCCGTGACCAATGAAAGCGCGAACAATTCCGTACTTGTGCTTCTTGGCGTGTACTTCAATGGCGCGGCCAATTTCATTAATGGCTACACCTGGCTTCACGGCTTCAATTCCGTACCACAAGCATTCCTCGGTGACACGAATGAGATCGCGGTCTTCTTGCGAAATGTTGCCAACAGCAAATGTGCCGTTTGTGTCGCCGTGAACACCGTTCAAATAAATGGTGACGTCGAGGTTCACAATGTCGCCGTCTTCAAGAACGCGTGAATCGGGAATTCCATGACAAATAACTTCGTTCACACTGGTGCAGACACTCTTGGGGTACCCGTGGTAATTCAATGGGCTTGGATAGCCACCCATCTGAATGGTGAGATCGTGAACAAAGATGTCAATTTCATCGGTGGTGATTCCGGGGCGAACAAACTCACCAGCACGGCGCAGAATTTCGGATGCTGCTGCACCCGCAACACGCATGCGATCAATAACGTCGGCACTCTTTACTCGGGATTCGTCGTAGCGAGGAACAACACCCGTGTCTGCATACGGAGGCTTCGCAATGGTGTCTGGCACATATCGTATAGGGCTAATGACGCCTGGCTGAATGCGGCCTTCGGATCCCTTGTGGCACCGCTTGTACTTACGGCCACTGCCACACCAGCATGGGTCGTTGGAGGCGGGCAGTGTGTCTGGTGCCTGGGTCATACGAACAAGGCTAGGGGCAGATAGGGCTATGACGCCTCTATCCCTGAGGTGGTGGGAGAACCGCTGCTGATTGCAGACTCCACCTACCGCCCGAAACACCTTCATGAAGCCATTGTCGAAGGTGTTTCGTCGCTTGTACATCGTCTTCGTTGTATTGCAGCAACTTCTCCTGCATCTCAATGGCGTTCGGGTCTTGAGGATTACATGCCTGGGTGTACCACACAATTGAGTTGTCTCCGCCGGCGTCCTCGGCATCCCACGCAAACCCTGCCAGTTTGGCTACGTACTTCAGTCCGAGTTTGCGAGTTGGCCAATGCAGTTCCTTCACAATTTTGTGCATGTCAACCCACCATGGTTGATTTGCCAGATCTGTCACTTGATCTTTTGTTGGAACTCCGGCGACATGTGCGTTGCGCACGCTCGCTTCTCTCATGCGGGGAATCTCAGCAGAGGACCCGGCGTAGCAGTACACCGCAACAGTTTTTCCTTCGGCAAGTGTTTGGTTGACCATGTTGTGAAGCCATTCCCAGAACTCTGCGAGCAGTCGGCCTTCATTGTCGGGATCGGAGGTGTCGAAGTAATGAAAGGGAACGAACTCGCCCTTGTCGTATGAACCATCTGGCTGACGTCGAGTGACATAGTTGCCGTAGAGGTACACGACATCGTGATTCTCAATGTCGAAATCAATTTCTACATCTGCGCGTGGAATGTGCGGGGCAGACGAATTTCGTTTTGAATACGGAAAGTTTCCGCCGCGTAAATACACGCGACTTGCATCGATGTTCTGAGGAAGACTCTTAATTGCAGACAACTTTGCATCTGTTGCAATTAGCGAATGGTCAAGTGCAGCAAGTTGCGGAATGGTGTCAATGTTTGCGTCTTCTAGTTTCTTCGCAACTGTGACAGTGATGCCTTCAACGAGTGAGACGTGTTGTTCTTGAACCAAAACATCGTCACAGACATCTTGCCAGATGCAGGATTCACACTCGCTCTGAAGAATGGGGCGGGTGAGAGCTGGACGTTGATCTCGTAAAGCGAGAACCGCTGCCCAACGTTCGTTCCATTCACGAAGCGACTCTTCAATGAATGATTTCTTGCCATCATCAAGAAGTCGCCACACGAGGGAGCCCTCTTTGTCGATGATTCCAGCAATCGGGTCGATGTTTGGTGCATACCCAAGGTCGACAAGCATGAGCCAATAGTGCGCAAGCTGAAGACTGTGATCACCATCGGGTTTTCCAACGCCGAGAACAGTCTCGCTGGAATTCTCCAACCATGGCGTGTGGAGAGAGCTGACAAACCACGCCTGTGCCTTCGCGGTGCCTTCAAGCGACTTTGAGTTCTTGACGTCTACAGGGAGGTATGCCCAGTTGCCATTGCTCAGTACTGCATCGCCATGACGTACGAGAATGTCGGGTTTTCCTGATCGATGATTAATTGTGGGCAGTTCTGGGCCGATGATGATTTTGTCACCGCGCTTCATTGCAGCAGACGTTGCCGCTACCGGATCATGATGTTCACGAACAGAAGAAACTTTGTGAATCTTGCATAATTCCGCAAAGACAACCGCTTCGTAGGCATTGCCTTCATCGAAGAGCATCTGTAGTCGATCGCTGATGGGTCGCCGAGGTAAATCTGCATATTCCGGATTGCGGTTGTTCACTTCGCGGTGGGAGCAACCTAAAACGAATCGTGAGTTCGCAGCATCATTCTTTTGTAGCGGGAGACTAGACAATGAGGTTTCTTTCTTCGTGATAGCGCCAGAACGCTGTGTGTTGTGCATGTCCGCGGCCAACAATGTCGCCACGACCAAGAGCTTGATCGGCATTAGGAAGGTGAGAGTTCAACGTGACTCCAACATGGTCACGTGTAACAAAGATGCATGCGGACTTATGGCGAGATGCCATGACGCACAAGCGGCCAGTTTCAAGATCGAAAGCGCTGGGAATTTGAACTCCGGATAATGGATGAACAGCAATCATGACAGCACGTTCTAATCCCTGCCAACGCTCGGGTGTTGTGACGCGAATGGCGTGCTCTCCAACGAGTTGTGCAGGTAGTGCCGCTTGAATTGCGGTGTTCATGAGATTGTGCGTAGACACGATTCCAATGTCTGATGCTTTCAACGCTCGAGGATTCTTCGTTTCTTCTGCAGATGTAGAGACCACACATTTCTGGTCCAACAGACGAAGTGCTACTTCTACAACAACTTTTGCAAGTTCGGTATCTGTCTCTACGGGAACTCCATCGACGCCAGTGGGGTGCGTATAGATAACGGTGGAATGGTCTCCCAATTGAAGCAGTGCTGAATCAATTCGGTTTTTCGGGTCCGGCTTCTTTGTCAGATGCAAGAAACGTTCGCCAGGTTGAGCAAAGGCATCAAAGAAGAAGTCGTAGAAGTTGTTCACTAATTCAACAGAGTCGGCGGGCAGACGTCGGCAGGTGTCTAATTCGAGAACTGTGGTTACTGCGCGAAGGTCCTCGTTTTCCAGAACAACTTCGGGTGCAGGAGTATGTGGTGCAACGGGAGATACTTCCCAACGGTCAACAGTGATGGTGACGGTGGGGGGGATTTGTCCGGGGTCACCAATCATGATGTAGCGGTCAGACACATCGCGCAATGTGAGGAAGTCGGCCCATGTCATCTGCCATGCTTCGTCAATAAACAGCACGTCGTATGGCTCAACAATTTCCACGAGTCCCAACTTGGCAACAGTGCCGATGATGATGGAGGCGCCATCGGGAAGAAACTTCTTGTTGGTGATGATGACAACCTCATCGGGGATGTCGGCCGGCTTTGTGTAGGCCTCGCTTGAGAAACGAATGATGGTGGTGCCAGGGAAGCGGTCACAGAAACGACGGCAAAGGTCGTCAATTTGATTATTGGTTTGCGCCGCAATGGCAATACGCCGTTCTGACTTCAATGCTTCTTCGAGTGCTTCGAGCAGGTTGAATGATTTTCCTGAACCAGGAGGTGCCTTGACGACGCAAATGCGTCCGTCACCCTTGACGAATTCACGTAGTTGTTCATAGATAGGCCCGCTCATTGTTCTGCTCCCGCAATTTCAACAACACCGTCATCGTCTAATGCTGAGTGGCGTCGAGGTCGGGGAATAAGCAAGTCAGTGATGTCGTGTCCGTTCTTCTTGGCTTGTCGGGTCATGGTGGCGCGTCGTTCATCAATACCGAATGGCATTTCGTCGATAAGCACAAGGTCCATGTTTCGCCATTTGGGATTGTTTGGTGCCATTCCAAAGATGCCGGCGTCACGTTTCTGATTGGCCCACTTTGGTCGCAACATAAGTGTGCGCGCTTCAAGATCTACGTCTTCTACTTCAAGAACAGACTTAGGAGAACCAGCAATGCACAGTTTGTCGCCTGGCTTCAACGTAGGAAGTTCGGGATACGAGAAGGTGACTTTCCATTGGGGAGTATCGGTAGCAACTGCACGTACTTTGGCTAATACGCCGTGTCCGGCAGCTAGCTCTTCTTTCTGCAACTCTTTGTCACCATGCACCAAGAAGTGACGTGCTTTCTGGTCGTGTGCCATGCGCAATTGGTATGCGTATCCGGCAGATCGAGCGTTGTAGTCGGTGAACACGTTTGGCCAATACGGATTATCGCCCGCATCTTCGTTCATCGCTTTCTCGCCCCAACCGAAATAGAACTGCTTCGCGCTGTCTGTACACAGATCTTTCAGGCCAGGGTTCTGCTTGCGCTTGTCGTTACGAAGAGTCTCAAGCGATTCACGTACCAGGTTCCAACGAGTGGTGAGCTCTTCCTTTAAGACCGAATGAATAGCGGCAGACTCTTTCGCCATTGCCTTTTCATTGTTCTCTTTGCGCGCGTCACCCCACGCTTCTAAGTGCTTCTGAATTCGTTGGCGCTCTACTTCAGGGTCGAGCACTGTTGCCACAGAAAGTTTTTCTGCTGCGCGCGACGCCTTGAGACGAGTATCGCGAGTACGCCCACCAGTGATCCACGCCAACAAGCTTCCTAAATGCGCCTGACGAATAGGCGAAGCAGGGAAGATGAACGACTTCTGCAGAGCATTCGTTGCTGTTTGAACAATCTGTTGGCCAGGGCGCTGAGACTCAATAAAGAGGCAGTTCGCCAAATTGCCCAGGGCGCGCAACGTCTCAATGTCGGGGCGGTCCCATTTGGTTCGTGCGTATGCCGCCGCAATGAAATGCAACATCTCTAAGTGGGTAGGGCCAGGAAGCCAAAGTTGTCGAAGTGAATCTGTGGAATACGAGGCTGGTGTTTCTTCTGAATATGCAGGATGACGGAAGTGTTCGAGAAGTGCGGGAGCAAATGTGGCCATCATGTCCCCAACAAGTTGACGGTTACGTCCTTCTGGAACAGTGAGGATTGTTGGACCAGTTGAGGCTGTTCCGTACGCAACACCCCACGGACGAGATTCTCCGCCCATGCGCAAAAACGCAACAATGAATGCGTCGTCATCGTCGCCGATATATGTGTTGACTACTTCGCCACGTGGAAGGGGTTTTCCTTCGTTCCATGCGCGGAGACGACGTGTTGTTTCAAGTGATGCGTTCATGGAAGCTCCGGCAATTGTTCGTTCAGGCGTCGCATGAGATCTTTTTCTGCATCGTTCTTTGGTCGTGCACCGCCCATGAGTTCATCGGCACGATGGAGAGAGATGCCATTCAGGAAACGATGCACATCGTTACCCAGGGCAACGCCCTCACCGTTGTCGAGTGCTTTCTGGTAACACGCATCGGCACGTTCACAGAATGCAATGCAGGAGTCTTGGAATGACGTGGGTGCGTCGAGAACTAATTGCAGAAGTGATTCTGGATCTGAGTCGTCACCTGCGCCGTATTCTCCGTTCATGAGGAGAGCAGACTCTTCCATCAGTTCAAAACCACGACGTGCACGTTCACGTTGAAACCGAAGATCTTCGCCACTTCGCACGCTTGGTTGGTTGGAACCGGGGTAGGTGAGAACAAGGAATCCAACTTTGGAGACTTCAACTTTCTCCGCAAGACCAAGACCTTCCAGAGTGATTTCCAAAGCGTGTACGTACAGGCCCATTTGTGCGCGCGCAGTAGCAAGGTCTGAGCGATGAGTGTGACCACCTTGGTCTGCGTAGGTCTTTACTTCGCCCACGGCAATGACGGGAATGTCGCCATCTGTTTGCACAGACAGAACGTCGATGATGAGAGTTGCTTCGGGAAGCATGATGCCGCGTGGAATGCGCACCGTGAGGCTGGAGACAGCGCCGTTGAATTTGGTTCCGTTCGCTAGTGAAGTGAGGAACTGGTGACCGGTTTCGACTGCAACATCGAGACTGGTAAGCGGGCCACCATTAGATGTGGTGCGATGGTCTTCAAAGTTGGTGCTAGTGGGAGACACGACTTGCGCGTCTTGCAAGGCCTTCAACAGGCGCTCGGCTCCGTTGGCAACTAACGACCCTTCGAATGTGACGCCACGCTCGAGAGCGAACACGGATTGGCCTTCACGTGGGGCATTGGGGTTTTCTTTACGGGCGGCAACGCCCATTTTCACGTTGTGCACTGCCGACACGACATTTGCGTGGCATTCGGGGTTACGGGCCCATTGTTCGAACCTGCGACGAGTCTCGCGCCGAGCGCGGTCTCTTTTTGCTGCAGATTCAACCATGATGCCTCCTGAGTGGGGTATTTAGTGTAGTTGTGACTTTATACCCTTGACAACCCCGACCAAGAGAAAACTAACCGATGGGTGTCTATCTCTATCAAGGCCCACCCCAGGCCGACAAGAAGTGATGCTTCTGGCGACTTGACACCATTTTGCTGACTTGAACTTTTGCCTTTCCGTCCATACGTTGCCCGCCCACACATTCGGCGTGAACTTCATAAATGGGGAGATGATTGATGGATTCAACACACAGACCAGGTGCTCCATCGTCGGCAGATCGGCTCTCTGCACTTCGTGAGCGAACCGAGGCTCCGAAATCCGGTGGCCAATCACTTCGACGAAATGATCTGCTTATTGGGGTCGCGGTCGTGCTCATTGGCGTGGTCTTGGTATTTGCGCTCGTGACAAATAGATCTACGTCAGTAGTCACTAGCGGCGAGACCTCACAAAAACCGATATCAGAAGTGGACACATCTCAGCGACTGTTGGCCAACGAAGCGTTCATCCCTCTCTCAGTTGAGATTGGGCATTTTCCGCCACAGCTTGAAATTGGTGATGTGGTGCAAATTGCGGTGACACCTGGAATTGATGGGAATGGTGAAACAAGGGTCCTTCAACAAGAAGTAACGGTGACAGATATCAGCGCGTCTAATGACTTATCCACATCCACTGTCATCACCGTACGGGCACCTCAAAAATTTCTCGCTGACATAGCAAGCTCGGGCGCGCTGTTTCTTTCTCAAGTTGGAGATAGCAAGTGAGCCTTCCCACTGCCACAGATCTTGCACGCGTCATTGCTACAGCCCTTGCTGATGACCGAGTGCGCCGACATCAGAGTGAGTTGCCGGCTGCCAGCCCAGATGAAGAAAGGCTTCTTGCGCGAGAGACAGCAGAGGAGTTCATTCGGATCGACAAGTCACAGCAGGGTTGGGGTCATGACTTTTCATCAGAAATCGAAGAACGTCGTGTCGTTGATGACGCCATCGCCCGTGTCCTTGGCTTAGGAAAACTCGAGCCGCTCCTTGATGATGATGAGGTTTCAGATATCCATGTGCGGGGGAATCGGCCAGTGTGGTTGAAAATGCGCAATGGCGAGCGTTGCGAAGCCGAACCCATTGTTGACACGGATGATGAACTTGTTGATCTCATTCGCCGAATTGCATCGCGAATGGGTCACCGAGAACAACGATTCGATCCCGCGCACCCTGAACTCAATCTTCAATTACGTGACGGGTCTCGAGTCTTCGCAACAATGGATATCTCATCGCGCCCATCCCTGATTATTCGCCGTCATCGCTTTGATTATTCGCATCTTGCTGAACTGGTATCTCGCAACATGCTCACAGCCGAGACAGCGCAGTTCCTAGCGGCAGCAGTCCGGTCGAAACACAACGTCATCGTTGCAGGGGGAACTGGCTCCGGGAAAACCACATTGTTACGCGCACTCATTAATGAGATTCCACGTACCGAGCGAATCGTCACGATTGAAGATGCATTCGAACTAGGAATTGATCGATTCGAAGATGCTCACCCCGACCACGATGCTTTGCAGTCCCGGGCGTCAAACATGGAAGGAACAGGTGCGGTTTCTATGAGCGACCTAGCTCGGATGGCGCTCCGCATGGATCCCGATCGGGTTGTCATTGGCGAAGTTCGTGGCTCAGAGGCCTTCCCCATGTTGCTTGCCATGAGTCAGGGCAACAACGGCTCGATGTGCACAATCCATGCCGACAGCCCGAGAAACGTATTTCCGAAACTCCTGGCGTATGTAGCGATGGCACAAACAGGTGTGCCGGCAGATGCAATCAACTTGCTTATCTCTACGTCAGTTCACTTTGTTATCCATGTTCAACTCATTGGAGACACGCGAACAATTACTTCAATTCACGAAGTTGTTCAATCCGATGGTGGTGGAATCCTCACGAATGAAATCTTTTCTCGCACTCAGCCGCAGCACAACTTTGTTTCTCTTCGATTGGCAACTCAAGAGGTACTGGAGGAATTCGGTTTCTCATTCCGACGGATGTCGTCATGGGCCTCGTAATCCTTTTGTTCTCCGGTCTGCTCGTGGGAACAGGAATCTCTGTCGCCGTATTTGGACGCACCGCCCCCGCGCGAACTTTCTCACAAGTAAAGAGATTCTTCTCCCGTATCAGTGTTGAAGATCAACGTGAGCGTGTCACCGCAATTGCGGTGTGGACTGAGAGTCTTCGAGATGCCATCTCGGCTTCTTCTGGAATTGAACAAGCGATAACAGCGACAGCTCAGTTTCCGCCTGCCGAGATTGACGTTCAGGTGCAACGACTCGTTGCTTCGTTGCGGTACAGCACTCTTGAGGAATCGTTACGTGAATTTGCTGATGATCTTGCCAACCCAACATCTGACTTTGTGGTGGCCTCGCTCCTTATCGCGTCTCGGCACCAGACCCGAGATTTCGCTGCACTGTTAACGCATCTCAGTGAGTGTGCCCGTGCAGAATGCGATTTGTATCTTCGTGTATGGGTGTCACGTGCGCGTGCACGTACTGCTGTTCGAATTATTAACTACTCCGTTGCTGGTTTTTGCCTGGGGCTTCTCATACTGAATCCGGCCTATGTGGCCCCGTTCTTGACAGCACAGGGCGGATTCTTTCTTGCTCTCACCGCTACTTGTTTTGCCTTTGCACTCACGTGGTTACGCCAGATCACAACACTGAAGGTGCCTCAGCGCTTTCTCAACACGGCGGGGGGCCATGCATGACGCAGTGGATCGCATGCGATTCCGATCTAGAACTTGTGGGAGTGAACGTAACGGTTCATCGACAGTCGGTGGTGAGAGCGATATTCCTCGCTGCTGGGCTTGCAGTTGTCGTCAGTGCAATCGCAATGACGAAGCTCAGTGGTTCACTAAGCGTGTCAATGGTGGTTCTGTCGGTTGTTCTGGCAGTTCTCTCCGGTACACGACCATCTCGACGCATCTCTCGCGAAGCAGAAAGCATTCGTCGTCAGTTAGACCTTGCAACGGCCGTGTTTCTCGATCTAGTCAATGTGATGGTCGCAGGTGGTGCTGGAATTGAAACATCTGTGCTCGCTGCGTCGCATTCTGGGGATGGCCCAGGATTCGCACTTATTCGAACAGCCATTATGCGAGCGCAAAGCGCGCGCGTGTCGTATTGGGATTCACTCGCCGAGTTAGGTCATCGCGTCAACGTCAGTTCACTCATTGAAGTTGCACATACGGTTCAACTTGCTGGCCAACATGGTGCGCGCGTTCGTACGTCGCTTGTGACCAAGGCAGATTCGCTACGCAAGAAGAATCTGGCACGCGTTGAGTTCGATGAAGAGCAACGCACCGAGCAAATTGGCCTTCCCCTTGTTGTGTTGTTTATGGGGTTCCTAATTCTTGTGGGATACCCAGCATTCGTTCAAACAGTGAGTTCATTCTGAACTCGTACGAAAGGAAAATTATTGAAAGACCTAACTCGGTATTACTGGATTCGTTACACGGCCTCGCGAGATCGTGATCGAGAACGCGGTGAGGTGAGCGCTACAACCGTGGTAATGGCCGCTGCATTGGTTGCTTTGGCTATCAGTGTGGGTGCCATCATCAGCACTCGCGTGCGTGAAAAGGCCAACTCTCTCAATCTCGGATGATTGCTGCCCATCATCCGTTGAAGGACCGGGGCGAGACCAGTCTCCAAACTGTTGTTCTCGTCCCGGTCGTCTTTCTCGTCGCTTTTATGAGTTTTCACGTGGGGGCCATTTTTCACAACACACATGTTGCGGAACTTGCTGCTCTTCGTGGCGCAGCCCTAGCGAGTGGGCTAAGTCCTTCGTTAGATGCACAACAAAGGGCGATTTCTGAAGTGCAACGAGTAACGGCAGATCTGAACTCAACTCTCTTAGATCCACCGAATGTGTCATTTCGGCATGATGGAGTGCATGTCACCGTGCGCTTAAAAGTGGCGGGTCCCATCTCTTTCCTCCCGCAAACTGCGACTGCAAAGGTGTGGACACCGTGGGAAACGTTTAAGCGAGAGCAAGACCGTTCATGAAGGAAGAACGGGGTTCGCTTGCGGCGGAGGCGGTCATTTTGCTGCCGTGCCTCATGATGTTGTTGCTACTGGTTGTCTACGCCGGGCGAATGACACTGACAGCAACACAGATTCAGCATGTGGCAGAGACTGCAGCACGAGCCGCTTCACGAGAGTCTCTGCAGAATGCACAACGGCAAGCGATGGCATCGGCCCAACGTGAAATACAGCGACAGGACATTGAATGCAAACACGTTCGTGTCGACGCTCAAATTTTGGACCGGGAATCATTGAATGCTGTTCGGGTGACCGTGATGTGTTCAGTCCCTACGGGCGATCTGGGTCTGCTTCGTATCCCATCTCTACAAGTACACGGGTCGTCTTTGTCGGTTATTGATCGGTATCGAAAGCAATGAATTGTGCGCACGAGAGAGGTTCTCTTACGGGGATGTTTGTTTGTCTCGTGATGGGACTTCTCGCTATCTCGGCTTTGGTGTTTGATGGTGGGCAAGTCGTGAGAACCTACGACGAACTTTCCACCCTTGCAGCTGATACGGCTCGAATCGGTGGGCAACAGATTGTGGGTATCCGAGGCGGAGACGCCCAGATAGATGAACGCAGTGCCGTGTTGACCATGAATCGTTACCTCTCACAATTTGGCGAGAGCGCCCGCTATCGGGTGGGCAAGTACGAACTAACGGTGACTCTTGTGCGTCGGGTCAACACCAACATGCTGGCGCTTGTGGGAATTGGTAGCAGAACAGTTGTTGCCTCTAGAACAGTCGAACTTGTGCAGGGATGAACTATGAAATTGACTCGGCGTCTCGCGTTCTTCTCAGTGTGTCTGTGGTCTTTATGGCAAGTGTGTTCTCACTTAAAACACTTGAGTTTTGATGACATACGGGACGATCGACTCACTCAGAATGAAGTTGCTCTCATCGTCCACGGCGTACTTGTTCTCATTCTGGTTCTCTTAGTGTTCTCAGGTGTGCGCGCTAGAGCACACAGATCGTTTGCGGAGGCTGCTTGGACCTCTCTTGGACTGGTGGCCAAGAAAGAGATTGCCTTGGCAGCACTGCTGGCATTTCTTCCACGCAGCAACGCATCGGGAAACACCCACTCGCTTCAATCTATTGAACTCCCCGTGCGGTCTGTTGTAGACCCAGTGGTAGCGGTTGCCTTGTTGCATCGAATACTGCAACGAAGGAAGGATCAATTGGCCTTGCGCGTTATCCCGGGACGTTTGACCGACAAATGCCAAATGCAGATCAGTGAACTACAACGAGCGAGTCGAACTACTCCGTTTACTTCTCATGAAGTAGTAAGTGATGTCATTGACGCAAAGGTTGACAGTTTTCTTGAAGAGAAGAAATGCCACGAGCAGATCTCCAACTCAGCAGGTTGGGACATCATTATTCGCATGTATGGCTATCCCAGTGTTGAAAACAGAGATGGGCAGTGTGCCCGCTTTGCAAAGAGGCGATCGCTGGAAGTTCTTTCGTGGCTCGGAATGAATCAGGACAGACCACGACGTTCAGCGGTTCGAACTGCAATCTGGGACATTGAGATCACTGATGCCAGTTTCTCAACCGTGCTCTCTGATGTGCGGCGGGGCATCACTGATGTTGTCTCACATCGATCTCGTCAACAAGTTCTTCCACCCACTTTCACTGACGCAATTGAACTCGGCGTTTGCGTGACTACTGACTTTGATGTCTTAAGCGCAGCGCTAAGCGCTTTTCGACAGGATCGATCCACCTCTACCGCTCTGTTGAAGGAGTTGAACAGCATCAGAGATATTCCGTTCGCTGGGGCAAATTACATGTGGGCTGACCTTGATGGAACAACTACTCGAATGGTTGTGACTGCGGTTCACGCATCAAGAGAACTCGCTGAGTGGGCTAGAGATCATGGGGAGACAGACGTGTGTCTGGCGGCAGTAAAGGCGGGCCTTCGAGTGTTGCCTGGGTGTGAAGAGCTCTTGGAGATTCAACATTCATTCATTTCGAATACATCAATGTCCCAACAGCGCGCAACTGGTTGAATTCGAATCAACCCCACCTTTACCGTCACTGTCATCCCCCACAAAAAGGAGAATGACATGACCCTCATACGTAAAGCAGCAACTGATTTTGATTGGCCGGCGTGGATGGCTGGTCGCAGCGTGATGGACTTTCCGGAATCTTGGATTGATTCAGTTGGTGAAGCAGCCATCAAGGTGGAGGAATACGAGGACGACGACAAGCTCATCATCCGTGCCGAAGCCCCAGGTGTGAACCCAGAAGATGACATTGAGATCACCTTGTCCGAGGGGATGCTTCGCATCATGGTGCAACGCAAGAAGGAGTCAAAGCACGAGACCAAGCGTCATTACCGCAGCGAGTTTCAGTACGGATCGTTTGTGCGAACCATCGCACTACCTGCTGGCGCAACGGACCAAGATGTGAAGGCGCGCTATGTAGATGGCGTCTTGGAAGTGCGTATTCCTATGAGTGGCAAGCAAGCCGAGACCAAGAAGGTGTCCATCACCCGCCATTAGGGCAAACAAACACGGTCGATTGACGTAATTCCCCTGTTACCTTTGAATCCAGACGCGCCAGTAATGGCGGAAAGGGTTCAGGGAAATGAATCGCAAAATTGCTTGTGTAGCGGTCGGAATTGTCATGGCGTGCACCTCGGTGGGTGCAACAACTGTGTCTGCAGCAAAGGCGAAAGCCCCAGGTCGAGCCACCATCGTTCGAATCATCTCAACAAAACAGACACGGTCATTGTCGAAGGTGACCATCACTGTTGAACTGCCACCAGCGAATGGTTCTCCCATTATTGAGACAGTGGTGTCGGGTAATGGGCGTAAGTGTGTCATTAAGAAAAATGCACGTTCTTGCACCGTGTATCGGGTGGAGAACAACATTGGATTTCCATGGACGGCACAATCACGCAACAAGGTGGGGAAAGGGCGTGTTAGTAGTCGAGTCAATTTCTTGGTAAACAATCGTCGTTGGCTCCGCACCGGATACACCCCCGCTGGCGTGAAATATCCTCCATCGGTCACCCGTACCTCTGGTTCTCGAATTCTGCAACAAGGGAATGTTCGGGTGCAGAAATGGTCGAAGTTTCAGCCAATCAAGCAAAGCGGAATTATTGCTGCCTCGGTGCGGGCAGCTTCACTTCCCAGAACCAATCCTTCATTGATCACATTCCAAACCGCAGGTGTTGTTGGTTTAGCCTTGCCGAGTTCGGGCGGTTCGGGTAGTGGACTGTTAGCGGTCAATAGAGATGGCACAGTTATTGACGCCGTTCAAAGTGGAAGTGCATCCATTCGTGATTTTTATGTTGCACCCAACAACAAGTTTTATGTGGTGTTCAACTCTGCTCGGCCCCTCTATACAGGTGGGCCGAACTGTCTCCTTGCTGAGGTTGACGCAGATTCGGGAAATCCTGTTTGTGTAGACAGTGCTTTAGTTTCTGTCTCAATTTCACTCGGATCAGTTGTGGCGTCCTCGTCACCTGTGGGAAATAGCCCCATACAGTTCGACAGTTCAGGGGGCATTTACTACGTGGGACAAGTTCCCACTTCGCTCCCGGGAATGACCGCCAATTTGATCACACTTCGAAAATCATTGAATGGCGTCGTCACTAACCTCATCAATGATTATGTGAACATTTACGACTATGTGGTGCTAAGCGACGATTCTGTCCTCATATCTGGAATGACCACAAGCACACAGACTTTTTGGGTCAGGCGAATCTCCAAGACCGGCGCTATTTCAACAGTTGTATCAAATGCGCAAGTGTCATTCATGAGGAAATTTGCAGATGGCAATGTCTATCTGGGCATGTCAAGCGGGCAAAACTCCGGTGTTCGAAAGTTTGACGTGTCTACAAGAACTCTGGATCCGAAATGGTGGATTGGCCGTCCCTACACGAGCGATTCGAGTAACTCGTATTTCTCGCAGCAAAGCGTGTGTAATTCAACGGGCAATGCATCTCGGTACTCCGGTTTCTGTAGCTCTTCAAGTGCCTATATCACCGGTCTCTTTAATCTCGGGTCAAGCTCCACATTCGTAATTGCAGGAATGCGTGGGTCCATGGGGACCACGTTGATGCAGTACTACCCAACAGTCGACCCAGTCCTGACATCTGTAAAAAATGTGACTCTTGCGCAGATGGTCGGACGAAAATTGATCCTGGCTGGATCTACAACAGACAGCGTGAACACGTTGGTTGTACTCGACCTCGACACCTTCCAGGAGACGATTTTGATTGATTCCACAAACGAAGTTGAGATCTACAACATGTCGTACATCACGGCCACGAACAAGATTATGTTCAACGGTCTTCGCTTTTCTGACAACACTCTTGTTGTCGGCGAAGTAGATATGCCGTAGTTGGTGCGCTTGTCCGTAGCATGACCATATGTTCGGACGTAAAAACCCAGAAATGATTAGCCCTAGCCAGGCGTTGCCAGGTCGAACAGATCAAACAATGCCGGTACCAGCGGAGCACTTCGAGTTGGGCACTCCACTTGTTGGGCCATGGCCTGAGAACACAGGAACTCTGGTTGTGGGTATGGGTTGTTTTTGGGGAGCCGAGCGAATGTTTTGGCAGGCACCCGGTGTGTACTCAACAGCCGTCGGTTATGCGGGTGGCTACACACCTAACCCCACATATGAAGAAGTGTGTTCTGGTCTTACTGGCCACACAGAAGTAGTTCTTGTGGTGTTCGATGCATCAAACGTTTCGGTGAACGACATGCTTCGCGTGTTTTGGGAGAATCACAATCCCACACAAGGCATGCGCCAAGGAAACGACGTTGGCACGCAGTATCGCAGTGGTATCTACTTCACATCAGATGAAGAACGAAGTGCGGCCGAAGCAACACGTGATGCGTATCAAGAGCAACTCTCTAAAGCCGGCTACGGAACAATCACAACAGAGATTGCACCTCTCACGCACTTTTATTACGCAGAGCCATATCACCAGCAGTACTTGGGAAAGAACCCAAATGGTTATTGCGGTATCGGTGGTACCGGTGTTAGCTGCCCAGCGGGCATTCTCTAGTCAACAAACTCGACTTCGTTGGCTTCTGCCATTTGTTCATCTGTTGGCTTGCGGAACAACACCAGCATGATGATTCCGGCAAACATGTAAATACCTGACATCAAATACCACGCATTATCGAATGATGCAACCATGGCTTCTGTGATTGGCTGCTTTGTCGTGATTGCTTGAATTGCGTTCTTAATTGCCGGTGCTGCAAGTGACGCCGCAAGTGCAGCACCAAGTGCTGAACCAACTTGACGTGCAGTGGTGTTCAATGCTGATCCCATAGCAAAGCGTGCTGGTGGAAGGAATGCATTGGCTGAACTAGACAACGTTGACATGCTGCAGCCAACACCAATTCCAGTGATGATCATCAATGGCAAATAGTCGCGTAGATAATCAGGTGTCGGTGTCATTGTGACGGTTAACAAGAAAGTGCCAACACTCATCAATACCGCGCCCACCATTAAAACTTTTGCGTGTCCCCAGCGAACTGCAAGTCGGCCCATTGGTGCTGCAAACAATGCAGCCATGATGGGCCCAGGTGCTGTTGCCAAACCAGATCGTGCTGCGCTGTAACCCCAAATCACTTGAATCCACTGGGTGTTCAACAACCACATTCCTAGGAATCCGATGGAGAAAAACAATCCAGAGATGTTGGCTGCAACGACGAAGGGGAGTTTGAACAACTTCAAGTCGAGGAGTGGGTTGGCAACGGTGCGACAACGCTGGACAAACATGGCCAAAAGCGCTGCACCAAGAAGGAATGCACCAATGGTGCGATTGTCCACGTATCCCCATTCACTACTTTGAGTGATGGCCAACGTAACGAGGGCAACACCTGGGAAACCAAGCGCCGTTCCCACAAGGTCAACGTTTTTTGTTGCGTTCGGGTCTTTGCTTTCATGCAGAAGTTTTCTTCCAACAATCAACGTGAAAACACAGAATGGGACGTTGATGAAGAACAACCAACGCCAATTCAATGCGTCGAGCAGAATGCCACCCAGCGAAGGTCCGGCTGCTGCGGCGAGTCCACCAACAGCTCCCCACACACCAATAGCAACGGTGCGCTTTTCAGCAGGGAACTCGGGAAGAACTAGTGCCAATGATGCAGGAGTCAACTGCGCACCACCGATGGCCTGAATGAGGCGGGCAAGAACCAATAAGTGGGTGGTGGGGGCAAGTCCACACAACACTGAACCAATGCTGAACAGTGTGAGGCCGCGCATGAATGAGCGCTTGCGTCCGTTCACATCGGCGAATCGACCAGCGGTGAGAAGTCCAGCGGCGTAGGCGATGCTGTATCCGGAAAACACCCACGGCATCCATGTGGGGTTACCAAGGTCAGCTGCAATGGTGCGTTCAGCAACTACAACGATGCTTGTATCGAGCGATACCAAGAAAGTGGCAATTGCCGTGAGGCTCAACACTTTCGTAGCGCGTGTAAACCGTGGGGCGGTTTCTTCAGTCATACATGTCCCCCTGACGAACAGGTGAACTTTAGTAGCCCTCTTGGTAAACGGCGGTGTTGGGGGACTATTCCCAGCCGTTACGGCGAATTGCATCCCCATCAGCGTCGCGCGCACGTCCGCGCCACTTCACTGAACCCGGAGTTTTCGATAGTCGTGCAACAAGGGCTTGCATCGGGGTGCCTTCCACTCGAACGATGGCGTCGCGAGCGGCGTAGTGAGGGTCGTGTGCAATGTCATGCATGTCGAGAACGGGACCAGCAGCCGCTTGGATCTCTTCAAAGATCGCAAGTGCTTCTGCTTGTGTGTGTTGCGCAAACCATTTCTCAATTGCATCGTCAATGACGTGGCGATTCTCAATGCGCCCGGCAAAAGTTGAAAAACGATCGTCGTCTCCAAAACCAAGAAGAGTCATGACGCGACCAGCAATGGAGTCGCTTGATGTTGACATTGCAACAAACTTCCCATCGCTGCACTTATAGACACCACGCGGAACTGTGTACGGGATAAGTGAGCCCATGCGCTCTTGCATTTCACCACGCGTGAGATACACCGAGATGAGTGGCCCCATGATTTGAAAGATGCTCTCTAGAAGAGACACATCAACAACTTGACCTTGCTCTGACCACAACGCCACCATTGTTGCGAACGCTGCAACAAGTCCTGTCACTTCATCGGTGAGTGCGATAGGCGGCAACATCGGATCGCCACCAGGCATTCCGGTAATTGATGCAAGTCCAGACATTGCTTCTGCAATTGTGGCAAAACCAGGGCGATTGGCATATGGACCTGTTTGCCCAAACCCGCTCACTCGCGTGATGACAAGTTGTGGATTGCGTGCAAACAGCACGTCAGGTCCTAAACCAAGGCGTTCAAGAATTCCAGGACGAAGGTTCTCTACGAGAACATCAGCATCGTCAACGAGACGCAGAAACAATGCATGGTCGTCAGCATTCTTTAAGTCGAGAGCAATGTTTCGCTTGTTGCGGTTGACCATGCGCCACCACAAGCCTTCGCCGTCTTCTGGATCACGCCAACCCATGTTGCGCAAACTGTCACCTACATCGGGGCGTTCTACTTTGATGACATCGGCACCAAAGTCCGCGAGGTAGCGCGCACAGTTCGGACCTGCCAAAACAGTGGACATGTCAATGACACGTAAACCAGAAAGTGCCTGATCGGCCATAGTGGTGTTAGGCGCCTGGACGGCTGCGACGTGAGATGTGATTCGTTGCCCACCACCGTCCGCTGAAACGCCATGAAACATTGGCGTTCTTGTTTGCGGAGGTGGACGATGCAACAGGTTGTGGCCACATCATTGTGATGGCTGCGGCGATTGCGGCTGCTTCTTCTTCTGTCGGTGCAGGAGAGATTGCTCCAATGTTGACGTTCATCGCTTCACCACCACTGAACCGGCTGCTTTGTCGTGCCACGTTTGGCTGTTCTTGTCCCACAACATCCAAAGAAAGCCAAGGCCGAAGAACAACAGACTGAAATTGGCGACCAGAATGCGAACAAATGCGCGCCACGGGCCAATTGGTTGAAATGTGTTTTGATCAACAATCAGAACACTGATGCCTCGACGAAACGGACTGCCACCGTTTCCTTCCCACACAACTTGCAAACCAATAACGATGCCAGCACCAATCAATGTGATGAGCGTTGCAGATGCGGACCCTTCATCTGCACCGCTAACGGTCATGACAAGTGCTGTTAACAACAGCACACCAAGATAAGCAACGAAAGAGTTCAACGAATCGAGAAGTCGACCGAGAACACGTTGGCCAAATGTTGCCATGACTTCACCGTGTGAAGCTGCAGAAAATGATGCAGCTTGCGGTGCATCATTTGGATTAGGTGCAGACCAGTTGATTTCTTCCGTCATGATGTTTGCCTACAGCGGCATGTTGCCGTGCTTACGACGTGGAAGTTCTTCGCGCTTGGTTTGCAACATACGCAAACCGGCAATGACCTTCTTGCGTGTGTCGGCTGGGTCAATCACGTCGTCTACGTAACCGCGCTCTGCTGCCGCATAGGGGTTTGCGTACTTCTCTGTGTATTCCGCAACAAGTTCGCTACGACGAGCAACAGGGTCTGCTGCTTGTTGCAGTTCACGCTTGTACACAATTTCAACTGCACCCTGTGGGCCCATAACTGCAAGTTCTGCTGTTGGCCATGCATATGCGAGGTCTGCACCAATTGACTTTGAGTTCATCACAACGTATGCACCGCCGTATGCCTTACGGGTGATGATCTGAATACGTGGAACAGTTGCTTCGCAGAATGCATACAGCAACTTGGCACCGTGACGAATGATTCCTTCGTGTTCTTGGTTAACGCCAGGCAAGAAGCCGGGAACGTCTACGAAGGTGACAAGCGGAATGTTGAATGCATCGCATGTGCGCACAAAACGCGCTGCTTTCTCTGATGATTCAATGTCGAGAACACCAGCGAATGCCATTGGCTGGTTGCCAACAACACCAACGGTCATTCCGTCGAGACGTGCGAAGCCGCAAGTGATGCTTGTTGCCCAATGCTGGAAGTATTCGAAGTACTCGCCGTTGTCGCACACTTCGCGAATGACTTTCTTCATGTCGTACGGCTGGTTGGGCGATACAGGAAGAATGTCGCGCAACATGTCGCATGAACGTTCTGCATCGTCTGATGGGTCTTCTGCTGGTGGCTCTTCCAAGTTGTTTTGTGGAAGGAACGACAACAAGAAACGCACATCGTCCAAACACGCTTGTTCGTCTGCGGAAACAAATGTTGCAACACCGCTCTTCGACGCGTGGCTCATTGCGCCACCAAGTTCTTCCAGCGTGACGTCTTCACCGGTCACTGTCTTTACAACGTCGGGACCTGTAATGAACATGTGACTCGACTCGCGCACCATGAAGATGAAGTCGGTCATTGCGGGGGAGTACACCGCACCTCCGGCACATGGTCCGAGAATGACAGAAATTTGCGGGATGACGCCAGATGCTTGAACGTTGCGATGGAAAATTCCACCGTACGACGCCAGCGACACAACACCTTCTTGAATACGAGCACCAGCACCGTCGTTCAATCCAACAACAGGTGCGCCCACCTTCAAAGCAAGATCCATCAGCTTGTGGATCTTCTCTGCGAAGACTTCACCAAGTGCTCCACCAAAAACGGTGAAGTCTTGAGAGAACAAGAACACCTTGCGTCCTTCAATGGTTCCCCATCCGGTGATGACACCGTCGGTGTAGGGGCGTTCTTCAAGCCCCGCTGCGTGAGCACGGTGGCGAGCAAGCATGTCGAGTTCGTGGAATGAGCCTGGGTCGCACAGGTATTCGATTCGCTCACGGGCGAGCAACTTGCCCTTGCCCTTGTGGCGCTCAACGGACCGAGGGCTGCCGGCATTTCGTGCCTGCTCTTGGCGATCTCGAAGGTCGTCAATCTTGTCTTGCATACTGGCTGCCGTTGTGTCTGTCACGGGGGAAACGCTACTGCCGACAGACCCTGTGGCGCCCATTTATGGGCGTTTAGCCAGCGGGGGGAACTGTGGTGGTGGCCACAGCAGGGGGAACCGTCGTTGTGGCGGCGGGGGCCGTGGTGGTGGTGACCGCCTGCAGTCCCTGTTTCGGAACCGTGGTCACGGTGACTCCGTCGGCAATGACGAATTGAGTGGTGAGAACCTCGAGGTCGCCAATGGTGGAGACCCCCGTGACTTCCACCCTCCACACTCCTGGGGCCCGCAATTGGAAGCCAGAATCAGCCTCGAGGAGGGCGCCCCCTGGTCGGGTGATGGGCACGTTGATGGTGAACCCGGAGAAGTTTGGATTCTCTGGCGTGAGTTTCACCGTGAAGTTCTGAATTCGTGATGGCCCAAACAATTCAATGAGCATTCTGTTGGCACCAACATTGCCCGGCGTAACAGATAGACGAACTTTGAAATCATCGTCACCTTCAAGGTCTTGCACAATGGCATACGCGACCCGTGGTCCTTTGTCTGCCAACAGAACGTATGGCGGACGCATTGCCATGAGCCATGACGATGTAGCAAGCACAACAATGCTGAGTGAAAGTTCAACTCCGACCGGGCGCTTTAGTCGATAGACAACTTTGTCGTTCAATGACTTTGCACGTTCCATTCCGCGAAGAATGAATTGTCGAATGCTCGCACTGACGAAAATCATTCCGGCGACAACGAGCGATTTCAGAATGATGACTCGCCCGTGTCCACTGTTGATAAGGCTGATGCCATCGATGCGTGCAACTTGTGCAACTCCCGTAACAACAACTGCGCCCATAATGAACGTTGCAACGCGCGCCCACCCGCGAAGTG
>Ga0214168_1000224_pt1 | contig 22862 bp, 10 predicted proteins | sample LakMenepilimnion_FD_153002 | JGI IMG/M metagenome (GOLD analysis project Ga0214168, IMG submission 153002) | Freshwater microbial communities from Lake Mendota, WI - Practice 29OCT2010 epilimnion v4 | ecosystem: Environmental > Aquatic > Freshwater > Lake > Epilimnion/Euphotic zone | place: Lake...
TGAAGCCCTCTCGCTTCGAACTCTAATAGTTTTTTGGTCTTCCTGGACTATCAGAGCGTTTGGTATTATTTAATTTGCATTGATCTCTGAAGTGGAATCCGCCATTACATATTGTGCATTTTTCGGGTGCCCAGTGGTAGTATTGTCTGCAGTCTGGTTCTTCATGACCGTCATTGGTACATTTTTTACAAAATTTAGTACCCGGTCTATAGCTTGGTGAACAGTTTAACCCTGGTATAACGGTTTTATTTTGATAGGGTGATTGTGACCTTCTTGAACTTTGGCGGTCTGGTGTTCTGTTGCGTTGTCTTCTGTTGCTGTCCCTATCTCTGGAGTATGATCTACGTGATCTGTCTGAGTATCTGTCTCTTGACAATGATCTGTCTCTGGTGCTCCTTGAATAGTTGCTTGACCTTGACTCTGGTCTATAGTTGTACGAGTCTCTGGATGATCTGTAGTTGGTGGGTGTTCTGTCTCTTGAGTATCTGTCTCTGCTGCTTGATCGGTATCTACTTCGGTTGCTTGTGGTTGAATATCTGTCGCTGTAGGGTGATCTGGTTCTGCTTGTTGACCTTTCTCTGTTATCTCTGGAGCTTCTGGAACTTCTGTAAGATTCGCGGCTCCTGCTTCTTGAGTTTCTGTCTCTTGATGATCTGTAGTTATTTCTGTCTCTGGATGAGGATCTGTCTCTTGGTCGTGGTCTGTCTCTGGAATCTGCTCGGCTTTGTCTGTCGGAGCTGGTTTTTCTGTCTCTGTCTTGATTTTTTCGCCTGTCTGAGTTGTCTCTGGAGTAGCTGCTGTCTCTTGAGTTATTCCTGGAATTTGTTGGTGTTTTTTCTGCTTTTATTTCATTTACTAGTGTTGTTATTTGGTATAGTTTGTTGTTTATTCTTTCTGATTTTCGTGCTGGGTTTTCTGTTTGTAGCCATTTCTTTATTCCTTGTTTCTTTTTTGGTGCTGTAGATAGTTCAACCTCTAATTGTCTGGATGGTGATCTGGAGCTCTGTGATGTGGATCTATGTCGTCGTTGTTTGGGTCCGCTTCTTTGTTTTGAGCGGGATCTTCTTGATGATGAAGGAGTTTCTTCGGCTGGTGGTGGTGGTGGTGTTTTCGGTCTCTCTGCTGATGACTGTCTAGATCTGTCTGGTGAGCTTTCATGGCGGGAGGATTCTCGGGAGGGACGCCTTGATGAATGTCTAGATGTTGATGCTTCAGACTCTGTGTCCTCATTTTCTCTTGGTTGAGGAATGGTTGCGATTCGAGTTTTGACTGCGTGTATGTGCGGTTGTCTTTCGTCGGGTTTTTTGGTTTTGGGTGTGTCCCCGTACTTTTTGTCTTTTTTGTTAGGGTTTGCGAGGGTAAATTCTATCGGGGTTATATCATTGTCTAAAAGCGAGTCTACAGGTGCAATGTTTGCTTGGAATACTAGTATTGTTTCTTTTGATTGGCCGAATTGTAGATCTTCTGTTGGTTCGCCGTTGGTTTTTTCTGATAATATGCATGTTTCAAGAGTATCGTGGTAATCTAATTTGATTTTTTGGAGTTGGCTGTACTTAATGAGTCTTGTCAGTTTTTCCTTTGTGACTCCTGTGGTGAAGTGTTGTAGTCCGTTAAACAAAAGCTTGTTTCTTTGAGATTCTGCGTCTGGGTCGTCGTTGTAATATGTTGTTGCTAGGGAGTAAAGATTTGACATTGGGACGCGGAGGCTTTCTGTTTGTCTTCTTGTTAGTTTTTTAATTTCGTGAATAACCATTTCTCTGTCGTTTACTGGCATAGTTGATGTCATTAGGAGGCGTGCTAGTTCATGTAATCCCATTTTTTGTCCGAGTTGGTTCATTTCTGGTTTGAAGTAGCTGATGAATCTGTGTAAAACTCTTTGGTAGTGGTCTAATGTGTAGCCTATCTTGCTGCCTGTTTTATGTAGAGTGGTGATGGTACTGTACCAGTCGACTTGTGTGTGTTTTTTGTCGATATATTGAAGGAGGCTGTCCTCCATTCGTGTGTCATTGAGTGCTTTTCTCTTGATTAGTACCCATCGGGGAGGTTGCGCGAAGATTCTAGTGTTGATTCCTTGCTGCGCTCTTAGTGCATTGTCGTATGCTGTTTGTATGGCGGCTGGAGTTTCTGCTGCTGCTTGTGCTGCGTCGCGTGCTGTTGTTGCTACTACATTTTCATCTTCCCATGCCGAGGCTTCTATTGCTGAGTTGTAGTAGAGGGTGCTGTCCTCGTCCAGGTAGTGGATTCCATGTTTCATTGGGCGGTACTTCTGTCTTTCTGCTATATCGTGGTACGAGAATTCTGGTTCCGTGAATTCGAATTCGGTGATTTTTTTCTGTGTTTCGGGTATCTTATGTGCTGCGGGTGTGAGAATTTTTTCAAGTGATGCATTTATTTGAGTTTTTACGTCATTGTCGGCGATTGGGATGAGACGTAGTGCTTCGACGATTTCCTTGACTTTGTCGTTGTTCTCGATTCTTTGTACTTGTTGAGCGAATGGATCCATCTTGTTTGGCTGTGGTTTTAGTTCTTCAGGTGGTGGAGAGTTTTGGCGTTTGGTGCAATCCGGATTGCTTTTTCTTGTTGCGGGCCTGTTATCCGTGCCAGGTTTTCGCCATGTGGGGGCTCAGAACTTATGATTGAATTGGGCTTACATGACGTATAGTTACGGGGTCGAATAGTCTATGACTGAGCATGTAGACAACCTTCCTTTCGGCTCGTGCCTACATTCCACTGAGTATTCTCCATTTACCTTGTACTAACTATCCATCTACATATTCCTCTTTATCCATGCGGGCGGAATAAAAGACAAGGGTTGGATCCGTTCATATTTAGTATAAAAGATTCTCTACATATTCATAAGTGGCATGGAACGTTCTACTATAGTGATACAATAGTTTATACTATAACTATCCCTTCGGGTCCGTGTAATAAGGTGGTAAGGTGTTAAGGTGGTTAAATCTTGACTATGTTCTCATATGATGTACTCGCAGCTTCACTAAGCTTCGCTTGGACAGCGCTCCGCGCTGTCCGGATTCTCCTAGCACTTGGTTTAAGTACTAAGGGTGCGGTCCAGATCTCGTTCCACTAGCCCTTTAGAGGTGGGCAAATAGACCTATCCTTCTTGATCCAGGGGTCTCACTAGACTGACTACTCACTTCTCCTCAGGCCTAGTTGTAGGCCTTGCATTCCGGCCTTGCCGAATACTTTGCCGGATGACCGGGCTCTAATCCATAGAGCTATAGGCTATAGCCGAGAGTGGGCTGTTCTATCGTCTTAGTTTTGAGATAGATACATATATGAATTTTTAGTATAAATAATTACGTATAGGTATCCACATGCCGGAGCTGGGGTGAGGAGTAGAGTTGCTGGTTTTCATGGTTGCGGACTGAAGGTGATGGTTACGGACTGAAGGGTGATGGTTACGGACTGAAGGGTGATGATTACGGACTGAAGGGTGAATTCTTCTTGCTTCTTTTCTTTATGGATTTTAAATGATCACATATTTGATGACGTTCCGATATTATAGAATAGGTTCTTTTTAGGTTACTAAAACATGATTAAATTACTGAGACATAATTAAGTATTACGGGTGCATGGTTAAGTATTACGAGGCATAATTAAAGTTTAACAATGGTATTACTATGGGGCTTCTTGAAGTTTCTTTAGTGGGGGTGTCTTATGCAACTTCTCGGTGGACATTAACCACTATGCTTTTTAAGGCGATTAAAAGGATAAACCTTTCATGTGGTAGCAAAACTTGCTTTTACACCTCCAACGAAGATTCGGTTATTTTACGCATTAAGAGACGCTGGATGCATAGCACGGGTTTCGTGTGCTATATTCCTTCTCTGTTTGTTCTATTACTGTTGTTATCTCCTTTTCTATGAAGATCTAACAGTTGTAAGAAAGTATTCGTGCTATACGATAAAGATATATTGTTGATGCTATTTTCCTTGCGGTTTTTCTTTATAAATGTATGACTTGGCGGTTTTATTTGCTGCATTTTCCTATGTGGTTTCTGTTAATTTTCTCGTTCTGGTTCTTGCGGTTGTCTTCTTTATTGCTCCTTTCTCTATGGTCTATCATCTTGGATTTGTCTTGTTTTCCGTTTCTTGGTTATTTGACTCCATCTTGTGTGTGTTTTCTGAATTATTTTAAAGAAGGGGAAGAAACATTTATCTGAATGTTTTCTTTTCCTGAGGCATGCCGGGGTGGGGGTGAACAGATGCTGGGGTGGAGATCTTGGAATCTTCTGTTTTTCTTCCTAATGACTTAGCTGATATATTTGATGGGGAATCTGTTTGGGAGTGGTGGAGGGTGGGGTGTAGAAGGGGTGGCTTTATTCAGTTACACTGTGATCTTTGTTGAGGAAGGGTGATGGCTGCTTCTTGCAGCGACGGTGGGGCTGCTGTTTGCAGTGACAGTGACGAACATATCCGACATGTTTCTGGGACTGTGGCGCTGAAGAAAGTAGCAGCTGAGGGTAACCTGTATACTTTCAGGAGACCTGACTATTCGGCTGAAGAGTGGCGGTTTCTGTACTTGACCACAAGCACTGATTTATATATTGACAGTATCCGGCTTGTTGGTTTTTGTGGTGCGGGTGACATAAACTGGGCGATTGTGACGCGAATGAAGGAGAGTGATAATCCTCCTCGTGAGAGCTTTCATGGAATGTTTCCGAAAGAGTGCTTGCCTATGTTGCATTACATGCGGCCACAGTTCAGGTTTCTGATTTACCTTGGACAGAACAATAGCCGTTTCAATATGGCGGATGAGCTTGACCGGTTCTTTTATGATATGGAGAAGGTTGCGAGCGGTGACGCAAGTGTGTGGGGCGCGCCTGTTGTGATAGACGGAGTCCACATTCTTCCCGAAGTAGAGTGCGTGGTTCCCTCCTGGTTGCGGCAGGAGTTCTTTGCAAGAACATCTGACCTGGGCTTGCCTGCTGGTCAGCACTATGTGTATCCGGGAGTACGTAGTCCTCTTCTGCTGCCAACGGACTATATCCGTAAGTACTTTTCTATATATGTATATATATAGTTTGTTGTATAGTTTCGGTTCTGTGGTTGTGTTAAAGACTGTGTTATTAATGTTACAGCTGTGGCTCCGATGTGGACTGATCAGCGGTTCTATGCTCTGCGGCTGGGTGGCCATGTTTTGAGTCGGCATTTCCGGTACTACATTCCGGAATTTTCTGGGCGGATTGTTGTGCAGACTCCACTTGCTGTGAGGTGAGTTTCGCTTATTTTTTCTGTGTGATTCTCTGTGGTTTTTTCTTCTTCTTTTCTCCTTTTGATGTTACAGTCAAGTGCTTTCATCAAATAGTGATGATAGCTTTAAAAATTTGCCTTAAGGCTTCCTTTGTTCTTTTTGCCGTGCGAACTGCGCCACTTGGTCGTGTTTGTTTTGTTTTGAAGTTAAAATGAGAATAATAATGGCTTTGGCTCGATTGGTTTGCGTTCCCCATTTTTTCGACTATAGGCGTGTGTTGTAATTTCATTTTGCTGTTGTATTTTGGATTGTTTCTCCCGGTGGCTTGCTTAGATTGAATAAAATTTTTGCGTATTGAGCGCCATCTAGCGGCGAAATTTGGAACTTTTCTTCGCGTCTTAAATACGAGAGGTCGTTTTTACTAGGATGAAAGAATATCGGGGTGGTAATTTTTTCTTGCAGATTTCGCTTTAATAATTGCTATACATCAATTAGAGATGATTAGCTTCATAAATTCAAACACGTGTCGTTCGATCTGCTGCTGGCTGTGCTGGCTGTCAATTTCGTATATTTGTGTTTTTTAACTTTAGTTGGAAATTATGGTGAGCTTTGCTATGGTTTTTCTTGCTCTTGACTTCTTGGTTATAAGGAGGTGTTACTTTTGTTGTGTTGTAGTTGTTTTTGTGATATTTCTTGGGTTATCTGTTATCTGAGCTGCTGATATTGTTTTGATAAACAGTGGCATCTGGCGGGGAATTTCCGCGGCGTTAAAGGTCGTCTCTGTTGGATATTTAAATTTTGTCTGCGTTTTTTACTTGGTATCTGCTGGTGTCTCGTTTCAGTCTGGCAATTTGCTTCTTCGCACTGGTAGAAATTTTGATTCGGGAATATTTGTCCTGAACATATATTTTTGTGTTTCTTATGTTTTTGTTTTGATTTTGATTTTGTCAAGTTTTAATAATTTTCCTTTTTTGTTTCAGCAATTCCGGTTGGGCTGTCGGTCCGTCTGGCGGGATTGTTGAACCGGACCTGGTGACAAGGATGAGATTGGACGAGTCAGCTGATGGTCATTTTTCCTATGGTCCTTCTTTGGGCCTTTTCCGGGAACCGTTTATCAACGAGCGCTATTTGTTCGGCGACAGCCAGTATCACAACTGTAAGCCGTACTTAGATATGGAGAAAGAGTTCTTCAGTGACAATGCGGCGATTGTGCGGGAGGTTTATTTTGATACAGACATCTTGCTTGGTGTGGATTCTGATGAGGACTTGGGTGTAGAGGAGGCTGTGAATGCTGAGGATCTTGTTCCTGTGCTTTCGGCTGAGGAAATTCAGTGGCAGCATGCTGCTGCGAATGATATTTTGAACATGGAAATTGTAAGAGTGACTCCCGTGAATTCTGACAGTGAAGATGAAGAAACTATGGAGCGGGTGGCATCTCCTGTGGTCGTGGAGGCTGTCAGTGATGTGACAGATACCAATGAGGCTACTGGTTCTGCTGACAATGTCGTGAATAATTCGCCTAATTTGGTGATTGCTGAAGAAGGTGATTACGTGGAAGAGGCTGTTGAGGGCCGGGCCGATGTGCCTTCTGCTCCTGGGCCTTTCAGCGAGGATGTTACCATGGACGATTTCCTGCCTAGGCCTACGCGTGGTTCCGTTGTGTTCCTTGCTTTCTCTGACTGGTGATGAGGTGAGTTTATATTTTCTTTTTCTTATCCAGCGGTGTAAAATTTGTTATTAAATTCTGGCGCCTGATAGGGATATCTGTGTGATAATGGGTTTTAGATTTCCTGTATTTTGGGTGAGGGGCTTCTTCTTTGGCTTTCTTGGTGAGGTGGGTCAGTCAGCTTTGTGCTTTCTTGTGGGAAGGTCGTCAAAATTCCTTCAATTGTCCGCTGGTATCCAATCATGTCGAGGTAATCTTTTTAATTTAATCGTAATTATTATTGCTTATCTTCCCTTTTATTTTCTAATGGTTCTGAATTATTATTATCATTCGGTCACTATTGTGAATACTGTGTTCTGTGCGACGAAGAATTTTTGGTTTTTTCTCTGTTCTTTTTGGTCTTCTGTAAGTGGTATACGGTCTGTTCTTATAAATTGGGTGTGCTGGGTCCGTGGGAATTTCTCTGGCGGGCCGGGTCATGTATATATTCCGTGCTTGTATCTCTTTTCTGTGAGATTGGCGGGCCGGTACAATTTTATTTGGTCACAGTGGTGGGGTGGACGGCGGGACTGTACAGATTTTCCTTCTTTTCTGGCTCTATATCGGTGGGTACTGTACGGGTGAAACGGTGAGGGGGGTGACCCGATTTTCCTTTTTTTTCTTAGTTTGCTGTCTGTTTTCTTGGCGGTTGTATATCTGCGGTAGGGATTTGTTGTGTTATATTTTGTGATGGTAGCTTTGTAGTATTTTTGGCGGTTTTTTCTCTCTTTTTTTTCGAGGTGTTGATTGTGAATAATTTGTTACAGGTGGTTTCGCAAGAGTCAGAACCTTGAAGAGGACCAGGAGCCTCTGCTGGAGCGGATGCGACTCGAGCATAAGAGAGACGATTTGGAAAGTAGAATTGGATATTTGGAGGCTGACGTCGCTTATCTCCGAAGTGACTACTTGTTCTTGAACGATGGGGACAAGAAGGACGCTATGTTCGCTACGATTTGCGGTTTGGACAGGGAGATTGAACAGCTCAAGTCTGAGCTGGCTTCCGTGAACAGCCAGCTGTCCTATTACTAGACAGATTTTTAATCGGAGTGACATATGTCTGTGTTTGTTTGGAATGTGCTTATTATTTTTCTCTGTTCGATTTTGTGTGACGTGATTTTGAGTTTTCAAAGCTTTTGAGCTAGTATGCCGTGGTGATGAAGTTTCAACGTTTTTATTTCGCATTTCTTGAATAAAATAATTGACTTTCTCTTTTGATCTTCTTTCCATGTCCGTAGATTTCTGTTTAGGATTTTCATATGTTATTTGTTCTCTTTTTTCCTTTTATTGATCTGGCTGTGGTAAGCATCGATATGCAAAGTGGTAAAACCTCTTACTTGAGTTTATGACTGGTGTGTAGTAGGCTTTCAAGTTTTTATCGTATGCGATAGTATCGTTGGTTAATATAAGTCGCATTTGTTCTAGAGAAAATTGTGGTAATGTTAGTAAGGTCTCTTGGTATTCTATAATGAGATTCCTTGGTGGTCTTTCAATTGGTATTTCGGTCCCTTCGAGGGTGTAGACTTTATTTGTTCTTCCGTGAAAGTATAATGCTGGCGTACTTTTTTGTCTGGTTAGCTTGGCGCCTAAGTTATTTACATTGATTATTTCCCAGCTGCTTTCTTGTAGTTCTGCATTATGTGGTTTCGATTTTCCCAATTGTAATGTGGCCGGTGACGTCATAGTTGGTGCTGAGGGTACATTTGGGTACATTTCGTTTTTAGGATCTTTATTATATGGTGGTGGTGAAGTGGTAAAGTTTGTTGTTTCAAATGACTGAGATCTCCTTTGGTCTAATTGTCTTTGAACTTCTCTATAATCTTGCCGTTGTTGTTGTTGCTGTCTGGTTCGTTGTGCTGAAAATACAGTTAGTTCATCGTCGCTATCTTCTTCATTTGGGAAGAGGCGGCGGCGGTATGTTGAATGTGGCATGTATGTGATTGTTGCTCCTGGCTGGTCTGAACTCTCATTTAGATCCGAGTTGGTGGCTGGTGATGCATGGAGATTTTGTCTTCTCCTCATAAATCTTGTTATTGATGATGTGGTCATAAAAGCTGTGGTACATGTGCACGTAAGTAAAGCTAATATGGCTTTGAACGTGGCTTTGAGCATTGCGAAAATTTGTACTGGGCAACATGATACGATGCAAAATATAATGAATCCGAATGCTAAGATTGCTACGGCCCAAGTAACTATTTTTAATGCCGTGTTGGATTCGGTTATTTTTTCCAATTTAATGTCCGTTGGATCAAATATCGTGATTTCTTTAATATTTGCTGCTTTTTGAAGAACTTCATTAACATTACTGAGGTCCATCAACTCGTTCTGTATGTCTATATCTAGCGTTTGGAATTCTTGTCCGAGTGTTGTGAGATTTATTCTATGGACTTCATGAATGTCTGATAATAAGCTTTCGATTTCCATTGATAAGTCTGGAGTTGATAGGAGTGGTTTGATAGTTTCTTCAATGGTTGGTTTGTAGGGGCTGTATATAACCATTTGAGATGTGTATAAGACACAGTCTGACTTGAATGATAAGTCTGTATATCCTTCTTTAAGTGTTCCTGCGTTCTGGTTTAATGTATGTCCACAGAGGGTGGAAACTGTATCCGGGAATGGTGAGAATATCCGTATGACTGTATTTTCTGTTTTGTATATATAAGATTGTTGGTCGACTTTTTCCACTTTCATGGATTGTATGCATTTTCCGGCGCCTATTTGTGATGGTGACATCAAAGCTTCTATGCATGTTTGGGCTTCTTTGTGAATTTCAAGCATGGCAGGGTTGCACGTTGTTACAGTATTTTTAGTGGCACACGTTTCCGGTTTGTATAAAAAAGTACTGCCGGCTGGGTCTACTGCGACATATTTGTTTTCAAGTTTTAAGGTGGTATATATTCTGTTTGTGGTGTTATGTGCTATTGGGATTGTTTTCACATAATACACTGTAAATGGATTTATAAACTCCGGCACTGAAATTTCTATTGTGTTCATTTTTGAGGAAATTATGGCGGAAACTGTTGCTGATAGAATTGATTGCTTAGAGTAGAAAGGTATTGTTCTGAGTATACTTTCCGCTGGTAATAATGACGGGTAGATGGCTTGGTTTGTAACTGCTAGTAGGCTTTCTTCAATTTCGTGTAACATGTGTGGAATTAAGCTTAAGGCGTTTGAAAATGCTGCGTATTCTATAGATATGTCTGACTGGATTTCCATACTGGCTGTTAATTGTGCTATTTGCATAATGACATCTTGTTCTTCTTTTAGGACTATTTTGATTGCTTGCTTGACTTCTGCTTCGTCTGAATATAGTTTGGCCATTTTGACGGCTTGCTCGTCAATTATTTGGATAATGTTCTGGGTTTTTGTTTCTATTGTTTTTAACTCTTTTTGTGTTTTTTCTTCTTCAAGTCTCATTTTCTCTTCATTGGCGTTTAGAATATTTAAATCCGTTTGAGTAGCTAACCCTGTTAGATCTGAGAATGCTTGTGATAGCCAATGCCTTTTCTTTCTTGATAAGACTTGCGTATGTGGTGGATTGGTTGGTCGGTTGAGTAGCTCAAGGAAGTTTATAGTTGGTTGTTCGGTGGTTGTGGTTGGTATACTGTTTGGTTGAGTAGTCTGAGTTGATAATTGTTGTTGGTTGTTGGTTTGAGTGGTCGCTCCTGTTTCCTCTGGTATTGATGTCTGGCTGTCATTGAGGTAGCTATTTCTTGCTTGAATTGCTTCGTCCCATGGGTGGAGTTCCTGTGGAGGCTGAGTCGGTTGCTGTTGATTGGGCTGTTGTGTCTGTTCTAGCTGAGGCTGGTCATTCTGTATATCATTGTTTGTTATTTCTCCTTCTCGAAATGGTGTGTACTGCTTCTTAATGTTGGTTCTGGCTTGGGTATTTGCTGATCCTGGTTGCAGCAGTTCTGGATGGTTTCGGTATGTTTTAACAATTTGGTCCTGTGTGACTGATTTTTCAATAATCTGCGATGTTCTCAATATTTCTGGGTACTGTAAATTAGGTGGTAGTAAGTTTTTCAACCATAAGAGTGTTTTTGTTTTTTCATTTTCTATCATGGTGTAGATATATGATAATTCTGCTGGCGTAAGACGCATTTGGAATATATTGTAGAATAGCTGATCGATGTCTGCCGTTTTTGTTGTTGCAGTGACTAACAGCGTCAGTGGGGCTTGGAATGTAAGCGTCTGATTCTGATTGGCTGAATGGGCTATTTGGGCTTGAATAAGAGCTTGTACATTCAGTGTGAGTAATTGCAGTGCTTGGAACATTTGATTTATCACTGGTTCATTGGACGGTAACGTACATAGCGTGTTTATGTGGTTGGTTAGTGCTGTAAAAATTGCTGTTGTTTTGAGGGAGTTTTCTTTTGTGGTTTGTAAGAAGGTTGTTGACAGGTATGAGGTTGTTGTTATTTGGCTTGGAATATTGACGGGAATAAGTCTTTTTATTGCTTTACACTGGTCTGCGAATGTCTTGTTACTTGTTTTAGAAGGGATTCTTGTAATAAGCAGTAATGCGTAGAGATGTTCTTGGTTTTCTAAAATTTTCTCATAAGATTCTAGGATTGCGCTGAAGAGGGTTGACTGGTGGTTGTAGAATTTTTTCTGGATTATTCTCGTGAGTTCGTCCGGCCGTTGGTTTGCTGCTTGTTTAGGCACTGTGCAGTAAACAATGGTGCGCGGGTCTTCTTGTAATGTTATCATATTTGAGTCTAAAACTGGGTGAATTACTGTCTGGGGGAATAGTGTTACTATTTCCATTAATATTTGTGGTGGTGTTCCTCTATAGAACTCGAGTCCGAGTGTACTTGCTATGTTGACTAAATATTCGATGCAGCTTAAACCTCTCTTGTTTACTTCTGTAAACATGCAGGTTAAAATTTTGTTGCTGATACTTATTTCGTCTCTCGTGGCTGTGGGCGTCCGTGTGTCCAATCTATCTTTTACAATCTGTGTTATGGATGCGACATATCCGCCTCTCTCTGCGCACTGTAAAGAATTCTGGTTCATTGATCTCGGGTAGCTGCTTTTTACATAATTGACGTCTTTTCCTTGTATTTCTTCTGTCCGAGTATTTGAGGTAGGATCTAAGTTTCTTAGCGTGAGTTTTAGGTTTGTTATTTGGCTATATACTTGTTGGAATGGTATCATTTTGTTAAATTGGTGCATGCGCACTGGAATATAAACTGTTTTCACTGGTATAGCTTGCGTTATGTTAATGAATTTCTTTAATGTTTCTACGGTTTGTCTCTTTACTCGTGGTAACTGAAGGCTTGTTTCTTCTTGGTTCTCGTTGGTGGTATGGGTTGTGGTATTATGTGGTACATTAGAGATTTGTTGGCTTCTTCCTGTAGAGGTTATAATCGATTCTGTTAACGATATGGCTGCTATAAGCAAAAGCCAATAAAATAAAGACATCTGATCTTGAGTTTTGAACCTTTCAGCTGAGGCTCACAGGATAGACTGAATAGCTGCCTGCATGCTGTTGTATATGTAAACTGGTCAACAGTGTCTGGTCAGACCCACGGTCAGTAGGGTCCTGAATTTCCTAAATTTTCCTAATTGTCCTTGTGGCCTGGAATTTAAATTACTGTCCTGCGGGCAGTGCGGCGGAATTTGTTTTTATTATCTGGCGGCGGCTTCACATTCCATTCCTTCTCTTGAATACTGATATTGTGATATATATATAGTTGGCGGTATAGTGGTTACGTGATAACAAAAGTTGGAGAAGCGTGTTATATGTTCTTTATTTGTTCTAAGGGTTGACAGTTTTCTTGAAGGTATTAGTTGTTCTGGTCCCTGTTCTCTCTGTCCCACTCTATCAGCCAATCTTCGGATTCGTCCTCAGGCTGCTTCGTGACCTCGGAGGTCGGAGGCTCCGGGCGGGAGGGGAAGAGGTCTTCCATCGTGAGCTTGCATGGGTCTCCACGGGCATGAGTGTATGGGTTTGGGCATAGTTGGTCACTACAGATCCAGTTACTTTTGGTAGCCCAGTCGTCGTCGTTTTCTTTCTTGCTAAAAAGTCTCCATTTAGCTGGTTTGGTCAGAAAATTTCCCATTATTTCAGTTGTTGTCGGGAGGAGATCTGAGGATCTAATGATATTGTTACTGAATTTAGTTTGAAAAGTTAACTTTCCCTAGTGCGGCGGAATTTGTTTTCTTTAAGCGGCGGCTTCACATTCCTCTCATTCCTTCTGACACTTAGATCGGTATTTGTATAGGCGTGGCAATAAAGTGGTAAAGTGATAAGAGGTTGGAGCGGAATAGGCATGTTGTATTTTTCATAGTTTCTTAAGACTATAATGTATATAATAGGCGATACAGACTAGTGTTTACTCACATCTATCTTGTTTACTCCATTTTGTTGCGGGTGGAGCTGGATGTGTAGAGGTTGGCTCTTCTTCTTGTTGATGGGGAGCTATCCGGTGTCTGATACTCCGGGGATGGTCTGTAGCTGTAGTGGTAGTCTTCTCGGCTGTCAGTAGTTCTAGTCCGGCGGGGGGAAGGGTTCCTATATTCCGCGCGGGACGGGCTTCTTCTGCTCGCCTTTCGCGATAAGCTTCTTGCTGTGGTTGGTTTCGTGGCTGTGGGCCTATCCGGAGTGCGGCTTGCTCTCCTTCTGCTGGATGGGCTCCTCCTCGGTGTTCTCCTCGGTGGTGATCGCCTGGGTGAGGGGGAGACAGACATAGGTCTCTCCGGTGAGTTGACCTCTGCTCTGCGCTTCCTCTGCGGTGTTTGTGGTTCTGTTGGTTTGAACTTGTTTTGTTGGCGCGGTTGGCGGTCAGTGCGGGTGTCTTTTTCTGTTTCTTTCTCCTCAAATGTCGTCCTCTGCTTCGTTTTTTCTGAATAACTTTCATTGTTCTTTATCTGCTTGAGAAGCTTGAGAAAAATAGGTGAGGATGGTCGTTGGATGTTGAATATTTCCTCTGTTGTTGTGAAGTCTGCGCTCAGTGTTTCTTCCATTTGATGCATTAAGTCCAGTGGGTTGCGTTTGATCTGCTCATTTTGGACTTCTCGGAAGAGTGCCTTTTTGTTCGATGAGTATCCTCCCAGGTAGCTGACATAATGTGGTTCTTTGTTCTGTTTTTCTGCTGGGTAAAATGACTCCAGCCTCAGTGTTACTTCAATAAATAGGGAGAGCTGCAAAGCTTGTTGTGTGCGAATGTGGGTGGCTGTCTCTGTAAACATTATAATTAATGCGGATGCTTGGCTGTGGACTTCTGTATAATGTGCTGGGTATGTTTCTTTGTTGAATATGCAGATGGCTATGCAGCCAGGGCATGTGAAGTAGGCTTCCGTGAGAATTGCGTGGTGGTCGAACAGGTGGAGCAGATAGTCCTTTGGTTCTGCTACTTGAAGGATGGTTGGGCAATAGGGGCATGCCTGCGGCCCCATAAAGGGTTCAGCCAATGGCTCATTTGCCAGAGCCTGGTCCAGTGAATTGTAGCTCGGGTTCAGCGATAAGATATCTGTGTTTTGTCTGTTCCTGTTCATCTTTGGGAATCTGTACAGGTTTCCTGTTTCTTCTGTGGTCTCGTCCATTTTGCAACTTTCCGTGAAGTTTTTCGTGTACTGGTGGATTTCTTGCCTGGACAGGCAGGCGCCAATGGCTCTTATCAGGTGAAGGTCGTTTGACATATCTACGTGGCTGTACTGTGGTGTTCTGAAAATTGGCGATTTCCTTGTAAGTTCCGTGATCGGTTGCCTACAGATCATCTGCGGCGTGACTGTTCCGAAAACTGACACTGAACTGTAGTAGACGGTATGGCTGTTACCGTACTTCTTTCCGATACTGACGGCGTTCCTTGCGTCAGGCAGATGGTCTGCCTCTGCGTATTGTTGTCTAAGTGACCTTGGTGCGCAGATGCGCAAGAAGTGGAGGCTTTCTTGGTTATTAGCGATACAATCGCTGGCACACATGCAGTTGTTGTAGTGGTATAGTTCTGGAATTATCATATGTCCTGTTTTTCCTGAAGCATCCTTGATTGTGTCTCTGTGTTTCATGCTTTTGATTATAAATTTGGTAGAATTGTCAACAGCTAAGTGGGACTGCTCTCCATGTGGCATGTCTGGGTTCTCAAAGTTCATGGGGCAGACTAGTGCCCAGCTCTTGTACTGAAGAGGTGGTTGATTGCCCAGAGCGATGTATCTGCCAATACATAGTGCCTTGCAGAGTCTTGCAAGAGATGCTGTTCTTGGCTTGTCTGTTCTGAGGTCATCGTACTGAAGGTCCAGGCGTGCCATTTCCGTGTATACGTCGATTTCAGACAGTTCTGTGTAGATAGGTGGCAGGGTGATTGGTCTCTTTGGGATGTCTTCTGTCCTGAGGGTGATATTAGCTGTCAGTTGTTCCAGTATCTGCTCTATTTCGTGGATTGATGGCAGGTCTTGGTACGCGATCCGTTCGCGCCCCCTAAAGCTGCCTTGGTATGCTCCCACTTGGTGGGTGCGGCCCTGGTTTCCGACGATGAGCTGCCTGGACATGTTGATGGGTTTCTTCCTGTGTTCCTTTAAAGGGAGTTGAGGATGTACTGATTTTGTGTTTGAACTCGGCTCCTTTAAATACCCAAGGATGTGCCTGCTAAGTATCCTTCACTGTGTGCTATTTAGGCTGGCTGCTTAGTGACCGGCCTGTTTAATAGCTGGCAGTTTTTTATCCTGTCGCATGCTTTGTTTTTTGTAATGTCCATTAGGATTCTTGGAGGGAGGAGAGTTATTTCCTAAATTCTCGGGCTGAGCCTGGATTTTAAAATTCTTGCCGTCTTCTTCAATTAAATTGCTTTAATGGCTTGTTTTAGGAGCGTGTATATGTGATAATGTTCTATAAGGCTGCATTAAAGTGTTAAGTTGTTGATAATTTTCTCGGATTTATTGCCGTGTTTTGGCGATTTATTGATCATGTTCTGGCTTCTGTTTATCTGTTTTTATATTTTTGTTGGGTATAAATGCCATGTTGCCTTTGGTGGAGATTAGTTGATCTGCAGATTTTGAGCTGTAAATATGGGTCGATTTGTTGACGCCATTCGCTGCCATATTTTGGAGAAATATATGTCTTCATATATGCGAGAGCGAAACGTGGATGCTTTGCTTGTTCTGCGTAATGAAAACAAGTGGGCGATGACTGGTAAATATTTAACATTTTTGTTTCACAATTTTATCTCTTGATGTTTTCCTTTTTGATTTTTGTTCTGTTAAGCGTGATTTTTTTCTTTTTGTGGTGTTTCCTGTTTTAGTCGCTGATGTGGACGTAAGAGAAGACAGCATTTTCATTCGCTTGCGGAAGGAGGAGGTTGTCTGTGAGGACCAGGACACGTCCAAGCGAGTGTCCTCTATTGACGTCCTTGAACCTGTGGTGGAAAAGGTTCCTGAAATTGGTTCTGAGGTGACTGTCCCTTTAGAGACCATTCCTGAGGACTTGATTTTCGAGTCTGGAGAGGCCTTCTCTTTGGAGGGGGTGGATAATATTCCAATGGAGGAACTATTTTGCGGTAGCCATGGTGATGGGTCGTTGGCTGGTTCTAGCGATATTACTGGCATATCTGTTGACACTGTGTTGGATTTGAATTTGGCTTCTTAATGTGCTGTAATCGTGGTTTAGATGTGCTTAAAATACAGTATTTAATTTTTTCTTCTGAGTGCCAGATGTATCCGCATCTGGTCGGCTCAACGTTTTTATTTGTGTTCGTTGTCACAATATATATTTGTTTTTCTTCATGTGCATAAGTTTTTTCGTGTCAGTGGGCTAGGTATCTCGGCGAGAGCTAGGGGGAATTTTATGCACAATAATATCCTTAGACATACTTCTGAACAGTTTGCCTTAAGGTGGGCAGGTACGTGAATTTTGTCACGTCGAGGCACGTGTAATAGACGTGCCGCGTGGCAAAAAACACTATATATATCTGCTGACTATTCTTGTGTATAATATTCTTGTGTTTTCCTCTTTCTCTCTCAGCTGGGGCTGCTCGCTAGGCAGTCTGTACGCTGTTGGCCGGACACCACGTGGCCTCTTACCTTATGTACTTATTAATAATGGTTTCTTAGTAGAATTTGATTTCTAGCCGGGAGAACCGGACTTTTTTGTTTGAATCTTCTTCGGGTGGCAAATTAATATACAGGATGCCTTTCCTGTCAGATTGGAATGATGATTTATAACGGGTTTTGTAGTTCTTTTCTGGTTTTATTTTGTTCACGCTTAGTTCTATAGATGTTGAGAATAAGAATGAATCTTGTTCCAATAACTGTTCTTCCACGTAATATGGTGTGTTTGGCGTTTTGATTGTAGCGATTCTCTTTGTGCTAGGTTTTTTTGTTATTGTTGTTGGTTGGCATGGTACTGGAAGTGTTTTCCACTGAGCTTTTGTTGCTCCTGAATATTTCGATGGTAATGTATTTACTGATATATTTATTTTTCTTCCTGATCTTAATATTCTTGCTGTTTGGGGAGAAAATTCTTCTGTGTCATTTGTACTTGAACAGTTGTCTGGTTCTCGGCGTTCATCTTGTTCTCCCTCTGAGAGTGTATTTTGTTTTATTATCTCAGCTTCCTCAGCTTTCTTTATTGACTCTGGGTTTCCTTTTCTGTTATAACGGAAAAGTCCTAATGTTTTTAATATATCAGCGTCAAAATGTGTTGGTAAAAGTGTTATAAATTCATCCATTGATAATTTTCGCATATTTGCAAAATGTACTGACATTTGTTCTCCTGTGCGGGGGTCTTTTAATAACGATCCCTGTGGGAATAATTCCATTATTCTGTATGGACCGATATACGTGGGTTTTAAAGGTGTTGATGGCGTATATTCTTTTCTCATTACAAGCTCATGTAGAGCAAAATCGTATGATTTTTTGTCTGGGTAGCTGAGTTTCGCTTTTTTCTTATTTTTGAGGAACTTTTGAATTGCACCTCTGAATTTATGAGATGTCTGTGTAAGATCGTCTTCGATATCTTGATCTAATTTGATATCTATGATTAGTGGCAGGTGTGTTTCTAGTACTTGTTGAAAATGGACATATTCTCTTGAGAGGCCGTATTTTGAAACAAGTGTGTTGAGGCGTACTATAATAAGTGGGTATAGTACGTGCCATTCCGTGTGCTTTGCAATAGGGCTATCTGCGATAGCTGCTCTTGCTGCGTTGAGGAATTTTCGCACCTGGCTTTCGACTGTATTTCCTCTTTGCATATATGGAAAGCTGGTTTGATGTTGAATATTAAAGGATGCTAACAATGTGGTCACTTCTGAGCGAAACGTGGGGTCGTTATCTGTAAGTAGAACTTTTGGTACTCCCATAAATGATATGTAATTTCGCAATGCGGAAGCTGTAGCTTCTGCTGATTTTGACTTCATTGGTATAAATGAGATATAGAGGGAGTATAAATCCGCTATTACTAAAGCGTGTGTATGACCTTTTGAGCTTCTTGGTAAGTACATTATGTCTGCACTTATGGCTTCTCTTGGCTGTGTGGGCGTGAATGTTCTTTCTCTTCCTACTGGTATATTTTTATATTCCACGTTTTTTGTAGCTGAGCATACTATACATGCTTTACATATTCTTTGTATTGCTCTTCGTGCTTGAGGGTGGTAATAAGTTTCTATAAATTGTTTATATGTTTGGGATTTTGTTGGATGGAGGAAGTGCTTATGAATATAGATAATTGTTGGTATTAATAACGATGTGGGAATATATATTACTTGGCGCGGATCTTGTGACTCTGTCTCTTTAAATATTTTACACACTATTCCTTTTTTCATGGTGTAGGCTGGTAGGGTATTTTTTCCTACTAGGTTTTCTTTGATAGCGCTTATCACTGGGTCCATATTTTGAAAATATTGAAAGCTTTCCACTGTTAGTTTTCTGTTCATAGATAGGTCGGCTGCTAGCAGTGCTGATACTTCTTGTTCTGTAATATATGGTTCTGTTAATTTTGTTTCTCTTGACTGGATTCTTTCTTCTTTATCTTGGTTTTTAAGATTTGATTGCGATAGTTGAATAGTTGGTAATTTTGACTGTAGTGTGGGACTGATTTTTTCTAACAGTGCGTTTTCAAATTCCTGTAGCTCGAACGTCTGGTGCGCTCTGTCTATCGGAGTGGAGATAAGATTTATGGCTAGGCTATTAATGCCTATTTTCCTGGGTCCTAAATAATCTTCAATTTTAAGGAAGTCGTTTTCATCTTTCATAATTTCTTCTGACAAAAATTGGACCGAATCTTGTACTATATTATTGGTGATTGTTCTCTCGAATATTTGTCCTGTTGATCCGAATCCACCGCGTGTAGAGTTTGTTTCCGGCCATTCGTTGGTGAATTTTGGTATTTTTGCTTTGATTAGCAAGAGTTGGGCGACTGCTGTACCTTTTTTCAATATTATTTCTTTTTCTGTCATATTTTGGATTACTGCTGCTACATAATTATGGTATCCGATATCAATAAGTCCGAGCTGCACGTTTACTTCGTATTTCAGTCTTGCTGAGCTTTTGTTAATAAGTAGGGCGCAATGATTTTTTGGAAATTGAAATCTGATTTTCAAGTCCACCTTTTTAAGTTCGTAGGGTGCGAAGATTTCATCCTCTTGAAGGGGAATATCGAGTCCATTTGACTGTAGGCAAATTTTTGGAGATAATTCTGCTGTTGGATGAAGGTTGTATCTGACTTTTGGATTGACTTCTATAGTGTTATAGTTTTGCACACTGGGTAGGTTGGTAATAAAATTTATTTTGATTTCGTTTTCTGTTTGGTATTGTAGCTGTTCTTGCTGGATGGGGCTGATAAGCTTGAATAATTTTTCCAAGGACGTGTGGAAATTTTGTAACGATTTTCCTGTCAAAGGTTGTTTTGTACATGATAAATAATGTTTGCTTGCTTCCATGAGGTTTCGCTGGATATCTCTGTAAATTTGCTTTCCTTTTAAGTCTGCGTAAACTGTTTCCATTATTTCGTGTATTTTCTGAAGTACTAGTTCATGTTTTTTTATATCGATTGCTAATTTTGTGGCAAAAACTTTTGCAGTATGCAATTTTGGTTCTCGATTTTTTGCATATTTTGCTAACCATTGATGTAACATTATCTGTGCGCTGTGAAATCTTTCTTCTGGCGTTTGCTTCTGGGACATTTCGTACATTTCTTGAACTGTTTTTGGCTCATTTAGTTTTTTGTGTGTTCTGTCGTGAATGTCTTGGGGTTCCGGTCTTAATGGCCTAGTGAGAAATTCGAAAATTGTGTCCTGAGACACTCCAAAATTCTGGGGCAGAGGGGGGAGGACTGCTGCCCATTTTCTTGAGATTGGATGCTCGCGTGGAATGTTACAATTTAAATTGTCACTAATGGCCCTACTTAAAACGTCTGCTAACACATTTATGCTGCCGGGGATGTGGTATATGCTTATGTTAAGCATGGATACAAAGTTTGTTAAATAATTTAGCGTTGAATTAAGGAGGACGCTGTGGGTTGACATTCTTTTTGCGTATATTAATGACCTTGCGTCTGTGTAAATTTTGATGGAGGCTTGACAATTCAATAAATATGCTGAGAATACTTTGAGGGCGTAAGCTAAGCTGATGCTTTCCAGCACATATGAACATTTTCCCAGGTCTGCAGTGCTAAAATATTTCGATGTGACTGATACTAATTCCATTTTTCCGTTTTTGACTCTAAATAAACATCCTGCTGCTGCGACTTTTGAAGCGTCTGTTGTTAGTATAAGGTCGTCTTCTGGATTTGGAACTGTAAGTTTCAGTCCCAGTACGCTGAGTGCTTTTGCGGAATTCCATGCTCTTTCTTCAATAGGTCCCCATGTGAATTCTTTTTTCTTTAGCAAAAAATTAAGCGGGTATAATATGTGTTTGAGATATGGTAAAAACATTGATTGGTACTGGAAGCTTGCTAAACGTGAATGAAGTTCATAGAGAGATGAAGGTTTCTTTGTATTCATTATTCCACTTGCTTTCACTTTGTCCATTGTTAATTGAACGTTGGATGTGTCAAAAGAATAGCCTAAAACTTTGACGTTGGTTGTGAAAAATTTTGACTTTTCGCTGCTAAATTTAATTTTCGCTTCTGTTGCTGCTATTAATAGTACTTTTAGTGCTACATAAAGTTCTTGGTATGTATCTCTGAATACGAATATATCGTCAAAATATGCTGACATCATTTGTTCGAATGAGGCTGGAAGTAGTGTCTGTTCTTCTGGAGTGAGTGTCGCTTTAATTCTGTCAAATACTTGTTGCGAGAATGCTATGGCCATAAATTTCACTAAGTGGTATGGACTGCTTTTAAGTCCCATTACGAGGCTACAAAATTCATAGGCGTCTTGATTCACCCAGAACGCTGTTTTATATCTGTCCTTTTCCTGTATGGGAATAATAAAAAATGCGCTAGAGATATCTAGAGATATGACCTTTTTTCCTTTCAACTTCATGAGAATTTCGTCTATTGTGGTAAAGGAGGTTTGTTGTGGGAATTCTAAAACTTCGTTGAGTTCTCTGAAATCGAGGCATATTCTATATAATTTTGACATATTTTGTTCTCCAGTTTGATATGAGGCTTTGGTGTTGTCTCGGGATTCATTTGCTGATGTCGGTTTTTTTACTAAAACAACGTTACTTCTCCATGGGCTGTCAGATGGGCGTACTACCCCTGCTTGCATTAGTTGTTTAATAGCTTGAGTTGTGAATTCATATTTGTGAAATGGAAGTCTTCTGACTTTTTGCTGAACTATTTTTCCTTTTTTTGTTGGTAAGTCAGCTGTGTATAAATTTGTTATTTCTAGATCTAGCTTGCTCTTGCTGAAGCGGTGAGAGAATTTGTTAAGGAGGTCTTTTAATGGGTGTAGATATTCTGCTGGGCAGTCTGAGTAGTCGGCTGCTTCTAAAGTAATTGTCTTTTCTAATAGTTCAAATTTTAATTCTTGCATATCATCAAAAAGAATATCTGAAGGGGGCAGCGTTTCTTCATCCATGTTGTCTCTGATATTATGGTTCATATTCAGTTCGATTGATGACGACTGTTGTTGGGGTTCTTGGGTGTCAGTTAATAGTTCTTCTGTGGGAGCTTCTGTTGCGGGGGTGGGGGTCTGCTTATCTTCTTGCAGTAGGGATGTCATCGCGGAAGATGCACATGCGTTCACTTTTTCGAGAGGAATTTTGATTCTTTTGTCATTGTATATGACGTTTATACTTGCTGGCGAGATACTATGCACTTTTGTTATATCTAATAAAAATTCAGCTCCTAAAATCGCTTGAAGATTATTGAGCTTAGTTGTTACTATAAAGTGAGTGCAAAATGTTGTTGGTATTATATTGTCAGGTGATAAATTAAAATTTAAATGTGTTGTTCCTGTGATAGCGTTTGTGCTGCTTCCCGTAGCTGTAGATAGTCTCATTGTTGTTGGCGTAATATTTATGTTGAGTTTCTCTGCTACTGATTCGTGAATAAGTGAATTACTTGCTCCAGTATCCACTAATGCTTTAAATTTTTCTGTAGACGGGGGGAATGTTATGTCTACAAAATAGAGATTGCTTCCGAAGGCTGCATTGTTCAGCCTGACCTCGTTTGCCTTTTTCCTCTGCTTTTCTTTCACAAATTTTATTGTTGAATTTAAGTACATGTCTATATGTGACCCTTCACTGGGTCTGGCTAGCTGCATAAGATTTCTTAATAATGTTGGTTCATCTTCTTGAAGGTCTGGATATTCGTTGTTTTTTAGTTCTCTTGGTTTTGGAAATTTCATAGAGTGGAGTTTTATGTGGTCTAAAATAATTTCTGGGCATGCGCAGCATGCTTGTGGTTTTTGGACAGGAGGGTTGATTTCCTCTGTCCTAACATTGTGGGCTTCGATACTTCGTTCGAAACGCTGAAGCCCTCTCGCTTCGAACTCTAATAGTTTTTTGGTCTTCCTGGACTATCAGAGCGTTTGGTATTATTTAATTTGCATTGATCTCT
>Ga0214168_1000225_pt1 | contig 22846 bp, 19 predicted proteins | sample LakMenepilimnion_FD_153002 | JGI IMG/M metagenome (GOLD analysis project Ga0214168, IMG submission 153002) | Freshwater microbial communities from Lake Mendota, WI - Practice 29OCT2010 epilimnion v4 | ecosystem: Environmental > Aquatic > Freshwater > Lake > Epilimnion/Euphotic zone | place: Lake...
ATTCCCACAGGTAATTATTGGGGTTCATTAGTTCGCTACTCTGGAAATGTTTCTAGTGTAGTGCAAATGTTTCTTTTTCAAATTCCCTGGGGGGGAACTTTAGCTATTAAAACAGAAGTTTTAAACCGTCTCCAACTTTTGGATAAGTGGGGAGAAGTATTAACAGATGATATGCTCCTCCATAAACTTATCAAGCAAGAAAAATTACAAATCAAATTTATTCCTTCTTTATTGATGCTAAATCGGGAGGAAAGTAGTCTACTTAACTTACTAGAATCATTAAAAAGGTTAATAATAGTTTCTAAACTTTATCATCCCCGTTGGTTGGCTATAGTTAGTGAGGCATATTCTAGTATTCTCATTCCCAATATAGTCATTATCGTTATTTTCCAGCTATTATTTGAGGCTCAATGGTATGCTGCGGTTTTATTATTTCTTTCCTATATCTCCTACACCATTGGCTTAGTTTTACTAATGCTATTAATGGAATTAGGAATACATCAAGTGCTACGCAATCAAGGTGAAAAAATACCAAAACTATCGCCTATAATCTTCCTGAAAATGTTAATCGTTATTCCCATAACTCAGTGGATTTATGGATTAACAATGCTATCTTCTTTGTGGACATCAACTATTACTTGGCGGGGAATTACTTATCGAATACAAGGACGTGAAAATATTCGATTAATTGAATACCGTCCTTACCAATGGTTAGATCAACCAATTGATCCAAAAGCCTCTCTTTAGAGACTAGGTAAAATTTTAGATTTTTTATTTTCGCTTCAAAATCTAAAATATCTCAATTCAATAATTATTATAAATCAGTGCATCACTAATCTATATTTTCAGAAAAAATCACCTCAAAATCATGAAAAATAAATCTCTTCGTATCGCTTTATTTACAGGATTATATGCCCCATTTTTAACAGGCGTTTCTGTTGCTGTACACCAGCGGGTTCAATGGCTATTGAAACAAGGACATGAAGTTTTTTTGGTTCACCCAGAAATTAATGATCAATACCCTCCACAAGTTGGTAATCGTCCCATGTCGGGAATTGAAGAACTAGAAACATTTATCAATTTTTCTTCTTATTCATTTCCCTCAGAACCACTAATATTTTATAAGTCTTTACCCCAACCATTAAGCCATCGTCATTGGAGTGATACAAAATTACTCACTCACTTTCAACCTGATATTATTGTTGTTGAAGAAGCCCCACAAATGAGAGGTTTATATTCTGGTTTCTTACAAGGTTATGGCCGTTCTGTGGGAGTAGAATATGCCAGAAAAACCAACACACCTATTATTTCAATTTTCCATACAGATATTATTGCCTATATTCAATATTATTTCGGTAATAAATTCTTTAATTTAGTCCGTCCTCTACTGCCAATTTTAGTTAAACAATTCAGTGAAACTTATGATTTAAGTTTATTCTCTTCCCGCGAACAATTAGCTAAATACCAAAAATTAAAAGCTCAACGCAGCGAATATTTACCCTATCAAGGTATTGATTGTGAGAAATTTGATCCCCGTAATATTTGTTATGATCCAATTCCTCATGATCAACGCCCAACTATTTTATTTGTCGGCCGCATTACTCCAGAAAAAAATGTTAATCAACTTTTAGATATTTATCCTCTCATTGCTGCTAAAATTCCCGATGTACATTTAGTAATTGTGGGTAGTGGTCCTTTAGATACAGAAATTCGCCGTCGTGCTGAAAATTTCCCCAATGGTGTGACTATTTGGGGTGAATCTCATGGGAAAGAACTGTTAGGTTGGTTTGCAAAAGCAGACATATTTGTTAATCCTTCAGTTACGGAAAATTTCTGTACTACAACTAACGAAGCATTAGCTTCTGGAACTCCTGTAGTGGCTGTTGTTGCCCCTTCAACTGCAGAACAGGTTATTTCTGGAGTTAATGGTTTTCTTGCTGCACCTAATAACCCTGAAGACTTCGCTCAAAAAGTAATTACAATTCTTGAAAATCCTGATCTCAAACATAAATTAACTAAACAAGCTCGTCCCTCAATTCTTGAATTTGATTGGTCAGCTTGTACTAAAAAGTTTGAAAATAAACTTTATGAATTAGTTAATATCCGTCAAAAGATAGATGTGATTTAATGCTATTTTCTCTGATTTCTCAGGAATTTTTACAATGGTGTAATTCTTAAAAAATGCCAACTTGGCTACTGGAATATAGATCCCTCTGCTAAAGTATTTAAGTAGTTGACCTGTGGGCTTTTAGGTTCTTAGTTTGAGATCCTAACAAAGCCATTTTGTCATTAGTTTAAAGATTGCCTACTCCAACTGATGACAAAATTGCTATTGTTCTCAATCGTCCCTAAAACTCTTTATACCTCAGAAGTTTTTACTTCTGGGGTTTTTGTTGTTTAATTAATATTAACACTACCTATAAATATATTGGTTGGCATGGTGATACCTGTTACCTCTCCCTGATGACTCGTTCAAAATTCCTGCGATCGCTGCTGCCTTGATTTTTCACTTAGTTATGTTAAAATTAGTTATGTTAAAATAATAATGTCTGTTATCCAAAGGATAAAGTATGACTACAGCAATTTCTACAAATCTACAATCAACACTATATGAAACAGATCATTATCTGTGGATAGAAACCACACTTAAACAGCTAGAAAATAGAGATATTGATAACTTAGATTGGCAGCATTTATCAGAAGAGATTGAAGCATTGGGAATAGAACAAAGACGCAAAGTAGAAAGTTATTTGAAGCAGTTATTAATCCATCTTCTGCTTTGTTGTTATTGGGAAACTGAAAAAGAAACCTGTCAACGAGGTTGGCAAATTGAAATCTCTAATTTCCGTGATGAGTTGGAATTTTCTTTTCGCTCCAAAACTCTTTACAACTATTTCCTCAGTTGTTTGGAACAGGTTTATACTAAAGCTAGAAGACAAGTAATTCAAAAAACAGGTTTACCTACTGAAATTTTTCCAAAGCAATGTCCTTTTAGTCTTGAAGATATTCTGAATAATGAATATTTCCCCTAATTATATCAAGCACTGATAGTATATTCACATACCTAATACTTTTCAAACAATTACTAAAAATTCCCAATTAAATCATCAAACTCCTGTGGGGTGGGCATCTTGCCCGCCAATGGTGTATATTCACATACCTAATACTTTTCAAACAATTACTAAAAATTCCTAAAAGATTTAAGTATTACAGCATTTTCCGATCTTATGAGGTATAAAATTAAATCATCAAACTCCTGTGGTGCGGGCATCTTACCTGCTAGATATGTACCTCATAACACCGAGAAATGCCGTAATTACGGGGGTTTCAGCCTATTTTCTGATCACTAACTACCGAGGCTGAACCCTTACCCCCCGACGTTCCAGAACTTGCCGGATCTGGGGACTAGGTGTATAATTATAACCATAACTAGAACGCTCCGAGTCATCCATAATTTGAGGTGTCAGTAAAACAATTACCTCTCTGCGTTCATTAGTTCTACTGGACTTTCTAAACAGCGCACCCAGCAGAGGAATATCACCTAAGATTGGTAATTTGGAGACCTCTGTCCGGTCTGAGTCTTGAATAATACCGGAAAGTATGAGCGTCTGACCATCTCGTAAGCGGAGTTGACCAGATGTCAGGGTTCTTGCAGATAACAGAGTAATTGTACCATTACGATCACCTCCTGATGCTGTACCACCTACTCCAGATACAGTAGGAGCAACAGACAAGGAAACAAAACCATTATCATCAATTCTTTCTACTTTCACCGCTAGGGATAGACCTGCTTCCTTAATGATAGGTTCTGAAGAAGAGAATGATGTAGTAGCTGTGCTTTGCGATGTAGTTTTTAGTCCTGCATAGACTTCTGTAAATAACCTAACTACTGCTTCCTGTCCTTCTTGGACAATTAAAGTTGGGTCGGTCAAAATCTTAGCATTACCACTTGTCACTTGTGCTGTCAAACTAGCCAGAAACTTTTTAGGGAACTGGTATAAAGTGGGTAAACCGTAGGTAACTGTAGAGGGAGTTCCTGGAGTTGTGGTAGTTCGCAGTTCGTAACTAGTTGGCAAACCAGTCTTTGGATCAATTGCAGTTGGCACAACTGAAGTTGTGCTTGTTCCCGCAGTTCCTGGAGTAAATGTTGTCACCCCTGGTTGTGTTGGATTAGAGTTTATTCCAGCATTAGGTAGTCCTGTATTGGGATTTATTGGACTGACAAAAACATTTGCACTACTAAGTGGATTAGTAGTAACTGGTGTTTCCGTAATACTATTTGCTACTTCATCACCTTTAGCTGGTCGAGAACCACCAAAATTGAAAGTCGCTGCACCACCATCATTGGTAAAATAACTATTACCAAGACCAAAGGAAAAACTAGAGTTAGAGGCTTGAGCACCCGAAAGATTAACATCAATAATTTTGACATTTACCACCACTTGCCGACGACGGACATCAAGCTGAACTAATTGACTTGTTGCCATTTCTACCAGCTTAGGATTACCAATCAACGTTACAGAATTGGTACGCTCGTCTCCTAATGCCTGTAAACCCCTCAGTAAAGGTGTTGAGTCCTTATAGTCAATCCGTTGAGTTTCTACTTTTGTTTCCGTAGTTGTTTGAGTTTGGGTAATTGGAGATACCGCCGCACCAACGGCTACAGCATTAACACTAGTCACTTGTCTTTCACGGCTGACAGCACTTTCCGCACCCAAACCCACTAAGAAATTTAACGCCACTCCCACTGTTACCTGATTTAACCGTAAACTCTTCATGACAGTATCACGGGTGGAATTAGGTAATTTAGCTCCTACAAAAATCGTGCGTCCCGTGCGGTTAGCTTCTAAACCACTCAACCGCAGTACATAGTTAAAAACATCTTGTACAGGTTCATTTTCTATATCTAGGGAAATGGTCTGAGATGTCTTAGTTGCACCTTCCGCACCTGGTGTTTTTTCTGCTTCACCACCGATATAAACTACATTTAAATTAGCAGCACGAGCCAACAGTGATAAAACCTCCCTCACAGGTGCATCACGTAATACCAAGCGGGGAACTCGTTCCTGAGTCCCTAAATCAATCGCACTCGGTGATGTATCAATAGTAGATTGCGTAATATCCCCTACTGGTGGAGCAACGGCTCTAGGTAAGAAAGGAGGAGCTTGATTATAAGGTTGATTAGGGCCTGCAGGTTCAGCAATTTTACCATCAATAATGACTTGGGGATTAGGAATCAGTACATCTGGCTGTTTAATAGATTCCCCTGATTTAGATTCAAGTGTGGTAGCTGGTAATACTGGTAATTTTTCTACGGAATTGGTATTATCTGATACTTTTTCTACAGGTCGAGCATCAGTTGATACTGTTGAATTTGCGGTAGTGGTAAAGCCTAAAATAATATTATTGTTTTGTCCAACCAAGGGCTGATTATTGGGTACAGTATCAACACCTGTAACCGTCACCCGAATACTATTAGCATTTAACTGTTTAACTTCAATAACTGCAATTCCCGGTGCTGGTTTTTCTTGACGGAAATAACTACCCTTAGGTAAACGCAATTGAGCATTAATCACATCCGTAACCAAAGATTTATCTTTTTTGGTAGTAAATAGTTGAGGACGATTTCCAGCAGTGGTTTTTAAAATCACACTGAGTCCTCCCGGAATGGGATTGAGTTGAACATCAGTAACCCGTGTTAACTCTGCTAAAACTGGTTGGGCAGCTAATAGTACACAAGCGGTCGCACCGGATACGAAAACACCATTATAAAACTGTTTCACAGTTTATTCCTCAAATAAAATAAAAGTCTAAATTGTCAAGGATAGCAAGGAGTGGACAATAGGAAACAGGGAGTATATTTGATTTTACGTCTTACCTGCGAATTCCTGAAAGAAGTCGAAGGATTGCCCTTAGCAATCAAATTTGTTTATTTTTTCGGTGCTTTAGCCGCTAAATCTGCTACTTCCTGAGCATTTAGTGGCATTAAAGCCTCTAACGCGAAACTGGTTGTCAGTTTACCGATACCAATGGGAACAGGGTTATCTTTGTCCTCTGACATTTCCGGTGCAGACAATCGGGAATTATAGTTTTTAACTAACAATAAAGGCTGTAATCGCTCAATATTTCGGATAATTGATTGAGTTTGGGCAAAATTGCCCTCAATTTCTAGATTGATAATGCTGCGTTTCAGTTTATTGTTAACTTCTACACCAAGACTACCATCGTCCACTGGAACAGATTTGTCAGAAACGGGGGTAAAGCTTTTCATTTTAGCTCTAATGGCATTGCCTAAGGCCTGTCTATTACTAGAATCTATTAACCGACTGGTATCTAATAATAGGGTATCCAAACTTTTTTCATTAGCAAATAAAGCTAAAACTCGTTTTTGTTGTTCCTTAGATGTCGCTAAATCTGCTAATACTTTATCAATTTGTTGCGCTTGGATCTTTTTTTGATTAACACTATTTTGTAGTTCATCTCGTTTAGCTAGTTGCTGCTGATAAGTATCCCATGCGGGCATTGCCATATTGAAAAGCATATAAGCTGCACTGGCTACACCTAAAAAGCCGACCAAACCACCAATAATAGTTGGTGTTAAGGTGACACCAAAAACAACAGGGGTAGAATCTTGAATCTGGGTGATTGGGATAGGAGAATTTAAATCATCACTAAATGTCATTTACCAATGACTCCTACTTTTTTGATATTACGAAGTCTATCTACTAGTCCGACGGTGCCTTTTTTCTCTAATTCGGGAATTAAATCAGATGCTGGCACACTACTTAAACCTGCTTTGATAGTGTATTTAACTACTTGAGGAGGTTTAATTGTTGCATTTGCTTTCTCTGTTTTTGGCGGTATAAAACCCGTAATAGCTGTTGCGTCCACTAATTCTGCTTTGATAATTTTGGTTTCATTCAAAAATTTAGATTGTTGTAGACTCAGGGAAAAATCATTAACCAAGCTATAGGAAATTGCAAAACCAGAAATTTCCAAGAATCCAGCAGTTTGAGTAGCATTATTACCAGGGGTTGCAGCCACAGGATTTGCACCAGGAGGAGGGGGAGCAGTTTGCTTAATAGTTTCAATTTGCACCTTACCAGGAATGCGATCGCGTAAATCCTGTAACATAGCAGACCAAGGACGTATTTGATCAAAAACTGTTACTAAAGCCTTATTTTGGCTATTAATGCTAGTTATTTCCGCTTTGAACTTGTTAATATTGGCTACTTTGCTATCTAAAACCTTAGTTTCTTCCTCTAGCTTGGTAATTTCCTGATTCACTTCAGCGGTTTTTCCTTCCAGAATTGAAGAACTTATAAACACCAAGCCAGGTACTATTAAACCCACTCCCAGCCCTATATAAACTGGAATGAAATCACCTAATTGAATAGGTTGTTTGTCAGGTTTCTTGGGATTTATTTTTTGATATTCTGGACGATCATTGAGAAAGTTAATATCTAAGCTGTACATTTATTATACCCCTCGCATTCCTAAACCCAGAATAATACTTAAACCAGGACGTTTAATTAAAGGATATTTTTCAGTATCTACCTCCAAAGACAAAGAAGCAATTGGGTCTATTTGGATAGTGGGTAAACTCAATCTTTGACTAAAAAACTCATCAATTTGCGGTAATCCACCTCCAGGACCTGCTAACAGAATTTGCACGACTTCCAGATTTCCACTTTGAGTAATATAAAAATCAATAGAACGACGCAATTCACCAACTAATTCTCCCAGAAGCTTCAACATAGAGGCCATACCAGGATTACTCCCAGTTATGCCAGTATTGACTGAATCTGGTATAGTTGTGGGGATAGTAGTACTTTCCAACATATCCATATCCCGTGACGCTGGTAAGTTCATAGAGTTTGATAATGCACTTTGAAGTTGATATGTGCCGATAGGCACTGTTCGAGAAAATTGTGGCACACCATTGATAATAATAGCAATCTCTGTACTATCAAACTCAATGTCAACTAACACCGCTGCTTCTTCTGCTCCAAACATCTTTAATTGCTCACGAACAGTACGAATGATTGCAAAACTGTTAATTTCTAAAACATCAACAATTAATCCGGCTTGCTCAAAAGTATTCAAATAGGTTTGTGTGACATCTTTACGAGTTGCAACTAATAAAACTTGCACCTTCTCAATCCCGTCTTCATCTATAAAATGCCCCAGTTTTTGACAGTCAACATCAGCTTCTTCTCTGGGGTAAGGTAAATATAAAGACGATTCATGATTAACTACCATGTCCCGCAACTCTTTATCGTCTAATTCAGACGGCACAGAAATCAACCGCACAATAGCATTTTGTCCTGGTATACAAGCGACAACATGAGAGGCTTTAGTTTTACTTTCAGCAATGACCTGCTGAATAATTTCGGACATTCTCGGAGAATCAGTAATTTGACCATTGGTAAATATACCTTCTGGAACTGGTACTGTTGTCAGAGATTCGATTTTTAAGCTTTGGTGTTGTTTACGTAGTTGGACTACGCTCACCCGTTCTGGAGCTAATTCAATACCAATAGCTTTATTGGCTTTACCAAAAAAACTAGTGAAGGCTTTAATCACAGTTTGACCTGCTAGATTACTAAGGGAAAATATTTAGGTTTGTTGTCAGTTGTCCGATCAAAAACTTTTCTCAATTACTCATGATCTATTACCTCTTACTACAATTGATATACCCTATAATTTACACAATTCTCCATCTTCTTTTTACCGCAATTAATTTTCAAAGTACCACCACCTTACACAATGATGCAATTGCAAAAATTTAAACAACTGTTTTGTTTATCATTACTAGGCTTGTTTACTAGCTGGATTGTTAGTTGTAGCACAAGCAATGTTAACAATTACCCAAAATCTACCGCAACAGCCCCCGCTACGATTGAATTTTGGACAATGCAACTCCAACCGCAATTTACCAACTATTTCCAAGGTCTAATTCAGACATTTGAATCACAAAACCCAAGTATCAAGGTAAAATGGGTAGATGTGCCTTGGTCTGCTATGGAAAATAAGATTTTAACAGCAGTTTCAGCAAAAACGCCACCTGATGTTGTTAACCTTAATCCCGATTTTGCTTCCCAATTGGCAGGAAAAAATGCTTGGTTAGATTTAGATACTAAGGTTACCAGTCAAATCCGTTCTACCTATTTACCAAATATTTGGCAAGCAAGTAGTCTGAATGGGAAGAGTTTTGGGATTCCTTGGTATCTCACCACGCGATTAACCATTTATAACACCGATTTATTAAAACGGGCAGGTATTGCAAAACCTCCTGCCACTTACGCAGAATTAGGGCAAGCAGCACAACAAATTAAGGAGAAAACTGGTAAGTATGCTTTCTTTGCTACCTTTGTCCCCCAGGACTCTGGTGAGGTGCTGGAATCATTGGTACAAATGGGTGTTACTCTAGTTGATGCTGAAGGTAAAGCTCGTTTCAATACTCCCCAAGGTAAGGCCGCTTTTCAGTATTGGGTAGATTTGTATACAAAAGGTTTGTTACCTAAAGAATCTTTAACTCAAGGGCATCGTCACGCTATAGATTTATACCAGGCTGGGGAAACAGCTTTTTTAGCTTCTGGTCCTGAATTTCTGAAAACTATTGCTAATAATGCCCCTACTGTTGCCCAAGCTTCGGCAATAGCACCACAAATTACGGGTGATACGGGTAAGAAAAATGTCGCTGTGATGAATATAGTTATTCCTCGTGATAGCAAATATCCTGATCAGGCTGTTAAGTTTGCTTTATTTGTTACAAATGATCAAAATCAGTTAGCTTTTGCTAAAGCTGCTAATGTTCTCCCTTCTACAGTTAAGGCATTGTCTGATCATTATTTTAAGGACATTCCTACCAATGCTACAACAACGGAAAAGGGTCGGGTAATTAGTGCGACACAATTACAACAAGCTGAGGTGTTGACTCCCAAACTCAAAGATTCTAAACTTTTGCAAAAATTAATTTACGAAAATTTACAAGCAGCAATGTTAGGACAGAAAACAGTTGATAAAGCTGTGGAAGATGCCGCTCAATTGTGGGATAATAGGTAATGACAACTAACTACTAACCACTGACAAAAAATAACCAATTAAATACAAAGAACCACATAATACAACTTGATTATCTGTAGTTGTAAAAGCAGCATCTAAAGCTGAAAATACATCTGGATAGGTGTTACAAAAATGTAAATCTGGACAAATTGATGTTGCTAACTGAGCTAATTCTGCCAAATCTGCCGAATTACTGTCGGGTACTGGAGCTAAATATAATTTGTCTCCTGGTTTGAGAAGTTCCCGAAAAATATCACCATGATCTTTATTAGCCAGCATTCCCATGACCCAATTGATACTTGTAGTCTTAAAACTATCTACATAATCACGTAAAACTGTAGCTGAAGCTGGGTTATGTGCACCGTCAATCAGGAGTTTTTGTTGTTTCCAAGTTATCCATTGCATTCTACCTGGCCACTTGGTTTTAGCCATACCATTAATAATAGCTTCCTCAGAAATTTGCCAATTCTGTTTTTGCAGAATTTCTAAAGCTGCTAATGCTAAAGCTGAATTATGTAGTTGAATTTGTCCCTGTAATGATAACGGATATCTGATAAATTGATCACTTTCAATTTTTTGATATTCTGCCCAATTTTGATCAATTTGACGAGATGGTTGGGGGGTAAAAATCGGGCATTGTAATTCTAAAATCCGCAATTGCACGACTTTTTCCGCATCTGCTGGTAATAAACCTACCACTGCAGGACATCCCGGTTTGAGAATTCCAGCTTTTTCTCTGGCAATATGGGCTACAGTCGGTCCTAGTTCTTGCCAGTGTTCTCTACTAATAGAAGTGATGATTGTAACTAAGGGATGATTACAGACATTAGTTGCATCTAAACGACCTCCTAACCCGACCTCAATCACAGCAATATCAACTTGTTGTCGTGCAAAATATAACCAAGCTGCTGCGGTAATTACTTCAAATTGGGTAGGAGATTCCTCATCTGGACTAATTGCTGCTTGAACCTGGAGTATTAATTCACACAATTTATTATTATTAATTGCTTGTTCATTAATACAGATACGTTCTGTCCAATCAACCAAATGGGGGGATGTGTAACGTCCAGTTTTATAACCCGCCTCAGTAAGTACCGCAGATAGATAAGCACAAACAGAACCTTTGCCGTTAGTACCAGCTACATGAATAATTGATACTTGGTTCTGGGGATTTCCTAAAGTTGCCAATAAATTAACAATTCGGGATAATCCCAAATTCACACCAAAATACTGAAAGGGACGGAGCAGGGAATCTATATTCATGGGAACTGGTAATTGGTAATTGGTAATTGGTAATTTTCCCCTCTCCCCTGTCACCTTTCATGTAAATTACACTTCTTTGCTCAAAAAGTTTTGTATTTGTCTAATAGCAGCAGCGCCGATATTGAAAACAGCCCAACTGGCAGCGATTGCTATAGGTGCTAAAACAAATAATACACGATTATCAATGTCCATATTTAGAAATCCTCTGTAAATTAAAAGAGCTTAAGTTTTGCCAACAGATCTCACCTCTCATTGTGATCTCAAGTGGGCAATTTTTTCAAGCCTCTATATCAAAAGTTAGTGGTCAGTGGTCAGTTGTCAGTGGTTCGTGGTCAGTTACCCATTAGTAGCATGAAATAGGGCTAATTGATAGTATTTTTCGGCGTGTTCAATCAGTTCGGTGATTTCAGTGCTAGTAAGTTGACGAATGACCTTACCGGGGAGACCGACAACTAGAGAACCTGGGGGTATATTTTTAGTAACTACTGCACCTGCACCAATAATGCTACCTGTGCCGACCCTAACACCATTTAAGACAATTGCACCAATACCAATTAAACTACCACGTTCAACATAAGCAGAATGTATAACAGCCCGATGTCCAACAGTAACATGATCTTCTAAGATAGTTGGCATACCAGGGTCGCTATGGAGAATAGCCCCGTCTTGAATATTTGTACATTCACCAATTTCAATCCGTTCTATATCACCTCTAACTACAGAGCCATACCAAATACTGGCTCTAGCTGCTATGCTTACAGAACCAATAATCACAGCATTGGCTGCCACAAAAGCAGCTTGAGAAATTTCAGGAGATTTCCAGCCAGAAGAGATAGACACGATAGAATATAAATATAGTACCTGTGGACTACTGGAGAAACTCCAACCTTGAAGGCTGGTTATAAAACCAAAATATCACGGCTTTGGCCTTTTCTGGTTAGACGGTCGTGAAACTTGTTCTCAGGAACTATCTTTATCTTTAAATATACCAGTGAGGAACTTATCTAAAGTAGCAAAACCAGAGTGTAAAGTTAACCCTATTGGTGCTGACACAAAAACAATACTATGTTTATACTCACTTCATGATCAATCCAGGCTTTCAGTACCCGATATTTGGCCCTGAAATACAGTGTCCCCACTGTCGCCAAAATATTTCAGCGTTGACACTGACGGATACTTATTTGTGTCCTCGTCATGGTGCATTTGAAGCTGAACCTCAAACTGGGGAGTTGGTTCATTTACAGTCCGGTCGTCACTGGCGCAGATGGGATGGTGAGTGGTATCGTCAACATACTCATCCTGATGGGATTCGCTTTGAAATTCATGAAGCTTTAGATAAGCTTTATACTCAAGGTTATCGGGCTACGAGGATAATTGTGGCTAACCGTTATCAAGAGTTAATGAGTGGCTATTTGGAGCGAAGTACACCTTGGCGCTCTGGACAAGGAGAAGTTACTACGGGGGCGCGATTATATGGCTTACCTGTGGATTTTAGCTCTGATGCTGCTACAGAACCTTGCTGGGAAGTAATTAACTTTGATTTGGATAAAGAACCTGGTGTACCAGTGCGTTATCCATATTTCCGGTTGTTTGAGTGATATTTAGTTGTCAGTGGTCAGTGGTCAGTGACAGAAGGAACTAACAACTGACAACTGATGACCAATAACTGAGAAAATTATGCATCATGCTTCTATTAGAACAGCAAATATCCATTTAGCGATCGCTTTTTATGAACAGCTAGGGTTTACGGTGGGTGAGCGCTTTACTACTGGTTATACTCTAGCTTGCTGGTTGGAAGGTTTAAATACCCGAATTGAACTTATCCAAATTCCCCAACCCAAACCAGCCCCAGATGCTTTTGATGATGAACATTATGTGGGTTATTATCATCTAGCTTTTGATCTAAGTCAGATTACACCAGATTTACCCACTTGGTTAGAAAGTTTAAAAATACGGTTAGCTGCGATAGAAAATTTACCACCTCTGAAGATTCTTTTAGAGCCTACACAGCAGCAAATCGGTGATAATATCTTAGAAGTCGCGTTTATCGCTGATTTTGATGGTTTACCTCTAGAATTTTTACGGTTTTTGAATAAATAGGCTGAAAATTATTATTAATGCTTTTTGAGTGATACAATACTCTTCCCTTTGACAATGCCTTTTCCAATGTGGAAAAACATTGATTTGTAGGTTGGGTTAAAGCATATTCACAAAGTGTGACCGAAAAGACGGGACACAACACTCATGTTAGGTCGCTATGTCGCTGAATCTAACCTACAGGTGTTTTTAGTTTCTATGAGGTGCAGAAACATTTGCCAATTTTTCTAGTCCATCAATGTATGTAACTTAAATTACATATATCTAATCGCCAAAGATATGTCTTTTTTCTCGACTGCACAACGACATCGCTTTTCTTTAGTTATCTTGAGTGTCTGGGTAATAGGGGCTTTTGTGTTCAATCACGATGCTGCTTTAAGTGGAGAAGGGGTGTATTTTTCCACCCGTTATCACAATTCCTATCCAGAAAAATCTCATAAAACACCAGTCACTAAAGAAATATTAAATCTCGCTATTACAGCAAATGTTCGGAAAACAGTTCTCAATAATGGGTTAACTGTGATCACTAAGGAGGTTCATAATGCTCCTGTGGTGACAGTCCAGCTATGGTACAAATTTGGCTCAGGTCAAGAAGCACCTGGAGTTAATGGTATTGCTCATCAATTAGAACATATTATGTTTAAAGGTACTAACAATCGTCCTATTCAATTCGGGCGATTATTTAATGCTTTAGGTAGTGATTCTAATGCTTTTACCAGTTATGACCAAACTGCATATTATAATACTGCGGAACGGGATAAACTCACCGCCCTATTGACATTAGAAGCCGATAGGATGAAAAATTTGCTGATAGATTCTCAACAATTAGCTAATGAACAGCGAGTGGTTATTTCTGAATTACAGGGTTATGAAAATAGTCCAGAATATAGGCTAAATCGTGCTGTAATGATGTCTACTTTTCCTCATCATGCTTATAGATTACCAGTTGGTGGCACGAAGGCTGATGTGGAAAAATTCACGGTTGACCAAGTGCGAGAATATTACCAAAAGTTCTATAGTCCTGATAATGCTGTTTTGGTCATTGTCGGAGATTTTGACACCGCAGCAACTTTGAAAAGTGTCCAAGCTATTTTTGGTAAAATCCCTAAAGGCCAATATTCACCCCATAATCTCACAATTGCATCTCCTCATACTACTCCTACACCTACGATTAAATTGCAAGAACCGGGGGGAAACCCATTACTAAAACTGATTTATCCACTTCCTCCAATCAATCAACCGGATATTCCTGCTCTGGAAGTTATGGATTATATTTTAACTGCGGGTAAAAATTCTTACTTATATCAGAATTTGGTAGCATCGGGTTTAGCTAGTGATATTTCTGGCAATGTAGCTAGTTTACGGGCAGGTGGTTGGTATGAAATATTGGTTACTGGTATGGAAAATCAGGATTTAGCTAAGGTTGATGTAGCAATCATCAAGTCTTTAGAGAAACTTGCTAAAATCGGTGTGACAGAGGCACAAGTGGAACGAGCAAAAACTCAAATCACGGCTTCAGTGATTTTAAATGCTCGTGATATTACTAGTCAAGCTATGCAATTAGGTAATGATCAAATTACGACGGATAATTACCAGTATACAGAAAATCACTTAGTGAATATTCGGAAGGTTAAAGCTAGTGATGTAATTAAAGTTATCAATAAATATTTGCAGCCAGAATCCAGGAAAGTCGGATTTTTTGAACCTACTAAATCAGTAGAAACAAGTCGAAGTTTATCTTATTCAACACCAATACAAGAGGATTTTGCTGTTGATGTGGCCGTAGTTCCGACAGAAGTTAAGAAATATTTACCACCTTTAGATATATTACCCAAAACGGAGAAAAGACAAATACCTCAGCAATTACAATTGGCTAATGGATTACGTATATTACTACTACCAGATACAACCACACCAACAGTAACTTTAAGCGGATATATTAAAGCTGGGACCGAATTTGAGCCAGATCATCAAGGAGGATTAGCGTCCTTAGTAGCAACAAATCTGATGAATGGCACGAAAACCAAAGATATGGGAACTATTGCTGGAGAATTAGAGGCAAAAGGCGCGAATTTGAACTTTGAAGCTTCTCTTGAGGGTGTACGGATTAAAGGTAGTAGTTTAGCGGTAGATTTACCCGTTTTGTTGGGAACGTTGACAGATGTGATGATAAATAGTACATTTCCAGAAAAGGAGTTTAAGCTTTCACTGCAACAAGCTTTAACTTCTTTAAATTCCGATTTGGATGATCCTGATAAGGTAGCAAATCGTATCTTTGTTCAGTCTATTTATCCGAGAAAACACCCATTACATACTTTTCCAACAGCGGAAAGCATTGGACAGATTCAACGTCAAGACGTAATGAGATTTAAAGCACAACATTATCGTCCTGATACCACAGTTTTAGCAATTGTAGGCGATTTTGATGTTAACAAAGTGCGATCGCTCATTCAAGCACAATTAGGAGATTGGCAAGTTAAAGGTAAACCACCAATGGTAAAATATCCCAAAGTGGAGATGCCAAAAAATGTAATTAGTGTTAATCCTGTTGTATCTGGTAAACCCCAAGCGATTACTTATATGGGTTATACTGGAATTAGTCGTCAAGATAAACGATTCTATGCGGCAATGGTATTGAATCAAATTCTCGGAGGTGATACATTATCGAGTAGACTGGGGGCGGAAGTGCGCGACCATCAAGGCTTAACCTACGGAATTTATAGTAATTTCATTACAGGTAAGAATGCTGGTATATTTCTGATTGAAATGCAAACTAGTCCAGAAGACACAAGGAAAGCGATTTCCAGTACCCGTAACCTTTTAAAACAAGTTCATCAACAAGGTGTGACAGCAAGGGAGGTGGAGACAGCAAAACGCAATTTAATCAGCAATTATAATATTTCCTTAGCCAATCCTGAACAGTTAAGCCAGAAAATGGTCATGAATGAGGTTTATGGTTTGAATCAGATAGAATTGCAATCATTTATTAGTAAAATAGAACAAGTTAACTTAAGTCAAGTTAATCAGGCTGCTCGTGAATTGCTTCACGCTGATAAAATTGTTGTTGTGACAGCGGGGCCACCAATTCTTATCCATAGAAACATCAAAGAAGCATTATGACAGATAAGTGTAAGGTCTAAATATCTATTCAACCATGATTAATCACTTAATTAAGGTCTAATGCAATGTGGTGGGTTAGTTTGTTAACTCACTCTACAAGATTAAGCGATAGCACTAAATATTATAGTTATAGTTTAGAGGGTGCTTCCGATAACACACCCCACACTATTTAGACGTTTTACCCCCCCCATTTGTGAATTTTTTGAGTTACGGACAAATTTTTCTCCAAAAAACTACTCTAAATCGCTGTAACCCTTACTCCTATTACCTTTTAAGCTTCTCCAAAATTTTCTCCACACCCCTAGTATTTCCCCCGTCTGTGCGGCCCATAAGAATACCAACCACAAGAATGGGGACAAATTAATTGTAATAGATAATCATTTATGTCCGTTTGTTGACATAGCCCAGAATTAACCGGATAAATATCTGTGTTTTCCTAAAGACGCAAAAATAAGTTAACGTAAATATAGATATTTTTGGCAATAAATCTCAACAACTTCACACTTAATCAGTAAAGCACCAATCATTCCTAAATTTGATGATGAACATTTTCACCAGCCTACTTTCGCAACCAGTCGAGCCAAAACCCGAAAAACAACAACGGAGAGGGATTGAAATTAAATCACCCCGCGAAATCGAAATTATGCGGCAATCAGCTAAGATTGTCGCAACTGTCCTCAAAGAAATTTCTGAGCTAGTGCAACCAGGAATGACCACGGCTGATTTAGATGCTTATGCTGAAAAACGTATCCGGGAAATGGATGCAACTCCTAGTTTTAAAGGATACCATGGTTTTCCCGCTTCCATTTGCTCTAGTATTAATAATGAGGTTGTCCATGGGATTCCCAGCCCTAAAAAGATAATTCGGAGTGGGGACGTTTTAAAAGTTGATACAGGAGCTTACTACCAAGGTTTTCACGGTGATTCCTGTATTACTATTGCTGTCGGGAATGTCACTGATGAAGCTGGGAGACTAATTAAAATAGCTGAGGAATCTTTATACAAAGGGATTGAACAGGTAAAGGCTGGTGTACATTTGACAGAGATTGCGGGTGCAATTGAAGATCATGTAAAAGCCAATGGTTTTGCGGTGGTGGAGCAATTTACTGGTCATGGTGTGGGTAGAAATTTACATGAAGAACCAGCGGTTTTTAACTATCGGACTCGTGAGATACCAAATGTAAAATTACGTTCAGGGATGACTTTAGCGATTGAACCGATTTTAAATGCTGGTTCTAAAAATACTAGAATTTTAGCTGATAGATGGACTGCGGTAACAGTGGATAATGCTTTATCTGCTCAGTTTGAGCATACTGTATTAGTTACAGATAGTGGTTATGAAATTTTAACTGATAGAAATAATCTTTAACTATGATTTTTATGATTTTTATAGTTGGGATAATTACTAAAAACTAACAACTAACAACTGACGACTAACAACTAACAAATTAGATTGTTAGTTCCCACCAAGTTTTTTGACCAACGACCCCATCTATTGGGAGACGGCGACGATTTTGAAAAGCTTTCACAGCACTTTCCGTCATTGGTCCAAAAAGTCCATCATGGGGTACTCCATAACCATTACAAATTAACAGTTTTTGTAAAATTTTGACAGATATACCTGAACTACCAAAGGCAATTACAGGCATGGTTTTGTTATCAGTTTCTCCATATTTTATTGATACCTGAATACCTCCTTTCCCTACCAAGGGGATATTACCAGCATCAGCTAATTCAAAAGAATTGACGGACTTATGTTTTTGTGCTATTTCCTCAAGAATTTTATACCGTCGAAATGAGAGCTTTGAGTGATGAGTAGGAGGGGGGTTAAGTGTTTGAGTAAATTCTGGTGGTGTGATTTGAGGATCAATATTTAACTTATTTGATTGATAATTGTTTAGACGGACACCATTTTCTAAGGTAAAGACCCTTTGTAGGAGAAAATAGGTCATGTTTGGTGGTTTTAGATTCAATATTAGTCCGATGTCAGTCATTTTTAAAGATCATGATCAAGATACATTGAGAATTGTTGGTAACTGTTTGTCAGTTGCCATAAGTTGTTTGTTCGTTTAATATTGGTAGGTAGTTGGGGGTAGAGTTCTTTTATTTCACAACCAAGAGACTCGATAACCCAATAACATACTTGATAATTTTGGGTGATATTGTCAGTTAATCCAACATTTATTTAACGGAAGAGTATTACATTGAATTGGAATTGTCAGGAAAGATCCTTTTAATCAATCTAGTGATTTATATCAGAAGGATGATTTGATTTGAGACTATAATAATTATTAACTTTAGTCATCTATCTTGAGAGAGTTAACATATTAAATCAAATATAGAACTCCTATTTGTTTGGGAATAAAACTCAGTACACGCTCATATTCTTTCTATTCCATCCCGACGTAAATAAATAGAGGAATCAAGCAAAATGACCGTATTTAAGGCTACTTAGAGGACAAAAAAATCCCAATTGATGAGATTGGGAGGATCAAATCTTTAATAAATTTGTTGTGGTACTTGCCAGAAATTAAGGAAAGAGATTACCACGGTGGTACAATGTAATTAACCCATACCTTATGTAACTGGATGGAAGTAGAAGGCAAAACCCAAGACAGTATAAGCTGCTAGGAGTAATGTTCCTTCTAACCAATTAGATTTACCATCAGAACTAATGCTATTAGCAATTAAAACTGATACAGCAACAGCTACTAATTCAAAGGGGTTAAAATCTAAATCCATTGGTTGACCAATTACCCAACCGGCAATTACTAAAACTGGGGCCACAAATAGGGCAATTTGCATACTTGAACCCACAGCGACAGACATGGAAAGATCCATTTTATTCTTCATAGCTACAGTGACTGCGGTAGCGTGTTCAGCAGCATTACCGATAATGGGAACTAAAATTACGCCAGTAAATAGTGAACTTAAGCCTAGTTTAGATGTAGCGACTTCTAAAGAGCCAACTAATAATTCTGACTCAAAGGCAACTAACAGAGTACAAACTAAAAGGACACCACTCCATAACCAGATATTTGGTTTTGTATGGGTAACTTCCTCTTGTGCCTCTATTTCTGCTACACCAACTTCATACAGATAAGCATGAGTTTTCATAGAAAATAGCAGTGTTAAGCCGTAAACCAGAATTAAGACCACAGCCACAGCTAGGGAAAGATTCTGCACCGTTGTTTCGCTAATACCGATGGAGGTATAGTTCATTGCTGTTGGTAACAAAATAGCAATTACTGCCAAATTCATGGAGGAAGCATTTACCCGTGCTACAACTGATTCAAATGTTTGTTCTTTGTAACGGATTCCCCCTAATAGCATGGATAAACCCATAACTAGGAGTAAGTTACTAATAATTGATCCAGTAATACTGGCTTTGACGACATCTATTAAACCTGCGTTCAGGGCAACTAAGGCGATAATCAATTCTGTGGCATTGCCAAAAGTCGCGTTTAAAAATCCGCCTATTCCTGGACCGACGACTACGGTGATTTCTTCGGTAGCTGTACCCATCCACGCTGCTAGGGGGAGAATCGCTAATGCTGCGGTGATGAAAACTATTAAGTCTCCCCATTCTAAAAAGTGGGCTGCTAGGGATATGGGTATAAACAGCAGCAGCACGGTGAAAATAATGTTCTTGATTGACATTTTTACCTTTAGTTGAGGGGATTTTTACACAATGTCTAAAATATCATGTGCATTTGAATACCTATCATAAGCTGTTACGCAGCTAAATTTAATATTTTGTTAGAGTCTTTGCAGTCAGGCTTGGCGATGAAAAACTGGACTTCATAACAGCAGAAATTGCTGTATCTATCTGAGATGGTAATTGGTCATTGGTAATGGGCAATGGGCAACGCCGGAAAATTATACTCAACACGGCTTAAATCCAGGTTTTTCGTGATTTTACAAAAGTCCATGTCCTAACCGTTTTGAGTATAAATAAACAATTTCAATGCTTATTCGTTGCACCTAATTCACTTTTTTAACCCGGCAACTCTTAATATATCTAGGTTTTCGGTTGATATGTCCATAGCTTTAATGTTGTATTTTATTGATGCCACACGGACATTGTGTGTTATTGTTGTTATAGTAGGAATGGTAATCAACCTGGATGAAAGACTGATAAACTAAAAGTGTGGAAGTATTATTAATCAATGTCAATAAATACTACAGTAGTTAATTGGATGCGATCGCCGTCACCATTCCTGTCAGAAATTCGTAACACTTTGCAACTAGCAGTTCCTTTAGGAGGTATTCAACTAGCAGAAGCATCTATTGGTTTTATCAATACTGTAATGATGGGATTATTAGGTGTTCAGTCCCTCGCTGCTGGTGCCTTGGGTGCGATTACCTTTTATACCCTAACTTTGATTTGCATGGGAGTGGCCGAAGGAGCTAGTCCACTTGCAGCAGAAGCTTTCGGTGCCAACAACCTAGAGCGTATTCCCCGACTTCTTGCTCAAGGGATGTGGTTGGTTGTAATGGTTTCTTTACCCATGATGTTGCTTACTTGGAATTTAGACTCCATCTTAATGCTATTGGGTCAAGAAAAGAATATTGTAGCTCTAAGTAGTACCTATTTAAGAGCCATTGTTTGGGGTTTTCCGGCGGCAACGGGCTTTTTTATCATGAAAGAGATTGCCACTGCTCTTAATCGTCCTCAGTTGATTAGTGCGATCGCGTTAATTAGCATTCCTTTAAATATTACCGCTAACTATCTTTTAATTTTTGGTAAACTAGGTTTACCCGCTTTAGGATTAGCAGGAATTGGTTGGGCTAGTGTATGTGTATTCTGGGTAAATTTCCTAGCTGCTACTGCCATACTGGGATTCCATTCCTGGTTTAGGGAATACAAAATTTTTAGTTCTTTAGGGTTCGATAGAGCCTTATTTGCCGAACTTTGGCGCAATGGTTGGCCTATTGGCTTGCAATACGCATCATCTTTATTAGTATTTACCCTCATTGCCTTGATCAGTGGTTATATGGGAACAACTCTGTTGGCTGCCAATGAAATTGTTGTGCAAATTATAGAAGTATCACTGATTGTACCCATAGCAATTTCTTACGCTGCTATTACACGGGTTGGACAAATGTTTGGTATGAATGACCTCAATGGGGCAAAAAGGGCAGGATTTGCATCAATTACTATTGGTTTAGGGGCAATAACCTTGGTTGCTGTTGCTTTATGGCTTTTTCCCCAACAAATTGTATCAATCTATTTAGATAGTAATGAGATAGATCATATCACCGCAATTAAGTCTGCAATCTCCCTGCTGAGAGTTGGGACATTTTTTTTAATGGCTTATGGCATTAATGTCATTGCTATGGGCATATTGATGGGAATCCAAGATACTCGCTTACCTTTATTGATTAACATAGGGTTTGAGTGGGGTATTGGCATTATAAGTGGCTATCTACTTTGTTTTCACCTAAATATGGGAAGTATAGGTTTGTGGTTAGGTTTAACGTTAGGTGTCACCCTCGCAACAGTGTTTTTAATATATAGTTTTTACCGTTCTATTTCTGAGATGATCCAATCTAGTGAAGATGAACAGGGGTTAAAGGAAACCCCTATCTTAAATTCAATTTCTTAGTCTTTTTCACCAGATCTAATCAATGAATCTTGAATTTCTTGTACAAAATTTCGCCCAACAATTTTGGACAAAAAATTCAATTCTTCCTCCAATAAACTAGAACCTAGCTGTCCGCAGTCAGAAGGCTTACCACAAAGCACTATTGTGAAAAAGCCATAATAGTTATGCTCTGGCATTAGCCACGGTTCAGTTTCAAGACTTGGTAACAGTATTTCGGGTTGATTCTCCCCTGGAGCAATCAAAATTGGGAAAAGCCAACAAGTGAAGGGTTTATAATACCAGGGATGTAATCCTTTTGCTTTGGCAAGCTCCTGTAATCCGCAGCGAGAATCATCTAGTAAAAAAACACAGGATGTATTTTTGAAATGGCTTGGATAGTCATTAACAATATTGGCAATAGGTCTTTTCTTTACTGCTGTTTTCTTAATCGAACATAAACCTTGCCATTCCTTATCTTCAACTGTAAGGTCTTCATAATCCTCATCATCAACAATTACTTTTGCTGGTAAATCTAAACCAAGACCTTTAAAAAAATCTGCTTCTTCTTCAACAAGTCTTTCAATAACTATACTTCCTTTTGGTGCAAATTCTAAGCTAAATAATCCCTTTCCTGCATCAGGTATTCTAGATTCTTTTACTTCAGTTTTAATGCACAACATAGACCATTCCTCTATAGTTTATTTTTTGTT
>Ga0214168_1000226_pt1 | contig 22835 bp, 21 predicted proteins | sample LakMenepilimnion_FD_153002 | JGI IMG/M metagenome (GOLD analysis project Ga0214168, IMG submission 153002) | Freshwater microbial communities from Lake Mendota, WI - Practice 29OCT2010 epilimnion v4 | ecosystem: Environmental > Aquatic > Freshwater > Lake > Epilimnion/Euphotic zone | place: Lake...
GAACGTGGATCTACCGTCGGGCGTGAAGTTCGCGGTGGTCTAGTTACGTTCTTCACGATGGCTTACATCGTGGCTCTCAATCCGCTAATCATCGGTCTTTCAAAAGATAGCACCGGTAAATATATTGGTGGAGACGTTCCCAACTTGGCAAAAATTGCCGCTGTAACCGCTCTCGTTGCTGGAGTTTTAACAATCCTGATGGGCGTTGTGGCTAATTTTCCATTAGCACTAGCAACTGGTTTAGGTCTAAACACTTTCGTCGCAGTGGGAATTGCGTCAGAGATGACTTGGCAAGAGGCTATGGGCCTTGTAGTTCTCGAAGGTCTGATTATTTTGATATTGGTACTAACTGGTTTCCGCGTTGCGGTGTTTAAAGCAATTCCAACTCAACTGAAGATTGCTATCTCGGTTGGTATTGGGTTGTTTATCGCCTTAATCGGATTAGTAGATGCCGGTTTCGTCCGCAGAACCGGTACTGGTCCAGTTCCAGTAACTCTTGGTGACGGTGGAGAACTAGTTGGATGGCCGGTTGTTGTATTTGCTTTCGGCTTATTCCTGATGATCGGTTTGATGGTCAAAAAAGTTAAAGCTGCAATCCTGATCGGAATCGTTGCGGCCACAGTTTTGGCTGTTGCTCTCGAATCCGCTTTCAAGATCGGTCCTTTGTTTGACGGTGCAACTGGCAATGTAAATCCAAAGGGTTGGAACTTAAACGTTCCTGCTGTTCCTAAGGAAGTAGTCGCAACTCCTGACTTCTCACTAATTGGCAGCTTCGATCTATTCGGAGCGTTCTCCAGAGTGAGTGTTGTTGCTGCGTTGTTATTCGTATTCACACTTCTCTTGGCAGATTTCTTCGACACCATGGGAACAATGACTGCGATTGGTTCCGAAGCCGGCCTTAATGACAAAGATGGAAATGTTCCAAATGCTAACAAGATCTTGTTAGTTGACTCAGTCGCAGCTATCGCTGGTGGAGCATCTTCTATCTCTTCAAATACTTCATATATTGAATCAGCATCAGGTGTTGGCGAAGGTGCACGTACCGGATTATCTTCTGTAGTAACTGGTATCTGTTTCTTACTTACAACATTCTTGGCTCCACTTGTTGCAATTATTCCTTACGAAGCCGCAACGCCTGCATTGATAATTGTTGGCTTCTTGATGATGACTCAAATCAAGGGAATTGATTGGAATGATTTGGGTATTGCAATCCCAGCATTCTTAACAATTATTTTGATGCCTTTTACCTACAACATCACCGTAGGTATTGGAGCTGGCTTTGTTTCTCACGTAGTAATTCGTGCGTTGCAAGGTAAAGCAAAAGAGGTTCACTGGTTACTTTGGTTAATCTCAGGTCTGTTTATGGTCTACTTCCTAACTTCACCAATAAATACTTGGGTAGGCTAGTAAGCGCTTAAAAGTAAATAGCGCCGGTTCACTTAAAGTGGATCGGCGCTATTTTTAATTTAAAGAGCTCTTGCGAACCAACGTCCATTCTCATGAGATAAATCAATTGTGAGGCCGAAAGCCTGCGAAATATTGGCAGAGGTTAAAACTTCATTTATTGGGCCAGCTGCAACAACTCCCCCATCCCGCAATAACAAGGCATGAGTAGTGCCACTTGGAATCTCTTCCACGTGATGAGTGACCAGCAAACTTGTGGGTGCTGCCGGATCCAACGCCAGACCACTTAATCTAGTGAGTAGATCTTCCCGGGCTCCTAGATCTAAGCCAGCAGCTGGTTCATCTAAAATCAACAGTTCAGGATCTGGCATTAAGGCTCTGGCTATTTGGATTCTTTTGCGTTCGCCTTCACTCATACTTCCAAATTTTTGATCCTTATTTTGCGAAACCCCAAACAAGGAAAGCATTCCCAACGCTCTTGATTCGTCCCATAAATCATAAACTTCTTGCCACCTACCAGTGACGGCCCAAGAAGCGGTCATAACCACATCTAAAGCGCACTCATCAGGTGGAATTCGATCCGTTAGAGCGGCGCTACTTAACCCAATTCGATGACGTAGTTCAAAGACATCCACGCGACCTAGTAACTCATCCAGCACCCTTGCTTGGCCTTTTGTAGGGTGAATTAATGTCGCAGCGATTGCTATCAAAGAAGTTTTACCAGCACCATTAGGACCCAAAATCACCCAGCGCTGTCCTTCATCAACTCGCCAAGTAATCGGCCCCAAGATTTGGCGCCCACCTCGGGTCAAACAAACTTCGTTAAAATCAATTACTGACACAGGAGTAAAACCTACCTGATTCGCAGCCATAATCAGCGCAAAAGTCTCCACCGGAGTCAAAGAGATTGACGCTAACCTTGCCCACTGTGAGCGCCTCTATAACCCTTTCGGGCAATTTTCAACACGACATCACCCACAAGCTATTGGGGCATTTAAATACTTTTGAAGTATCAGAGGTAACCGAGAAAGTTTCAGCTGGCGAAATATCTATAACAGTTCTTTTAAATAACTCCACTAAAGAGATCCAAAGTTCTGATCACTACGTACTATTGAAAGATTTTGCGCAACTCTCACATCTGGCTCTTGAGTCTTCGGAAATTGATACCGCACCACAGCATCGAATCCGCGTGCAAAGAGATCATAGAAGTGAAGGAAATAAGCGATTAATCCTTCTAGATGTGGATTCGACTTTAATCCAGCAAGAAGTAATCGAGTTATTGGCAAATAAAGCAGGCGCTGGTGCAGAGGTCGCAGAGATAACGACCGCTGCGATGTCTGGCCAACTTGATTTTGCTGCGGCTTTACATGCTCGAGTGAAACTCTTGAATGGTTTGCCTGAATCCGTTCTAGAGGAGGTTCGCAACGAGGTCTCTTTGACACCGGGTGCGCGCGAGTTGATCAAAGCTCTAAAGCAACTCAATCATTGTGTGGGGATTGTCTCCGGCGGATTTATAGATGTGATTTCACCGTTGGCCACCGAATTGCAAATTGATTATGTTCGCGCCAATAAACTAGAAGTTAAAGACGGAAAACTTACTGGCTGTTTAGAAGGACCGATTATTGACCGTGCAGGCAAAGCCCAATCTCTTTTTGATTTTGCTAAAAACTGTGGAGTTGATATCGCAGATACGATTGCAGTCGGCGATGGAGCAAATGACATCGACATGCTCAAGAGTGCAGGTTTAGGAATCGCCTTTAATGCCAAGCCTATTTTGCAATCAGTTGCGGATATATCTTTGAACAGTACTAATTTGGATACAGTGCTTTACTTGATAGGCCTGTCTAAGAAAGATTTAGCCGCGATTTAAAGACGACAAGCGTGGATATCGGTAACCAGGATTCCTCTTGCTCCCAGAGACCACAAATCATCCATAATCCGATGAGCATCTTGGCGTTTGACCATTGCCCGAATAGCCATCCATCCTTCGACTTTTAAAGGCGAAATAGTAGGAGATTCAATTCCTGGCGTTAGTGCACACGCCGCTTCCACCAAATCGCTTTTTACGTCGTAATCCATCAAAACATACTGCCTAGCGATAATCACACTGTTTAACCTGTGAATCAAAACTTGCATCTCATTACTTGTTTTAGAACTTGAAATCAAAACCGCTTCGCTTTCCAGCATTGATTCGCCGATAACTTTGAGACCTGCTTGCCGTAGGGTATTACCGGTAGAAACCACATCGGCGATCGCATCCGCTACGCCAAGTCTGACTGAGCTTTCAACAGCTCCATCAAGCTGGACTACATCGGCTTTTATGGATTTACTATCTAAATACTTTTTAACCAAACCTGGATATGAAGTTGCGACTCTTTTTCCGTTCAAAATCGAAATATCTTCACCGTTTGTTGAAACAGGTACACCAAATCGGAAAGTAGATTTTCCAAAACCTAAAGGCAAAAGCTCTTGAGCATTGACACCAGAATCCAGTAAAAGGTCCCGGCCGGTGATTCCGATACTCAATTCGCCTGATGCAACATAGATTGCGATGTCTCGCGGTCTTAGGTAGTAGAACTCAATCTGATTAACCTCATCGATTGTGACTAAATCTCTAGAATCTGAACGTTGTTTGTAACCAGCCTCAATAAGAATCTTGATTGAATCCTCTGCAAGAGAACCTTTATTGGGAAGAGCTACACGTAACATTCAGACCTCCTAAAATTAGAATTTTCACATTTACTAAAAATCTTAAAGTTCTTGATAAACCGCATCCATTTCAATTTCACGTGCCAACATCATTACTTGTAAATAGTAAATGAGCTGACTGATCTCTAGCGCCAAATCTTCATCACTTTCATACTCTGCCGCCATCCACACTTCAGCGGCTTCTTCAATAATCTTCTTACCTATTGAGTGGACTCCCCCAGCTAAAAGTTCTGAGGTGTTAGATCCTGCCGGTCGGGTTCGTGCAATCTCCCCGAGTTCCCGCCACAACTCTTCAAAGGTTTTCACATCTCAAAGGATAGTGCAGGCTCAACAGTAGATGTGTTCCATTTACCTAGATTGCTAAGAGTTATTAAGTTGGCTCACCGCTAATGATCGCAATTTACGAACCATCTCTGCCGGATCTTCAGATTTGTAGACTGCAGATCCAGCCACAAAGGTATCTGCTCCGGCGCGTGTGGCTATTTCAATGGTCGTAGCTGAAATGCCCCCATCGACTTGCAACCAAATGTCACGTTCAGAAGATTTCAGAGCCGCCCGTACCTGCGCTACTTTCTCCATTTGATCTTCCATAAAACTTTGACCACCAAAACCTGGCTCTACTGTCATAACCAAGACCATATCTACGGAATCAATCAAATTTGAAATGGCGCTAAATGGAGTATTTGGTTTGATGGCAACTCCAGCTCTCGCACCTTTCTGTTTAATCTCCTTGATCAGCCGTTCTGGATTATCACTTGCCTCAATATGGAAAGTTACGCTGTCAGCGCCGATTTCTGCGTACTCAACTCCAATCCGATCGACATCAGCAACCATCAAATGTGCGTCAATCGGAATCGGACACTCTGCAATAATTTTGCTAGCTGTATCAAAATCAAAAGTAAAGTTAGGTACAAATATATTGTCCATAATATCTAAATGGATTAAATCTGAATCCGCTGCTACTTTGGAAATTTCATTTGAAAGATTATTGAAATCAGCATTAAGAATGCTTGGTGTCATTCGTACGTGCATATTGATAATTCTACTTCGAGACTCTTTGGAATACCGCCAGGAACATTCCATCAGTTCCATGCAAACCAGGCCAGAGTTGAATCGAATTTGATGCCTGCAGATTCATACCTTTGGGAAAATACTGAACCACCGGAATTGCTTTGAAATTGAGATGATTTGCCAGAAATCTTTCAACATTCTCAATGGTCTCTGCTGGATGTGGCGAACAGGTTACGTAGCCTAAGAGCCCACCAACTTTAATTAATTTGCTGGCATTTTCCAGCAAACCATTTTGAATACTCACTAATTCACTAATCTCTGCACTTTTCTTACGCCATCTTGCATCTGGTCTTCTACGCAAGGCTCCCAGACCTGAACATGGAGCATCTACTAAAATTCGCGTGAAGGACTCTTCCCTAAATGCAGGTACAAGGCCATCACTTAATACAATTTGGTCGGTAGATCTCTGCATTAACTTTGCTCTATGTGGAGAAATTTCATTCGCAACAAATCCAATGTTGCGCTCCTTCGCCCACCGATCCAGCAGTGCGCTTTTTCCGCCCGGACCGGCACAAAAATCCAGCCAGAAATCATCCTCATCAAGAGGAATATCTACAAAAGCTTTGCTCACCAAGAAAGATCCCTGATCTTGAACGCTGGCACGCAAACCTTTAATAGCAGGGATATCACCTGGGTCCCCTGTTATCTCAATACCACTATCGACCCATGGTGCTGGAGAAAAATCCGCATTACTTTCAAGAAGTTCGGCTTGAGAGGCTTGATTAGGCCATCCAATCACACATACCTTCGGATTCTTATTGTTGGCAATACATTCTTGCTCGACCCTATTCATATCTCCGAGTCTTGTGAGATAACTTTCTAGTATCCATCTTGGATGAGAATACTGAATTGAAAGTTGATCCAATTTGTCGGTAAAGCCCAAATTAGTGATCCATTGTTCGAAATCGAATTTCGACACTTTTCGCAAAATCGCATTTACAAAACCTGAACTTGATTGATTAATTTCTTGCTTTGTTAAGGTTACTGCCGTATCTACTGCCGCATGAGAGGCAACCCTCATATTGAGCAGTTGATGTGCGCCCATTCGAAGGATTTCACGCACCTCTAGATCTAAAGTATCTACCGGTCTATTGCTCACACTGTCAATAATTTTGTCATAAGTTCCACGCAATCGAATAGAGCCGTAAACAATCTCAGTGACAAGTGCTTTATCTGCAACCGACAGATTGCTTTCTTTTAGAAAATTTGGCAAAGCAAGATTTGCATAGCTACGTTCTTTTTCTATTGAGATTAACGCCTTCAAAGCAACTCTACGAGATTGAAGTCCGTTAGATTCAGACATATTTGATTTCTAATTGATCATCTTTCGCTTGAATTCCTCTGAACCACTCAGGACCAGACATCAAATTTTTCCCACTACTTTGAATCTTGACTATTTCAATGTCAAAATCATTAGTTGCTGCGAATAAGCGTTGATTTTCAAAAGAGAGAGTGCCTGATGCCTTCACACTTTTCATATCGCTTACTTTTACTTCATAGAAAAATACTTCGCTATCTCGGAATGTGCTTTTAGCGCGGGGTGATGGGTTCAGCGCTCGAACCATATTTCTAATCGATATTGCAGATTCACTCCAATTTATTCGCGATTCTGATTTGTTGATTTTTGGTGCCAGTGTTGAATCAGAATTATCTTGAGGTGTTGGTTTCTCAAGATTTCGAATCTTGATCAACGTTTCTGAGAGCAAGTCAGGTACCAAATGACTCATCATCTCTAGGCACTCCCCAGCTGTTTGAACTTCATCAATTGACACTGTTTTTTGAAGGTAAAGAGGACCAGTATCCATACCGGCATCTAGTTGAAATATTGATATTCCTGAAATCTTTTCCCCATTCCATATCGCTCTTTGTACTGGTGCGGCACCACGATATTTTGGTAAAAGCGAAAAATGCACATTTATCCAACCATTTTTGGGGATTCCTAGAAGAGCATTAGGAATTATCTGCCCGTACGCGATCACAATAACTAGATCTACAGATGAAAGGAGATTTTCAGAAGTGAGATCGTCTATCGATGTGTATAAATTTATCGAATTATTTTTCGCAAATTCAGCAGCAGGAGAATCAATCAAAACACTACTTCGTCCTTGGGCAGCAGCTGGGCGAGTAAGAATTCCCACGAGTTCATGCTCAGACGAAGCGATCCAATTCAAAGATGGAATTACGAGTTCAGGAGTACCTGCAAATAAAATACGCACTAACTACCAAGGCCAAAAGTTGGGTGTGGAGAAATGCGGATCTCCGGATTAGCCACGCCAAACCATTCGGATTCTCTAACTTCGCGAAGGGCTTCTTTGCGCAACTCTTTACTTAACCGATCAATAAACAAGATTCCATCTAAATGATCGGTTTCATGTTGAATGCACCGGGCCATTAATTCACTGCCTACAATTTCAACTGGTTCACCATGCATGTTGAATCCTTGGGCTACGACAGACAAAGATCTTTTGCAGTCATAAACTAGTCCCGGGAAAGAAAGGCAACCTTCATCCCCTTCTTGTTCTTCTGCACTTAACTGCAATTTAGGATTGATTAAGTGGCCAATCTCTTCATCTATATTCCATGTAAAAACTCTTAAAGAAACTCCAATTTGAGGGGCGGCCAACCCTGCACCACCCGCATCAAGCATGGTGTCCGTCAAATCCCTTACTAGGTTTCGCAATTCCTTGTCGAAATTTACAACTTCAATAGAAGGGGTAGCCAATACCGGATCCCCGAAAAATCTAATCGCTTGAGTGCTCACAAAAGTATTTTACAGTTCAATCGGGTCAACTCTGACCTTTAAAGCACTCAATCCATGGGCACTTCTGATTCGGCAATAATTCAACAGGTCGTCAACCAACCCTTGGCCATTTTGATCAGAAGCTCTCAATATGATTTTAGAAAGGTAGACATCATCTGTCGATTGAAGAGAGGAAACTAGATATTTTTGAGCGAATTCCAAAGCCATATTGTGGAGATCCGAATGAGGGCCAATCACGCTTACTGCCTTAAATTGCGGAGGTAGTTGCAAATCGCTACGTTCCAGAAAATCTCGGCTAGCGATGTGCCATGGATCCCACCTCAGCAGCGCCTGAAAGTTCGGATCAGTTGAGACTACATCTAAGAATACTTCTGCATTTTTTGCTGCTAAAGCGCTCACGGTAAACCAATTTAATCTGGCTTGTTCTTCAGCATTTACCGTTGCTCTTTCCAGGAAAATTCTGGAGTCCAAGAAGACGATTGCTGCATATCCATTCTTGGCTCTCGGTTCACTACCTGGAGTCGAGAGCACAATGCAAGAAGTTGTGATCTCATCCAAAATCATAGATCCCTGATTTGAGCTGCGAATGGTTGTACCTGGAAAAGCTTTTCCGATCTCCTCCAAAGTGCGTTCATCACCAATGCCGGAATGTCTAAAACTCTTGCCTGCACAATAATTGCACTGCCAATCAGATTGAAATACTCCGCAAAGTCCACAAACAATCGTCTTATTAACTGATGCAATTATTAATTTTCCACCGCATTGACAGCGGGCGTGATTGGCACATTTTTGACAAACTAATGATCGAATGTAGCCTCTTAACGGAACTTGAATTAAGACTGGCCCACTCTGCAGTCCTTTTTGAATCGTCTTCCAAGCTTTCGTGGAAATTCGACCTCTTTGCTCAGGGGAACTCAATTCGGATATACCGATAAATTTTGGGGAAAAATCTCTAAATACTTCTCGATGCGGCTGCAAAGGTTTTAACCACCCCGCAAGTACATATCTAGTTGAAACTAAAGAAGGTGAAAAACTTCCTAGTATGAGCGCACACCCCTCTTGCTTGGTTCGTTCTATCGCCACCTCTCTTGCATGCCAACCAGGTGACCTAATTTCACTGAAATTTTCATTTCCTTCATCCCAAACAACAATTAGGGACAAGGCCTGGATCGGAAGAAAAATCGCCCCTCTTACTCCAATCACAATTTCTACATTTCCATTTAATATCTGCAAAAAGTTTGAGTATCTTTGACTTTTAGTTAACTCGGAACTCCACGTGAGAATGTTCTTACCGATTCCACTTTCAAGAAAAATCTTCAAACATCTGTCAACACTTTTTGCGTCAGGAACCAGAATCAAGACACTTCCACCACGAATTTTGCAAACTTCTGCCATAAACTCAAATGGCTCAGTGGCTGGAAGTGGTGTCCAAATCACACGAGAGGATTCTCCACTTTTGAGTGAATCAAAGTATGAGTGCGGGTAATGTTGAATCAAATCTTCTTTGTTTGGTTTCTGATCCGAATAATCTGGAGAAATTTCCTTTACGGAGTTAATAGCCACAGGAATCGCGAACCGAAGTACATCCATAATATTGCTCGCATATTTTCTGGCTACTGCTCTCGATAGATTTAAGATGCTTGAAGTCAGTAGTGGTATTTCATAATTCACTTTATCTACATATTGCATACGACCCACGTGGGCAGAACTATTTGCTCTGCCAACAATGAATCCGTCGCACTTTCTACCATTAAAAGGCACTCGTACTGATACGCCAGGTGTTGCAATCTCCGACAACTCTTCAGGTACCAGAAAATCGAACTCTTGATCTAAATGAAATACGCCAGTGTCAACTAATACCCGAGCAATTGGAGAATTTGTTGCCGGTTTCCCCTGTATTTTTGGCGCTCTTTGCCTTACTAAGGTTAAAGCTTTTGGTACTTGCGCCACCTGTTACTCACATTCCTAAAGCGCTGCGTAACTCCGTTGCTCTATTGGTTTGTTCCCAAGCGAATTCTGGTAGTTCGCGACCGAAATGACCATAGCTGCTGGTTTTGCGATAAATCGGGCGCAGTAAGTTCAAATCACGAATGATTGCAGCCGGTCTCAGATCGAAAACATCCATCACGGCGCTTTGGATCTTTTCCTCGGAGAGCGCGCTAGTTCCAAAAGTTTCTACAAAAAGTCCAACTGGTTTTGCTTTTCCAATTGCATAGGCAACCTGGACTTCGCAACGATCGGCTAATCCAGCAGCCACTACGTTCTTTGCAACCCATCTCATTGCATACGCTGCAGAACGATCTACTTTTGAAGGATCTTTTCCACTGAATGCTCCGCCACCATGACGAGCCATTCCGCCGTAAGAATCAACGATGATCTTGCGACCAGTTAATCCGGCGTCCCCCATCGGACCTCCGACAACAAACCTGCCGGTCGGATTTATATAGGCGTTGATATTTTTGCTCGGTAATTCATACATTTCTAAGACAGGGGCAATAACTTCTCTCAACAAATCTTTTTGTAGGACTTTCTCTAGATCTACGCCTTCATCGTGCTGAGTGGAAACAACGACAGTATCCAATCGAACTGGACGGTGACCGTCATACTCAATTGTTACCTGAGTTTTTCCGTCTGGTCTCAAATAAGCCAATGTTCCATTTTTGCGAACTTTTGCAAGTTGTTCAGCGAGTCGATGTGCCATAGCGATTGGCAATGGCATCAACTCTGGTGTGTCATTACATGCGTACCCAAACATTAATCCTTGATCGCCGGCTCCTTGTAAGTCCAATGGATCAACAGATGAATCGCTTCGTCTTTCAAAAGCATCATCGACACCTTGGGCGATATCTGGGGATTGTTTACCAAGGGAAATACTGATTCCACAAGATTGCGCATCAAATCCAACATCACTTGAGTTATAACCAATGTCAGCAACAACACTTCGCACTAGTGACATCAAATCAGGTGAGGCTGTAGTGGTTACTTCTCCAGCAATATGAATCTGTCCCGTTGTGAGTAATGTTTCAACGGCTACACGCGATTTAGGATCTTGCACCAAGAAACTATCAAGTATTGCATCTGAAATCTGGTCGGCCATTTTGTCGGGATGGCCCTCAGTTACAGATTCAGAGGTAAAAAGTCGATTAGGCATTGCGCTAATCTAGTCGTTTTGCTACTAAATCCAGTAAATGTTCGGCTAGCGTGTCCTTGGATTGGTATGGAAGTTGAGCAATAACCCCAGCAGAATCCAATAAATATCCACCGTTATTTTCAGAACCAAATACATCTTGGTTCAAGACATCATTTAGGAATAGTAGATCTACCCCTTTGCGAAGTAGCTTCTCGCGAGCCTCTTCTAGAGATATTGAGGTTTCTGCTGCGAAAGCCATAATGATTTGATTCTTACGATTTCGGCGTTCAGCAACCGAAACTGTGGCGATCAAATCCGGGTTTTCAATCAGTTCAAGTTTTAGAGATGATCCATCCCTTTTGATCTTGTTTTCACTTCTATCGGCGACTCGATAATCAGAAACCGCCGCGCTCATCATGATCAAATCTTGAGATTCGGCCAATTCAAACAATTTGTCGCCCATTTCAAGCGCGCTCTTAACTTTAACAACTTCCACACCCACTGGATCTTCAATTGAAACATTCGCTGATATCAAAACAACCTTGGCTCCACGCGCTGCTGCAGCGTTAGCCAACGCATAACCTTGCTTACCCGATGACCGATTTCCAATATATCTGACCGGATCAATCTCTTCGCGGGTTCCGCCAGCCGTTATTAAAACTTTCTTTCCAAGTAAATCTGATTTACTGCCAATGCTTGCTAGAAAGAAATCGATAATTTCAAAGCTCTCAGGGAAACGGCCGATTCCACTGTCCCCACTAGTTAGTGGTCCAATCGCTGGTTCTAGAATGTGAAAACCACGTTCGGCTAGCAACTTTACATTTGCTTGAGTTGCCGGATTGAGCCACATATTTGGATGCATTGCTGGAATCAAAATCTTTGGAGCATCAGAGGATAAAACTGTTGTTGTAAGCAGATCATCGGCTCGACCTATTGCTAATTTAGCCATTAGGTCAGCGGTTGCAGGAGCAATTAAAATTGCGTCACTATTTTTCGCTAAATTAACATGTGGTACTTGTGAAATGTTTTGCCATAAATCACTTTGAACTGGATTGCCGGACAAGCCTTCCCATGTCGCTACTCCAACAAAATTCAATGATGCTTGAGTCGGAATAACTGAGATATCAAATCCGCGATCTTGCAGTCTGCGTAGAAGTTCTGCTGATTTATAGGCAGCGATTCCACCAGAGACACCTAATATGATTTTGCGTGGGGAACGCATAAGTTTTTGCTTACTACGCTTGAGCTTCGATTGGATCTAGCGGCTCTAGAGTTACTAAACCCTCATTAATCTCACGGAACGCAATTGATAGCGGTTTTTCATGTACGTGAGTTTCGACCAAAGGCCCGACGTACTCAAGTAAGCCTTCGCTGAGTTGAGAGTAATAAGCATTGATCTGTCTGGCACGTTTGGCTGAGAAGATCACTAAGTTGTACTTAGATCCGGCTTTGTCCAACAATTCATCAATGGGCGGATTTGTGATTCCATCGCTTGCATGCACAGAAAGCTCCTCAAATAGATCAACTAAAACCATCGAACCAGCTGAATCCAGCTGCTAAGTAAGTGCCAAGGATATCAGCCTCTTAGCAACCTCTTCTACGCTCGTATTTATCAAAGTTAGGTCAAATTCCCCTTGAGCGGCCATCTCAGCCCGGGCTAACGCCAGCCTTGCTGCCCGTCTTTCTTCGGTGTCGGTACCGCGTTTAAAGAGCCTTTCTTCAAGCTCTTCCCAGGACGGAGGGGCCAGAAACACTAGTAACGCCTCTGGATTTTTTGCACGAACTTGTCTGGCTCCAGATATCTCTAACTCCAATAAAACGCTTTTACCGTTATTCAAATGCTCATCGACAAATTGCTTAGGAGTTCCATAACGCGCACCAGCAAAATCAGCCCACTCTAAAAATTTATCTTCGGAAATCCATTTATCAAACTCTGAGTCAGATAAGAAGTAGTAATCAATCCCATCGACTTCCCCAACGCGAGGAGCTCTAGTTGTTGCGGAAACACTTACCCAAACATTGCTCTCATTTGCTCGTAAATATGAAATTACCGTCGATTTACCTACTCCACCGGGACCAGAGAGGACGATTAACTTCATGTCCCAATCTTAACGGCTAGATTAAATTAAAATGAGCAGTTAGTTCACGGATTTGATGAACTCCTAAGCCACGGATTCTGCGACTTTCTGCAATTCCAATCTTTTCCATAACTGATTTTGCTCTTACTTTGCCAACGCCAGGGAGTGATTCAATCAAAGCGATTACTTTCATCTTTCCAATGCTCTCAATTTCTTGCCCTGATTGAATAACCTGCTCTAAAGAGAGTTCACCTTTTTTTAGACGTCCCTTAATTTCAGCACGCTCTTTGCGAGCAACTGCAGCTTTCGCTAGTGCTTGTGCACGTTGTTCTGGGGTAAGTACCGGTAGCGCCATGCCGTCAATCTAGCGAGTATCACCGAGACCGGCATCTTGAATTTCTTTAGCAATTTCAGCTGCGCTGGCAGATGTCCCAATTTGTCCGGCTGTAATTGGCCGGCCAATCACAACTAAATCAGCGCCGTTTCGTAAGGCTTCAACTGGTGTCGCTACTCGGGCTTGATCGCCTTGGTCGCTTCCAACCGGGCGCACTCCTGGGGTAATCAATTTGATCTGCTTGGGAAGGTACTTGCGCAGATTGGCAACTTCTTGAGGTGATGTAACAATCGCTTTTGCGCCGGCTTCAACCGCTTGCGTAGCCCAAGCCAGTGAAACCGCACTTGGGTCAAGACCTAGGCCTAATTTTGATAATTGTTCGGCCGAAATGGAAGTCAAAACAGTAACAGCAGTGATCTGACAATTTGGCAGTGCCTTTACTGCTGCTGCAATCATTTCTAATCCACCAGAAGCGTGCACTGTAAGAAAATCTGGATTTAATTGCTCAACCGCTAACGCTGCACCCTTGACCGTGTTTGGAATGTCGTGGAGTTTTAAATCTAAAAAGAATTTCAAAGTAGGCGCTGCCTTCCTAATTGCTGCAACACCAGCCGAGCCGTTACTTAAGAAGAACTCAAGACCAACTTTTGCGACTTGGATCGAATCCTGCGCTTGTTCGGCCCATTCACAAGCAATCTTTTGGTCTGTTGTATCTAACGCGAGAACTATCGGAGCTTTATAACTCATTTTCTATCTCCTCTATTTTCGACGTACGGACAAAACGTTTGTTAAGCGCGATGTGCATAACCAACCGCTTCAGAGAGCGCATTGAATCCACGTTGTTCAACTAATTCAAGCAACTCCCGCTGAATTCTTGGCGCTGCATTTGGATCATTAAAACTGGCAGTACCAACACTCACGCCAGATGCCCCAGCCAAAATCAATTCAAATGCATCTTCGCCACTCATGACTCCACCCATTCCCAAAATCGGAAGTTTAGGAAGCGCGGCATGAACTTGATAAATAGCTCTAACTGCAACTGGACGTATCGCAGGACCTGATAATCCCCCAGTTTTATTTGCAAGTAATGGTCTCATTTTCTTAGTGTCAATCACCATGCCCAATAAAGTGTTTATCATCGCAACGGCATCTGCACCTGCATCATGAACTTCGCGCGCAATAATTGAAATATCTGTCACGTCGGGAGAAAGTTTGGCGATTATCGGCAATGTGTTTCCAACACTTCGCTTCACAGCCTCAATTACATTACGTGCGCTAACTGGATCGCAGGCAAATACCAAACCTCTATTTTCGACATTCGGACACGAGATGTTTACTTCAATTGCGCTTACACCTGGCGCTTGACGAACTTTGCGAGCCAAGGAAGCAAACTCTTCAACACTTTCACCTGCGATAGAGACAATTGTTCTAGCACCTTCTGCGTGTAGCCAAGGAAGGTCATGTTCCAGAAAAGCGTCAATACCAGGCCCTTGTAAACCAATAGCATTTAACATTCCACTTGCTGTTTCAGCCATACGTGGTGTCGCACGGCCTGAACGTGGATTACTCATTACTGATTTAGTTACTACTGCCCCAATTTCAGAGAGTTTGAAAAATTGTGAAAGTTCTTTTCCGTTGGCAGCACACCCGCTTGCAGTAAATATTGGGTGTGGAAAAGTGACTGATCCAAATTTCGCTGACTGATCTAGTTGATTAAGACTCATTTAGGACCACCATAAGTTCCTGGTGGAACTGTTCCGATGTCATCCCAACGGACTTTTGAACCTTCAAAAATCGGCCCTTCAGTACAAGATCTAACCATTCGCGTTTGACCATCATCGCCGATGACCGGCAAAACACAGGTCATGCAGATACCGATTCCACAGGCCATCGATTCTTCAACTGCACTCTGACATGGAATCCCTTTTGTCGCCGCAAGTTTACTAATTGCTTGCAACATTCCCATTGGACCGCATGCATAAATGATGTCCGTGTTATCTAGCAAACTTTCAAGTGGATCCGTAACTCTGCCTTGGGTTCCCATGCTGCCATCTTCAGTAAATATCGATAACGAATGGACAGATCTTTTTCCTTCAACAGGTGCAAATACTTTCTCAGCTGTAGCGGCTCCAACAATCATTTCAACGCGACAATTTCTTTGTCTAAGTGCATCTCCTAATGAGAACAATGCAGCAGATCCGTAACCTCCACCAATCAAGAGTGCGCGAACTGGCTCTTTAGGAATTCCAAAGGAGTTTCCGAGCGGACCGACTACATCAATTTTTTCATGCGATGCTCTATTTACTAACCATCTAGTTCCGGCTCCATGTGCCGAAACAATAATTTCAATAGTTCCACCAAAAGGCCCTCTGCCTGAAGCTTGATAGATTGCAAAAGAGCGTCGCAACAGCATCGAACTTTTCTCATCACCCACACTGATACCAATAAAGTTTCCAGGTTTTGCTCTCTCTGAAATTTTATCTGCGGACAATGTGATGTGGTGATAAGCGCCCACCCGCTTATTGGAAATAATTTCGCATTGAGTTTGCACTGGGGTTGTCATCTACTTCAGCCAATCCTGTAAGGATTTAACTTGGAATCCACCTTTTTGCTGAGCGGCAATTCCCAGTACCGCCGCTTTTAGTCCAGGGATAGTTGTGATGATCGGTATACCTCGAGCAACTGCAGCGGTTCGAATTCTCCATCCATCTTCACGTGGACCAGAACCAAATGGAGTGTTTATCACTAGCGATACTTGACCGCTTTCGATCGAATCAACCGCCGTTAACTCCCCTTTAGGACCTAAACCTTCTGAGTATTTACGAATCACTTTCGCTTTTACTCCGGCTTTCGCCAAAACTTTTGCTGTACCAGCGGTCGCAATTATTTCGAAACCTAATTTAGAAAGCGCCTTCACCGAATCAACGCAATGTGCTTTATCTCGATCCGCAAATGATGCAAAGACGGCTCCCGATGTCGGCAAGGCTCCTAAAGCACCACTTTGACTCTTAGAGAATGCGGCTCCAAATTCATCATCTCTACCCATAACTTCTCCGGTTGAGCGCATCTCTGGCCCAAGCAAAGAATCAACGCCGCTGCCATCTTTCTTTCTAAATCGATTCCAAGGTAATACTGCTTCCTTAACGCTTATACCTTGCGCAACACCATCACCTGATTTGGGCAAAGCACCCTCTTGTCTCAAATCTGCAATTGATTTGCCTAAGGAGATTGCTGCGGCGCATTTCGCTAATGAAACTCCAGTGGCTTTACTTACAAAAGGTACTGTTCTTGATGCTCTTGGATTTGCCTCTAAGACGTATAAGAGTTTTTCGGCAATCGCGAATTGGATATTGATCAGACCTTTAACTCCAACTCCCCTGGCAATTTTTTCAGTAGCTTCCCTGATCTCTTTGGTCATCTCGGGAAGTATTGATGTTGGAGGCAATACGCACGCTGAATCTCCCGAGTGCACTCCAGCTTCTTCGATATGTTCCATAACGCCACCGAGGAATAACTCTTCACCATCAAACAAAGCATCAACATCAATTTCAATCGCATCATCTAAGAATTTATCGATCATCACTGGGTGAGATAAAGAAATTTCAGTTGATTTACTTATGTAAGTAGCTAGCGTCTCTTCGTCGTAGACAATTTCCATTCCGCGTCCACCAAGAACATATGAAGGTCTTGCCAGAACTGGGTATCCAATTTCATCTGCAATCTTGCGTGCTTGTTCAAATGAACCAGCCATTCCAAAATTAGGTGCACGTAAATTTTGATCTTTTAGTAATTGACCGAACAATCCGCGATCCTCAGCAATATCGATCGCTGCCGGACTTGTTCCGACAATTGGCACACCCGCTGCTTGCAATTTCGCAGCAAGACCCAATGGGGTTTGCCCGCCAAGTTGAACAACTACGCCAACTATTGGACCAATCGCGAGTTCTGCTTCGTAAACTTCCATTACATCTTCAAAAGTTAATGGTTCGAAGTAAAGTCGATCTGAGGTGTCGTAATCCGTTGAAACAGTTTCTGGGTTGCAGTTGATCATGATTGTTTCAAAATCCATCGCCCGCAGGGCGAACGCTGCGTGGACACAGGAGTAATCGAATTCAACTCCCTGACCAATTCTGTTGGGCCCACTTCCAAGAATGATTACTGCTGGTTTTGTTCTAGGTTCAACCTCGGTTTCGTAATCATAGGAAGAGTAGTGATACGGGGTCATTGCCTTGAATTCAGCCGCACAAGTATCAACAGTCTTATAAACCGGATGCATTCCTAAAATGGATCTGCGTTTTCTGACATCCTCTTCGGTGCTGCCGGTTAGTTGTGCAATTTGAAGATCTGAAAATCCTAAGCGTTTAGCATCTCGCAATACTTTTTCACTTATCTCTCCCGGGGCAAGTAAGAGGTGAGCCATATTGTTGATAATTTCAATTTGAGCCAGGAACCAAGGATCAATAAAACTGGCTTTATGGGCTTGCTCAACCGTTGCGCCTAAAAACATTGCTTGTTGAACTGAGTGAATTCGACTCTCGGTTGCCACTCCGGCTTCGACTAACAACTCTTCTTTACTTTTGGTGATCTGATCCCAAGAAAAGGAGCTTCCCTTTTTCTCTAGTGATCTAAGAGCTTTTTGCAACGCCTCAGGAAAAGACCTTCCAATTGCCATTGCTTCGCCAACGCTTTTCATCGTTGTTGTTAGGCGATTATCGGCTGCTGGGAATTTCTCAAAGTTGAAACGTGGAACTTTCACCACAACATAATCAAGCGTTGGTTCGAAAGAGGCTGGTGTCTCTTGGGTGATGTCATTTCTAATCTCATCCAAGGAGTAGCCGATGGCTAATTTCGCCGCAATCTTTGCGATAGGGAAACCGGTAGCTTTAGAAGCCAAAGCGCTAGAACGGGAGACTCTTGGATTCATCTCGATTACGACTATGCGACCATCTTTTGGGTTCACAGCAAATTGAATATTGCAGCCACCTGTATCGACGCCTACAGCTCTAATAATTCCGATCGAGAGGTCTCTCAACTTTTGATATTCAACATCGGTTAAAGTCATCGCCGGCGCAACTGTTATTGAATCTCCAGTATGAACGCCCATCGGATCGAAATTCTCAATCGAACAAACTACAACCACGTTGTCTCTGTGGTCGCGCATCATCTCTAATTCAAACTCTTTCCATCCCAGAATTGATTCTTCAATTAAAACCTCAGTCGTCGGGCTATATCGCAAGCCCGCACCGGCTATTTCCGTTAACTCATTTTTTGTATATGCGATCCCAGAACCCAATCCACCCATAGTGAATGAAGGCCTAACTACGACCGGGTAATTAAACTTTTCAGCAGCTGTATAGCAATCTTCAATCGAATGACAGATCATTGATCCAGCGGATTCACCACCAATAGAAGCGACTATCTCTTTAAATAATTGTCGGTCCTCGCCTCTTCTAATGGCATCTACATTTGCACCAATTAAACGAGTCTTATACTTTTTTAATATTCCAGCATCATGTAAAGCGATCGCTGCGTTCAGTGCTGTCTGACCACCTAGCGTTGCCAGAATCGCATCTGGCCGTTCTTTGGCAATAACTTTCTCGACAAACTCAGGTGTGATTGGTTCAATATAAGTTGCATCTGCAAATTCCGGATCAGTCATGATTGTCGCGGGATTAGAGTTGATCAAAATTACTCTGATGCCTTCGGCTTGTAGAACCCGACATGCTTGAGTGCCTGAATAATCAAATTCACACGCTTGACCAATAACGATTGGACCAGATCCAATAACTAGAACACTTTTAATCTCATTTAGCCGAGGCATTGACTCCCCCTTTCATCAAATCAACAAATCGATCAAACAAATAACCGGCATCATGTGGTCCGGCAGCAGCCTCTGGGTGGTACTGCACACTAAATGCAGGGCGATCGAGCAAGGCCAATCCCTCAACAACTCCATCGTTTAAGCAAATATGGGTTACTTCACCTTTTCCGTAGACCGTGTCGAAAGTTCCTTCGACAGGTGCTTGAACTGCAAAACCATGATTGTGCGCAGTTATCTCAACCTTATTTGTAGTCTTATCCATAACTGGTTGATTAATTCCACGATGTCCATAACGCAATTTATAGGTTTCAAAACCTAAAGCTCGCCCAAATACTTGGTGACCAAAACAAATTCCGAAAATTGGAACCTCTTTTAACAATAGTTCACGTACTAGTGAAACTACCTCCACCATCGTTGATGGATCGCCGGGACCATTTGAGAGAAATACACCATCCGGAGAAATTTCCAATAACTCTTCAATCGTCGCATCTTGTGGAAAGACATGAACTTCGATTCCGCGCTCTGACATTAACCGAGGTGTGGCGGCCTTAATTCCTAGATCTATAGCAGCAACTTTAAATAACTTCTTTCCTTTCGCAGGGACTATGTATTTTTTCTCAGTCGTAACTTCTGAAGATAATTGCGAACCACTCATCTCTGGAGATTTACGAACGCGCTTGACCATCTCTTCTCTAGTTAGATCTAGATTAGAAAAAATCCCAACCCGCATAACGCCACATTCACGTAGATGACGAGTGATCGCTCTAGTGTCGACGTTGCAGATACCTACTACTCCTTGTTGGATGAGATCATCTTCCAATGAACGTTCTGCTCGCCAATTTGAAACTATTGGTGAAGGATCTCTGACCACAAAGCCAGAAACCCAAATCTTGCGAGATTCTTCATCGGTTTTATTCATTCCGGTGTTGCCAATATGAGGTGCTGTCATAATTACCACTTGACGGTGGTACGAAGGATCGGTCAAAGTTTCTTGATAGCCAGTCATCCCGGTTGAGAAAACCGCCTCACCATAGGTTTCACCATCGCTACCCCAAGATTCACCTTCAAAAATCTTTCCATCATCTAAAACAAAGAATGCATTTCCCATTAGCGTGCGACCATTTCAGTTGAAATCATTGTTGGCTTACCTTGAAAAAACACATGCCTTACTTCTCCAGGAAGTTCTATTCCTACAAATGGAGTGTTCTTACTTTTAGAAATCTGTTCTTCTGCAACAACAACTTTGCTCTTACTTGGATCATAAATGCAGATATTTGCAGGTGCTCCAACCGCTAAAGCAATTCCTTGCCCTTTAGTTCTTCCGATTTTTGCTGGAGTAATTGACATCCGATCAGCAACTTGAGACCAATTGAGTAATCCGGTATCAACCATAGTTTTTTGGACTACCGACAGCGCTGTCTCTAGACCGATCATTCCATTGGCCGCTCCGGCCCATTCACATTCCTTATCCTCTGCGGGATGCGGAGCGTGGTCTGTGGCGACGATATCAATCGTGCCATCAGCTAATCCCATCCGAAGCGCTGCAATATCTTCATTGCTACGCAAAGGTGGATTAACTTTGAATTTTGGATCGTAACTTTCTACAAGTTCATCAGATAAAAGCAGATGATGCGGCGTCACCTCAGCCGTGACATCGATACCGCGAGATTTTGCCCACCGGATAATGTCAACACTTCCTGCTGTCGAGACATGGCAGATGTGCAATCTAGATTTAACATGTGATGCAAGTAAAACATCGCGCGCAATTATTCCTTCTTCTGCAACCGCTGGCCAGCCTCGCAATCCCAATCTTGCCGAAACACTTCCTTCATTCATTTGTGCATTTACAGTTAACTTTGGATCTTGTGCATGTTGAGCAACTACCCCATCAAACTGGCGCACATACTCAAGTGCTCGGCGCATCATCTGCGAATCACTCACGCATTTTCCATCATCACTAAAAACTCTAACTTGGGCGGCCGAATGCGCCATGGCCCCTAATTCAGCCATGCTTTCGCCGGCTAAATCTTTAGTGACTGCACCTACAGCAAAAACCTCGCACCAACCAGCTTCCTTACCTAAACGCACAACCTGTTCGACTACCCCTGCGGTATCTGCCACTGGGTCAGTGTTTGCCATGGCAAAGACTGCGGTGTATCCACCCCGAGCAGCAGCGCGCGTTCCAGTTAAAACTGTTTCTGCATCTTCACGTCCGGGCTCCCGGAGATGGGTATGAAGATCTACCAAACCAGGTAACGCAACGCAACCGGATCCATCCAAGATATTTTCATAACTCTTGGTTGCTTTTTTCGAGAGCTCCGTAATGACGCCATCTGCGATACCGATATCAACCTTTTCGCCGTTTGCTAGTTCAACATCTTTGATCAAGTAAGTACTCATGAGCCAACTCCAATATTTCCACCGAGAAGTAAGTAAAGAACTGCCATACGCACGCTGACTCCGTTTGCAACTTGTTCCAAGATGACTGATTGCACTCCATCAGCGCACTCGGCAGAGATCTCTAAACCTCTGTTCATAGGACCTGGATGTAAAATCAGTGCTCCTTTTTGTAACAAATTCATCCGATCTAGATTTAGCCCAAACAACCTTGAATACTCCCTTGTTGATGGGAAAAAGGAGTTTTGCATTCGCTCACTTTGGACGCGAAGCATCATCACGGCATCGACTTCAGGCAAGACTTCATCAATCGCATAAGAAACTTGCACTGGCCAACTTTCAACACCCACAGGAATCAAAGTTGGAGGGGCAACCAAAGTTACTTTTGCGCCAAGGAGTGTAAGAAGCAGTACGTTGCTCCGAGCAACTCTTGAATGCAAGACATCACCAACAATTGCAATGTTTTTTCCATTTAGGTCGCTGCCAACACTGCCTAGATGACGTCTAATCGTGAAAGCATCTAATAACGCTTGAGTGGGATGTTCATGTGTGCCATCGCCAGCATTAATCACAACTCCATTTGTCCATCCAGCAAGTCGATTTGCTGCACCGGATTCTGGATGTCGTAGAACCACCGCATCAGCGCCCATTGCTTGCAACGTTAGCGCTGTATCTTTCAGTGATTCACCTTTGCTAACACTTGAACCTTTTGCGGAGAAATTAATAACATCTGCCGACAAACGTTTCGCCGCAGCTTCAAAAGAGATTCGAGTTCTAGTTGAATCCTCATAAAATAAGTTGACGATAGTTCGACCCCGAAGTGTTGGTAATTTCTTAATTGGTGCATCAGAGATCTTGGCTAATTCTTCTGCAGTATCCAAGATCAACAATGCTTGGTCATGATTCAAATCGCCAATTGATAATAAGTGACGCGGCAACTCAGTAACTACCTCAGGACTCATTTGTACCTGCAATCACTATTTGATCAATCTCATCGATTTCACTTATTGAGACTCGAACAATCTCATCTGCTGATGTGGGTAGGTTCTTGCCCACATAATCTGCGCGGATCGGTAGTTGGCGATGGCCACGGTCCACAAGTACCGCAAGTTGTACTTGCGCTGGTCGAC
>Ga0214168_1000228_pt1 | contig 22812 bp, 20 predicted proteins | sample LakMenepilimnion_FD_153002 | JGI IMG/M metagenome (GOLD analysis project Ga0214168, IMG submission 153002) | Freshwater microbial communities from Lake Mendota, WI - Practice 29OCT2010 epilimnion v4 | ecosystem: Environmental > Aquatic > Freshwater > Lake > Epilimnion/Euphotic zone | place: Lake...
CGAAACCAAGCGCGAAAGTTTCCAAGTGGCGGGGCCTTCCTCGCAGTTGATGTCCGCCGCAATTGGCAAGCCACGCGACAAGCACGGCATGCCGGTTTACGCGTTCAGCGAGCGTCATCGCGTCGCTCGCACGACGGCATACACCTGCAGTGAGGACGATCACCTCGTCTATGGCAGCAAGAATGCCGCGGGTACGAATCTCCGCTACTCCGACCGGGTGCGCAGCGCGGCCGCCGACTGGTCATTCTATCCGGTGGGCACCACCTTCCGCATCAAGGGCCTGCCATATCTTTATGTCGTCGATGACTACGGTTCAGCGCTCACCGGCACCGGCACGATCGACATTTACAAGCCGAACAAGGAAACCATGAACATCTGGGGCCGCCGCAATGTGGAGGTGCAGATCGTCCAATGGGGATCTTTTGCGCGCAGTGTGCAAATTCTGAGCGAACGCACCGGGTACGAGCATTGCCGCCGGATGTTGGCCAACATCGTTCGCCAGCAGCCGAGCCTCGCGAGTGTGGCCAAGCGCTGAGCCATCCCCTCCCCTGCGGGCTCAAACAAAACGCACCGCGTGTTTCTTGGAGAGCTTGAGCGTGTCGCCCACCTTGGGCGAAATCACCATAGCCGGATCGGTGAGCTTCTCGCCGTTGAGTTGGACCGAGCCGCTTGAGATGAACTGCTTGCGCAACTCGCCGTTGGATTTTTCCAGGCCGAAGGCGGACCTGAACGCGTGGGCGGTGAGCGAGAGCACGGTTGATTCAGTAGGTAGATCGGAGATGGAAATTTCCGGCAGATCGGCAGCAGCGAGATCCTTTTTTGAAAAGCGCGTATCCCAATCGGCGCGAGCGGCGGTGGCCGCGGCTTCGCCGTGGTAGCGGGCGGTGAGTTTTTCCGCGAGCGACTTCTTGGCATCCATCGGATGACCCGAAGGATCGCGGGCCTCACCAAGAAGAAGCGTGTAGTAGCGATCCATGAGCTCGTCGGAGACGCTCATCAGCTTGCCGAACATTTCCTGTGGCGGATCGCTCACGCCGATGTAGTTGCCGTAGGACTTCGACATCTTGCGCACGCCGTCGAGGCCTTCGAGCAGCGGCATCACCATCACCACTTGCTGTGCTTGGCCGGCTTCCTTTTGCAGGTCGCGGCCAACGAGGATGTTGAAAAGTTGGTCGGTACCGCCGAGTTCGACATCAGCGCGGATTTCCACCGAGTCCCAGCCTTGCATCACCGGGTACTGAAGTTCGTGAAGGCGCACTTCCTGGCCGGCATCGACGCGGTTGCGGAAGTCCTCGCGCTGAAGCATTTGCTGCAGCGTGACCTTGGCGTTGAGTTTGAGAATTTCCTCGTAGGTCATTTTGCGAAACCAGTCGCCGTTGTGGACGATTTCGGTTTGCGACTTGTCGAGGATCTTGAAGGCCTGGTCGGTGTAAGTCTCGGCATTGACGAGGACCTCTTCGCGGGTGAGCGGCGGGCGGGTGGCCGAGCGGCCGGAGGGATCGCCGATGGTGGCAGTGAAATCGCCGATCAGCAGGACCGCTTGATGGCCGAGCTCTTGGAATTGGCGGAGTTTTTCGAGCGCGACCGTGTGACCGAAGTGGATGTCGGGCGCGGTGGGGTCGACGCCGAGCTTCACGCGCAGCGGCCTGCCGAGGCGGAGTTTTTCCAGCAGTTCTTTTTCCGAAAGGACCTTGGCGCAGCCTTTCGTGAGGGCGGTGAGTTGTTGCTCGGGACTCATGATGAGAAAATTGCCGGGGGTGCGGAGATCGATTTGTCGAAGACCGCGTCGTATCAGTTTTTACTTTTGAGATGCAGTTTGAGAATGCGCTTGAGCTCCTCCGATGCCTGCAAGCTGTTGGGTACGCTGTGATCGGAGGGGACGATCAATTCGGAGGCGACAGGCGTGACGTGGGACGACCAGTATGGCACGACTCCATCGCTGCTGTTGGGAGTGCCGCCCTTGCCGCGATCGCCGATGACCGAGTGGAAAGTGATTTTTTTCGGCAGCGGCAATTTGTTGAGCGCGAGGGTAGCTGGCGCGCGGGGGGAGAGGCTGTCGATCGAGGTCGGCAGGTGCTTGGTCGCATCCTCGCCTTGGGCGATATCGCTCATGGCAAGAAGGGTGGCATCAAGCAGATCCACCGTGAGGGTCTTGGGAAGCTTGATCAGTTTTGAAATCCAGTTGGAGAGTGTCAGGTTCGCCATCGGGCTGCCACGATGCGGCACAGCGAGAAAGACCACGCGCTTCGGCTCGCTGAGCGGTTTGTAGAGCGTGCCATCGCGGATCAGGCGCATGGTGGAATCGGAGGCTTTGATTTTGTTGACCGGTTTGTTGAACAATGCCTTGTAAAGTTCTTGGCCGGGATCGGTGACGCTAGAGCGCGTGACAAGTCCGCCCATCGAGTGGCCGACGATGACCATGCGGTTGAGTTTTTCGCTGCCGCCCTTACTGCGGGCGTAGGCGCAGGCCTCGCGCATCATTTCGCGAAATTTCATGCTACTGTAAATCCACGGATTGCCGGTGGGATAGTTGTAGAGCCAGATCTGATAGTTTTCTCGAAACCATGGTTCGGGTGAAAGTTCGTTGATGACATTCTTGAACGCATCGGGGCTTGAAACTAGCCCGTGAACGAGCACGACAGGGATTTTGTTGGGATCGTAGGGAGTGACAAAATAGAGGCCGGTTTCCTCGGTGAAGCGATCGGGCAGCAGCACATTTTGGATGACCAGATCGTCGAGGTCGCACATTTTCCAATAGAAATCATTCGGTGCCGACCAATCGGCGGCGAGCGGGTGTTTGTGGCCACCGATGGTGGCTGTCTCAACTGCCCAGCGTTTGTTGAACTGCCAGCTTGGCATACCTTTGCGGTCGAACTCGAGAGTCGCGGTGATGTTGTAAGGGAGTCCGTTAGGGAGCAGGTAGCGCTCGCGCTTCATGCCGACGGGCGAGGTGGATTTCCAACCGACTGCCGGAATCCCAAGGCCGTGGTTGCCGTTGTGTTTTTCGACCTCAGTAACCTCAATGCTCGAGGCGGGTACGAGCGCGTCGAGCGTGTCGGGATCGACATGATCGCGGTCGGTTTTGGCAATGCGCGTGCCAATCGCTGCGGCGCGATCATTCCACGAACCGCGGCCGCAGCGAATTTGATCGAAGAGTTTGCCGACTGCGGCGTTGTAGCGATCGCGTGCGGCGGGCCATTCGTTTTTGCGCGAAGCGCTGCCAAGAATCGACCAGTTGGTGCGAGCCTCATCGATCAGCGAAGCCGACGGCGCGCGCGATGATCGTGGGATTGAAGCGCAGTTTTTGGGGATATGCGGGGCGCATTGGCTCAGCAAGAGCGCTGCAATCAGGAAACAGGTAAAACGGGTGACTGAGGACATGGTCGCTTGGAAAGAAAGTAAGCCACGCGCCACCAAGCCTGCCAAGCCCCGAAAGAGGTGAAGTCGAGGGGCACAGAGCCATGCCACCAAAATGGTTTTTTGCTCTTGGATGACGGGCAACTCACCACGAAAGTCCTGCCATGCCGCCACTTGTCGAGGTCGAGCCGATCGCCATGCTTCCCACACAGGCTGGGTGCGCGGCATTTCTGAGCGATGGCAAGAAAACCATTCTCATGTACATCGATCCCGCCGTGGGCGCCGCGATCAATCTGATGCTCTCCGGTCATCAACCCGCACGACCGATGACGCACGACCTGTATCATTTCACGCTTCAGGCATTCGGCGCCACCGTCTCGCGGGCGGTGATTTGCGATCTCGTCGGGGACATCTACCACGCGCGACTGATCATCGAAGCCGAAAACGAGATCATGGAGCGCAAGATCATCGAACTCGATGCCCGCCCATCGGACTGCATCGCGCTTGCGGTTCGCTGTCGCGCGCCGCTCTATGTGGCAAGCAAACTTTGGAACAACCTCGAAGATATGTCGACGGAGCTTGCCAACCTGCGCAATTCCCAAGACCCGTGATCAGAAAACGCGCGTTTCCGTTTCAAACATTCAATCGCCCTTGCGGCAACGCTTCGAGATGTTAAGTTTTTTGGACATGTCACACAACTCACCGATCACACTGCCCGATTACCTGAGTGAGGAAATTATGCTCAATCCGACCAAGCGCATTTTTCCGGCATTCGACCTGAAGCGTTTGCTCGGCACTGTTTTTGCACCGACCGAAGGGTGCCGTGTTTGCATCCTGATCGATTTCGATGAACCCGCAGCACTCATCAAGGACTTCGCGTTTCTAAAACATGAAGGATTTCCGGTTCAGAAAAACGCACACAAACATTTCTATCAGGGCCTGCGCGATGGCGCGATGGAGGAACTCGGCATGAGCGGCGGGGAAATGTTTGCCTACCGGTGCACCCGTGGATCGAATCTCGATCTGGATGACGATGTGTGGGACACCTCGGGCAATCACCTTTCGCTCGAGCGCGACATTTACCCGAACTACGATCTCATCCTTTGCATCTCAACCTATTCGGCGACTGCACCTTTGACGGCAAAATGCAAACAGTACGGATTCCGCGGCGCAACTATGCACGGACTCAACGATGTCATCCTCAACTCGGGGCTCGCGGTCGATTATCATGAAGTTTCCGCCGATGCGGAAAAGCTTCGCTTGGCTCTCACCCGCGCCGACGCGATCGAGATCGACTTCGCGCTCGAGGACGGACGGGTACTCACCGCATGGCTCGGTCTCGATGGTCAGGAAGCGCAAAAATCTCACGGCCTATGCCTCGGGAAATCACCCGACATCGCCAACCTCCCAGCCGGCGAGGTTTACTTCGTGCCGAGCGATGCGCGCGGCCAATTTCCCATGAAATACGAGGACGGCACCCTCGGTGTGCTCGAAGTCGAAAATCGCTGCATCATCCACTCAACACTGATCTCCGGAAATGAGGCGACCATCAACGCCCACAACGCGCGACTCAAGGATGATCCGATGACCGGCACGCTCGGCGAACTCGGATTCGGCACGCAGGTGCTGCCAGTGTCGGGCGCCGACATTCAGGACGAGAAAGTACTTGGCACCTGTCACCTCGCCACCGGCCGCGATGACCATCTTGGCGGCGACATCCTGCCCTCGATGTTCAAAAAGCATGAAAACTCGACCCACGACGACATCCTCTTCGCGCCACACAAGACGCCGAACTTCAACATCCGCCAGGTGCGCATGATCCGCGGCGCGCAGCGTGAAGTGCTGATCGAAAACTTCCGCCCCGCACGCTACCTGCTCGAGGCACTCACCAACCATGGCTGAGGCCCAAGCCCGCACGCATCGGGAAAAGCCACACGCGGATCCGGCAACATGAACTACCGCGAGGCCATCGACTGGTTGTTTTCCACGCAGACCTTCGGCATCAAGCTGGGTCTCGATAACGCGCATCATCTGCTCAAGGAGTTCCTCGCCTATCCCACGCACGGCGTAAAAGTGATCCATGTCGCGGGCACCAACGGCAAGGGCAGCACCTGTGCGATGATCGATAGCATCGCGCGAGCCTGCGGCCGACGCAGTGGGCTTTTCACTTCACCGCACCTGATTGATTTCCGCGAACGCGTGAAGGTCTCAGGTTGCGAAATCGCCGAGGAAACTTGCGCCTCGATGCTTGGGGAACTGCGAGGGATCTGCGAGAAAATGGAAACGCATCCGACCTTTTTTGAAATCTCACTCGCTTTGGCAATGCGCTGGTTTTGGGAATCCGAATGCGAAATCATCGTGCTCGAAACCGGAATGGGCGGCAGGCTCGACGCAACCACCGCCGTGCCGGCTGACGTCTGCGTGATCACGCCGATCGGACTCGACCACATGGAATGGCTTGGCGACACACTTGGCGCCATCGCTAAAGAAAAAGCAGGCATTTTCGTCGAAGGCAAACCGGCGCTGTCATCGCCTCAGGAGGAAGGGGCGCGCATCGTGCTGGAAAAAGAAGCAAACGCAAAACGCACGCCCCTGGAATTCATCACCGAACCACTCAACGGTTACGGTCTCTCGCTGGCAGGCGAACATCAGCGATGGAATGCGGCACTCGCGGTGGCCGCCTTGCACCGCGCGGGACTCCCTCTCAACACCGATGTCCTGCGCCATGGCCTGGCATCCGTTTCCTGGCCCGGGCGTTTCGAAAAAATCCGGCCCGATGTCATTCTCGACGGCGCCCACAACCCTCACTCGGCAGAGTCGCTTGCCAAAACATGGCACAGCGAATTTCGCGAAAAAAAAGCCTCGCTCGTGTTCAGCGCAGTCGACGCCAAAGACATCGCGGGCGTCCTCGAAATCCTCTGCCCGCTCGCATCAAAAATTTTCATCTGCCCAATCCGCACGCCGCGTGCCACTCCGGTCGATGAACTCGTCGCATGCCTGCCACCAAATGCGCCGGATCACGAAACATTCGATGGTTTCGAGTCGGCCTATCTGGCCGCACTCCGGCACGGCAGCCCGGTGCTCGTCGCGGGATCGCTCTACCTCATTGGCGAGGCACGCGCATTTCTCACCAATGCCACATTCCAGCCAAGCAGCCAGTGAGGCAAAAACCCTTTGATCCAAGGGGTTTTTCGAAACCAGCTCCGAGGTGCGACCACCCGATTGGACACTCCTACGGCATTGCCTTTTTATGGAAGTCGGCGAAACTGCAGCTGTGATTGACCGCCTACCTGCGAGACTTCGCGCAATCGTTACCGCAGCGGTCACCTTGTGCCTTGGCGCCTGCGCATCGGGCCCGGTCATGGTCCAGAACCCGACGACCGCCGGTGCAAAGGGCGAAACTTTCGGCTACCGCAAGTGGATCTCCGAGAAATACGAACCCGAGGTGGTCGTGATTGGCATCCATGGATTTTGCGGAGCCTCGATCGATTACAACAATCTCGGCAATCACCTGCTCAAGCACCAACCGACCACCGCGCTTTACGCCTATGAAATCCGCGGCCAAGGCAGCGACCCAATTTACGCACGCCGCGGCGACATCGGCGATCCGCGCGACTGGTACAACGACCTTTTTGCTTTCACCGGCCTCGTGCGCGAGCGACACCCAGATGCCAAAATCGTGTGGTTTGGCGAAAGCATGGGGGCACTCATCGCTGCGCACGCCTGGCGCCAAGCCCCGTCGGATCAAGCCCCCTGCGATGGCCTGATCCTCTCCTCGCCCATCGTCCGTTTCCGCGACGACATACCGGCATGGACTCCGGGGTTGGTGCAAATCGCCGCTACCACATTGCCGCTGGCACGCATCTCGCTCGATACCCTTGCAGGCGGTCAGGATGTCCAGATGACTCAAAAATCGCATCATGCCGAGCAGGTGGATAAAAACCCCTACCACATCCGGCAGCACACGCTGCGCCTGATTGGTGCCCTTGCCTCACATATCAATGGCATGAACGATTGCGCCGCCACCTTCCACAAGCCGGTGCTGGTCTTGCACGGCGGCAACGATTTTTTCAACAACGACTCCGATGTCCGTGGTTTCGTATCCCGCATTCCGCCGAAGGCCCCGGCGACCTACCGAAACTATCCGAATGCCTACCACCTTTTAATGTACGATGAGAAAAAAGAGGCCATTTTCCCGGATATCGAGCGCTGGCTCAAGCGCATCGGGCGCGAGCGATCCGAAAAATCGTGATTTTGTCGCAGGATTCGTCTTGACGGGACCGACCCGATGGCCATGCTTCGCGGCCCGTAACTATAACACACTTTAAGCCATGGCCCGTATTTGTATCATCCGAGGAACCAGCGTCCGCTCCGGCGGCAGAATTCACCGCTCCGGTCTGGCCAAGAAAAAAGGCGGTATCGGTCGTCACGTCACCAAGGTCGTGAAACGCAAGATTTCTCCCAACCTTCAGAGCAAACGCATCTTCATCCCAGAGTTCGGTCGCTATGTCCGCCTCAAGCTCAGCTGCCGCGCGCTCAAGACGATCAACAAAAACGGCGCTCTCCAAACACTTCAAAAAGCCGGGCTGATCTAAGCCCGCTCCCAGTTTCGTTTTTTCATCATTGTGGTTTCATGATCAACGGTTCGGTGTTCACGCCGAGCCGTTTTTCATTTTGCCGGTTAGGACATCTCAAATCCGTAAGCGCAGGTCGCGGGCGCTCCACAGGATGTTCGCTGCTGGATTGGCATGGCCTCGCAGTTTGCGTGCACCGTCCTTGCGTTTCGCGCTGAAACGCTCTCGCGCGCCGACGAAGGCTTCGTTGACAAAAGCCTTGCTGCCGATCACGGCCCCATCAGTGAAATACCGCACGCGGCATCGCAGCATGGTTGCCATGCCGAGGTCGGGCAGCACGGTGCCGTTTTCTTTCGCTTCGAGGGCTTCCGCGGTGTTCAACTGCGGCCTCACGACGCCTTTTTCGACAGTCGCATTTCCACTCTTGCGGCCCAAGGCGAGACCCATCGCGCGACGGTAAACACGCGAAATTTCTTTCCATTTTTCCGCCTCAAAACCCGCGCCCTGATGACTCATGCATGCTCGCACCAAGCCCTCGCGCGCCTTCTTGCCATTACCTTTCGGCCCGCCGCCCACCGCTTCGCCATAACTGCTCCAGCGATACTCGGCTGGATCGGATACCATCCCGGCGCGAACCGGGTTGAGATCGATGTAGGCTGCCATCGTTCGCGCGGCGATGCCACTTTCGACGATGACACTCTTGTAGCGCTCTTCCCATAGGGTGCCACTGCGGTTGTGCGTGCGGTTGAACCATCGCGTGAAGCGCTGCAGCACGGTCTTCATGAACTCGCTCAGGTCGTGCATGCGGTAAGTAAAGCGGGCATGGATTTCAGCCACGAGGGCAGCGTTTCCCGCCTTGTGGGCATCGGAGAGCTCTTTCGCCACCACGGCGACGTAGGCTTCGGTCTGGATCGCTGAGAGACGTTTCAAAAGCTCCGCATCGGAGATGCCTTCGGCAGGGATCGGCGGCACTTCGAGCAAAAGGTGGATGTGGTTGGACATCAAGCAGTAGGAGAGGACCCGGCAGCCCGAGAACTTTTCCTGCATGCGCATGATCGCCCGAAAGCGCTCGCGCTCGGCAGGCTCAAAGACCATGCGCCGGTCCACCACGCGGCTGATGCAATGGTAAATCGCCGGCTTTTCCGCCGAATCCTTCCAAGGTGCCAACCACCGTTTGCTGCTCATGGTTCACCAATAACCACGACCAACCTAGACGGCAAGGAGAAATCATATAATTTGTCTGGGAAATTGTATTGCGGCCGAATTCAGGGCTTGGACTGGTGGCGCCTGGGGCTAGGTTCGGTTCATGTCAGCGATCGCCTTCGACCTTTTTGTCATCGGTATTTATTTTGCGATCATTGTGGCGATTGGTGTGCATTTCAGCAGTCGCAATCGCGATGTGTCGGAATTTGCGCTCGGTGGACGTTCGATTCCTTGGTGGGCAGTGCTGGCGTCGATTCTGGCGTCGGAAATCAGCGCTGGAACGTTCTTTGGCTCGCCCGGCGAGGGTTTTCGTTCGCGAAATTACACCTACGCGCAGTTGATGGTCGGCTACCTGCTGGCGCGCTTGATTGTGAGCGCAGTGTTCATTCCGGCGTATTACCGCCACAATGTGGTGAGCATTTACGAATTTCTGGAAACCCGCTTCGGCCCGCGCACGCGGCGGATTGCCAGTGCGGTTTTTTTGCTCACGCGCTCCTTAGCCAGCGGCTCGCGCCTGTGGGTGCCGACCTTGTTGCTGCTGGTGATCTGGGATCGCATGAATCCCGGAAACCCCTTGGGAAATTGGGAGCAATTTTGGTTCACCGGCGCGGCGCTGGTAGTTATCAGCCTTCTAACCGCCGCCTACACTGCGATTGGCGGAATCAAGGCGGTGATCTGGACCGATGTGCTGCAAATTTTGGTTTTGTTTTGCGCCTTGGGATTCTCGGTATTTTTCCTCTTGGGCCACATCCCCGGCGGATGGGAAGGGGCAAAATCACATCTCACGGCAGCAGGTGACCTCAGGCTGTGGCAATGGGAGGGCGATGAGCCCGCTGACAGCGCTTGGGGAAAAATCAAGAGTGTGCTCGAAACCGAATTCACCGTCTGGGCGGCATTGTTTGGTTCGCTTTTTGTCACGCTGGCCACGCACGGCACCGATCAGGACATGGTGCAGCGCATGCTAACGGCCAAAAACAAAAAACAGAGCGCAATGGCGACCATTCTCTCAGGGATCGCGGACATTCCGGTGACCTATGCCGTGTTGACCATCGGGATTCTGCTCTCGGTTTACTACGGTCATGTCGTGAGCGACGCAAATTTGCCGATGGCAGGGGGGAAACCCGACAGCACGAGAGTGTTTCCGTATTTTGTGGTCGATGTGATGCCCGGCGGTCTGAGGGGTCTGGTGATCGCGGGAGTGCTGGCGACCACCATGGGCTCCCTCGGCACAGCGATGAACTCGCTGGCAACGAGTTACTCGCGCGATTTCCATTTTCGCTGGTTCAAGACCCCGGATGACGACGCGTCGCGGGTGCGGGTGATCAAGTGGTCGACCCTGTGGTTCACGCTGATTCTGATCGCCGTTGGACTCGCCACCGCTTTCATCAAGGCGCACAACCCCGGGCTCAGCATCATTGGGATTATTTTAGGGAGTTTCGGCTACACTTACGGCTCCTTGCTTGGCGTTTTCATGGTTGCCCTGTTCACGCGCAACCGCGGCAGTGAGTTTGGTAATCCGATTGCGATGTTCGCGGGATTTGTGGCTGTGGCATTCTTGAGCAATTTGCCGAACGATCTCTGGAAGATGATTGCGGGCGACCATTTGTACACGAATCCCGAATGGTTGCCGGTGATTGAGTTTCCGTGGCGCATCATGGCCGGCACTCTGGTGACGGTGGCGGTCGCGTTGTGCTTCAAAAGCGAACGCACGCAAGCGAAAGAGCTGTCCTAACAGATGCGCTTTGTACATCGGCGCCGATGCAAAACTTTTTGTCGCGCGCCACGCATCGCAATGTGCTTGTTTTTCAAGGAGATAGGAAAATTCCGCTATCGCTGGTCATGTTTTGGTTTGGAAAATCGAAGTAAATCGCCCGTCAAGTTTTTAAAAAATCATTTCGTGGAACGCTTGTGGAATCGTGTGCTTCGTGATGCGCGACAAGTGGCTTAAATTTTTTTTTTCCATCACGTGATTTTGTTGTTCAAGGTTCCCCACACGCATGACGCCGCTGCTCGATGAAGTGGGTTTGATGCGCAACGATGAAACTTTTTTAAATTTACGACGAAGCAATGGAATCGGTTGAGGCGGCAGCGGGTGAGGTTATCGGAAATCACAATGTGGAAGATGGCGTGGGAGAGTGGGATCAGGTGGCCTCGGCATTGAGAGGTTCCGTCGGCCAGGATGCATTCCAGCGTTGGTTCGGTGCTGCGGAATGGAAGGGTGTGCACGATGGGGTTGCCACGCTGGCGGTGCCGGGCGAGATCCACCAAGTGTGGATCGAGACCAATTACCTGCCCGAGCTGCAGGTTGCGGTTTTGGAGGCGTTTTCGGACGCCCGCGAGGTGGAAGTGGTCGTCAATGATGCCAAAGTCGGCGCGGTCGCCGAAGCTGGGGATGAAGTTGGCGGGCATGCGGCAGTTCGTGGCGGGCGGACCCCGACCTTGGAGGGTGAGGCTCTCGATCGGCGAATCAAGATTTCGGGCCTGAATCCGGCTCATACCTTTGCGAGCTTTGTTGTCGGCACCAACAGCCAGTTTGCGCATGCCGCTTGCGAGGCGGTCGCAAAAAAAGCGGGCATCGGCTACAACCCCCTGTTCATTTACGGTGGCCCCGGTCTCGGCAAGACCCACCTGATGCAGGCAATCGGCCAGGAAATTTTGCGCCGTCGACCGGCCTCGCGGGTCGTGTACCTGACCTGCGAAAAGTTCACCAACGAGTTCATCGACTCCGTGCGGCGTGGCGATTTGGAGAAATTCCGTCGTCGTTATCGCAGCACCGACGTTTTGCTCATCGACGATGTGCAATTCCTTGCGGGCAAAGAGCGTTCGCAGGAGGAATTTTTCCACACTTTCAACACCCTGCTCGATGGTCGCAATCAGGTGGTGCTCACCTGCGACCGCCCGGCCTGCGAAATCAAGAATCTCGAGCCACGGCTCATCTCTCGCTTCGAGTGCGGTCTCACCGTCGAGATGCAGGCTCCTGAAATGGAGACCCGCCTCGCGATTTTGCGCAAAAAGTCTCAGGACTGGAAGGTGCGGGTCGACGAATCGATCCTTTCCTTCCTCGCGGAAAAAATCCGCACCAATGTCCGCCGGCTCGAGGGTGCTCTGATGCGTGTGGCGACCTATGTCTCGCTAGCGGGCGACGCGCTCACGGTCGAGAAGGTCGAGCACCTGCTGCGCGACCTGATCCGTGAGGAGGCCAGCCGCCAGGTGAGCATCGACGCGATTCAAAAGGCCGTAGCCGATCAATTCGACGTGCGCCTGGCCGACATGACCAGCCGTCGGCGCCCGGCGAGCATCGCTTTTCCGCGTCAGGTGGCCATGTACCTAAGCCGCTCGCTGACCAAGGGTTCGCTTGTCGAGATCGGCGAAGCATTCGGCGGCCGGGACCATGGCACGGTGATTCATGCCTGCAAAAAAGTCGTGGAAAAAGTCGCTGCCGAGCCCGGCATGCGCGAGCTCATCGAGCGTCTGGAATCGCGCCTCAAGCGGTGATTTTGGCGCGCTCTTGAGATTCTTCCGCCAAATGCACAGATAGGCTTGCCAAGGTCTGGCGAAAACAGAAACTCCCTTGGTCAACCAACCTGGTTCCATTACATGAAATTCCGTATTTCCAAGGAAGCGTTTCTCGAAGGTCTGCAAAAAGTCCAGCATGTCGTCAGCTCGCGTACCACGCTGCCGATCCTTTCCAATGTCCTGCTTGTCGCCCGGGGCGGACGCCTGCAGTTCACCACCACCGACCTCGATGTGGGCATCACCGGATCGGTGGAAGCCGAGATCGAGAAGGAAGGTGCCACGACTCTGCCGGTCAAACGCCTGGTGAGCATCGTCCGCGAATTGCCGGCGAGCGAAGTTGAAGTTTCGGTGGATTCAAAAAATCATGCGTCAATCCGCAGCGGGCCGTCGTTTTTCAAGATCATCGGTCTTGGTGAAACCGAGTTCCCGCCCTTGCCGGATTTTTCCTCCGCCAAGGAGTTTCGGATTCCGCAAAATGTCCTGCGCGACGGTTTGAAAAAAACCTCTTATGCGATTTCGACCGATGAGACCCGCTATGTGCTCAACGGGATCTTCACCTCGTTCCGCGACGGCAAGATGACGCTGGTTGCGACTGACGGTCGCCGTCTTGCCATGGTGGATTCCGATCTTGAGTTTCCCGCCTCTCACGAAACGGATGTGATCATTCCATCGAAAGCGGTTCAGGAGCTGCAGCGCCTCCTTGGCGACAGTGGCGAGCTGATCTTGAAGCTCAATGACAATCAGATTTCGTTCGTGATCGGCGACACGCTGCTTTGCAGCAAGCTCATCGATGGAAATTACCCCAACTACCGCCAGGTGATTCCGGGCGACAGCAACGAACGCGTGGTCATTTCGCGCGAGGCGCTCTTGGAAACCGTGCGCCGTGTTTCACTGCTCTCATCGGACAAGGCCAATTCGGTGAAGCTTGTTTTCAGCGAAAACCGCATCGAAGTGACCGCCAACTCGCCGGATGTCGGTGAGGCGCAGGAGTCGATGGATGTCATCTACCAGGGCCCGCCGATGCAGATCGCGTTCAACCCCGAGTTCCTGCAAGCTCCGCTGCGCGCGCTCGACAGCGAGCAAGTTTATCTCGACCTCATCGATGAGATGAGCCCCGGTGTGCTGCGCATTGAGGGTACTTTCCTCTATGTGCTCATGCCGATGCGCGTGACAAACTGATGGCAGTCACTGGAGATCTTCTGGCGGCTTGCGGAACAAGCCCGAAAAAGAGTCTTGCCCGCAGCGGCTGGATCGACTATCCAATGGCCATCACCGCACCATGGTGATGTTGCAAGCCAGCAGGCTGCCTCATGATTTCCTTGAAACGATACCCTATGTCGCCCACGCCCGGTCCATCAGACCGCATGACTTACGCTGTCCGCATTTCATGATTTCGCAGTCGGCCCATCGTTTCACGACACTCTTCGTCAGGATTTGCCACGGCCCTGTCCGTGCTCAAAACCGGGCGTCGCATCCACCCATCGGAGGACAAAGCCATCGCTAAGCCACAAAGAGACCAAAACCGGGGTCGTTTCCGCGATATGACGCGGATCAACGACCGAATCCGCGCCCCGAAAGTCCGCGTCGTCATGGCGGACGGACAGCAGCTTGGAGTCATGGGCTCCCGTGAGGCGCTCGCCAAGGCCCAGTCGCTCGGGCTCGACCTCGTCGAGATCGCCGGGCAGGTGGATCCGCCGGTGTGCAAGATCATCGACTACGGCAAGTTCAAGTACGAGCAGGCCAAGCTCAAAAAGCAAAAGTCGAAGAGCGCAACGCGCATGAAGGAAGTGAAATTTCGCGTCGGTACGGGTCAGCACGATTACAACATCAAGCTTGGTCGTGCGGAAGGCTTCCTCGACACCAATCACAAGTGCCGCTTCGTGCTGCAGTTCAAAGGCCGCGAAAACGCGCACAAGGAACTCGGCTTTGTCGTGCTCAACCGCATCATCGAAGACCTCAAGACCATGGCCCAGGTGGATCAACCGCCGCGCCTCAATGGTCGTGCCGTTGCAATGATCCTTTCACCGCTGCCCGCGCATCAACGCAAGCGCAAGTTCCACCTTTTCCACGGTGAGCTGATGGAAGAGGACGATCACGACGAGGATGATTCAGCCGATGAGGACTTCGACGACGAAGTGCCAGACGAAGCACCCGAAAGCGAAAGCGTCGGAGAAGAAAAACTCGAGGAGTCGGGCAAAGCTGAGTCCTAAGGCGGTTTTCCGCGCGTGTCGCCGATGCTTTACCTCTTCGACATCGATGGCACGCTCGTCGACACCGGCGGTGCCGGCATGGCGGCGTTGAAACAAGCGACGCGCGAGGTCTTTGGTGACGAAGGGCCCGAACTCGACCTCGCTGGCGCGACCGACCGCGGGATTGTCGGAAGCATCCACCGCCACTACGGCGTGGAGTTCACTGACGAGGCGTTTGAAAACTACCTTACGGTTTACCATGAGCGCCTTGCACAAAACCTCGCGCGAGGGGAATTTGCCGGACGCGTGATCGACGGGGTAAGTCCATTGCTTCGGCATCTTGAGGCGGATGATTCGTCCGCGCTCGGATTGCTCACCGGCAACACGGCGCAGGGTGCGGGCATCAAGGTGCGGCATTTCGGACTGGCCGATTATTTCGCCTTCGGCGCTTACGGTTGTGATCACGCCGACCGCAACCGGCTCGGCCCAATCGCACTGCAACGCGCCGAAAAGCACACGGGCAAATCTTTCACTGCGGATGAAACATGGATCATCGGCGACACGCCCAAAGACATCGCCTGCGCCAAAGCCATCGGCGCACGCTGTCTCGCGGTGGCCACGGGCAGCTTCAGCATCAGCCAACTCCAAAGCCACGGCGCCGAACTCGTCGTCGCATCGCTCGAGGAAGCGATCGGGCTTATGGGGTGAGGAGTGATTCTTCAAGGCAGGGACCTTTGTCCCAAAGGTCCCTGCCTTGTGACCACTGACACACATATCTCTTGCATCATGGGCCGGATCCGGTTTTTTCAAATCTGATGGTGATTGCCTTTCACAAACCCTACGGCGTGCTTTGCCAGTTTACGCCGGATCAACCGGGTCAGCGCACCTTGGCGGATTTTGCTTTTCCGGCGGGAGTGTATCCGGTGGGGCGCTTGGACATGGATTCGGAGGGTTTGCTTTTGCTGTCGGATGAGGCGGGTTTCAATCATCGGCTCTTGGATCCGCAAGCGGCGCACGGGCGAACTTATTGGGCGCAGGTTGAGGGCGCGCCGAATGATGAAGCTTTGATGCGTTTGCAGCGTGGTGGGATTGAAATTCAAAATTACCGCACGCTGCCATGTGGTGCGCAGTTGCTGGAGCCTGAGCCGCATGTGGCGGAACGGAATCCGCCGGTGCGGTTTCGGAAATTGATTCCGACTTCATGGATGGAGCTGCGCTTGACCGAGGGGAAGAATCGTCAGGTACGGCGCATGACGGCGGCGGTGGGTTATCCGACGCTGCGACTGATCCGTGCGGCGATTGGAAACTTCGAGCTTGGTGCGCTGGCCGAGGGCGAGTGGAGGGTGCTTGAAAAGAGCGACCTGGAAAAGGTCTGGGCCTAGTAGATTACCGCTGTGCTCACATCGTGATCGGCAGATGGCCGTAGAGCGTGAAGCCGGTGGATTCGTCGATCTGGATGTCGAGGATTTGGCCGGTGTGGCGGCTGGGGTCGCCATCGAAGATGACGATTTTGTTGTGCGACGTGCGGCCAGAGAGGCGGTCCGGATTGTTCTTTGAGGGGCCTTCGCAGAGGATTTGCTGACGGGTGCCGACGAGTGCCGCGTTTTTTTCGATGGCGATGCGGTTGACCACATCGAGGAGGCGTTGGTTGCGTGATTCCTTTTCCTCTTCGGAGAGTTGGCCGTCCATTTCGGCGGCGGGGGTGTTGCGGCGCTTGGAGTAGCGGAAAACGAAGGCGTTGTCGAACTGCAGGCGTTCTACGGTGTCCATAGTAGATTGGAAATCCTCCTCGGTTTCGCCGGGAAATCCGACGATGATGTCGGTGGTGATCGCAATGCCCGGCCTGGCGGCTTTCATTTTCTCGCAGATCTCGACAAATTTTGCGTTTTTGTAGGGGCGGCGCATTTCCTTGAGGATGCGGTCCGAGCCACTTTGCATCGGGAAGTGGATGTGCGAGCAGAGTTTGGGCAGGTAGGTGAAGGCGGCGACGAGGTCGTCGCGATAGCCGATCGGATGAGGCGAAGTGAAACGGATGCGCTCGATGCCATCGACTTCATGCACGGCCTCGAGCAACTGCACAAAGGGCGACTTGCCGCCGATGATCGGGAATTCGGTGCGGCCGTAGAGGTTCACGATTTGGCCGAGCAGGGTCACTTCCTTCACGCCTTGCGCGGCGAGGTGGCGGACTTCGCCGACGATTTCGGCGATCGGCCTGCCGCGTTCGCGTCCGCGCGTGTCGGGCACGATGCAGAACGAGCAGCGCATGTTGCACCCTTGCATGATGGAAACAAAGGCCGAGGCTTCGCGCGCTTTGGGGATGTGATCGCGGATGGTGTTTTGCGAGCCTTCCTCGGCCTCAATGTCGCAGACCGTTTCACCGCGCAGTGAGAGTGAGGGATCATCCATGCGGGCCTCGAGGCGACTCTTGAGGATGCCATCCACATAATCGAAGACCTTGTGGTACTTTTGCGTGCCGGCGACTACATCAAGACTGGGCACGGCTTTGAAAAGCTCATCACCGCGCGACTGTGCCATGCAGCCCATGAAGCCATAGACCACATGCCTGCGGTCGCGGCCGGCATGCATCATCGAGCCCATTTTCCCGAGTGCTTTTTGCTCCGCCTGATCGCGCACCGAACAAGTATTAATTAGCACCGCGTCGGCATCCTTTTCGCTCGGCGTGACCGTGTAGCCCCCTTCGACGAACATCCGCGCGACCTGCTCGGAGTCGCGCTCGTTCATCTGGCATCCGTAGGTCTTGATGTAAACCTTGGGCATGGAAAAAGTTTAAAGTTTCAAGTTTTCAGTTTCAAGTGAGAGAAGAAGCGACATCTCACTGGCAGGGACCTTTCTTCGAAAGGTCCGTTGCGCTTGAAGAGAGAAAAAGGGAAAAGATCTCAAGCGAGGACAAGCCTTGAGTCGGAGTTAAGCTTCTCGCTGAGTTCGGTCCATCCGTTGGGAACCTGGAGGTTGAAGCAGCGGAGGTAGAGCGTGAGGATTTTCGGGTCGAAAACTTCGATGAGGCGGTCGATGGTCGAGTCGAGGCGTTTGGCATCGAGCGCTTCCGGCAACTCGCCGACAACGGACCCCTTGCCATCGTGCTGGATACCCATGCCGTCGCAGAACATCGCGAGCAGCGATTGCTGGCCCGCCATCAGGTAGGCTTGCATGAGGTGTTCGCCGATCGTATTGCAGGCGCTGATCTTGAGGGTTTTGTGGATCCACGCGTATTGCTCGGTCATCGGTTTTTTCTCGATGAAGACCGGGCGCAATTTGCGTTTCTCGGCGAGCGAGGCGACGGCGGATTTGTACACATTGCGATCGTTCGAGCGGAACCAATCGAGCATTTGGTTGACGACGGACGGGGCGACGGCGGAGTAGATTTCGTAGGCTTTCACGGTAGAAAATTCGGGTGGGCGCCAGTCAAGTCGCGGAAGCGTGCCGATGCAAGGCCGGAGAAGGGCGGATTTTACGGATCAGCCCTTGATTTTGTGCATCGAGCGGTTGTGCGCCCGCGAAAGAAACAGCAGCGCAGCGATGGAGCCCATGCCGCAGAGAAACATGTCCCACTGGGTGTCCCAGCCATCGCCTTGGGTGCCGAGAAATGACTCGGCCGCTTCCGCCGAGATCAGCGCGGCGGCCCATTCGATGAGTTCGTAAAACGCGCTGAAGCCGAGGCAGAATGAGATCACGCAAAACGCCAGCCACCCCTTGCGGGCGAACACTCCATTGCGCAGGAAAATCTCGCGCAGCAGGATGGCGGGGACGAACCCTTGCATCAGGTGACCGAGGCGGTCGTAGTGGTTGCGTTCGAAATTGAAGCCATCGCGAAGCCAATCGCCGATCGGTACGCGTGCGTAAGTGTAGTGACCGCCGACGATCAATACCAGCATGTGCAATGCGATGAGCCCCATGGCGAGATTGGAAAAGCGCCAGCCTTTCGTTTGTGCGATGAACATGGCGGCAAAGCCAATCAGCACCGGTGCGACTTCAAGCCACCAGGTGAGGCGGTCGAAAGGTTGTATCGCCGACCAGATGAATGCCGGCATGATGCCGCAAAGCAGCAGGAAATTCGGGTGGATTTTCAAAATTCCAAACGGGTTTTCGTGAGGGTACTAACGCAGGCCGAGCACCTTCGGTGAGCTTGCGTTGCCGAAGCGGTCGAGTGCGGTGATGGCGATCGCATCGGCGCGCGGGACTGTGGTTTGGCCGGATCCGGCCGAGGTGATTTTTGCCGTGCGCCAGTTGCCATCGACTCGGGTTTGGATGGCTATTTTGGCAGTTCCTTTGTTTGGCGTCCAACGCACGAGTGTGCCATCGCCATTCGCTTGGGCGCTCACGCCTGGCGCGTCGGGCGCGTTGTTGTTGAGCCATGGCATGGCTGGCACGGCGGCAACTTGCGTGTAGCTGCCTGCGAGTTTGCTGGCGATGCCGCCGCGGTTGGTGATGAGGCTTTTCGCGCTCCAGTGGATGTGGCCTTGCGGGCCGCTGCCAATTTTGCGGGAGAGGTCGATTTGGTTGGTGATTTCCGACGCCGGGCGTCCGGGGTCTTCGGACGATTGGATGCGTGCGGTGGCGATGCCTGGCCATACCGGGCGGCCGCCTTGTTCGCGCCACCATTCGAGGAGCAACGGGAAACTTTGTTTGCGCGGCGCGATGCGCCAATACAACTGCGGCGCGAGGTAATCGACCCAACCATTTTTGAGCCACTTGCGAGAATCGCCGGCGAGGTGTTCGAAGCTGTCGATGCCGGCCTCAATGCCATCCGGCACGCCGGGTCTCCAAATGCCGAAGGGGCTAATGCCGACGCGCACCCATGATTTTTGGCTTTTGACCGACGAGTAGAGTTTGCTCACGAAGCCGTCGATGTGAGAGCGGCGTTCGGCGGGTGATTTGCCATCGGCAAAGGTGCGCCCGCCTTCGGGATAGGGGTAGAAGTAATCATCGAGGTGAATGCCATCGACATCGTAGCGGCGCACGACATCCATGATCGCGTTGAGCGCGCGAGCGCGGGCTTCGGAGCTGGCGGGATCGCACCAGGTCATGTTGCCGTAGCGTTTGGTGATTTGCGGCGATGCCTTGCAGACATGATTGCCTGCGACCGGATGCGAGTTGTTGCTAAGCGCGCGAAAGGGGTTGAACCATGCGTGCACTTCGATGCCGCGGGCGTGGGCTTCGCGAATGCAAAAGGCGAGGGGGTCGTAGCCCGGCGAGCGTCCCATCGTGCCGGTGAGCCATTGGCTCCAGGGTTCCAATGACGATTGATAAAGTGCGTCGCAGGCCGGCCGCACTTGGAAGATCACCGCGTTCATTTTCAGTGCCGCGAGTTTGTCGAGCATGCTGCGAAGCTCCGCCTGCTGGGTGCTGGCGCTTGAGCCTTTGCTTGGCCAATCGAGGTTGTGCACGGTGGCGATCCATGCGCCGCGAAATTCACGGGTCAGTTGCGGTGGGCGATCGTTGATCGGTGCGTAAGCCTGAGCGCTGGCAGTGCAGGCCAGGGCGAGAAGGAGAAAGAGCGAGCGAAGCATGAGGCGCATCATGCCTATGAATGACCGTCATTGCAACTTCAAGAGCGGCGAAGTCTGCATCACTCGCGCCAGCGCTTGGTGAGGTCGCCATAGGCATCGATGCGGCGGTCGCGGAAGAAGGGCCAGATGCGGCGAAAATCTTCGACCGCGTCGAAGTCGAGATCGTGGTAGAGGATTTCCTCATGTTCGGTCGAGGCCTTGGCGACGATTTCACCATAGGGATTGGCGATGAACGAGCGGCCCCAGAACTCGGTGTTGTCCTGCGTGCCGGTGCGGTTGACGGCTGCAAGGTAGCAACCGTTGGCGACCGCGTGGCCGCGTTGCACGGTTTCCCACGCGCAGTGTTGCGCTGCGCCGAGCGTGGGTTTTTCTTCCGGCAGCCAACCAATGGCTGTGGGGTAAATCAGCACCTGCGCGCCGCCGAGCGCCATCAGCCTTGCGGCTTCGGGATACCATTGATCCCAGCAAATGAGCACGCCAAGTTTGCCGTACATCGTGTTCCAAACCGGCCAACCACTGTCGCCGGGCGTGAAGTAAAATTTTTCCTCGAAGGCAGGGTCCTGCGGGATGTGCGACTTGCGGTAAAGCCCGAGCAGTGTGCCATCGGCATCATGGATCGCGGCGGTGTTGTGATAGAGCCCGGGCCCGCGATGTTCGAAGAGCGAGGAAACGAGCACGATGCCGAGCTCACCCGCAATTTTGCCGAGACGATCAGTCACCGGACCGGGAAGGGGATCGGCGAGATCGAAGAGCGCCGGATCCTCGATCGTGCAAAAGTACGGCGTGAGGAAAAGTTCCTGTGTCACCACAATGTTCGCACCATTAGCCGCGGCTTGGCGGATGAGCTTCTCATGGTGATCGAAGGACTCGGCCTTCGAGGCGAAGGTTTTCGATTGCAGCAGGGCGATGCGTGGCATGGGGTGGGAGAGGGGGAGTTACTTCGGCAGGATTCTCACCTCCAACGCATTGGCGCTAGGGAGGTGTTTTTTGGCGAGGGCGTTGATTTCCTCGAGGGTGATCGAGCGGTAGTCGGTGTCGCGGTTGCGGGCGAGATCGAGGCGTATCGGGTCGGTCTGGGACTGGCTCATGACGGTGTTGAGCCAGTAATTGTTGTCGCGAAGGGATTTCTCGAGAATGCCGAGAGCGGGCTTGAGGGCGCGGTCGAGCTCGTCGGCGGTGGCTCCATTTTTGGAAAGATCGTCGGCGATCGTCCTCATGGTTTCCAGAAGGCGGTCGAGGTCTTCCGGTTTGCCAACGCTCTGGGCAACGATGTAGCCCATGTCGTCGAGCGCGTCAGACCCATCGGCTCCAGCATTTGGTCCGTACGATGCGCCAAGTTTTTCGCGGATCTCTTCGCGCAAGCGGTCGCCGAGGATCGATGCGAGGATGTTGAGTCGGCGAAACTCGGGTTGATTCCCGCGCGGGCCTTTGGTTTTCCAGATCGCGATCGCGACCCCTTGCGGGATTTTCGTTTCGTAGGTGTAAGTCTTGCTCGCTGGGGCTTTGGGGAAATTGATCTCGCGAAGCTCGTCGATGTCATCGGGCAGGGATCCGCGTCGTGGCAGAGCGCCAAAAGTGTTGAGCAATTCGGGGATGATTTCTTCCTGGTTGAAATCGCCGATGATGCTGAGTTCGATCGGGCCTTTCGAAAGTTCGCGGCTGAGCCATTTTTTCGCGTCGCGTATGGTGTAGGATGCGAGCTTCTTTTCGCTGGCGACGGCGAAGCGCGAATCGTTGCCGTGCAACCATGCCGACATTTGCATTTCCGGCCCGGTCGGGGTGTGCTTGATCTGCTGTTGCAGCATTGGGATGCCTTTGCGGAATTGCCACAAGGCCTCTTCACGGTAGCCCGGATCGGTGATCGAGGCGCACATCAGTTGCAGCTGAGTCGCTAAATCCGCGGGCGTGGTTGCGCCGCTGATGCTGATCGCGTCTTCGGCGATGGCGAGGGTCGAGTCGATATTTCTTCCAGCAAGGATCTGGCGCAACTCGTCGTTCGAATACTTGCCGAGGCCGCCGCCTTCGAAGATCGATTGCGCAAATGAATCGAGCATCGGCATTGAGCGTGGCTGACCCAGCTTGCCGCTACCGATGCGTGCCAGCAGGCGAATTTTTCCTTGTTCAAAATCGCTGCGCTTGAGGTTGATGCGGACCTTGTTGGAGAGCACCAACTGCGTGATGCCGAGATCGGGCACTTCCTTTTGCGAATCGATTTTACCGGGCGTTCCAATATCGGCGTAATCAAAAATCTGAATCGCGCGTGAGACCGGTGCTTCGACTTCCACGCCCTTCGAGGCGTTGAAAATTTTCGCGAGTTCCGCCTCCGCGTTCGGCGGTGGTTCCTTGGTGGTGAGGATCAGGTGATGACCCGTTGACTGCCAGAATTTCCGAAACGCTTCGTGGCAGGCCTCGGTGTTGATCGCATCGAGCCCGCGTTGGGCGATG
>Ga0214168_1000230_pt1 | contig 22794 bp, 19 predicted proteins | sample LakMenepilimnion_FD_153002 | JGI IMG/M metagenome (GOLD analysis project Ga0214168, IMG submission 153002) | Freshwater microbial communities from Lake Mendota, WI - Practice 29OCT2010 epilimnion v4 | ecosystem: Environmental > Aquatic > Freshwater > Lake > Epilimnion/Euphotic zone | place: Lake...
TAATCGATTAAGTCTTCCCTGTGAAAGTAATGCTCCTATTATTACAACTAGGGCACCTACTGGCTCATGCCATGCTATCGCTTCATTTAGATAAAGCCAACCAACAATTACTGCCACTACAGGTGTTATATATGTAACTGTGCTGCCAATAGCACTGCCAGCTGCTGCTGTGACTGAGAAATTCCAAATATAAGCAAATCCGCTGCCAAATATCCCAAGGCATAACATGGCAATAATGGATTTAGTTTCATAATTATCACTGGAGAAGCCATCAAATATAAACAATGGCAACAAAGTTATCGTAGCCATTAATAATTGGCCGGTAGCTAATGCCTCTGGCTTTAATCTCAGTGGAATTACATTTCTTGTAGAGTATGGATAAGAGGCGCCATAACAAGAAACTGCTATTAATAATGCAATTACGCCAATAAGTTGATTATCACCTAACTCTTTCCACACCCCCATCACCGTCATTACTCCTAGTGCGCCAATTAGTAGGCCATAAACTTGTTCGCGCTTAATTTTTTCTTCTCTAAAAATTAATAACATAAAAATCAATGTCATAAGCGGAGTAGTGGCGTTAATAATTCCAGCTAAAGCTGATGTTATATATTGTTGGGCAAAGGCAAATAACACACCAGGCACAACATTTAGCAACATCGCAACCACCCACAATTTTCTCCAAATAGATTTACCTTTTGGTAATCCAACTTTTCTAGCTTTGGCAAAAATCATTAATGTGATTGCGCCCAAAGCACAGCGGACAAAAGTCACGCCAAATGGTGATAAAAACACCAGTCCTAATTCAATAAAAATAAATGAACAACCCCAAACCAGGCCAAGAGCTAGGTAGGCAGGAAGCCAAGACTTTTTCATTAATGCTCCTTAGCCCTTAAGGTTTACTCATGAGTGAATCATCGATCGGTCCTGGTGAGTTCTACCAGGTAGTTGGCGTAGGACCACACTATAAACCATGGCCAACCGATAATCACTTTGATCCAGAATTACTTGAGCATGGTGATCGAAGAAATGTCTTAGATAAGTACAGATACTGGAAAGTTGAAGCAATTGTTGCAGACCTCGATACCAAGCGACATGAACTACAAATTGCGATTGAAAATTGGCAACATGATTTAAATATCGGATCAATTGTTAGAACCGCTAACGCATTTAATGTGGCTGCTGTTCATATAGTCGGTAAGCGCGATTGGAATAAACGTGGCGCAATGGTTACAGATAGATACTTAACTGTTCACCACCATGCAACGGTGGATGAGTTCAAAGCTTGGTGTGATAAAGAAAATTTACCAATTATTGGTATAGATAATCTAGAGGTATCAAAGCAGTTAGAAAGTGCTGATCTGCCTAAAAGGTGTGTAATGCTTTTTGGCCAAGAGGGTTCAGGAATGAGTGATGAGGCGGTGGCGGTATGTTCAGTTGTGCTGGCTATCTCCCAATACGGCTCAACTAGATCAATGAATGCCTCAGCAGCTGGAGCTATTGCTATGTATGCATGGGCAATGCAGCATTTAAATCCAATAAACCACCCAAAAACTTAAGCTTCGTCAATTACCTCAGTTACCGCATCTAACCTGCGGATAATCTCATTAGCCTCATCTGTGCGATCTAACTTATTTAATGTATGAGCTATTTTGCGTTCTATATCGATAATAAACTCAAAGTCCTTAAATTCAGATTCGGTAACGCTCTCTAGGACATTTTCTAATGTCATTAGCGCCTCTTCAAAATAACCTCCGGCTAATTGAGCTTTACCTAATTCAAATGATGAGTAGGTTTCACGCCGATGATCATGAGCTGTTACAAAAACATCTAGGGATTTTTGTGCAGCGATCAAAGCTCCCTCGGCATCGCCTAACTCAGTTAAGCAATGGGCGATTTTTTGATCGCACCTTGCCACATTAATTACCTCTTTTAACTTCTTAAATAATGCCCTTGATTCTTTAAATGCCTCCAGTGCTTTCTCATAATTCTTACTCTCTCGGTAAGCACATCCGATTAAATGTAGGTCATTAGCTGCTCCAGAATCATTTCCATCAACTAAATGCTCTTGCACACATTGATTCATGCACTCAATAGTTTTTTCATACTCTTTTGATCCATACCACCACTCACCTAGAGTGCAGGCAAGTTCAATTGCTATAGGTGATTTAGTTTCGCGTAATAATTCCACAGCCTTGCTCATTGCAGTTGCCGCTTCATTCATTCGCTTTAATTGATTCAAGTTATAACCGATTGCAGAATAAGCCTGAGCTAAACCTTCTGCTGGTGCAATAGCACCTAAATCTGCATAAATATCGCGCGCGGTCTCTGCTAACGCTAATGCTTCATCGTATTGACCACGTGCATAAATTCGCGCACTTAATTCGTAATAAGTGTTTGCTCTATCTAAACCTTGCACCTCAGGTATTTTTTCCCAAAGCATCTCTTCAGTAATAATGTCTTCTGAGTTATCTTCACCCTCTGAGTGGTCTGACAAGTTTCACCTTTCGATTTAACTGGGAAGCTGTCGAGTAACCCTAGCAGTTCAACCTGTAAGTAGGGTGGGAATACTTAAGAACTCACCCATGTTACAAAGCCAGTTGCTGCTGCCTCGATTACTTTAAGCACAGATTCAAACTCGGTAAGTGGCCCGCCATATGGGTCAGATACTGACAGCTTCTTTGCTTCGTGCCCATCTGGATCGATCTTGCTTTTATTGGGATCAAAAGAGGTGAACATAAATACCTTATCTTTATCGCTATCTTTTTTGGCTAACTTTAAGATTGCATCCCGGTTACTTAAGTCCATGGCTAAAATCAAATCGTGTTTTATAAAATTTTCTGAGTTAAATTGCTTTGCAATATGTTGATACTTATAACCAGCTGATTGCCAAGCTAGCTCTGAGTTATTTGCTGCTGGCTGACCAACATGCCAACTGCCTGTGCCCGAGCTATCTACTAATACCTTTGGTGAAGTCAGATCTTTTGTTAAGCCAAGCAGCACTGCATTGGCTATTGGCGAGCGGCAAATGTTGCCTAAGCAAACAATATGCACGCTTATTACTGGCTGCCTACGCAGGGCGGCTAGGTAATTAACTGTCTTTAAAGAGTGCATTTAGCGAGTATAATTTCCACACGTGCGTTTCATAAATACCCCAAATCACGATCTGACCTATGACGATGTTTTCATGGTCCCTTCATATTCGCAATTATCAAGTCGAATGGATGTTGATTTAGGCGCTACCGATAACACCGGCACCACAATTCCATTAGTAGTTGCCAATATGACTGCAATTAGTGGTCGCAGAATGGCAGAGACTGTTGCTCGCAGAGGTGGCATGGCGGTAATTCCGCAAGATATCCCATTTGAGATTGTTTCAGATGTAATTAGTTGGGTTAAATCTAGACACATTATTTTTGATACTCCAGTAACCCTTAATCCTAATGAAACCGTCGCTGATGCAATTGATTTAATTACAAAAAGAGCACATGGTGCGTTAATTGTGGTTGAAAACAATTCACCGGTTGGAATTATTACTGAGGCTGATTGCGAGAATGTTGATCGGTTTACTCAACTCAATAAGATTATGTCTAAGGATTTAGTGACTTTAAATGATGATGTAACACCAAAAGAAGCTTTTGAGTTTTTAACTCAACAACGCCGCAAATTGGCGCCGGTAATAAATAAATCTGGAAAATTAGTAGGAATCATTACCCGCACAGGTGCACTACGAGCAACAATGTATCAGCCTGCGCTAGATACTAATGGCAAGCTTAAAGTTGCTGCAGCTGTTGGTATTAATGGTGATGTCGCTGGAAAAGCTAAACAATTATTGGCAGCTGGTGCAGATGTTTTAGTTGTAGACACAGCACATGGACATCAAAAGAAAATGATTGAAGCGCTTAAGACTATTAAAGCTCTAAATCCAAAGGTTCCAATTGTTGCCGGAAATGTTGTTACTGCATCTGGCACAAAGGAATTAATTGAAGCTGGTGCAGATATTATTAAAGTTGGAGTTGGACCTGGTGCAATGTGTACAACACGTATGCAAACAGGTGTTGGTCGACCACAATTTTCTGCCGTTTTAGAGTGCGCAACAGAAGCTAAAAAGTATGGCAAAACAATTTGGGCAGATGGTGGTGTTCGCCATCCAAGAGATGTGGCACTAGCACTGGCAGCTGGTGCATCTCAGGTAATGATTGGTTCATGGTTTGCCGGCACATATGAATCTCCAAGTGATTTACGAAAAGATTCTGACGGCAGGCTATATAAAGAATCATTTGGTATGGCATCAGCTAGAGCAGTTGCAGCTAGAACTGCAAGTGAAGATGCTTTTGATCGTGCTCGTAAATCTCTATTCGAAGAAGGAATTTCATCTTCTCGAATGTATATAAATCCAGCAAGACCTGGCGTTGAGGATTTAATTGATGAAATTATTGCTGGGTTAAGATCTTCATGTACTTACAGCGGAGCAGCAAATTTAATTGAGTTTAATGAGAAAGCTGTGATTGGTATTCAATCTGCAGCAGGTTACGCTGAAGGTAGACCCCTATTTACATCTTGGAAAAACTAAATACTCTGCTTTTTAATTTTATTCTTTGATAAAAGAATGTGTCCGATAAAACCAATTACTAAAGCAAATAAAACACCAAGATTTGCATAAGCCCAACTTCCATCTCGGCCACCTAGTGGGCCCAATAGATAACCTTGCCAAGATAGCCAGCCTGCTGAAGAGTTTGTTACAAATCCCCAACCGATAATTGCGCCAAAAAATACCAATCCGATTGATCTTAAATTCCAACTTCCATATCTGCCTTTTGGATCAAACAACTCATCTTCTGCATAACCTTTGCGCATTAACACATCAGCAACAAATATTGCTGACCAAACAGCAACTGGTACTCCTAATGTAATTAAAAAGCCTTGGAATGGAACAAAAAAGTCACTTGCAAACCAAACTAAATAAATTGTTCCGATTGTCATGATCAAGCCATCAATTGCAGCTGCTGTATGTCGTTTCACTGGTACCCCAATTGAAACTAAAGTCAGACCTGAAGAGTACAAATCAAGAATCGCACCACCTATCAAACCTAAAATGGCAACAAGTGCAAATGGAATTAAATACCAGGTTGGTAATAAAGTAGTTAGTGCACCAATCGGATCAGAGGCAACAAGTTCGCTTAACTCTGGACTACTTGCTGCTAATAATGAACCGTAAATTACTAGCGTGATTGGAACAATTGCAGCTCCAAACACTGTCCAACCAACTACAGATTTTCCTGACGTACTTCTAGGAAGATATCTAGAGTAATCAGCTGCGCACCCCACCCAGCCCAAACCAATTCCGGTCACTCCAAATATTAATGCGCCAATGAAACCTTGGGTTGTGCCATTTGGTATTGAAGACACCTTAGACCAGTCAACCGAATCAATTGTTAAGAAAATATAACCAAAAGTTAAAATTAAAGTTGAAATAGTTAAATACACTTGTAACTTCATAATTACTTTAAAACCTAAGACACCACCAACTATTGTCAGCCCGCCTGCAAGTAGAAAACCTAAAATTCTTGATAAATCTGGATCGATATTACCAACACGTGTAAATACTGTTTCTGATGCAAGTGTTGCCAATGAAACTAAAACTGTCTCCCAGCCAACAAAAATTAAATAGGAAAGAAATCCTGGGATTTTATTTCCTTTAACTCCAAATGCTGCTCGAGAGAGCGTCATGGTTGGTGCATTGGCTCTTTTCCCAGCAAGGGATGAAATGCCTACTAGTAAAAAACTACCTACTGTTCCGATAATTGCTGCGGCGGTTGCTTGCCAGAATGAAATTCCAAACCCTAGAAAAAAGGACCCATATGAAATTGCAAGAAAAGAAACATTTGCAGCTGCCCAAGGCCAAAATAATGACCGTGCTTTTCCCTTACGTTCTGACTCAGAAATAAAATTAATTCCGTTTAGTTCTAAGTTTGAAGAGATTTTTGCCATAATCTTATTTAACTATAAAAATAATTATCTTGGGCGTTTGCGGCGCTCATTTGGGCGAGGACGTGATTTCTTTCTCCTACCGCCGCCCTTGGATCTTGATCCTCTTTCATTGCGAGATCTTCCTGACCCATCGCTATTTGCATGAGCTACATCCGCTATTGGAACTCCAGATGGCTCAAGGGCGCCAGTAATTCTTACTAAAGTTGAATCTAACGGGCGAACTGTGGATTCAGTTAACTTAACACCAGCTCTGGAAGTTAAACCATGAACACCTTTACGTTGTTTATGAGTAGCAAGTGTTACCACTGTGCCAACAGCCCCAGCTCTAGCAGTTCTGCCGGCGCGGTGTAGATAATCTTTGTGATTCTCTGGTGCATCTACATGCACAACTAATGAAACATCATCTACGTGAATTCCTCTAGCTGCAACATCAGTTGCAACTAATGCTGAAGTTTTGCCAGATTTAAATGCCTCTAAAACTCTTGATCTTTGGCTTTGTGTTTTGCCACCATGAAGTGCGCCTACTGCAACGCCTACTTGGTTCATTTTTTTAGCTAATTTATCTGCGCCGTGTTTGGTTCTAACAAAAAATATACTTTTACCTTTTCTGGCTGCAATTTGGGCAGTAATTAAATCTTTATGAGCTTGTTCCATAATCAATACATGGTGAGTCATATTTCCAGCTGTAGATTTCTCATTTGCTAGGGAATGAGTTACTGGGTTTCTTAGATACTTCTTAACTAATGAATCTACATCTTTATCTAAGGTGGCACTAAAAAGCATACGTTGGCCGTCAGGTTTTGTTAAATCTAAAATTCTTTTAACGTCAGGTAAAAATCCCATATCTGCCATCTGGTCTGCTTCATCTAAAACTGTTATCAAAATATCATCTAATTTGATATGTTTTTTCTGAATTAGATCAATTAATCGACCGGGAGTTGCCACAACAATAGGTACACCTCTTTTTAGGGCTTGAATCTGCTTTGAATATGAAAGCCCGCCAGCAACAACTTGAGAGTTTAAATTTACCGATCTTGAAAGTGGTGCGATTACATCACTTATCTGCATAGCTAGTTCACGTGTTGGCGAAAGAATTAAAGCTAAAGGTCGCATTGGGGCTGCAGTTTTTCCAGCAAGTCTTGATATTAAAGCTAAGCCAAAAGCTAGAGTTTTTCCAGACCCTGTTTGTCCTCTACCTAAAATGTCTTTTCCAGCAATAGCATCTGGCAAAGTAGCTTTTTGAATTGGAAAAGGTTTATCAATACCAGCCAAATTTAACGCTTTAATAAGCGCAGAGTTAACACCTAAATCTTTAAATGACATATGCAACCAATCAAGACATGATGCGTGTCTCGATGGTGATTAGAGATTAAGACTCGCAAGGTGCTTACAAGTTGTAAGCACATGGGGGAATTACTGGCTTAAGTTTACCTTACTTTTTGTTGCCAAATTACCAAAAAAGATTAATCCAGCCTGATTTTATTTCCATTAACCGTTAACTCAACAGCCACAATCCCTGTTTGATCATTATTTTCACTCACGTTAACCCAAGCGATTTCAGCATCAACTAATGATTTTGAAATATCGGAATCTAGCCAATCTTGAATCTTAGATTCATCACCAGCAATTTCTATCTTAGAAATTTTTGCTGTTGCCTTGCCATCAGTTGATGGGTGTTCTTTAGTTAGCCATTGAATAAAAAATGGTAATTGAGAATCTTCAAGTGTTGCCAGAACGCCAATTTGCTTCCAACCTAATTCGCTTCCATCTGGTCTGCGACGATTACCATCTACTGAAGTTCTTCCTAATCTTGATTCGACTTTCTTAATATCTTCAGTTGCTAATACCCAAGTAAGCCAGCCGCCACCTTCTTCAGCTTTTTTCTTTACTGCTCTACCAAACGGAGTTGAATCTGTTGCTGGGTGATCTAATGGGCATACAACTTCAATGTATTGATTATTCAATAATGGCGCAGTGAAATTTCTTGTACCAAATTTAGGATGTATTCCGCCATCTATAAATGCTGTTCCTATTTGTGAACCAATTCGATTTACTACATCAGAAATCTGATCATGGGATGCAACATAGGAGATATGGTCTAAACGCATGGGAGTATTTTGCCTTACAAAACTAGGTGCTAATTACCACTTTTCTAACGTAATTCACACATTAATGCTTCAATAAGTAGCAAGGGGGCTGCATTTTGTGCCAAATTAGTACGAGTTTTTAGAATTGCCTCAATTTTTTTAAGAGTCCGCTCTGGCCCAAAAGACACTGCTAATTTATTGATTTGCTCTTTTAAGTCTTGATTTATCAAAGAATCAGATGAGCCAGATTGAACTAGTAAAACATCCCGATATAAAGTTGAAAGATCTAAAAGTGCTCGATCTAGATAATCTCTTACCATTCTGGTACTTCTTGACTTCTGTTCCTTCTCTAATTCTTTTATTGCCTTAGAACCACCGGCCGCTAATCTAGATCCGGTTGCACCCCATGCCTCTTTTAGTTTAGTAATTTCAACTTCATCTTTTTTCTCAGAATCAGACAATGCCTCATTTTTTGCCGCGTCAACCAAAATTTGAGCTGCTTTAAATGCAGATGCAACATCTTTTAACATAAATGGTAATTTCAATATGCTTTCTCTGTTTTGTTTTGCGTTTAAATCAGTAGCAAGATATCTAGCTCTTCCAATATGTCCACCGGAAGCTCTAGCCACAAAATCTGCGACCTTGGGGTCAATTGCATCTCGTTCGATTAATAAATTTGCTATTGCTTTTGTTGATGGAGTTCTAAGTGCTAAATGGCGGCAGCGAGATCTAATTGTTGGCAAAACATCAGTTAAGGTTGGTGCGCAAAGTAACCAGACTGTTCTAAGTCCAGGCTCTTCAATAACTTTTAATAGTGCGTTAGCTGCTGAATCTGTTAATCGATCTGCATCCTCAATTACAACAACTCGCCAGTTTGCAACCGATGGTGCCCACGAAGCTCTACTAATTAATTCTCTGACCTCATCTATTTTTATAGATAGCCCTTCGGTTTTAATCAGTTCAACATCTGCATGTGAGCCGGTGATAGTTGACATACAATCATTACATTTACTGCATCCACCATCTTTGCAAACTAAAGCAGCCGCAAATGCGATTGCGGCATTAGATCGACCCGATCCTGGTGGACCAGTAAATAACCAGGCATGTGTCATTCCTTGAGTTTTATCAGCATCGTTTCTAGATGCTAAAACTGCATCTTTTAAGGCTTTAATAACCTCGGCTTGGTCTACTAATGAACTAAACACACTCATGTTGTTTTTTGATTCTTCTTTAAACCTTTAATTGCACCCACTCTTTCAACAATTAATTCATGGATTTGCTCTATTGAAAGCGAAGCATCAATGACGGCAAATCGTTCTGGATCAGTATTTGCCAAACTTAAATACTCTTGCCTTACCCGCTCATGGAAAGCTAAAGGTTCACTCTCAAGTCGATCAGTTGATTGCAACCTTGAAAGCCCTATTTCTGCTGGCAGATCCATAATAATTGTTAAAGTTGGAGTTAAAGACTCAGTTGCCCATCTAGAAATTCTGGCAACTTCGCTAGGTAATAAAACTCTACCTGCCCCTTGGTAAGCAATTGATGAATCAAAATATCTATCGGTAATTACAACCTCACCTAGATCAAGTGCTGGTTTAATCTTTGCAAACACATGATTTGCTCTATCGGCAGCATACATAAGTGCTTCAGCCCTTGGCGAAATTGCGCCAGTTTTATTGTCTAGCAATATTTCACGAAGTTGATCACCTAGTGGTGTGCCGCCAGGCTCTCTAGTAAGTAGAACTTTCTCACCATTTTTTTCAAGCCATTCTTTAAGTAATTTAGTTTGAGTTGATTTTCCTGATCCTTCGCCACCTTCAAATGAAATAAATACTCCGCTACTTATTTGCCCAGTCATGGCACCCAATTCACCTCTAAGGGCAGATTTAATATCACTCCAAAGTGAAACTGTTGGGCGATCTCGCATATGTAAGTAGGTTAGAACACCGAAAGTGGTGGCAATTAATCCGGCAAAGAACATTGTAAAAGCTGCGCCATTGTAAGTAACTGTCGTAGTTCTAAATGTATAAGTGTGCTCGCCAATTGCAGCTGCAACTAGTGGTGATATTGCAAGTACTAAAACAAGTGAAACTCTAATAAGTGACTGCACAAATGCAAAAGTTCTACCTCTAATCTCATCATCAACTTCCATACCAAGCATTGTGAAGCCTGAAACCCAAGCGACTCCTGAAAAAATACCTAAAATAATGGTTATAAAGATAGCTAAAACTAAGTTCAATACTAAAGAGAGAATTACTAGTAAAATTCCAGAAATTGCTAAAGATGCACCAAATAATCTTCTTCTCGTAAATTGTGAAAAAACCTTTGGCCCAAAGGAGATTCCGGTTGCAAGACCTAAAAATACTGATCCGAACAAAACACCATAAGCGGCTTCACCAGCTTGTAGTTCATCCACAAAAGTTCTAGCTAATCCAATTACCGCTCCTGCTGCAAAGAAAGCTCCTAGCATTCCAAAAACTAAGCCTCTAATAACCTTTGAACCTTTAATGAATACAAAACCATCAAGCAAAGATCTTGTAAAAGATAATTGCTTAACATTTGCAGCTGGGCCTGCTGGTATTTCTTTTAAACGCCAAACTGTATAAGCGCAAAATGCAAAACTTATTGAATTTATATAAAGAGCAAGATCTGCTGCACTAGCTGGTGTGGTGTTTCCTAAAATTGAATTTACAACTCCAGAGAAGACTGCCAGAATAGAAAAAACTAAGGCAGCAATTGGTGCTGTTCCATAAGTTGCTAGTAGAGAAACTTGGTTTGCACTTTCTAATTTGTTTTTTGGGACAAGATTAGGAATTGAGGCTTCTTTTGCTGGTGACCAGAATAAAGTAACTATCTCAACCAATATTGTCGCGGTATAAAGCCAGAAGTAATTACCAACAATTGGAATTGATAAATAAAGAAAAAATCTTAAGATGTCGCATGTAATCATTAATTTACGACGATCAAAACGATCAGCGATTACGCCAGCAAATGGTCCCAAAATAACTGCTGGTAACAACCTGACTATAAATACGCCGGCGATTGCAAAGTTTGCTTTTGCATAATCACCACCAGCTAGTTGTTGTGCAAGAGCGGTGGATGCTAATAAACCTAACCAGTCTCCAAATGAGGAAAAGGCCATCGCTTGCCAGAGTTTTCTAAATGCAGGAATTGCTAAAACGCTGCGGGATTGTGCTTGTGCTGGGGCCGATGGGTATGGCAATGACATGTTATAAGTCTACTTCTGTTGGCAAAACTCTACTCAGGCAAGTTTCCAACGCCAGTTGCGCCCTTTTTTGCCTTTTTCTTAGCAGCTGCTCCTTTAACTGTTTTTTCAGTAAGTGTCGGAGCACTCTTCTTAGATCTTTTGCCTTTCTTCTTTGAACCCTCTGGATTTTCAATTTCCCATGCTCTTCTGCCGGCGAGTAATTCAAGTGCTCTTTCTAATGTTAGAAGTTCAACTGCATCTCCTCTGCGCAGAGTGGCATTAGTTTCGCCATCGGTTACATAAACACCAAATCTGCCATCCTTAACGATTACATCTCTACTTGTTTGAGGATCTTTACCTAACTCTTTTAGTGGTGGTTTTGCAACACCACGTCTTCTTACTTTTGGTTGTCTATAAATCTCAAGTGCTTCTTCGAAATCAATTGAAAATAGCTGATCTTCACTTGTTAATGTTCTTGAATCAGTTCCATGTTTTAAATAAGGACCATATCTACCGTTTTGTACAGTTATAACTTCGCCTTCATACTCACCTAAATTTCTTGGTAAAGACAAAAGCTGCAGCGCATCTGCAAGCACAATCGTGTCGAGTGACATAGTAGAAAGCAGAGAAGCAGTTTTAGGCTTTGGTGCATCTTTTTTCTTTCGCTTCTTTTTTGCGCCCTCTTCTACAATCTCTTCTGGAAAAACTTCAGTTATATATGCACCAAATCGACCAGATTTTGCAATTAACTCTAAACCAGTTACAGGATCAATTCCCAACTTGCGCTCACCTGATGGCTTTGCTAATAATTCAATTGCTTTAGCAAGTGTTAATTCATCTGGTGCCATCTCCTCTGGAATATTTGCATATTTTCGCTCTTCGCCAACACCTTGTTGAATGTAAGCACCAAATCTTCCAACTCTGATCTCTATATCCTCACCCATTTTCATGGTGTTGATAGCTTGCGCATCAATTGCGCCAAGATCTGCTGATAGATCTGCTAAACCTGGATTATTCTCACTTCCATAAAAGAACTTAGTTAACCAAGCAACTCGCTCCTCTTCACCATTAGCAATTTTGTCTAAGTCTTCTTCCATTGAAGCAGTGAATTCGTAATCAATTAATTTTGTAAAGTGTTGCTCTAGTAACCCAGTAACTGAGAAAGCTAAAAATGTTGGGACTAAAGCTCTGCCTCGTTTTGCAACATAGCCTCGATCTTGAATTGTCTGCATAATTGAAGCAAATGTTGAAGGTCGGCCAATTCCTAGTTCCTCTAACTTTTTAACCAAGGTTGGCTCGGTATATCTTGCTGGTGGTTTAGTTTCATGACCTTCACAGTTGTATTCAGTAACTGAAATCTTTTCACCAACACTCATTGCTGGCAACCTGCGATCTACCTCTTCGACATCCACTTTTTCTTCAACAATATCCTCATATGCAGATAAAAAACCAGGAAATACAATTACAGAACCATTGGCTCTAAATATTGCATCCTCACCTGTTTTTGTCTTCACATCAAAATCAACTCGCATCTGTTGCTTCTTTGCATCTGCCATTTGGGAAGCAATAGTGCGTTTCCAAATTAAATCATAAAGTGCAAATTCATCTCTAGATAATTCTGGTGCTAATTCGCCCGGGGTACGAAATGAATCACCTGCAGGTCTTATCGCCTCATGTGCCTCTTGTGCATTTTTTGTTTTACCTTCATAAACTCTTGGCGCAGATGGCACTGACTCTTTTCCATATAAAGACTGAGCTGAAGATCTAGCTGCTGATATCGCTGCTGAAGATAGCGTTACTGAATCAGTTCGCATATAAGTTATGTATCCGTTTTCATATAAACGCTGAGCGATTCTCATTGTTAGTTGAGCACCCCACCCAAGTCGAGAACCGGCATCTTGTTGCATGGTTGATGTTGTAAAAGGTGGCTTTGGTCTTTCAGTTCTTGGTGACTCTTCTAGTGACTTTACAACTAAAACCTGATTAGAAAGTGATTGGACTAGTTCGCGAGCAGCAGCCTCATCTAGTAATAAAATATTTTCAACTGACTTTTCTTTAATTCCACCATTTGAATCAAAGTCATTTGTAGCTGCAACTCGTTTACCGTTCAATGATAAAAGTCTGGCGTTAAAACCTGGTTCACATTGTGCGCTTAAATCCCACCAACCTGATGAAATAAATGCCATGCGCTCACGTTCGCGTTCAACAATTAATCTAGTTGCAACAGATTGCACTCGTCCTGCTGAAATTCTTGGCATTACTTTCTTCCAAAGCACAGGTGAAAGTCGATAACCATAAAGTCGATCCAGCACTCTACGAGTTTCTTGCGCATCTACTAATCGATAATCTAAGTCCCGTGTTTCTTTAGCAGCTTTTTGAATTGCTTCTTTTGTAATCTCGTGAAATACCATTCGTCTAACTGGAATTTTGGGGCGTAATACCTCTATTAAATGCCATGCAATTGCTTCACCTTCGCGGTCTTCATCTGTTGCCAGTATTAACTCGTCAGCATCTTTCATTAACTCTTTTAACTCAGCGACTTTGGCTTTCTTATCTGGGTTAATTACATAAAGTGGAGCAAAATCCTCTTCAATATTTACGCCCTCTTTTGCCCAAGCAATTTTCTTATACTCTTTTGGGATATCCGCAGCTCGTTGTGGCAAATCTCGAATATGGCCAACTGAAGCCTCTACTACATACTCATCCCCTAGAAATGAGCCAATTTTGCGTGCTTTAGCTGGCGATTCAACTATAACTAACTTGGTGCCCAAAGTAATCCTTCTTTATCTAATTAGGGAAGAGAAAATAGTTAAGCGATTGCCGTTGCACGTTTTCTGTTACGGACGAGTGCAAAAACAATTATCGCGGTTGCAATAAGTGCAATCACTAAATTCATTTGCTCATTATCATCTAATGTAAAGCCGACAATTGCTGGCGTAATTAGTAAGCCAACTAAATTCATTACTTTAATTAGCGGATTTATCGCAGGACCTGCAGTGTCTTTAAATGGATCACCAACAGTATCTCCAACAATAGTCGCTTTATGGGATTCACTTCCCTTACCGCCAAATTTTCCATCTTCAACCATCTTCTTTGCGTTATCCCATGCACCACCTGAGTTTGATAGGAATACTGCCATTAAAGTTCCAGTACCAATTGCCCCTGCAAGATATGCACCAAGGGCGCCAACACCTAAACCAAAACCAACTGCAATTGGTGCCATAACTGCAAGTAATCCTGGCGTTGCAAGTTCACGTAATGAATCTCGGGTACAAATATCTACTACCCGGCCGTAATCTGGTTTTACTTTTCCAGTCATAATTCCTGGGTACTTCTTAAACTGTGCGCGTACTTCAACAACTACTGCAGCAGCAGCTCTTGATACAGCATTAATTGCAAGACCTGAGAACATAAAGACAACTGCAGCGCCAATAATTAATCCGACTAAGTTTCTTGGATCTGCAACATCTAATACGCCCTGGAATTCAAGAACTTGATCCTTAACTAATAATCCCTTTTCAAGCACTGAGTTCTTAATTGCATCGGTAAATGCACCAAACAAAGCTGTTGCTGCTAACACTGCAGTTGCAATCGCAATTCCTTTAGTGATTGCCTTAGTCGTGTTACCTACAGCATCAAGTGAGGTAAGAATCTTTGCACCTTCACCCTTTACATCTCCACTCATTTCAGCAATACCTTGTGCATTATCTGAGATAGGTCCAAAGGTATCCATTGCAACAATTACACCAACTGTTGTTAGTAGACCAGTGCCAGCAAGTGAAACTGCAAATAGTGATAGGACAATTGAGCCGCCACCTAATAAAAATGCGCCAAATACTGCAGATGCAATTAGTAGGGCAGAGTAAACAGCTGATTCAAAACCAACTGAAACGCCAGCCAAAATAACTGTTGCAGCACCTGTTTTAGATGAAGCAGCAACATCATTTACTGGCCGCTTTCCAACTTCAGTGAAAAATCCAGTCAAAACCTGAATTGCTGCAGCTAATGCGATTCCAATTAGTACTGCGCCAAAAGCTAGAACCCTAGGATTAATATCTACGGCTTGCGCTTCAACTGTTAAGCCAGTCATATTCTTTAATGAATTAGGTAGATATGTGAATGTTGCAAAGCCAACTAAAACAGCACTAATAATTGCGCTAGTAAAAAATGAGCGATTAATAGCATCCATTGCGGTTTTATCAGTTGTGCGTAATTTAGTAAGGAAAATTCCTAAGATAGCAGTGATAATTCCGATCGCTGGCACTATCAGTGGATAAACCAAACCTGCATCACCAAATCCTGCTTTTCCTAAAATAAGTGCTGCTACTAAGGTAACCGCATATGACTCGAATAGATCTGCTGCCATTCCTGCGCAATCGCCAACATTGTCACCAACATTGTCTGCAATAGTTGCAGCATTTCTTGGATCATCCTCTGGAATTCCCTTTTCAACCTTACCAACTAAATCTGCACCAACATCAGCTGCTTTAGTAAATATGCCGCCACCTACTCGCATAAACATCGCTAGCATCGCAGCACCAAAGCCAAAACCCTCTAAAACAGTTGGTGCATTTTCTTTATAAATAATTACTACTAATGATGCACCTAATAACCCAAGACCAACGGTGGTCATACCAACTACGCCACCAGTTCTAAATGCAATTTGTACAGCACGCTGTGCTGATTTCTTACGAGCAGCCTCTGCTACACGAACATTTGCCCTTACCGCTAACCACATTCCGTTATAACCAACTAATGCTGAAAATCCTGCGCCAACTAAGAAAAATATGGATCTGCCAATTCTGATTTCCAGATCTCCTGGTAGGGCAAATAGGAGAACAAAAACAATTGCCACAAAAACTGAAAGTGTTCTGAATTGTCTTGATAAATAAGCAGCAGCTCCAATTTGTACCGCGGCTGCAATCTCTTTCATCTTTGCGGTGCCCTCATCTTGGGCTAAGACCTGTGCTCTTAGGGCAAGTGCTATAGCTAGAGCTAATAAAGAGATTCCTAGAATTACATAAACATATGTGAGGTTATTTCCGGTTACTTGGACAAGATTCAATTAACACTCCTTGGATAGGGCTCAACTCTGAGCACTTAACTGTAGACGGGCGAGTTTACGCACACCTATGACCCTTTTTACAAATAAAGAGGTATGCCGTGGATAAATTACGCTCAATTTGGTAGGTCAAGCCATATACCCTGACCCCCAAGATGAACTTAATTGATCCGAATTCAGTGGTCTCCACTCTTGGTTTAATCGGTGTGCTTGGAATAATTTTTATGGAAACTGGTCTATTAATTGGATTATTTTTCCCAGGCGGTGAGGTTGTTTTCCTTGCTGGAATTGCAGCATCTGGTTCTGGTGCACAACTTTTGGGTGAAGCTAAATTATCTGCGCCGCTTCTTTTTACTTTAGCGCCAGTAGCTGCAATTGCTGGTGGTGAGGTTGGGTATTGGTTTGGCAAAAAATATGGGAGAAAATTTTTTGAGCGACCAAACACCAGATTCTTTAATATGAAAATGGTAGAGACTATTGAAAAGTGGTTAGTTAAATATGGCCCACGTAAGGCGCTAATTTTTGGACGTTTTATTCCGTTTGCAAGAACTTTAATTAATCCAGTTTGTGGAGTGGTTAAGTTAGAACGTAAATTGTTTTCAACCTGGAATGCAATCGGTGCAATTATTTGGACTCAGGTTGCAATTGGAATTGGGTACTTATTAGGAGATTTAATTGAAGGCTCTATTAACAGATATATCTACCCAATTATTGGAGTAATAGTTTTGATAACACTTTTGCCATTACTTAATAATATTTATAAAGAGAGAAAACAAAAAAGTTAGCTATAAACCTAAATCTGCTAACTGGTAAGCGGCGCGATACTCAAGATTTGCTTCTTTTACTTTTGCAGCAGCACCTCGCTCGACAATTACTGCAACTGCAACAACTATCGCTCCAGCCTCTTTTAATGCCTCAACTGCTGTTAGCACCGATCCACCAGTGGTGGAGGTATCTTCAACAGCTAAAACCTTTCTGCCTTTAACATCAGGGCCTTCAATTCTTCGTTGTAAGCCATGAGCTTTTTCTGCTTTTCGAACTACAAAAGAATCTAACTTGCGGCCCTTACTAGCTGCAACATGCATCATTGCAGTTGCAACTGGATCTGCACCAAGAGTTAGGCCACCAACTGCTTCATAATCTAAATCTTTAGTTAACTCCAACATAACCTCGCCAACTAGCGGAGCGGCTGTTGAATCTAAAGTTACTCTGCGTAAATCAACGTAGTAATCAGCCTCTTTACCTGAGGATAAAATAACTTTTCCATGCACAACTGCTTTTTTTAATATCTCTTCTTTTAATTTTTCTTTAATTGACATGTGCTTAGCCTATCTACTTCTGCTTAATTATTTGGATAAACAACAATTGTTTGGTTATCTCTTCTTACTAGAGCTTTTGGTGGATTAGCCTCAAGTAAAGCATCTACCTCAGTTCTTAATTTAGCAACCTCAAGTGCCATATTTGCTACCGCTTCTTCCAACTCAATAATGCGAGCAATGCCAGCAAGGTTAATTCCTTCTCCAACTAATCGTTGAACATTTCGCAATTTAACTATATCGATTAATGAGTAACGGCGATTTTTTCCAATTGTTCTACCTGGTGAAACTAAACCCAACCTGTCATATTGCCTAAGAGTTTGTGGGTGTAATCCAGATAATTTAGAAGCAACAGAGATTACATAAACTGCTTCGTCTTCAGGAATTTGATTTTCATTACTCATAATTTTGCCTTACTAGTTAACTCAGCTCGTGGATTAAAGTCTGAAGTTGCTTTTGCAAAATCTTCAATAGCTTTCTTAGCTTGCCCATCTACGCGTTGTGGAATTCTTACATCAATAGTTACCAGTAAATCACCTGAGGTAGAACCTTTCTTAATACCTCTGCCTTTAATTCTTAGCGTCCTACCTGATGGTGTTCCAGGTGCAATGCGAACTGTTACTTCATCACCATCTAAAGTTGGAACTGAAATATCAGCACCGAGTGTCGCCTCTGCAAAAGTAATTGGCAAAGTTAGGTGAATATTCTCATCTTTTCTAGAAAATACTGGATGAGGTGTTACATGCACAATCACATATAAATCTCCAGGACCAGCTGCACCTGGTGCACCACGTCCTTTAATTTTTATTTTTGCGCCATCCTTAATTCCGGCCGGCACTCTTGTAGTTATATTTGTTGGTGTAGAGCCTTGTGGTGAAAGTCTTAAATTTAACTCCGTGCCATAAATTGAATCTTTGAATGTAATTGATGCTTCAGTTTGTAAATCAGATCCGTGCTTGCTTCTGCCACCGCCAAATAAAGTTGAAAAAATATCTCCGCCTGGTCCAAATAGATCACCAAAGTCGCCAGAGTTAAAGCCTTGGCCGCCAGGTGAAAATCCAGGTGGAACTCGACCTGATTTAAAAGCTTGCCTTGCTTCATCATATTCACGACGTTTTTTGTCATCACTTAATATGTCATAGGCTTCAGAGACTGCCTTGAAACGATCCTCTAATTTTTTATCGCCTTTAGTTTTGTCTGGGTGGAGCTCTCTAGCTAATTTTCGATACTGCTTTTTAATCGCTGTAGCATCAGCGTTTTTGGCAACACCAAGGATTTGGTAATAATCCTTTTCGTATAAATCTTTAGCGGCCATAAATAATTAAAGTTAGTTGCTTACTTCAGGTTCAGTTACTGCAACTCGGGCAGCTCTAATTACTCGCTCTTTAAATTTATAACCTGGTTGCAAAATCTTTGTTGCAGTTGGTTGAGTTACCTCAGATGATGTTTCATGGGTAAGTGCTTCGTGGATCTCTGGATTAAATGGAACTGGTGCATCGGCAAACTTGCTTAAACCTAATTTTTCTACGATTGTATTTATTCGATCTGAAACCGCCTTAAACCCACCAGTTAATTCACCGTGTTCACTCGCTCTTTCCAAATCATCTAGCACTGGAAGTAGTTCAGATAAAACTGCAGCAAAAGCAAGCTCAGATGTTAATTGTCGATCGCGATCTACGCGCTTTCGATAATTTGCATACTCAGCTTGTAGGCGCTGTAGATCTGAAGTTAGAGTTGCAACCACATCAACTTCGGTAGTGGTTTCATTTAATACTTCATCAACTGCGTCAGAGAGTTGTTTCTCTGACGCAGTTAAATTATCTTCGCTCATTACTTTTGCTCATCCACAACTTCAGCATCTTGCACACCATCATCTGCTGGTGTATCACCTGCTGGAGCTTGTGCAGCATTTGCTGCATATAAAGCTGCACCTAATTGCTGACTGATCTCAGATACTTTTTCAGTTGCGCTTTTAATTGCAGATAAATCTGTTCCCTCAAGAGATTTCTTTAGATCTGTAATTGCTGCTTCTAGTTCAACTTTTTTCGTAGCGTTATCGCCATCATTGAACTTATCTGCGTTATCTTTTAGGAATTTCTCTGTTTGGTAAACAAGAGAGTCGCCAGAATTTCTAACATCTGCCTCTTCTCTGCGTTGCTTATCCTCTTCAGCATGCGCCTCGGCATCCTTCATCATTTGCTCAATCTCTTCTTTAGAAAGAGCAGAGCCACCGGTGATTGTCATGCTTTGTAATTTTCCAGTCCCTAAATCTTTTGCCGATACATGAACAATTCCATTGGCATCGATATCAAATGTGACCTCAATTTGTGGAACTCCTCTTGGTGCAGGTGGTAGTCCAGTTAACTCAAACATGCCAAGTTTCTTGTTGTAAGCAGCCATTTCGCGCTCACCTTGGAACACCTGAATTTGTACAGCTGGTTGATTATCATCTGCAGTTGAGAAAATCTCACTACGTTTAGTTGGGATAGTTGTATTGCGCTCAATTAACTTAGTCATAACTCCACCCTTGGTTTCAATACCAAGAGATAGTGGTGTGACATCAAGTAATAACACATCTTTAACTTCACCCTTTAATACACCAGCTTGTAGGGCAGCTCCAACAGCAACTACCTCATCTGGATTAACACCTTTATTTGGCTCTTGTCCACCAGTTAATGATTTAACTAAATCAACAACTGCTGGCATACGAGTTGATCCACCAACTAAAACAACATGATCGATATCAGCTATTGGAATACCGGCATCACGTAGTACTGATTGGAATGGTTTCTTACATCTTTCTAATAGATCTGCAGTTAACCCTTGAAATTGCGCTCTGGTAACTGTCTCATCTAAAAACAGTGGATTTTTTTCAGTATCAACTGTTATGTAAGGCAAATTGACGGAAGTTTGCGCAGAAGATGAAAGTTCAATCTTTGCCTTCTCTGCAGCTTCACGCACACGTTGCATCGCCATTTTATCTTTAGTTAAATCAATACCATTTTTGGCAGCGAAAGTTTTAACTAAGTGATCAACTAATGCTTGATCCCAGTCATCTCCACCTAAATTGTTATCACCGTTAGTAGCTTTAACTTCAACAACACCTTCACCAATTTCAAGTAAGGATACGTCAAATGTTCCGCCACCTAGGTCGAAAACTAAAATTGTTTGTTCTTTATCGCCTTTGTCTAATCCATAAGCGAGCGCAGCCGCTGTTGGCTCATTAACAATACGCAATACGTTAAGCCCTGCGATCTCACCAGCTTCTTTAGTTGCTTGGCGTTGCGCATCATTAAAGTATGCCGGCACAGTAATAACTGCATCAGCTACCGTCTCACCTAAATAACTTTCAGCATCGCGCTTTAATTTCATTAATATGCGAGCGCTAATTTCTTGAGGTGTGTACTTCTTGCCATCAATATCTTGGGTCCAATTAGTTCCCATATGTCTTTTAACGGAGCGAATTGTGCGCTCAACATTTGTTACAGATTGACGCTTTGCAACCTCACCAACTAATACCTCACCATTTTTTGCAAAGGCAACAATTGATGGGGTAGTTCTAGCACCCTCTGCGTTTGCAATAACAGTTGGTTCACCACCTTCTAATACCGATACGCAGCTATTAGTTGTTCCTAAATCAATTCCTACCGCTCTTGCCATCTGGTTTTACTCCTTTTTTTTCATTTCTGTTTTTTTGACCTGTTTGGGTCTTTGGGGTTACCTCAAAGCTGGCCTAAGCCTTTGCTTCACGGGTATATTCTCAACCTTGAGTGCCTATTTGGTCAAAAGGTTGAGCCGAGTAGGCTCAAGGTTGCTATCTACAGAACTGAAACTGAGGCTGCTTTATTCCCAGAGCGATCTTTTAGGCTTAAGCAGGGCAGCGATTAAAGCGCCCCCGATCAGTCCACCTAAGTGGGCCTTCCAATCAATACCTGGGATTAAAAAGGGGATTGCAATATTTATTGCGATTAATGAGCCCACCTCTTTTAGGTTTGCTCCTAACGCTCTGCCAGCAATAGCTAGTGCACCAAATAACCCAAAGATCATTCCAGATGAGCCAACCGCCAAGGTTTGTGGTGGGTTAAAAATGTAGGAGGCTAGTGAGCCTGAAATCAAACTTACAAATAAAATAATTGCATACTTATTTCGGCCATAAAAACTTTCAATTAATGTGCCAATTGATAACAGGGCAAGCATGTTAAAGATTAAATGCAGCCAGCCGCCATGCACCAAAGCCACTGTGATTAACCGATACCACTGCCCTTGATCTATTGCCGCCGGATATAAGGCAAACTCAAATTGCAGATTAGTTTGAAATTGAGAAAGTAAAAAACATCCAGAGATTAATAAAATTAAGTTTTTAGTTAATCCCTGTGGCATTAAATTTACTTTATAGTTACAGAATTAATCTTAACTGCCTGAACTGGCTTGTCATTTGCGCCAGTTTTAACAGTTGCAATTGCATCTACTACCTTTTGGCTAGCAGCATCCTTGACCTCACCAAATATTGTGTGTTTTTGGTTTAACCAAGCAGTTGGAGCTACTGTAATAAAAAATTGAGAACCATTGGTGTTTGGTCCGGCATTTGCCATAGCTAGTAAATATGGTCGATCAAAACTTAATTCGCCATGAAACTCATCGGCAAAGTTATAGCCAGGGCCGCCCATACCACTACCTAGTGGGTCTCCGCCTTGAATCATAAATCCTGGAATAACGCGGTGGAAGATTGTGCCATCATAAAGATTGGTTTTTACTTTCTCGCCAATATTTGGATCTATCCACTCTTTTGCACCTGTTGCAAGTTCAACAAAGTTCTTAACTGTTTTTGGTGCCTGGTTTGGAAATAACTCAATGGTGATTTCCCCCATGCTTGTTTTTAAGATTGCTGTATTCATACTCACTTGATCACTCTGCCCTTCGTTTTTTGTTTCTGTCTTTGTTTCACTCTGTACTTCTGTATTTGCCTGACTCTGCATTTCATTTTCTGTTGATGAACATCCGGTAAGTAGTAAAGCGGTAATTAAAAATAAAGATAATTTCTTCATTTAATTTCACCAACCTGTTCTTGGATAAGTTTTTTATTTACTTTTGATAAATAAAATTTGTGGAGACCAGGGGAATCGAACCCCT
>Ga0214168_1000231_pt1 | contig 22787 bp, 27 predicted proteins | sample LakMenepilimnion_FD_153002 | JGI IMG/M metagenome (GOLD analysis project Ga0214168, IMG submission 153002) | Freshwater microbial communities from Lake Mendota, WI - Practice 29OCT2010 epilimnion v4 | ecosystem: Environmental > Aquatic > Freshwater > Lake > Epilimnion/Euphotic zone | place: Lake...
CTGGAATATTGTGAAATAGGGTTAAATATATCCCCGCCGTAATCGAAGAGCCAGTTGAGGTATCAGAGATAAGATAGCGACCAGGTCACAAGAATAACAGTACGTTGTAAAACTGATATGTCAGGTTAAGCTACGGGTTTTGTTACCTGGGCCATTATTATGTAAAAATTTGGTTACTTTAAAACATTTTATTACATTATGCCTAAATAATTAGTTATGCCTAAAGATAGATTTAATAAATTCAAACCAGTTAACTGGAATAGTGATTGGAAGAAAACAGGTAACCAAGGTAACAGATATAATACCTTAGAACGTAAAGATGCTTATGACGCCTACGTAAAAAATGCTGAATTAAAACAAAAAATGACAATTCAAAAACAAACTCCAGCACCTGTTAAACCTAAAAAACAACTTAGAACACCTGAACAAACTCAAATATTACAGACACTATATAATGTAAATAAACAATATATGAGTGAATGGGAACAAAATTTTATACGGACTACATTATTAGTTCCTTTTCAATTAACTGAAAAACAACATATAGTTCTTAAAAACATTATTAATAAAATTAGATTAGTAAAAGAATTACAATAATTATTGTCATATGACTGATTCAGAAAAACGAGAACAAATAAACGCTAAAGTTACTCAGTGGTATGCTAAGATGTACAAAGATTCTATGCAAATAGCAGGAGCCAATTTTTCTCTTTATGGTGAAGATTTACTAGCTTATTGTTTAGAAGATTTCTTATGTAATAAAGATCTTGATTACCAGTATAAGGTTTCTTGTATTGATGAAAAATTACCTAATTACATAGGTAGAAGTATGGCTCTTCAGATTAAAAGTTCAACGTCTCCATTTTGGTTCAAATATCGTAAAGAAGGTTACAATAGTAGAGGCATTTATTTAGTAGAAGATGGGAAGGAAGAATTAGATCCACTGATAGAAATGGGAGAGGAAATGGATGTGGAATTTGATAGCCCAGCCTATGTTAAAAACGATTTAGACTGTCTTAGATATGCCTTAACCCAAATTCATTGGTATGATAAGATATTAATAGAAGAATACTACATTAAAGGAATGACTTATGCTTCTTTACATAAAAAATATGGCATTACCTTAAACTCACTTAAAAGAGACATAAATAAAGCACTAGTAAAAATAAAAAAATTATGTTCACATATATAATATCATTGGTTATTACCGCAGGTCTCTCTGTTTACATAACCCTTATCGCCCCTAAACTAAAACGCGTTATTATACAACGAAAAACACGCAAAAAACGTAAGTTAGAAGCATTAGTCAGTGCCGAAGTAACACGTCAACTTAAAAACATTATAAATGATTGAACTAGTAGGATTAGCAATTCTCAGTGTATTGTTTACAGAATGGTTTGAACCAATTCAAGAAGCTAAGAACTATCTTAAAGCATATAGTTGGCCTCTTATAGGAAAGGTGTTATATTGTGGGAAATGCTTTGGCCTATGGTTTGGACTTGCTATGACATTCAATATTTATGAATCAGTAATAGTAAGTTTATTATCATATACAATAAGCTTTTTAATAGATTTAATGGAAAAACACAGATATGACAACTAAAATAAAATTCAACAAGAAAGACTACATGACGACTTACAACAAGTCTGCTGTAGCAAAACAAGCACAGAAAAATTGGTTTAAATCACCTGAAGGTAAAGCAAAACACAGAGCAAGTATTAAAAAGTACCATTTTAAGTACTGTGGAATTTATGGAGCTAAAGATCTTCAAACAGGTAATTATCTTTACATAGGTGCTTCAAAGAGTATTAATGGTAGAATTAACAATCACAGATATGCTGCTAAAAACTTAGCTCAAGCACAGAAATGTCGTCCTACACAGTATACTTTATACAGTAATTTACAACAACATCAAGTTGAATGGGAAATAATTTGTCAGTGTGACCAAGATAAGTTAAAATCTTTAGAAAAGCACTATATTACAATGTACCAACCACCATACAACAAAAATTCAAAGAAGGTAAAATGATAAACTTTAATGAACAATTAAGTCAAACTGATGCTCAGTGGGTGCTAGAACAAGTATTTCCAGTATTTAGTCATAGGATTGCTCATCCTACATTGAGTAAACTTATGGAAGGACACAATAAAGTATTTCGTGAACAAGTAGGTATTCCTGGTTGCAGTTGTGAATACAAAGCAACTCATTCAATATGGGCAAGTAGATTAGGTCAATATAGACCACAAATAGAAGAGCGCGCGTATCCTAAAGTAGAAGAAGTAGTAGTCGAGGCAGTTACTGAAATACAAAGTATGCCTAACGAAATTCAAGTAAAAACACGCAAGTCTCGCAAATAATGGCTAGGGTAGGTAAATATACTCAACAAAAAGTCAAATATGATAGTAAGCAATTTGGCATTTATTTAGACAGTGACTTAGTATGGGATTATATTGAAATGGGAAAAGAAGTTGATGAATTGTATCCTGAATATTTAAAAGAAGAAGTTGTAATAGAAAAAAGAACTGAATTGTTACACCTAATATTATTACCAGGAGAACAACATAGTTTCTTTCTTAATGGCGATTATGTAATAACTGATTTAGGTAGAGTGTATAACTGTTTACACAAACGATTTATTGCACCTGAAATTTATAAAACAGATATATATGTAAATATTAGATTTCATAAACATAAGTTTGGTAAATTATTTCAAGACAACGGTTGGCACTTTGATTGGCAAACTATAGTAGACAGGTATAAAGCAAATAAGTGGAGTATAGTTAATCATCGCAACTATTAATGTATGATATTTATTAGTAAAAAATAGGAGAACTAACGCAATGAAAAATAAAATTGAATATGCTATATATAAAGACGAAATCAAAAATCATATAATTGAAACTAACTGTAGTTGGAAGGATTTCTGTCGTTGGTGTAAAGACAAATATGATATTAACAAGAACTATGCTACTGACTTGTGGATGCAATGTTGGAAAGATATAGAAACTGAAATACAAAAACACGATTTAATTAAAGCACAAACCCTAATCAATAGACTAGAAGACATATTTCAAGAAACTGACGACGATAAAATTAGACTACAAGTAATTGAACAACTCAGAAAAATTGGAGGCATAGATGCTAGTGATAAATTAGACGTTAAAGTACAAGGTGACATTAAGTTAAATTGGGGTAATAAGTTATAATGGACATAGCAATTATAGGTTGTAGTAAATCAAAACAAAATTATGCTTGTAGAGCAGATGAAATGTATACAGGTACTATATTCATAAAATCATATAATGTAGCTAAACAAATAACAGATAACGTTTATATATTATCAGCCAAATATGGTTTACTAAAACCAGATACTATAATTGAACCTTATGATTTAGCATTATTAAGTAATGTGTTTGATTATTCTATAGCTAATCCTATTGTTAGAAAATCATATGGTAAACATCGTAGATTACGTAATAAAATAATTGGTAATAGATTAGAACAAAAATTGATAGAACAAGGTATTACAAATAAAGGATGTAAAACCTATACTTTTGTAAGTGAATATTATATTCGTGTTTTAGAAAAAAATGTATTAATTGAACCTTATAAAAATTTAACATTAGGTAGTGGAGGTATGTTTGGATTAAGAGGTGATTATTTAAAAAATCAACTTAATAAATTAAATGAATTACCTTTAGGTTTTAGAAAGGAACATATAAAATGGAAGTAACGCTGTTTAGTCCACACGAAGGTCAACAACAAATAATAGACAAATTTGCTGACAGTGAACATAAGTTTGGAATCGTAGCAACTGGTAGACAGTTCGGCAAGTCATTATTAGCACAAAACTTAATGCTATATTGGTTGTTACAGAACCCAAACATGAAAGGTGCTTGGATTACTCCAGTTTACAATCAATGTAAAAAAATATTTAGTGAATTAACAGACGCTGCTTATGATATTATTACTAATCAAAACAAATCAGATTTAACAATTAAATTTATCAATGGCTCTACTTTACAATTTCTATCGACTGATAATTATAACACTATACGTGGTTTTAGTTTCCATTATATGGTTATTGACGAAGGTGCATTTATCAAAGAAGAAGCAATAAATGAAGCAGTGTTGCCTACACTAACAGCATTAGGTAAGAAATGTTTAATGATATCAACGCCTAAAAGTAAGAACTGGTTCTATAATTGGTTTATGCGAGGTTCGGTTGATAGTGCGACGTATATTTCATTCAAAGGTGTAAGTCACGATAATCCATACGTCGACAAAGAATTCATTATAGAACAGCGCAAATCATTACCAAGTGAAATTTACAAACAAGAGTATTTAGCTGAATTTACTGATGCAGGTAATGACGTATTTACTAACTTAGACCAAATATGTATATTAAATGAATGGGGAATACCAAACAGAAGTGAACGATATTATATTGGAGTCGATACAGGTGTCATCAACGATTACACAGTTTGCACTATCCAAAGCGAATCAGGACGAATCGAAAAAATTATTAGAGCTAATGGACGAACTTTTGAAGAACTTGGAAAGGATATCGTACATGAGTGCCGTAAGTGGAATGTCTGCGGAGGATTTCTTGAAACAAATGGGATTGGATTGGCCATGTTCGAGCTCGTCAAACCCCATATAAAAAAATTACAATCATTTACTACTACTCAAGACAGCAAAGCTGAAGGAATAAGAAAACTAATATACGACATTCAAGAAGGCAAAGTTGAATTACCTAGTAAACAACTAATGCCTGAGGTATTTAACGAAATGAGTGCTTATACCTATAAAATAGCAGCAAACGGCAACTTATCATTTACTCACCCACCAGGACTAAACGACGATATCGTTATGTCTATAATGATGGCTAACTTAGCTCGTAATAAACAAGCATTCACTCAAAATAAATTGTATATAGGAGGTTCGCAAAATAAAGGTAGTGTTAAATTTGGTCAAACTGCAGGCAGTTATTAAATTATTAATATGAAAGTCTGTAGTAAATGTAATATTGAAAAACCATTAATTGAATATGGTCTTGATAAAAAAGCTAAAGATAAAAAATCAAGTTGGTGTTTAGTTTGTTATAAGAATAGAGCAAAACAATATCGAGATATTCCTGGAGCTCAACTTAAACAAAAAAGTTTTGCGTTAAAACATAAATTTAATATTACTTTAGACACTTACAACTTAATGTTTACACAACAAAAGGGATGTTGTGCTATTTGTAATACTCATCAAAGTGAACTTTCAAGAGCCTTAGCTGTAGATCATAATCACGAAACAGGTAAAGTTAGAGGTTTATTATGTATGGGTTGTAATCGTGGAATTGGTATGTTAGGAGATAATCTTAATACCATACAAAATGCAGTAAAATACTTAAAACAATATAATTAATATGGGATTCGAATTTAAATCAGATCAAGAACCACAAAAAATGGTTGACACAAAAGTGACATTATCAGTAAATGAACCTACAATTGTAGAAGAAGATTTAACACAAACAATATTCGCTGAAGGCGAAGAAGGACAATTAGCAATCGAGTTTCTTGAAGAAAACGGTTTATACACTAAATTTTTATTGTATTGTGGAATTAAAGAACAATTGAAAAAATTAAGAGAAGAGTTGGCTAATTAAACTTACCTTATTACCATATGTATGTAAGCAAGCAGAATCAGATTTAGGACATTTACTGATTTCTGTGAAACAAGAAGCAAAATGGAGGGGTTACTTCAAATCTATACTGTGCCATTTTATTTATTAAAATACCCCTCCGCTTCTTATTTATTTTGGTTTTCGTAATTTAGGTCAAATACATACAACTGAGCCCCGAAAGGGGTTCTTTTGGCTTTAAGAGAATATCTTTTTATATTATATATTTATTGACAATGAGTGAAACAAAGCAGATAATAATTCCCGAGTACTTAATGGTTAAACATTATAAAACACTTAACGTTTTATCATCGTTAGACGAAACTGACCAAATGATTGCTGTAATTTCATCAGTAACAGGTGAACATGTTGATAATGTTATGATGTGGAGTATTAGTTCTATTATTGATGTTTATAAACGTATCACTGATATAATTAATAAAAATCAACAAACATTTCATCCTATTGTTGAATGGAAAGGACAATTGTATGGTTTCAGAAACATGTCTAAAATGACATTAGGTGAATATGTTGATTTAGACAACTTAATTAAAGATGTAGATCGCAACTTAAATGATATACTTGCTTTATTGTATCGTCCAGTTACTCGTAATGAAATTAACACAGCTAAATTTATTTATAAGTCAACTATTAAGGCTTTAAAATATGAAGTTGAAAATGTATTTGATTATTACGACGTAGAAGAATACAACACAGATAAACGTAAAATTAAATCACCTGAATTTGATAATTTTCCTTTAGACATAGCATTAGGAGCTATGGCTTTTTTTTTAGGTACAAAGACAATGTTATCAAGCGATATTCTGTTATCTTCCCACAAAATCCAAATAGAGAAAGCGAAGAAGATGATGAGCAAGACAAAACATCGATTGCTAACCACTACGGTTGGTTTCTTACACTCTATGAACTTGCAGAAACCAATATCTTATCAATAAATGGAGAAAAGTGTTTAACCGATTTAAATGTAATATTTGTATTTAATTACTTATCGTTACAAACAGAAATAGAATTAGAAAGACAACAAAAACAAAAACAAATTAAATTAAAATAACATGGATAATTTAGAAAATAACGAAATTTTAAAATCATATAAAGTCAAAGCTGTTAAAGTAGAACTTACTGATTTTGAAAAACAAGTAATTGCAGCTGCAGAAGTTAAACCAGTAGACAGAGTATGTGCTTCATTTATGATTAATGAACATGAACTTAAAGAAATTTTAAAGAAAAAATAATATGGCTGATTTTCCCACATACAAATCTGTAGTTGATCAATTTGAAGCAGCATGTACTGCTCACCAAGCAATAAAACAATTTGGTGAGGGAAGTATCGACAGATTAGACAGTTTATTTCAAAACGTAAAGTATCCGTTTGCATTTTTAAGACCATTACAATCAACAGGTATGGTGTTAAATGCTAATGGTGTATCAGGTGCTCGCAGTTTAAACTTCGAGTTTTATATGATGGACATTCCACAATTAACTGACACAGACGTATTGAAATTACAATCACAAACAGAAATATATCTATACGACATTATTGCTTATTTTAATTTAGGCGCTGTACAACGTGATGAATACGTAACATTAAATAGTATTAGTCCGTTGTACGAAGCGTTTAATGATAGAGTAGCTGGTTGGCAAGCAAATATTACGTTTAATAGTTATGGTGTATTAGACTTCTGTAACTTTCCTTCATTATAATGGCAACTCCAATTCAGCAAGCATTACAGCAAGTAGGCAATCAAATAGTTGCTGAAATGAAGGCTAATTTACAACGTAATAACAATGATAATACAGGTAAATTAAGCAATTCAATTCAAGCTACAGTTGAAGGAGATAAGCTTATCATAACAATGGAAAAATATGGTAAATGGGTTAATGATGGACATGAACGTAGAGGAGGTAAACAACCACCTATTAAAGCAATTCAATTTTGGATAGCTAAAAATGCAATTACACCTAGAAAAGGAATATCAGCAAAACAATTACCTTGGGTTATTGCTCGTGGAATTGCAAAACGAGGTCAAGTAAGAAGACAAGCATTTCCATTTATTCAACCTGCTGTTGATGAAGTATTGAAGAAAGATTTAGGTGGAATATTTGGTAAAGCAATAAAACAAGAAATAGAAACAATGTTTAAAACAAAATGAGTCAGATAACTATACAGCAAGCAGCAGGACAATTAAATTTAGCAAACAGTGATTTGTTGTGGGAAGTAACTTCAGTGTCATCTTCAGCACCTCAATTTCAATATACTTGTGTTTTAAGAGATGGTTGTAACAATGTCTTAACAACAATAAAACAACAGCCTAATCCATCAGGTAAAGGTGTATTTAACTTAGGTCGAATCATTAAACAATATGTTGAACCTGACTTATATGCTTTAGACATAACAGGAACAGGTAGCATATTCCATAAAAATACTAACACAGCTGAATTTTTCAAAGTAGCATTTGGTGAAGAATTTGGTACAACTACTACAGGTAGTGTAACAAGTTATACAGGTATAGGTAATGCTACAGGTAGTGCTCAATTTACAGGTTCAATTCCTTTTTATTATATTTTAAATGGAACATTAGATCCTAACTACGGTAGTTTTAACTGGGATACCAGTTCGTTCTTTAAAATGGAACCTACACCTAATACAGGTAGTTTTAGTTATAATGTTGCTTTAACAGATGCACCACGTGAACAATATGTTCAATTAACAGATTACGCAACTATATCGCTTTTAAACGGCAACCTAAATCAAAGCACGACATTAGCTCAAGATGTAGCTTACGTCGAGTATACGTTGTATTCTGGCGCGAGTATCGTGCAACAAAGTGTACTAGATAACCTTGATAATACAAATAACTATTTATCAGGTGGTCCTAGAACAGGTAGTATTGGTAATCCATTTCCTGGAACAATTAATACTTGTACTACATCATCAGGTACTCAAACATCAGGTAGTTTATTAATGTATGTAGGTGCAGGTCCTCAAAACTTAACTGAATTTAATTATTTAACTTTAACAGGAAGTTGGGACTATTATACTGTTAAATTTTATCCTCGAGGCACTTCAGGACCTAACGTTAGTGCTAGTTGGGACACATTTACTTATTATAACCAAAGCGCTAATTGTGGTTATGATGGAGTAAGATTTGCTTGGTTAAATGATTATGGTACTTGGGATTATTTCAATTTTACTTTGCAAGAAGACAAAACAACTACATTAGAAAGAGGTTTATATAAACAAACATTTGTGCCTTACAACACAACAACAAATACAGTTCCATACAATAAAAAACGTAGAGGAACTACAAGTTATTATGTTAATATTAATGAAAGTTTTAGAGTATTCAGTGATTGGTTAACACAAGAACAAGCTGATTGGTTAGGTGAATTATTTTATTCTCCCAACGTTTATGTTCAAATTGGATTAGAATTTATTCCTGTTATTTTACTTGACACAGATTTTGTTAGTAAAACAAATCCAAGAACACAAAAGAATTTTCAATACATAGTTAACTATACATTAGCAAACAACAAGAGAAGTAGATAATGAGTAATCAGTATTCAGTAATATTACGAGCACAAAACGACTTTGGTGAAAAGTTTGATTTAGAAATAATTGACACTCCAGATTTTTTACTTGACATATCAGCTATAGAATTAGGTGATATAGGAAGTGTATTTGGAATTTCATCACAAAACTTTACATTACCAGGCAATGACTTAAACAATCAATTTTTTAACAATTTATTTGATTTAGGAACAACACCAGCTGTTGCCTTAAATAAATCAGTGCCCTGTCAAGTATTAGTTGATGGAGCTGGAGTGTTTACAGGTAAATTAAGAGTTGATAGTATTATTACTGATGAATACAATGACATAATTTATAATTGTGTTGTAGCAAATGAAACCGTAGATTTTCGTATATTAACTGAAAATAAAGGAATAGCTGATTTAGCTTGGGCTCCATATTCTCATAGTTACACATACGCAAGTATTTCTCAATCGTGGAATGATCAGTTATTTAGTGGTTCAATTTTATATCCATTAATTAATTATGGTGCTAATCCAAACACAGCAGGTTCTCCTGGATTTGAATTTGGTGGTAGTCAGTTTCAAATGGATAATCCATTTACACCACTATCTGTAAGTCAATTTAAACCAGCAGTTCAAGCTAAAACAATTGTAGACGAAATATTTAAATCAATAAATTATAAGTATACTTCTAGTTTTATTAACAGTGATTTCTTCAAACAGTTGTATTTATTAAATACTCCTGATGATCAAGATGGTTTATCATTTGTCAACTCAAACTCAGGTTCATATGCTTATGCTACAGTATCACAAAGTATTGACAGTTATTTTACTACAGCTACTTTTACACAATTAAATTATCAAGCTACTATTTACAACAATGGTAATAATTTTAATGTAGCAACAGATAATTATACAGCTGATTATACTGGTAATCATATTTTAAATTTCAACATACCTTATGTAATAACTTCTAACTTTGGTCCGTTAGTTGTTAACAATAAAGGAAGAAAATTTATATTAAAAATTACTAAAAATTCACCAAGCACAACTAATACTATTCATACTAGTACTACACCTATTCCTAATGCTGTATCAGGAGTAATCAATACAGGTAATATTAGTGTTAGTTTAATAGCAGGTGACGTTTTATATTTTTCTATTGCTCTACAAACACCTAGTAGCAATGGATTAGAAAAATTAAGAACTGTTGTTACAGCAGGACAAAATGGTGTTTATGTAAAAGTAATTACACCTCAAAATCCTATAGGTGGAACAGTTGACATAAGTAAAGTATTTGGTGACATTAAGATACTTGATTTTATGAAAGGTTTAGTTGAAAAATTTAACTTAGTAATAGAACCTGTACCTAATAGACTCAACATATTAAGAATAGAACCATACAACGACTGGATTAATTTAGGAAATACAGTTGATTGGACAGATATAGTAGACAGAAGTGTTAAATTTCAAATCACTCACCCTGTTCAGTCATTACCTAAAAAATTTAGATTTAGTGATGATTTAGATGATGATGTATTAAACCAATATCAATTTGATAATTCAGGTAAAGTATATGGTGAACAAACTTATCAAACTGACAGTGACTTAGCAAGTGGAGAAAGACAAATAGGTGGTTTTTTTGCTGCTACTCCTGTTAAAGGAATACCAACTAAAAATGTAAACGGAACAACAGTATTACCTTGGTTAGTAAAACAGGAACCAGGTAAATACGTTGAACCATTTAAATTTAAACCTAGATTACTACATAAAACACCTATAAAAACTATACCAAACAATGAAATGTATGGTACAGCTACAGGTTCATTTAATGCACCTTCAGGTTCAACATATTATTACATTGCCGATCCTCAAAATAATGGTGTTCGTGCTTTAAATTTTTACAGAACATTATTACCTACAACTGACAGTCCTACTATATTCAGCAGTAGTCTTGATTTACATTATAACAATTTAGGATATGTTCCTTTTCAACAGTCAGCTGTTAACGGTAGATGTCAAGATGGTTTATACAACAGATATTGGGCATATTATATTAACTCATTATATGACATAGATGCACGTGTATTAATGTGTAATGTTGTATTAGATCCATCAGACATAGAACTTATTAATTTAAATGATAAGATTTTTATAGACGGTCATTATTATAGAGTAAATAAAATACAAGGTGCTAATTTAGTTCAACGTCAATCAACTCAAGTTGAATTGGTTAAATTATTACCTCGTAGTCAACCATATACAGGTAGAAGAAGAATATCAACTGGAATAGGACCTACTGAATTTAAAGATGTTATTATTAATGGATTTACTGATAACGGTTCTGTATTTTATAGTGTATATGAAACAGATGAACCTGAAACAGATCCATTTATTTTAAGTCAAGCAGCTGCTTTAGATGGTTATGAAGCATATGATACTGAAGTGTCTTGGAATACTCAAGAACAAGTAGTTGTTAATCCTAATATAATTGTTTTAGGTAACAGTAAATACAACGAAACACAACAAAACGTAATAAGTATTGGTGCTGGTAATACTTTACAAGACAATATTTCAAACGTAAGTATTTTTGGTAATGACAATACAGTATCTAGTGGATACAATGATGTATTTTTAATTGCTAATAGTGCTAGTATAATTGACTCAAATGAAGTAGTATTAATTCAACCTTCAGGTTCAAGAATAATTTCAGGTTCATCAAATAATGTTGTAATAAATCCAATTAATGATATTGTACCTAGTGATCCTACTGGTAGTGTTTACACGGGTAATTTAATTAACCAAGGTACTGCTGACTTTAAAGACGGTGCTACTATGACAGGTTCGGTTGATATTACTGGAAGTTTGTGTATTAATGGTGATTGTTATCCATTTTCAGGTTCAGGATTAAATACAGGTTCATTTATAGTTACAGCATCATATAGTAATCCTAATTTAACTTTTACTAAAGGTGATGGTTCTACGTTTAATGTTAATATTGGAAGTCAATTTGCTCAAACAGCGTCATTTATTTCTGTATTTGACACTACAGATCAAACAATAGATGCAGCTTTAACTGCATCAGTATTTGAATTTGACACAGTAGATTTTAGTAGAGGAATTACATTAGTGTCATCTTCACAATTTACATTGTCTCAAGGTGGTGCTTATAACTTACAATTTAGTGCTCAATTAGATAAAACAACAGGAACAAAACACAATAGTTATTTCTGGTTGAGAAAAAATGGAACTGATGTATCACAATCAAATACTATTGTTACAATGGGTGGAGGTTCAAGTGATAAAGCAGTAGCGGCTTGGAATTTCTTTGTTAGTGGTTCAGCAGGTGATTATTATGAAATTGCTTGGACTGCTGACAGTACAGATGTTTTCTTAAACGCTGGTAATGCTGCTCCAGGAGTTTATCCAGCAATTCCATCAATTATAGCAACAATGAATTCAATGTATTAATTAAAAAATATTTATAAACAATGGCTATTGAACAAACCGTAGTAATAAACACCGATACCCGAAGTCTAGCTGGTTTAAGACAAGAAATAAGAGAAATACAAACTCAACTTGACTTAACACCTACAGGAACTAAAGAATATGATGATTTAGTTGTTAGATTAAGACAAGCTAAAGGTGAAATAAAAGACTTTAAAGAAGCAACTAAAGGCTTAGATCCTGATCAACGTGCAGCTAAATTAGTAAATGCATTTCAAGGAATGACTGGTGCTATACAATCAGCAGCAGGTGCATTAACTTTATTTGGTGGTAATAGTGAAGATTTAGAAAAAGTAGAAAAGAATTTATTAGGCATTATCGCTATTGGAGGAGGAATTCAATCAACAATTGAAGGATATAACGATGCAGTTGACGTAATAGGTCCTAAATTAAAAGGCTTAGGCGCCACTATTTCAGAAGCATTTACTACAGGTGCAGCTAGTGCTCGTGCATTTAACATTGCTTTAGCTGGTATTGGAATAGGTGTAGCTATTGTAGCAGTTAACGAATTAAGTAAAGCATTTGAAGACAATAAAAAAGCTCAAGAAGATGCAGCTAAAGAAGCTGATTTATCACTTAAAAGAGTAGATAATGCTGAACGAAAAAAATTAGCTGCTATAATTGATAGTAATAAAAAACAATTAAGAAGTGATTTAGAAACAGCTCGTGAAAGAGGTGCTAGTGATCTTGAATTAGTTCAAATTAAATTAGACAGTCAAAAAGCATTAACTAAAGCTTTTGATGAATTTAGAAATGAATCAAATACTCAAACAGCTGCATTTATTGACGAACAAAATAAATTAGCTCTTGCCTCAGCAGATGCTGAAATTGAAATTGGAAATGAGTTAAATGAAGTAAAAAGAAAACAAAGAGAAAAAGATGCAGCAGATGCTAAAGCATTAGCTAAAGAAAAATCAGATTTTCTTCTTGGTATTGAAAATGACTTACGTGAAGCATTACAGCAATTAGCAATTGATCAAGCTGCTACTGAAAGAGAACGTGCTCAAATAGAATACAATAATACATTAGAAGATTTTAGAATAGCTAAAAACGCTGAATTAGCCGAAGCAGAACGATTAGGAGTTAGTAAAGCTAACATTATTGCTAAGTATGATGCATTAGAAAAAGGTGCTAAAATAAAATTAAATAATGATTTAGCAGCGATTGATAAAGCTGCTTCTGAAAAACTTATAGCTGAACGTAGACAACAATTAGAAAGTCAATTATCAGCAGTTGAAGCTCAATATTCTCGTACATTAAATAACATTGAAAATGCAGCTTCACAAATTGCTTTAACTCAAAACGTTGCTACTAAAGAACAATTTGATGACATAAATGTTTTTATAGCAGAGGCAATAAATGCTACTCAGGCTGCTTTAGAACAACAAAATTTAGATCAAGCTACTACAATTCGTAATAGAGTAAATATAACTGTAAAACTATTAGAAGAGGAACAGTTAAAACGACAACAAATACTTCAACAACAAACTGATGATGCTATTAAAAATAATGGTATATTTAGTAAAGAAGCTAAAGATGCTCAAGATAAACAAGCAGCTGATTTCCAAGCATTTCAAGATAGGAAATTACAAATTATAACTAATAGTTCTAAAGAATTATTAACTGTTGAAAAATCAACAACCGAAAAACAAGCTCAATATCAACAACAGTTACAAGATTTAGTTTTAGGTTCAGCAAAATCATTATTTGGTGATTTAACTACATTGAGTCAAAACTATGATGATGATAATGAAGCAGCTCGAAAACAAGCTTTTGAACAACAAAAATTATTTGCAATAGCTAGTGCTACAGTAGATACTTATTTAGCAGCACAAAAAGCATTTACATCACAAATTATACCTGGTGATCCTACTAGTATAGGTAGAGCACAAATTGCTGCTGCTGTTGCTGTTGCTGCTGGTTTAGGAAGAATAGCAGTAATAGCCGCTCAAAAGTTTGATAGTCCAAGTAGTGCTGGTGGAGGAGGTGGAGGTAGTTTTGGTTCTGTAGGTGGAACAGGTGGAGGAGGAAATACACTTAATCCATTCTCTGGTGGTGGATTTGGTGGTGGAGGAACAAATGTATTACCACCTAGATTAGCGCCTAAACGTGATCCTAATGAATTTCAAGCAGATGCTACAGGACAATTTGGTGGAACAGGAGTTACTACACCTGTTTTTAGAACATATGTATTAGCTGGTGATGTAACAGATGCTCAAGTAGCAAATGAAAAAATAAATCAAAAACGTAAATTATAATGAAAATCGTAGAATTAAAAATAGATGATACCGCTTTCTCAGGTGTAGATGCTGTAGCATTAGTTGAGTCACCGGCTATAGAAACTGATTTTATTGCATTCAATAAAGTTAACATGGCAGAAATGACATACAACGATTATCCTCAAGCAGCAGTTGATGCAGCTAGACGTGGTATTGAATTAAACGAAAAAAACAACATGAAATGTGCTACCCAAGTAGGTAAAGTAAGAGCACAACAATTAGTAAACGGAGAAAAATTATCATTAGATACTATTAAACGCATGAGAGCATTTCTCATTCGTCAAAAAGGAAACTATGAATTAGCTACTCGTAGAAAAGATTATAATGCTTGTGGTTACATCAGTTATTTATTGTGGGGTGGAGAAGCAGCATTACCTTGGGCTGAAAAGAAATTAAGACAAGCAGGTATTGAATTCAGTAAATTTGGTGATGCGTTATTAGACGCAAACATACCTCGTATTGCTCCTAACGAACCTCAAATTTATGCTGAAATAGGACCTAGAGGTGGTGTTAAAGAATCACCTAAAGCACCTAAAAGTGACACTAAAAATCCTAATCCTAAAGGAGAAGGTACAGCTAAAGGATCAGCCGCTACATCTAGAGGTGCTGAAGTAGATAAAGCTACAGAAAAAACATTGCAAGATAAAGCAGATGAATTTAACGAGAAATATAAAGATAAATTAGGTTATGGTGCTAATATAGGTGCTCTAAAATCAGTTTATCAACGTGGTTTAGGTGCTTATAATACTTCTCGTTCACCTGAAGTAGCAGCTGCTGGTGGTGCTAAACAATGGGCTATGGCTAGAGTAAATGCTTACTTATATTTGTTAAAAGAAGGCAGATCTCAAAATAAAAAATACACAACAGATTACGATTTATTGCCTACAAAACATCCTAAAAAAGAAAATTTTAGTGAAGACCTAATTGAAGAAATAATTAAAGATTCATTGAACATAGACGTATTTGGTTATCCAACTGAGTATTTCTACATGTGTCCAGGTGCTATAGCGACATTTGAACATTTAACATCAATGGAAGTAGACGAAGATACTAAAGGTATGATTCGTAGTGCTGCTTTAATTGCTGATAATATTTTTGATTTAGAAGAAGACGTAATTGAAGAAGGTATAGCAATGCCTGAAGACGTTGAAGTAGCATCATTATTAATTAGTGATTTCAAAGATTTAATGTTAGAAATTGATGAAATTACAGGCATGACTCACGACGTAAGTTACATGGATGGACATTTACAAACCATAGTAGCTTATGCTCCTGAAGCATTTAACATTAACGTTAACGCTTTACCTAACTTTGTAAACGAAGCATCAACAGGTAAAAGACGTAATTTTGCTGCTGAATTGCAAGACAAACAAATGTTAGTAGGTCCACTTATGACACCAGGCAAATTAATTGCTCGTATTGACGAAGAAACAGGTGAAGAATATCAAGTATTTTTCTCTAAAGAAACAATTGAGAAAATTGCCTATAAAATGATGCAAGATAAATTAGTTGATTCAGTTAACATTGAACACGATGGTGCTCATAGAGTTGATGATGCTTATTTAGTTGAAACTTGGATTGTTAAAGATCCAGAAGCTGACAAATCAGTATTATATGGTTTCTTACCTGTTACAGGACAATGGTATGGAATGTATAAAATTGACAACAGACGTGTTTGGAACGAATATGTTAAAACAGGTAAAGTTAAAGGCTTTAGTGTTGAAGGTTATTTCTTAAACAATATTTTAACTTATAAATAATATGCCTATTCCAGTAAGAAAATCAGAACCTAAAGACGAATTTATCGCTAAATGTATTAGACAGTTACGTAAAGAGTACCCTTTGAGACAAGCAAGTGCTATATGTTACAGTCAAGCAAAGAAGTAATTTCTTTATGATATTTATAAGTCGACACAAATAATAAATTAATTTAATATGAACAAAGAAAAATTAAGAGAGTTGGTAAAAGCTCATTTTAATCTTGTTGATCATACCCCTGTATCAGAAAAATTTGGTGAAATTTACGACGAGAACAAAGCGTTTAAAATCGTATTCCCTGGTGATACATTAAAGGTAGGTGACGAGGTAAAAGTTGTTACCGAAGAAGGACAAGAGTCCTTAGCTCCAGATGGCTATCATAAGCTTATTGACGGAACTGTAATTAAAACTGAAGGTTCTTCAGTAGTAGAAATTGAATCACCTGAAGGTAAAAGTGAAGAAGAAATGACTGAAATGGACGGTTTAGGTGTATTTGAAGATAAAGCAAATAAAGCTGTAGAAGAAGCATTTGCCGCTAAAGAATCAATTTCAGAAGTTCAAGGTACTACTCCTCAAAATTCAGTAACTGAAACTAACGTTCCTGTTTCTACATTGACTGGTCCAGTTAAAACTGAGGCTGAAGTAGAAGCTGAAATGATGATGAAAGTTAAAATGGCTGTAGACGAAGCTGTAGCTTCTGCTATTACTGGCATCAAAGAAGAAATGGGTAAAATGAAGGAAAAATTCGAAGAATTTATGATGTCTCCTGCTAAAGAAAAAACTATGGCTGCTGTAGGTAAAGTAAAAATGGAAGCGTTTTCAACTGCTACCAACGATACTGCTATTAAAGTAGCTCGTGAATTAATCAAAAATAAAAGAAAATAAACAATTAAAATAATACAACTATGTCATTAAACGTATCCGCTCTATCCGATTTCAACAACCAGATTGCTGGTGAGTTGATCATCAAGATGGTTTATGCTGGTTCTACTGTAGAATATGTAACAATACAGGAAGGTGTTAAATACCAAGAACCAATTAACCTTTTCGAAGTTAGTCTTTACATGCAGAACGGTACTTGTGTATCAAGTGCTTCTGGATCAGCTACCTTCTCTCAACGTACTATCGAAGTATGTCCTCGTACATCATTCGATGCTTTATGTTTGAAAGACCTCGACAAGAAATACTTAGGTATCTCTGCTTTGGCTCCAGGTTCTTACAACGAAACTTTCGCTTTGGCTACTCAGTACAGCGAATTGTTGGTAAACCAATTCCAAAAAGCTAACGACCAATTCTTGTGGCGTCAAGTTTCAGGTTCAGCTTCTACTTTCGGTGGAACTTGTAACGTAAGTGGCTTGAACGTTATTATTTCTGGTTCAACTTCAGGTGTAGTAGTTCCTACTTTCACTTCAGGTTCAGCTGGTTCTATCGTTACTTCAGGTAACATTTTAGGTACTATGGATCAAATGATCGCTGCTTCTAGCGCCGATGTAGCTGACCGTGAAGATTTGACTTTCTTCATGAGTGTTACTTTGTTCCGTAACTATTTGACTGCTCTTCGTTTAGCTAACAACTTCTACTTCGATCCTAGTTCTGTAACTAACCGTGGTGGTTTGTATGAAATGCAATACCCATTCCAACCAAACATTAAAGTTGTTGGTACTGTAGGTTTGCAAGGTTCAAACCGTGTCGTTTTAGGCCCTGCTAAACAAATCGTTGTTGGTACTGACTTATTGAGTGACTTCACTGAATTCCAATTGTGGTACGATATCAACACTGATACATTGCGTCACCGTATTGCTACTAAGTTGGGAGTTAACATCGCATATCCTGAATTCTGGGTATCTAACGATTTAGCTTAATCCTTTGTTTAACAATTTAAAACCAGAAAAATAAAATTATGGCTTGCGATATTACATCAGGTTTCCAGTTAGGATGCCGCGACAATACAGGTGGTTTAAAAGCACTTTATATCCTTTCTGGTTCTATTACAACAATCAACACTGCTGCTGACGGTACTATTACAGGTATTACAGGTTCAGGTGTATTCTACCAATTCCAATTGTTCAGACAAACGTCTAACTACGGTGAAGAATTAGTAGCTACTCCTGAAAACGGAACTATCGTTTACAACCAAAGCATCAACGCTGTATTCTTCAAAATGCAGCAGTCTGTAAGGAACCAAGTTAAGGTATTAGCTCAAAACCCGAACTTAAAAATCATCATTGAAACTCAAAACGGTTCAACTGATGGTGAAGCACGTTGGTTCTTGATGGGCCAAGTTAATGGCGCTCAGTTATTGAGTGGTACTTCAAATACAGGTACTGCATTCAGTGATTTGAACGGTTACAACTTGGTATTCTCAGGTAACGAACCTAACCCAGCAAGTGAAGTTAGTGGTTCAGCTACTACATTCACTGGCTCTTTGAGTGGTATTACTATTACTACTTACGCTTAATCTTTTTAAATAAACCAAACGGGGGTTGCGCTTATTGCGTAACCCCCTACTTGGTTGAATATAGCCTATGCTACAGTTAAACCACTCACAGGCAACTAATACTAACGCAGTTTATCCTGATGTGTTGGCTCCGGCTGGAACAACACAAGTATTATTAGATTTTACTCAATCTATCAACAAGAATACAACGCCAAACATAATTGCTACTTTAGCTAATACAGTTAGTGCAGCAAATCCTTGGTTAGTAATTCAATTAACAGGTAGTTCTGTTCCAACAGCTTCAGGACAATATGATGTAGACATTTATACATTTACTCAAGGAGGTACTTTAGGTATTTGGCAAACACAAGCAACTTTATGGAATGCTACTAATAATACTTGGGATGGTGGTGGAGCTCTTGTAAAAGGAACCTTATTATCAACTGAAAGAGCATATGTATCGGGGACTAATGAATATAGTATTACACAATATCCAGTGCCGGTAAACGGAGCTTACTATTACACTTATAATTATCCATAATGAGTAACAAATATACATTTAAAACAATTCCTAGAGTACAAGACTCAAACGCTCGTATTAGTTTAATTGAGCGTAAGGATCAATTTTACATTAGTTTCGGTTCTGACAATAATTTTCCTGGCAAATTAATTGACTTAGTAAATTATAGTTCAATTCATGGAACTTGTGTTAATGCAACTGTTGAAGCAATTGTAGGCAATGGATTAACTTCCAACATGCCTGAAACATTAGATTTTGCAAACTACGATAACGAATCGTGGAATGACATTTATAAAAAAGTAGCCAAAGACTTAAAATTATTTGGTGGTTTTGCTTTAGAAGTAATTTGGAGTAAAGACAGAAATAAAATAGCAGAAACATATCACATTGATTTTAGTTATGTTAGAGCTAAAGAAAAGAATTTAAGAGGTAAGGTTCCAGGATATTACATTTGGGACGGTTGGAATGAAACAAATTCATGGATTAATCAGTCGTTAGAAGATATTCCATACTTACCTGTATATAACCCAAATAGTAAATACGACGAGCCAAGTCAAATCTATGTATACTACGCTTACAGACCAGGTATGAAATATTATCCTCTACCTGATTATGTTGGGGCTTTAAAAATCATAGAATTAGATGCTCAAGTTGATAATTTTCACCTTAATAACATTACTAACGGTGTTGTTCCCTCTGTGGCTATTACTACATTTACTAATGCCAACGAAGAAGAAAGAGAAGCAATCGAAATAATGTTGCGTCAACAATATGGCGGAACTCAAAATGCAGGTAGCTTAATTTATATGGACGTTGATAGTCCAGAAAATGCTCCAGTTATTACACCTATTCAATCAAATGGAACTGATGAGTATTATACAACTATAAACGATTTAGTTACACAGAAAATATTAACTGCTCACCGTATTACTTCACCTATGATGTTAGGAATTAAAACAGAAGGTCAATTAGGTGGCAGAACAGAAACAACAGAAGCTTATTTATTGTTTACAAACACAGTAATTAAACCATTTCAACAAGCAATATTAGATTGTTTTGATGAAATATTTAAAATTAACTATGGTAATGATTACATTTTAGGTGTTGAACAATTGAAATTATACAGTGATGGTAAGGAAGAAGCAGATGTTGTTACAGGACAAGAAAGTGAAGTAGGAGAAGACAACATATTAGAAGCACAAATTGAACGTGCTGACAGATTAAACGATCCTAACATCAATCAAGCAGGACAAGAACAACCAATAAACTAACTATGACAGACGTATTTCTTATAAGCGAAGCTAATTTAAGACAGTTTACTGATCTTAACAACAATGTTGACAGTAAGTTATTGTCTAGTGCCATTAGAGAAAGTCAAGACATTGAAATTCAAAGAATATTAGGCACTAGATTATACAATAAAATCTTAGATGATATTCAAAATAACACTTTATCAGGTGACTATCAAACACTAGTAGTAGATTGGGTTCAAAATACTGCTATATATTTTGCTTACTACTATAGTTTAGAAGACATTTACCTACGACCTCGTAATAATGGCCTACTAATTCCTACGGGCGGTGAAAACAGTGAAAAAGCTGATGGAACTTGGTATAATCGTAAACGTGAGTCAGTAAAAAATAAAGCTCAATTTTACGCTGAGCGTTTGACAAATTATTTAATTCAAAATCAAGGTTTATTTCCTGAATTGAATGGTAATGTTCAGTTACAAGAAATGTATCCTGATTTCGGTGTTCAATATCGTAATCCTATCGTAATGAGAAGAAATGGTAGAGGAGCTCATTATAATCAAGCTCGTGAATGTGGTTTACCCGTTTATGATTCTCGTTATCCACAATTTCCGCAGTATCCTTATGCTGCATATAAAAGCAATGTATCTAATTTTTAACATATAATGGGAAGAAATTTATCCACCTTATTCATTAGTCAATCGTATCAGTTTCTAACACAAATAAGTGGTAGCGAATTGCAAGATGGCTTAGGAAACACTATTACAGGTAGTCTAGCAATTACCTCATCACAAGCAATATCATCGTCGTTTGCTACAACTGCCTCATTTGCTTTAAATGCAGGTTCAACTGTATCAACAGCTTCATTGTTAACTACTGCTTCAGCTACTAACAACGTAATTACATTTACAAAAGGAGACAGTTCACAATTTACTGTTACTGTAGCTACAGGTTCAGCAGCTACTGTCAATACAGGTAGTTTGTTAGTAACAGCGTCTATAAGCAACGCAACTACAACATTCACTAAAGGCGACGGCTCTACATTTAGTATTACAGCTAATAACGTAGTAAACGCTACTAGTGCATCTTATAGTGTTACAGCAGATACAGCAACTTCAGCTTCGTTTGCTACTTCAGCTGCTACAGCGACAAGCGCATCATTTGCAAGTTTCGCGGTGAGTTCGTCAAATAGTGCGACAAGTATTTCGTCATCATATAGTCTTATATCTACAAGTAGTTCATTCGCAACTTCAGCGCAAACAGCAACAAGTGCAAGTTTTGCAACTAGTGCCGCTTCTGCTACGTCTGCAAGTTTTGCAACTAACGCTGCTACAGCTACATCAGCTTCGTTTGCAACAAATGCTACTTCAGCTGCTACTGCTTCATTTTTACCAAGCACTACTAATTTAAATGTTGCAAGTATAACTGCTAATTCAGGTTCGTTTCAAGTTTTAAGTGCGGTTTCTGCTTCATTTGGATATGTTAAAACAATAACAGGTTCAGCAGTAATTATAGGTGAAGAATTTATTATTTTAAATGCAGATACACCCACAGCACCATTTGCTGGTGTTGTAGTTTATGATTCAGGTTCAGCATCAACTGCTTCTTTTGAGTGGAATGGAAATACTGACAATTGGATTACTGTAGAAGAAAATGGTTTTTCAGCTATGGTATTGACTGGTATTTCAGGTTCTAAAGGAAGTGAAGTAGCACCATCATCAAATAAATTATTAAAAGGTACAGGTAATAATACAGTAGCAGATTCTACTATTACTGATAATGGAACCAATGTTACATTTACTACTCCTATT
>Ga0214168_1000233_pt1 | contig 22690 bp, 16 predicted proteins | sample LakMenepilimnion_FD_153002 | JGI IMG/M metagenome (GOLD analysis project Ga0214168, IMG submission 153002) | Freshwater microbial communities from Lake Mendota, WI - Practice 29OCT2010 epilimnion v4 | ecosystem: Environmental > Aquatic > Freshwater > Lake > Epilimnion/Euphotic zone | place: Lake...
AGTAATTGAATACATGGATTTAATTATTACTGAAGAAGTAAATCGTTTAAACAAACAACAATTGGCGTTGGAGGATAGAGATACTTATGGGAAAGCCTTTTTACAAATTATGAATATTTGGAGAAATTCAGATAATGTCAAAGAAATAGTATTTGGCAAGCGCTTAGCGCAAATTGCTGCAAATTTATTACAAGTTTCAGGTGTAAGAATTTACCACGATCAAGCGCTATATAAAGAACCAAGTGGGGGACATACACCATGGCATGCCGATCAATATTATTGGCCATTAGATTCAGATAAAACAATTACAGCATGGATGCCATTGCAAGAAACTCCATTGGATTGGGGTCCTTTAGAATTTAGTGCTGGTAGTGATCAATTGGTAGCAGGAAGAGACAAAGAAATTAGTGACGATAGTCAATCTTTTTTACAAGAACAATTAAAATCAAAGGGATACCCTCATTTAATTGAGGCTTTTGATTTAGGGGAAGTTAGCTTTCATAAAGGTTGGTTATACCATCGTGCTGGTCCAAATAAATCAAACCAAATGAGAAAAGTGATGACGATTATTTATATGGACAAGGATATTAAATTAAAGACGCCCGAAAATAAAAACCAACAAGCCGATTGGGATGCTTGGTGTCCTGGAGCTGTTATTGGTGAAGTAGTGGATACACCTCTTAATCCAATTATTTATCAATCATAATAACTTGACATTGATTTAATTCTTGTAAATGCACAAATCATGAAATTAGGATTCGGATTATATAAACATATGCTGAACGAAGCGCATTATAAATTTGCGAAGCAATGTGGTGCGACCCATTTGATTGTGCATTTGGTAGATTATTTTTCTCATGAAAAAAATAATAAGAATAGTGCAAGCCAACCATTAGGACAAAAAGAAGGATGGGGCAAAGCGGGCTCAGGTGAGATATGGACTTTAGAAGATTTAGTAAGTTTAAAAAAAGAAATTAATAGTCATGGTCTTGAACTAGAGGCCATTGAAAATTTTGATCCTTCCATGTGGTATGATGTTCTTTTAGCAGGTGAAAAAAGAGATGAACAGTTGGAAGGAATTAAAGAATTAATTAGGAATGTCGGCAAAGCAGGTATACCAACCTTTGGTTATTATTTTTCACTTGCTGGAGTAGCTAGTAGGACGCAAGGAAACTATGCTAGGGGTGCTGCGCTTTCGGTTGGAATGGAGTTTGTTGATGATAGCCCAGTTCCAAACGGTATGATTTGGAATATGGTTTATGATGCAAATGCTCCAGAAGGATTTATTCCTCCCTGTTCTCATGAAGAAATTTGGGAGCGCCTACAATATTTCTTAAATGCAATTATCCCTGTAGCGGAGGAAGCTGGTGTTACTTTGGCGGCACATCCCGACGATCCTCCATTGCCTTTTCTTAAGCAAACACCTCGTTTAATTTACCAGCCTGAACTTTACCAAAAACTACTTGATTTATATCCAAGTAAAAGTAATCAACTGGAATATTGTTTAGGTACATTATCCGAAATGACCGAAGGTGATATATATGAAGCAACGAATCAATATAGTAAGCAAGGAAAAATAGGGTATATCCATTTTAGAAATGTGATGGGGAAAGCGCCTAACTATAAAGAGGTTTTTGTAGATGAGGGGGACGTGGATATGATAAGAATACTTAAAATTTTGAAAAAAAATAATTTTAAAGGAGTATTGATTCCTGATCATACCCCACAGATAAACTGTGATGCTCCATGGTATGCAGGAATGGCATTTGCGATGGGTTATATGAAGGCGGCGCTGAAACTTATTGATAACGATGAAAGTTAATTTATATAAGTGAGGGGGTGAAAAAAATAAAATTCAGATAAAAGGATTTAAAATTTATAACAATAGTAAAAAAATAATTTATGATTTGGAAAAACGACAAGGAGATGTTTGAACTTGCAAAAAAAGAAATGTTTGTAGCCCTAGTAGGAGATATACTTGATAAAATGGGATACACGAAACAATTTTTATCACCTCATTTAAAACCACTTGAAGCTACCATGGTTACTATTGGCAGGGCCATGCCTGTTTTAGAGGCTGATGTTTTTAGTGAAGTAATGGAACAGTCTCGAAATCCAATAATGCAAAAGCCTTTTGGCCTTTTGTTTGAAGCACTTGATAGTTTGAAAGAGGATGAAGTATATATATGTTCTGGTGCTTCTCCTAATTATGCACTTTGGGGGGGCTTGATGAGTACCCGTGCCATAAAACTTGGAGCCGCTGGAGCAGTGCTGGACGGGTATAGTAGAGATACCAATGAGATTTTGGAATTAAGTTTTCCTACTTTTTCAATAGGTACTTATGCCCAGGATCAGGGTCCACGTGGTAAAGTGATTGACTATGGTGTTGAAATTGAATTCAATGGTATAAGGGTAAAACCAGGAGATATTATTTTTGGTGATAGGGATGGTGTATTGATCGTACCCAAGGAGGCTGAAGAAGAAGCATTTTCAAGAGCCTTAGAAAAATCAAGAGGTGAGAAATTGGTAAGGAAGGCACTAGAGGCTGGGATGTCCACTGTAGATGCGTTTGAGCAATTTGGAATTATGTAATAATCAATTTTAAAGATGGCTTGATTTAAGAATTGTTATTTTGATGTTGCATTTTATAAGTATAGTTATAATAAAATAGTAAATTTTGAAATCAAAAAATTACCGTTGGCGCATCTTAGCATTCTTATTTTTTGCAACTACTATTAATTATATAGATCGTCAGGTCATAGGTATCCTTAAGCCTTTTATTCAAAAAGATCCTTCCATAGGTTTTAGTGAAGCCGATTATGGATTTATTGTTTCTGCCTTTCAAATTTCCTATGCAATTGGATTGTTATTAACGGGGCGTTTTTTGGATAAATTTGGCACCCGTATTGGATATTTTTGGGCCGTTTTAGTATGGAGTATTGCGGCCATATTGCATGCGATGGCTAGTGGTTTTAAAAGCTTTGCATTTGCACGTGCCGCATTGGGTTTAGGCGAGTCTGCAAACTTTCCAGCTTCTGTAAAAACAGTGGCAGAATGGTTCCCCAAAAAAGAGCGTGCTTTTGCAATTGGACTTTTTAATTCAGGGTCCACTATTGGTGCAATCGCTGCACCTATTATTGTTTCAGCAATTACGATTTCTTTAGGTTGGCGATGGGCATTTATTATTACGGGATCATTTGGTTTTGTTTGGATTGTTTTTTGGTTGGCTTTTTACAAAAGTCCATTGACGCATCCAAAAATATCACCCCAAGAATTAGCATTTATCAACCAAGATGATTCCGACATTGTGGAGGATAGAAATTTAAGATGGTCAGAATTGCTTAAATACAAACAAACTTATGCAATCTGTTTAACAAGATTTATTTCCGATTGGGTATGGGGCTTTTTTTTATTTTGGATTCCAGATTTTTTAAACAAAACTCAGGGGATAAATTTATCTGCACTGGTACTACCCCTTATCATTATTTATTCAGTATCTAGCTTGGGTGGAATTAGTGGTGGCTGGGTATCTTCTAAATTGATTCAATCTGGGAAATCAATTAATTTTTCCAGAAAATTATCAATTTTTATATACGCTTTATTGGTATTGCCATTAATGTTACTTTCATTTGTTGACAATCTTTGGATGGCAGTGCTTTTAATTGCGCTTGCTAGCGCTGGCCATCAAGGTTGGGCTTCAAATTTATTTTCAATCATTTCAGATATATACCCTAAAAAAGCAGTTGGTTCAATGATGGGATTAAGTGGTTTTGTAGGAGCCATTGGGGCGGCGCTATCCGCTTCATTTGTGGGGCTTTTTTTACAGGCCACCAATAGCTATTATTATATTTTTATCTTAGTATCTTTTATTTATTTAATCAACTGGGTAATTATTAAAATGCTTATTCCTACGATAAAACCCATCCAGGTATAGCCAAAATGTGCATCTCAGCCTTTATATAAATATGGCTAAATTATATATAATATTGGCAATGAACTTTCAAAGGGGGTCAAGTGAATTGCATAATTTAGGGGGAGTAACATCTATAAAAAATAGAGCTAAGATATACCCATATGCATTTATTAAGACAACTTGAAAAGCCACTATTTAGTAACGGATATCCGCTTTCGGCTGAACCGAATCGCTTGGGTCCGCTTAATCCTAGTCAAGCTAATTTACCCATTGATCAAATCAGAGAAATATTTGCATTACAAGGGTATGTATGGCTAAAGGGTTTTTTTGATAAAGCGGAAGTTTTATCATTACGAAGCCGTTTTTTTAATGCGTATAAAAATTCAGGATTATTACAACCAGAAAGCGACCCGCAGGAAGGTTTTTTTTCAGGTAATAGTGAATCGCCAACGAATTCAAAAACTTTGATGGAATTTGTAAGGACTGCTGCTTATGAAGCATTTTGTCTTCAGCCAAGACTTTGGCAGTTTTATGATGATTTGTTTCAAAGTCCTAGTTACTTACATAAGCGTAAAATTGTACGTTATAAGACCCCCGATTATTCTAACCAATTAATGAAAGGTCATCCGACAACAACTCCTGCGCACTATGATTTAATTTATTTACGAGGGGGCAATGATAAAGTTGTTTCAAGTTGGATTCCGTTGGGAGATACGCCGATAGAAATGGGAGGGCTTGTTTATCTGGAAGGATCTGCTTTACTTGGAAAAAAAATGGAGGCAGAGTTTGCAATCAATAATAAAAACCTATCTCCAGAAGAACGCATTAGTGCCTATAATAAAAATATGACTGAAGGGGGTTGGGTTGGGAAGGATTTAGGAGCGATGGCTGAAAAATTTAATACACGTTGGCTGGCTGCTGATTATGAAGCAGGGGATATGGTGATCCATAATCCTTATATGATCCATGCTGCCACTGACAATGTGGATGCTAAGGGTAGAATTCGACTTTCAACTGATATACGTTATCAAAGTATACGAGAAGAATTAGATGTAAGATGGGAAAATCATTGGACTTTAGAAGATATGTTATAGTCAAATTTAAAAACACATTCAAATTATTTCAAGGACTTTGCTTTTAATAAATGTTTTGAGAAATTATATGAGATCATCAAATAGAAAAAAATAATTATGAAAATAGCGGATGTATTGCCTTTATACCCAGATAGGCTTTGGACTTTAGCCAAGCAAGTTGGCGTTACACATGCAGTTTCACGTTTGCCATTACATGAAAATGGGGAAACCTCTTTTGAGTATGCTGATTTATTAGCCCTGAAGCAAAGATTTGAAAATTTTGGTTTTAAGCTGGAGGTTATAGAGCCGGGAATTAATTCGCAGATGCATAAAATGAAACTTGGTATTGAAGGTCGAGATCAGGATATTGCGGATTGTATAAAAATGATACGTAATATGGGGGCCCTTAATATTCCTATTTTCTGCTACAATTTTATGGCGCAGTTTAATTGGGTTAGAACCTCTGTAGATACGCCCACACGTGGGGGTGCTATTGTTACTAGTTACGACCATAGTTTAATGAAGGATGCGCCCTTAACCGAAGCGGGAATTGTAACAGAAGAGCGACTTTGGGAAAATTTAAAATATTTTTTAGAGCGCGTAATTCCTGTAGCTGAAGAATCCAATGTTAAATTGGCTTTACATCCTGATGATCCACCGATTTCACCAATTAAGGGAGTAGCTAGAATAATTACCAGTGCAGCAGCGCTAAAAAAAGCGATCGAACTCGTGCCAAGTAAAAATAGTGGTGTAACTTTTTGTCAAGGCACATTAGCTGCCGCAGGAGAAAAGATACCGCATGAAATAGAAGACCTAGGTCGTCAAAATAAAATATTTTTTGTTCATTTTAGAGACGTACGTGGTACTGCTGAAAATTTTTCAGAAACTTTTCATGATGATGGACAAACAGATATGTTTGAAGCTATGAAAACGTATAAAAAAATAGGCTTTGATGGTCCTGTTCGAATTGATCATGTACCCACCATGGAAGGTGAAAAAAATTCAGACCCTGGTTATGGACAAGATGGTCGACTTTTTGCATGGGGGTATTTAAAAGGACTTATGGAAGGTGCAGGCTACTAGTAGTTTATAATTATCGAAAATAGGTAAAGCAAAAAATATGAGATTAAAGAATAGGGTTGCAATTGTAACAGGCGCTGCTGAATCCATAGGGAAAGCCATTGCACTTCGTTTTGCACGGGAGGGTGCAAGCGTTGTTGTTAATTATCATACTAAGGCTGATTTAGCAGACCAGGTAGTTATGCAAATCACACAGGATGGCGGTCATGCAATTGCTTTATGTGCTGATGTTTCTAATGAGGCTGAAGTGCAAGAAATGATTCAAGCAACCATTGCGACATTTGGCAGGGTTGATATTTTAGTAAATAATGCAGGAATTGATCCGCGTAAAACTTGGAATGAAATTACAGTAGCAGATTGGGATCATGTAATGGCCACTAATGTAAGATCACAATTTATTTGTGCTAAAGCAGTTTTTCCATTTATGAAGCAACAAGATTATGGAAAAATAATCAATGTATCATCTGTTGTTTTTTTAACTGGCCAAAAAGGTTATGTGCATTATGTGGCTTCTAAGGGCGCAATCATCGGTTTTACACGTGCACTTGCAAACGAAATTGGCATGCATCATATTAATGTCAATGCACTTATATTGGGGGCTATACATACAGAAAACGAATTGGAAAAATTGGGCTCTTTGGAGGCTCAGAAAAAAGCAACGAATATGTTAATGGATATTCAAGCTATACCGCAAAGAATTCAGACGACCGATATAGAAGGAAGTTTTTTATTTCTGGCTTCCTCTGATAGCGATTTGATTACTGGACAATCAATTAATATAGATGGCGGGTGGATGATGCACTAATCATCACTGTATAAAAAGGTATAAATTAAAAAATTATGAGGGTTGCATTATTAGGTATTGTTCATGAATCAAACACCTTCGTAATTGACCCTACGACACTTAATAAATTTAAGGAAAGCCGTTTACTTTTTGACAATGACATAATACTACAATATAAAAATTCATTTCATGAATTGGGCGGGATGATTGAAGTGTTAGAAACAAACGAAATAGAAATTGTTCCCATACTTTATGCTGAAGCTACGCCTGGTGGTAAGGTGACTAAGGAAGCTTTTGATTTTCTTTTAAACGAGGCTTTGACAAGGATTAAACAACAACTTCCCTTTGATGGTTGCCTAGTCGTGCCGCATGGCGCAGGTGTTTGCGAAGCATATGATGACATGGATGGTTACTGGCTTAGTCAATTGAGAGCAACTATTGGCGATGAAATACCAATTATTGGAACACTCGATCCACATGCAAATGTTAGTCAGCTAATGATTCATTCAACAGATGCACTTGTTGCTTATAAAACAAATCCGCACATTGATCAAAGAGATGCAGGTAAGGAAGCTGCAAGTATGATGGTTGATTTACTCCTTGGTAAGATCAAACCTATTCAAATTTTTTCTTCACTGCCACTTATCATAAGTATAGAGCAGCAATTTTCTGGAGAAAATCCATATAAATATTTGTTACAACTATCTGCTGAAATTTGTAAAATGGATGGGATCCTTTCGGCTAGTATTTTACTCGGATTCCCTTATGCCGATGTATATGAAATGGGCGCTTCACTTATTGTAATATCAAATGGGGATCGGGAGATAGGAGATATAGCCATTAAAAAGATTGAAAATTATATGATTTCCAACAAAGCTTTATTTGTTGGGACCAAACATGAAATAGCTTCCTTAATTTATAAAGTGAATACTATTGAAAAGCCTGTTTTATTATTAGATATGGGTGATAATGTAGGTGGTGGCGCACCTGGCAATAGTGTTTATTTACTTGACCAATTAGAAGATGCCGGAATAAAAAATACATTCATCTGTATTTATGATCCAGTATGTGTCAATACGTTGATGGGTATCGAGATGGGGACATCCGTTGAGATTCAATTTGGTGCAAGCCATGAAAAAAATGAAATAAGGAAAAGACAAATTACCTTAGTTTGGAAGGGACATGGAAAGTTTGATGAACACAAACCAAGGCACGGCGGACAAATTCATTTTGATATGGGAAATATTGCCATCGTAAAAACAAATAATCAGGATATTGTAATGCTTACCTCATTAAGAATAGCACCCTATAGTTTGGTACAACTGACAGCCTTTCATATTAATCCGAGTTCATTCAATTCCATCATTGCCAAAGGAGTGAATGCCCCTATCGCAGCATATGCTGAAGTTTGCAAAAACGTTATTCAAATGAATACGCCTGGTGTTACGCAAGCAGATGTCACTAAATTAACTTACCAAAAAAGAAGGGCTCCTTTATTCCCATTTGAAACCGAATAACTTTAATCATTTAAATAATATAAATTATGTCTGAAATATCTTATGCTAATTCTGCGCTTCTTTTGGAACGTGCCAAAAAAGTAATAGCGGGCGGAGTATGTTCTGAATTTAGAAAGTATAATCATCCTCATGCTATTTTTTATACACATGCACAAGGAAGTAAAATATATGATGTAGATGGAAATGAATACCTTGATTTTACTTTGAGTCAGGGACCTATGATTTTAGGACATTCACATCCTAGTGTATTATCTGCCATAGAAGCATATTCAAAACAAGGTCAAATGTTTGCAGGACAACATATTAAAGAGATAGAGCTTGCTGAAAAATTAAATGAAATTATACCTAGTGCGGAACTCTTACGTTTTTGCTTAGATGGTTCTGAGGCGGTTCAAACTGCATTTCGTGTAGCGAGGGCAAAAACCGGGAAGAAGAAATTCATAAGATTTGAAGGCCATTATCATGGTTGGCTTGACAATGTAGCCTGGGGTTTATCAAGTCCCTCTTTAGAAGCTTTAGGGGATAGAACCTCCCCTAATATTTACCCTTGGAGTCAGGGTATTTCAGCTGAATCGAAAGATGAATTTATTGTTTTACCATGGAATGATCTTGCTTTGTTAGAAAAGACAATGTCAGAAATGCATCACGAGATTGCGGCTATTATAACTGAGCCAATCATGTGTAATAATGGTTGTATTTTACCTGCACAAGGTTTCTTAGAAGGGATTAGATCCATTTGCGATAAATATAACAGTGCATTTATACTTGATGAGGTGATTACTGGTTTCAGAATTAGTTTGGGAGGTGCGCAACAATATTTTAATATCGTGCCGGACATTTCAATTTTTGCAAAAGCTTTGGGAAGTGGTTATCCAATTAGCGCAATTGTAGGCAAAAGGGAATGGATGTCATTGATAGAAGAATCAAAAGTAATACATGCAGGCACAATGAATTCAAGTAATCCAACGGTTGCAGCTGCACTTGCTACTATTTCAGTTTTGGAACAGGAGCAACCTTATGAACGCATGTTTATGTTAGGCAATAAATTGATGAATGGATTAAGAAAAGCAGCTGCTTCAGCAAATCAAAAAGTACTTGTGCAAGGTCCTGGCCCCATGTTTATTCTTGCTTTTACAGAACTTACATCATTTAAGGATTATAGAGATACCTTTTCAAGTGACAAAGCAAAATTGGCAAAATTTATTGCTGGAATGCATAATAGTAAAATCAGAGTTATTGGACGCGGACTTTGGTATATTAGTGCAGTACATACCGAAGAAGAGGTTGATCATGCAATTAATATAGCAACTGAAGTATTTGGTAATATGTAATTTTAATATTTTAAACTTATAAAATGAAAGATAAATTTGAATTAACCAATAAGGTGGCCCTAATCACTGGGGGTGGTTCAGGAATTGGCTTAGGTATTGCTGCTGCGTATATTGCACTTGGCGCAAAAGTGGCCATTACAGGCCGAAATATTACTAAGTTGGAAGCTGCAAAATTAGCACTAGGTGATCGTTGCTTTATTTATGTAAACGATGTAACTGAAAAAGATACGCATGAAAAGTTAGTGGAGGCAATAGAAAAAGAAATAGGGCCGATCGAAATTTTAGTCAATAATGCAGGCATTCATAATAAAAAGCCTTCCATTGAAGTAACAGATGCTGAATTTCACATGGTGATGGATACAAATATTAATAGTGTATTTGCACTCACGCGAACGGTATTAAAATATATGATGCCCAGAGGAAAAGGTTCGGTAATCAGTATTAGTTCCATGGCAGCACTTTTTGGTATTACACAGGTGGTCGCATATAGTAGTGCTAAAACAGCACTACTAGGTATGACAAGATCCCTCGCATCTGAGTATTCGCACACGGGTGTTCGATTCAACACGATTGCGCCTGGTTTTATAGAAACAAAAATGTTTTTAGATATCATGGAAAAAGATCCAATGCGAAAAGAGAAAATTCTTTCACGCACACCTGCACGCCGATTTGGAACAACAGAAGATGTTGCTTATGCCGCTGTGTATTTAGCATCTGATGTTTCTAATTTTATAACAGGGGTTTGCCTTCCAGTGGATGGGGGAAATTCAATTGGTTTTTGATTTTGCCATCAATTTATATTTTATAAATGACAGGCTAGTTTTTGACCAATTGCGTTCAACTTAATTTTACTAATATGCCAAGCACCTAAATTAGCTGTATATAATTCATTAAAATTTTTACCACCAAAAGCCAAGTTGGTTGGGTTACACAAGCCATGGGCCTCCCAATCATCAATAAGTAAATGAACTTCTTGTTTGGGAGTAATTTTATAAATATAATTGGGAGAATAACAACTAACATAAAGATTTTGATCTGTATCAAATGCCAAGCCATCCGGACAACTTCGTGGTAAACTACAGTAAACCTCGCGCTTGCCTGCAGTCCCATCTGAATGAATCGCAATGCGCTCAACGCCAGGAAGCCAGGTACAAGCAACATATAGCCAGTCTTCATTTAAAGAAAGTGCAAGGCCATTTGCGAAATTGAATGGACCGGAATGCCAGATTTTACCATTCCCATTTTGATCAAAACAAAATATTTTACCTGTGGTTTGTCTAAATGCACCACTTTCCGATACCCATAGTTTTCCATCTTTACTAAAACATGGATAATTAGGAATATTAAATAAAACGTTTTCAGCTCCTGTTGCAAATTTCGTCAGCTCATAATTAGCTAATGCTAATTTCCATACACAATGGTTTTTCATATCACAAATAGCAAGCCATGATACATCTGGTGAAAATGCAATCCCAAGAATAAATCCATGTGTATTTGCAATTTCTTTTATTTCAAGTCCGTCAGGGGATACCTTATATATTTGACCTGCTTCGCCCCCTGCCCATACTGATCCGTCGGGGTGCACGGCAACACATTCTGGATGGTCTAGTCCATCTGCGAAAATTTCAATATCGTCAATGCTAATATTCATAATTTAATTAATTTAAATTCTTAGGTTCTTTGCTTCTACATAAAAGTCCAATCGGACTAAAATTATTATTTTTTACTTCCTGCAATTGTAATACCTAGTCCGCCATCAATTCTAAACGCTTGACCCGTGATAAAGGATGACCTATCATCACACAAATATTTTACAAGTTCCGCGACCTCCTCAGGGGTACCTATTCGTTTTGGTAAATGCATTTCGATGCATTCCTCCATAACCGCTGCCGGATCTGGAGATAAGTTAATGGCGTCACGTAGCATTGGCGTATCGATAGTTCCAGGACAAACTGCTACACATCGGATCATGGGTGCATAATCTACCGCAATACTTCTGGTCAACCCTAAAATAGCAGTTTTAGCTGTTGTATAAGCGGAAACATTTTGTTGACTTACGAATGCTTGCACACTTGCAATATTGATAACTACTCCTTTTTTGCTTTCGATCATGAAAGGGATTGCATACTTAGCACAAAGAAAAAAACTTTTTAAATTTACATTCATGACTAAGTCCCAATCATCAGAACTCGTTTCCGTTACTGATCCATATCGCTGAATCCCTGCATTATTAATCAGGTAGTCAACTGACCCGAAATGGGTTTTGATTTTATGCATAGCATTTTTAACTGCATTTTCATTTGATACATCACAAACTACTGACATGGACCGCTCGTTGTCAGTCGAACTTATAACATCAATATCTAAAAGCCCAACATTTGCACCCGCTTCCAAAAAAACCTTAGCACATGCAGCACCAATACCTTTGGCAGCCCCCGTAATTACAATTGTTTTATTTTGATAGTTCATATAATATTGATGAGTTTTCGGTAAATGAAATATTTAAAATATCTTTTTTTGTTATTAGTTTAATTTTTTCATTTTCTATGATGATATCAGACACCCCATTAAATCCTAGTGGAGGCGTTATCATAAAGGAGATGTATTTTTTTTCGATGGTTTCTCCTGAATCAATATATCCAACAGTTTTTTCATTAAAAAGATGGGGTGTATTTAATATATCATGAAATGGTTGATGAATAGCCGTATCTCCAAATTCAAGTCCCATATAAATTAAATTACCTTCTTGCACATGCTCCCAAATATGAATCCAAGGATAATCTTTTCTTGGCCATAGGTATCCTATCAAAATATTACTAGTAGGGTTATAGGCAGTGATCCAACCATATTTTGATTTTTCGGAAACAATATAACTTCGTACGACATCTTCCCGGCTGTCGAAGTCCGCGTTCATTTTTTTACAATGCAAGTCCATGTTTTGTTGTTCCCATTGTATCGTATTGGAAGCGATATTTTTATAGTCGGATTGATCAAAGCCAAAGGTTCCGTTACAGTCCACCATTATTTTATTATCTAGAAATGGGGCTGCAATGGAAGGATGTTGTACCATGCTGAACAACCTCCCCAGTGGATTAAAATTTACAACCTGCTCCTTGACTAAATAAATAGGGGTGGTTGGATCTAAATAAACTTTACGATTAACTTTTAATCCTTCCAATACAGATGCTGCATTCATTTCAATAAAGTCATGTTTCGTTGTAGCGGCATTTTCCCATAACATATTTGCAAATTGACCATGATCAGGAAGTCCCGCATTTTTTTCTCCCGATGAAGGTTCGCCCCATCGTCCTAGACATAAAAAATGACCTTGGTAGGCTGCCCCGTTTTTGTTATTTGAAGGCATTAAATCATTAGGATATAAAAACGATAGTGGGTTAATGCCTGTGGTTTTAAGCTGGAAGTCAATGATTGCACCTCCATCTAAGTTAATGGATAAGGAAGCGCTTTCATTTTCAATGCAGGAGCTACTTTTTTTAAACATCACAGCAATATTTATTTTAATACTTGAAATTTTAAAAAGAACGAATCATCAATTATCAATAATCAGAGATTCTGAATTTATTTTTTTAAATTCAGCTGGTGTTTTACCGGTGTGTTGTTTAAAGTACCTGAAAAAATTTGCAAAATTCACAAAGCCACATTCGTTGCTAATTTGGGAGGTACTTAAATTACTTTCAGTTAATAATTTACATGCATGTTTAATTCTAATTTCGTGTAAAAAATTAGTATATGTTTTGCCTGTTTTTATTTTAAAATATCTGCAAAAGGAATGCTTGCTCAAACAAGCAATAGAAGCAATTTCCTTGGTATCAATTTTTTTATAAAAGTTTTTGATGGTGTATGAGTAAACGTCATTAATTCTATCCTCAACATGTTCGTTGACTAATGGCACAAATCCAATAGGTAATATAACACTTCTTTCTTTTGATTTTTCAATTAAATTTAAAGTTTGCAATAACAACAAAATTTTATCAGACCCGTTTGCATTTAACATTTTTTGCATCAAAGCGCCAACGGCACTTTTTGTTTTTCCTTTAAGTATTATACCCCTTTCGGCCTTTTTTAATAATGTTTTTATTTTCAACAAGTCAGGAAGGTTTAAAAAAGATTTGCCCCAAAAATCTTCTAAGAAATGCAAAACTAATGTCCGAACTTTTATATTTTTATTTAAATAGCTGTCGTCGTTTTTGAAAAGATGAGGCAACTCTTTGCCTAGTAAAAAAACATCCCCAGATTTAAAATTTAAAATTTTATCCCCAATGATACAAATACCATTTCCCTTTTCAAAATAGACTATTTCCACCTGAGGGTGGTAGTAGTACTTGCTAGTTTGGTTGCTAACGAGTTCTTCTCTGATTGAATAAGAAAGTGTTGAATCTAATTTTATTAAAATTGGCTTCATAAGTATTTAAATATATCACATAAATTAAATAATATTTATCAATTACATAAACTTAATTATTGGATAGGCCAAAAAAGTACAATAATTGGCTTTTTTTTCAATTTCATACCAAATTGTCAATCGCTAATTTGTGTACGTATAAAAACCTGTGAGACTACTCACATAAAACTTTTAAAAAATATAAACATGTTACGATTGCTTACATTTTGCTTTATGCTATTCTTATCCACGCAAGCACTTGCTCAAAACACAGTGCTTAATGGTAAAGTTAATGATGCTACAGGCAACCCAATTTCGGGCGCTAGTGTTCGTGTTGTGGGATCCAATAAGGGTACTTTAACCAATGACAAAGGTGAATTCACCTTGACCATTGCTGCGAATGCATCCTTACAAGTTTCCTCTACCAACTTTGAAACTAAGATAATTGCTGTTCAAGGCAAATCTAATTTATCCATTGTGTTAGCGCAGGAAGCCACTAATTTAAGTGATGTTGTAATTATTGGTTATGGCTCACAAAAAAAGAAGGATTTAACGGGGGCCGTACGTAGAGTTAATTTAGAAGGTTCTCCTTTATCTACAATAACAAATGTCAATGCTTTATCAGCCTTGCAAGGTACACCTGGTGTCAATGTGGGTGCAGTAGTCACTGCAGGTGGTTCTCCAAGTATATTGGTGAGAGGACAACGTTCATTATCTGCCTCAAATGCGCCATTGGTTATTTTAGATGGGGTTATTTTTTCAGGTAATTTAAATGAGATCAATACACAAGATATTGCTTCATTTGATGTGTTGATGGATGCAAGTGCTGCAGCTATTTATGGATCTAGGGCTGCAAATGGGGTAATCATTGTAACCACTAAAGTGGGTAAAGCAGGAAAGCCAACAATCACTTTTACTAATAATTATGGTGTTCAAAGCTGGACTAGAAAACCAGAAATGAGAATGGGGCAAGATTTTATTAAATGGAGAACTGATAATAGAAGATTAGCTGGTCAAGCTGACTTGTCTGTGCAAAAAGTATTGGATCCTAAGGAGTTGATCGCATATAATGCAGGACAACAAATAAACTGGTTAGATGAAATTACTCAGTTTGCACCTTTAAATGATGTAAATATGAGTGTTTCAGGAAAGTCTGATAACGTAAATTATTACGTTTCAGGTAGTTTTTTAAACCAAAAAGGAGTTATCGATAACGATCAGTTCAAAAAATATAATATCGCGGCAAAATTAGATGCTAAAATAAATAGATGGTTGTCTTATGGTTTAAATTTTTATTATTCAGCAAGGGATTATTCTGGTTTATTGCCCCGAATGGATCAAGCTACCATCGGAACGCCTTATGCTTATAAGTGGATTAACGAGTCAAAAAAAATATTAGATAAGGCGCCTGCAGTAGCAAACTTAGTCAACCCGTATTGGGAATCCCAATATGATGACAATTTGGAAAAATATACTAGTACAAGGATAATAGGATATGTTGCTGCTGATATTCCTTATGTTAAAGGTTTAAACTTCAGAGTAAATATCAGTAAAAATAAAACTGAAACTGTAAGCGGAAATTTCAGACATGAAACTTATTTTATCAATCCTGATAATGCTGCTGATTTAGCTGCGCCAACGAAGTTTTTAGCAAATACTTATGGAAGTATGGCAAATGGTTTAAATAATTCTTGGGAGGTACAAAATTTATTGACGTATAAAAAATCGTATCTAAATCATAATTTTGATGCCTTGGCAGGTTATCAAAGAGATTATACTGCTGTTTCTACCTTATCTACTTCAGCCTCTGATTTCAATTCAGCTGGTACCACCACTTTAGGATACTACGGACTACATCTTGGTAATCCAGCAAATCAACGCGTTAGATCAGCATTTGAAGAAAGATCAAACTTGGGTTATTTAGGTCGCTTAAACTATAATTATAATAGCAAGTATTACTTTACCATGAACTATCGTAAAGATGGTTATTCCGCATTCGCTCCGGGAAGAAAATTTGCTGAGTTTTATGGTGGCGCACTTGCTTATGCTATTAGTGAGGAAGCTTTTTTCAAAAAAGCTTTACCTGTGGTAAATTACTTAAAGTTTAGAGTAGGTTATGGTCAAAATGGTAACCAAGGGATTGATCCTTATGAAACGATGGCAAATATAGCATCTGGATCTACTGTATTTGGATCAACAAGTACCTTGTTTATTTATCAAGGTAACTTATCTAACTTAGGTTTGTCATGGGAAAAAACAACCACTACAAATTTTGGGTTAAATTTTGCCATGTTTAATAATCGCGTTACGGGTGATTTGAATATCTATCAAAGTCAAACAACGGATCAATTATTAACAAGGTCATTACCTAGTTTATCTGGTTTTGGATCCGTTAGAACAAATATTGGTCAAGTAGATAACCAAGGCGTTGAAGCATCTATTACTGGTGTTATTATTGAACCAAAAACTGCCAATGGCATTCGTTGGGAAGCCACTGCAAACTTATGGATGAATAGAAACAAAGTTGTTGCTTTAACCGGCGTTGATGCAGATGGCAACGGAATTGAAGACGATGATTTAGGAAATAGATGGTTTATTGGCAAACCAATTGGTGCTATTTATGATTATCGTGTTGATGGTATTGTACAAACAGGTGATGCTGAGTATATGACAAAATATGGCGCAAAGCCAGGAGATTTGAAAATACTAGATATTAATGGAACTAAAAGAGATGATGGTTTACCTGATGGAAAAATAAACTCATTTGACAGAACCATTGTAGGTTATGTACAACCTCGTTATAGTTGGAGCTTTGCAAATACTGTTTCTTATAAAAATTGGCAATTTTATTTCAATTTTAATGCGATCACAGGTGGTGGATCTGAAAATTACTATAATTCACCTAATTCAACTTATAACTTAAGCACTTTTGGAAATAACCAACAACAAAACTGGTTAAATAAGGAATATTGGACACCAGAAACCCCAAGCAATACATTTGCGCGACCTAACTATTCAAATCCTTATGGATATAGTTATCCTCATGCACGCACATTTATTCGTTTGCAAGATGTGAGTTTGCAATATGCACTTAACGCTAAGCAAATAGAGAAATTAAAAATTAAGGGGTTGAAGTTTTATGTTTCAGCAAAAAATCCAATTGTGTTTACTGATTGGTTAGGATTAGACCCTGAAAATGGTGGTGTACTTGGCCAATCGAATCCTGTATTTAAGACCATTAATTTTGGAACCACTTTAACTTTTTAATCACTAGAATAATTAATAATATTATGAAAAATCAAATGAAAAAAGTATCAATTGTTCTGTTTGCTTTTTGTTTTTTTATCAGCTGTAAGAAGGACGATGCTGCTTTTTTAGAAGAAATTAGAAAAGACGGATTAACGGTAGACAATGCGTTAATTACAAAAGCACAATTTGAATTAGCTTTAAATAGTTGTTACAGACAAGTACAATATTTTTATAACTCCACTGATGGCTGGACTGATTATTGGCACTTGGGTGTAAATATAGATGTTGCGGCTACTACCACAATTTATATTGCGGATCCATCTGCGCCTTGGGTTGATTACACAAAAATCAACTCTCAAGATGCACAATCTGCAAAATGGTGGAGTTGGAATTATACCTTGATAAAATATGCGAATACTGTTATTGGTGGAGTAGAAAATAAATATGCAGTAATTAGTGCAGATGAAAAAAAGGTGTTACTAGCTGAAGCAAGATTTTTTAGAGCATGGGCATATCGTAATTTAAATATCGCATTTGGTGGTGTGCCTATTATTGCAGGACCGGTTACTGAACCAAAAGTTGATTTTGTTCGTAACACGCCTGCAGAATGTAATGCATTCATTAAAGCTGATTTAGAATATGCAAGTGCAAACTTACCTATTACAACTGCAGTAAATGGAAGAGTGGTAAGAGCTGCTTCTGATAATTTATTAGCCGAAATTAATATTATTTTAAAAGACTATGATGGTGCTATTGCCGCTGCTACAAGAGTCATTAGCGGGGCAAGTGGATCCTCTTCATTGATGAATACGCGTTTTGGAGCTAGAAGAACAGAAACAATGACTACAAGAGGTGCTCCAACTGATTATTATTGGGATTTACATGAAATTAATAATACCGATTATCAAATGGGCAATAAGGAAGCCATTTGGGTAGCACAATTTGAGCGTAATACACCAGGCGGCGGTGTTGGTTATCCAACACAAGGCAATTGGATGGTTCAAGGTCGTGCTTATTGGTCTAGACATTGGTTATTTGCAAAGGCTGGCCACAACAATACAGCGGCGGATAGTATTGGTAGAGGAGCTTCATTTATTAGAGGAACTAATTATTCCAACTGGGAGGTATGGGCAAATTCAGAAGGAGATATTAGGAACAACGAAACCAATATTCGTCGCAAATTTTATTTCAATACTAATATTGCAGCAACCGCTACACAGCCTGCATTTAAAAAGGGAGATTTAATCCCTAAATCATTCTTAACTGCTGCTGAAGATTCAATGTGGTTTTGTTATCCAAACTGGACAAAATTTGGAACTGACAAACATTTTGCCGGCGATTTCATTTACGGTTATACAAAGGACCAATTTGTAATGAGGTTACCTGAAACTTTATTGTTAAGAGCGGAAGCATATATTGCTAAAGGCGACAAGGCAAGTGCACTAGCGGATGTAAATACCATCCGTGCCCGTGCAAAAGCACCATTAGCTACCGTGAATCAAATGGATATTAATTACATTTTGGATGAGCGTGTAAGAGAATTGTATGGCGAAGAATTTAGAATGTTAACCTTAATGAGATTAGGTTTGCTATTTGATCGCGTTAAAAAGTATGGTGGCGCTACTCAAAGTGCTACTGTGTCTGCGAAAAATAATTTATTACCAATACCGCAGAGCGAAATTGATAGAAATATTGGTGCAAAGTTGGTTCAAAATCCTGGATACTAGGATAAATAGTTCAATCGTTTAAAATAGCCAACTATTATTTACTTAAATTTAAGTAGTAATAGTTGGCTATTTTTATTTAAAGAATTACAAAATTTCATATTATATGTATAAATATTGCAAGGTTGTTAAATCAAGAATTTATTTTTTTAATTTTTGTTTTGTTTCGCTTTCACTTATAAGTTTTAATTCGTTAAATGCCCAAACAGATCAGTTTGCTAAAATTGGCGCACAAAAGTACGAACTACAAAAAGATTTATTAATTGAGCCGCCTCCGCCTGTTTTAACTAACAAAATACTTCCTGGTGGTTTAATTCAAGGTGAAGCATTTAAATACAATCATCAAATCTCAAATAAAGAAGAGTTACAATTGGAATTAGATTCAATCAAAAAACACTATGTGGGATTTTTAAAATCTTTTTCTCCAGTCCAAAAATCTTTACGTCGTCAAATGTCAATTGAAACAATGAATTGGCGTATCGAAACAATCGATGACCAACAAAATTTTAAAAATACTTTAGAAGGTAAGGGTGAATGGCAGGAAGTAAAAATGCCTCATTATGGGCCACCTGTTGGGCATGCTGTTACTTATTATACAAAGGAGATTATTTTAAATGAGGATATGTTAAGCATGGGCAGTTTATTTACATGTTTTAAAGGCGTAGATTATAAAGCTGAGGTTTATTTTAATAATGTTTTTGTTGGAAAGCATGAAGGTTTTTTTGCGCCATTTGAATTTGATGTAATAAAATATGCGCATAAAGGAAAAAACACATTATTGGTTAAAGTAATTAACGAGCCAACCACAACAGGTTCAGTTGATGACAAAGGAGTGCATACGGTTGGCAATAAAATTTATGCTGCTGGCGGTTTAGGGTATGATGAACCCATAGAAGGTTGGCATATTTGCCCGCCCGCCATGGGTATTTATCAGGATTGTTATTTGGAAGCAAGGGCCACTTTATTTGTGTCAGATGTTTTTGTGCGTCCAATGACGCAAGAAAGCAAGGCGGAGGTTTGGTTGGAAGTATTTAATACTGAAAACAATCAAAAAAATATTTCAATTGACTTGTCTTTATATGGTGAGAATTTTAAAGCAACCTTATTTGAAAACAAAACCTATTTAGCAAGTACAACGCATATACCAGGAATAGGTGATTTAGTAAAGCCAACTGATTGGCAAACCAAATCACTACCCATGCAATATGGCGTAAATTATATAAAAATTCCAATAGCAATTCCTGATTTTAAATGGTGGGAAACCAATACACCTTGGTTATATAATTTACAAATTAAATTATCGGAAGCCTCCAGTCGAGTTGTTGATCATGTAAATAAGAATTTTGGGATGCGAAGCTTTCATATGGATACGGTGAATATTCCTAAAGGAAAAATGTTTTTGAATGGAAAGCCGATTCGATTAAGGGGTGCAAATTCCATGGGCTTTGAACAAAATGATGTTAAGAAGAAAAATTGGAACCAACTTATTGATGATATTTTATTAGCGAAGTTGGCGAATATGAATTTTTTAAGATTCACCCAACGGCCAGTACAATCGGAAGTGTATGACTATTGTGATAAATTAGGAATGCTGAACCAAACTGATTTGCCATTGTTTGGGGGATTAAGGGTGAATCAATTTACAGAAGCAGTGAAACAAGCGGAGGAAATGGAAAGATTAGTTCGATCACACCCTTCAACAGTAGTGGTTACTTATATGAATGAACGATTCCCAAATGCAGAAGGTAGTCCTCAAAGGAGTTTTGATAATTCTGAGGCCATTTATAAAGTTTTTGCTGCGATGGATCAAGCTGTTTTACTATCTAATCCTGATAGGGTCATAAAAGCAGGAGATGGTGATTACGATCCACCTAGTCCCGGACTTCCTGATGCACATTGTTATAACACCTGGTACAATGGGCATGCTTTAGATTTAGGTAAATTTTACAAAGGCTACTGGCAATTGATTAAACCCAATTGGTTGTATGGCTGTGGTGAATTTGGTGCCGAAGGCTTGGATCCAATCAGTACCATGTTAAAATATTATCCTAAAACTTGGCTTCCGCAAAATGATACTGAAAATAAGAGTTGGACAGCGAATAAAATTTCAAAATCACAAACCAATACATTTCATTACATGTGGTATCCAACACAAATAGGCATTGAAAATTGGATTAATGAAAGTCAAAATTTTCAGGCTTGGGCAATGAAATTAGTAGCTGAGTCATTCAGAAGAGATAATCGAAATGTTTCTGCTGCAGTACATTTATTCATAGATGCTTGGCCTGCAGGTTGGATGAAAGCAATTATGGATGTGGATAGACAACCTAAAAAAGCCTTCTTTAGTTATCGTAATGCATTAGCCCCTTTATTACCATCCATTAGGAGTGACCGAAATTCATTCATGGCTGGAGATACCGCAAAACTAGAAGCTTGGATTTCAAATGATCAAAATACATTGCCTTTAAACTATACCATAAAGTATGAAGTAATGGTTAATGGTAAAGCAGTTGTACGTCAAATTGAAAAGGCAGAAATATTATCAAATAGTGCGCAATTTCAAGGGTTTATTAAGTTTGTTGTTCCTGAAGTAATCAACAGAACTGTTGCCCATATTAAGTTAGGGGTATTTAATGATAAGGGAATATGTGTTGAACACAATACAATGGATTTGGAACTGTTTCCAAGTGCAAAAAAGTATAATAACCAATTATTTGTTTTGGGTGGCACATCAAGTAAATCAAGACAAATGGCAGTTGATTTAAATGCGGTTATTGTTGCATCAATGAATAAAGCAAAAGTTTTAATCATTGATGGCCCAGTAGAATATGAAAAAAACAAAACTGAAATTAATGCGTTTGTTAAAAATGGCGGTAAGGCGATATTAAATGAATGGCCTAATGGTGATTATGAAATCGAAAGCAATAAATTTAATATTCAATCCACTATCATGGGTAATTATTATTTTGCAAATATTAGTAATGAAGTTTTAGCCTCATCCACATTAAAACCAAAAGATTTTTTTATGTGGTATGATAAATCCAAGGATTATATTCAGCCTATTTTATATTCAGTAATTAAAGCACCTAAATTTAAACCATTGGCAACTTCAGGCTTATGTAATTTTGGAGGGGAGGATCCTGCTGGTTATTTAGCCACAGGGTCATTTAATTATGGCAAAGGGCAATTTATTGTTAATACCATTAATCTTGCTGGCAGAATCAAGGAGAATCCAGCCGGCATGGAGTTCTTAAAAACAATCTTGAAAAAGTAAAATATTCTTATGCGTAATAATATTTCATATTACTGCCCACACTGGGGCAATCAAAAATCATTTGATACTTTTTGTAAGAATGTTAAAAATGCAGGATATGATGGTGTTGAAATAGATATTCCATTTGACGAAGATGAACGCGACCATATTTTTGTCAAATTAAAAAAGTATGATCTTAAGTTAATTGGACAATATTGGCAATCCCTTGAAAAGGATTTTAAAACACATAAGGCTAATTTTACAAAACACTTGTATCATTTAGCCTCCTTTGAACCTGTATTAATTAATACACAAACAGGAAAGGATTACTTCAGTTTTGAAAAAAATATGGAATTGATCCAGC
>Ga0214168_1000236_pt1 | contig 22665 bp, 20 predicted proteins | sample LakMenepilimnion_FD_153002 | JGI IMG/M metagenome (GOLD analysis project Ga0214168, IMG submission 153002) | Freshwater microbial communities from Lake Mendota, WI - Practice 29OCT2010 epilimnion v4 | ecosystem: Environmental > Aquatic > Freshwater > Lake > Epilimnion/Euphotic zone | place: Lake...
GCCACTGCGATTCCAGTGGATTTCTCGCTCGGAATGCTGAAGGCGGGTCGAAAAAGGCACCCGAACCTGCCATTTATGGCCGGAGATGCACTGGCTCTGCCATTTAGCGATAACTCCTTTGATCTGACCACGATCTCCTTCGGTTTACGGAATGTGGCCGATCCCAAAGCCGCCCTAGTTGAGGCGCTTCGAGTCACCGCTCCAGGCGGATCTCTAGTGGTTTGCGAGTTCTCACATCCGACATTTGCCCCATTTCGGGCGCTCTACCTTAAGTACCTAATGCGAGCCTTGCCGGCAATTGCCAAACGCACCTCCTCCAACCCAGAGGCATATATATATCTGGCCGAATCGATCCAGGCTTGGCCCGATCAGGCTGCGCTCGCCGCTCAAATTAGTGAAGCCGGTTGGGGTCAGGCTTCCTGGCAAAACCTCACTCTTGGAATTGTGGCGATCCATCGGGCCATCAAGCCAAAATAACTGCCTAAACCCGTAGTTAGGTAATCCAGGTAACACTTGCTGTGGGAAAAATTGAGGCGCTTGCCCCTCTAGAATTAAGAAAGAGCATTAGATCAGTTGATATTTCCGGCCATTTTTTTGTTTAGCAGAAGGGCGTGTGCATGAATCCCTACCTGCCGATTATTGCAATTGGTGCAGTGGGATTTGGGTTTGCCGCTTTCTCTGTAGTCGCCGCAGCTATTTCAGGTCCGCGACGCTACAACCGATCAAAAGTTGATGCTTACGAGTGTGGCATTGAGCCAACACCACACGCACCTGGTGGCGGAAGATTTCCAGTTAAATACTTTTTAACTGCAATGTTATTTATTATTTTTGACATTGAAATTGTTTTTCTTTATCCATGGGCTGTTGCATTTGATCAACTTGGTTTATTCGCAATTGTTGAAATGTTTATTTTTATCGCCACAGTATTTATTGCCTACGGTTATGTTTGGCGCCGTGGCGGGTTGGAGTGGGACTAAATGGGTATTGAAGAGAAATTACCAAGTGGTTTTCTTTTAACTTCAGTTGAAAAACTTGCAGGTTACATGCGAAAAAATTCGCTATGGCCAGCAACATTTGGTTTAGCATGTTGTGCAATTGAAATGATGGCAGCAGGTGCAGGCCGTTACGATTTAGCAAGATTTGGAATGGAAGTTTTTCGTGCTTCCCCACGTCAAGCAGATTTAATGATCGTTGCTGGGCGCGTTAGCAACAAAATGGCACCAGTACTTCGTCAGATTTATGATCAAATGGCAGAACCTAAATGGGTTATTGCAATGGGCGCTTGCGCTTCTTCTGGTGGAATGTTTAACAATTACGCAATTGTGCAAGGCGTAGATCACGTTGTACCTGTAGATATTTACTTGCCTGGCTGTCCACCACGTCCTGAGATGTTGATGGATGCAATTTTGAAGTTACATGAGCAAATTGGTAATGAAAAACTTGGAATTAATCGCGAAATGATCGTTCGCGAAGTTGAAGCAGCAGCACTTGCAGCACTCCCAACCCATCAGATGAAGGGATTGTTGGCGTGAGCGATATTGTAAAAAGTACGCCTAAAGTTGCCGACCACGGTTCTTTCGGAGTTAGCGGAACTGGAGATACATCTGGTTATGGCGGCTTAGTACGCAAAAGTTCTCAGATTGGATCAAGTGAACGACCATTTGGAAGTTACTTTGATGAAGTTGTAGATGATTTAGAACGTGCATATCCAAGTTTTAGTGATGCAATTGAGAAAGTCATAGTTGACCGCGGAGAATTGACTTTGCATGTCAAAAGCTCACGCTTGTCAGAAGTTGCGCTTATTTTGCGCGATGAATTGAAATTTGAAATGTGCATGGGTGTAAGTGGCGCACATTACCCAGCTGAAACTGGTCGAGAACTACATGCTTTATATCCATTGCTTTCATTAACGCGTAACCAAAGAATTCGTTTAGAAGTTTCTGTTCCTGATAGCAATCCGCACATCCCATCTCTTGTTGAAATCTGGGCTTCAAACAACTGGCAAGAGCGCGAAACTTTTGACATGTTTGGAATTATTTTTGATGGCCATCCAGCATTAACAAGAATCATGATGCCGGATGACTGGCCAGGACATCCTCAGCGCAAAGATTATCCACTTGGTGGAATTCCAGTTGAGTACAAAGGTGCAACTGTTCCACCTCCAAATGAGCGTAGGTCTTACCGATGACTACTTTTAATACTTCAAATCAAAATACAGATCCATACGCATCGGTTCGGGAAACGACCGAGGGTCGGGTTTACTCAGTAACAGGCGGAGATTGGGATGATCTCGTAACAGAGATCGGAGCAACACAAGAAGAACGTGTAGTTGTAAACATGGGACCACAACACCCTTCAACACACGGTGTACTTCGTTTGATTTTAGAACTTGAAGGCGAGACTGTCACTGAAGTTCGCTGTGGAATTGGATATCTGCACACCGGAATTGAAAAAAATATTGAGTATCGCTCTTGGACCCAGGGAGTAACTTTTGTTACTCGCATGGATTACCTTGCGCCCTTCTTCAACGAAGCTGCTTACTGTCTGGCTGTAGAAAAATTATTAGGAATTACAGATCAAATTCCTGAGCGCGCATCAATTATTCGAGTAATGCTGATGGAATTTAACCGAATCTCTTCTCATCTTGTCGCACTAGGTACGGGTGCACTTGAACTTGGTGCACTCTCACCAATGATCTTTGCATTCCGCGAACGTGAATTGATTTTAAATGTTTACGAAATGATTACCGGCCTCCGAATGAACAGCGCATATATTCGTCCGGGCGGCGTAGCGATGGATCTTCCTGAAGATGCAATTCCTAAATTGCGTGAAATTGTTAAAGAGCTTCGCACCAATTTGAAAGATACCGAGAAACTTTTAGTTGGTAACACAATTTGGATGAAGCGAACTGTTGGAGTTGCTTACTTAGATTTGCCTGGTTGTATTTCACTTGGAGTAACAGGCCCTGTATTGCGCTCAACAGGATTGCCGTGGGATTTACGGAAAACACAACCGTATTGCGGTTATGAGAATTACGATTTTGATGTAGTTACTGCTGATAGTTGCGACGTATACGGACGCTTTCTAATCCGTATCTACGAGATGGAACAATCATTACGAATCATTGAGCAAGCTCTTGATAAATTGAAACCAGGACCAGTCATGGTCGCTGACAAAAAAATTGCATGGCCAGCACAATTAGCGTTAAGCGGAGATGGACTTGGAAACTCACTTGATCATATTCGCGAGATCATGGGAAGCTCGATGGAATCATTGATTCATCACTTCAAATTAGTTACTGAAGGTTTCAGAGTTCCAGCCGGACAAGCTTATGCAACGGTTGAATCACCTCGTGGCGAATTAGGCGCACATGTAATTTCTGATGGTGGAACAAAGCCATATCGCGTGCACTTCCGTGACCCATCTTTCAACAATCTTCAATCAACTTCAGCCATGTGTGAGGGAAGTTTGATCGCAGATGTAGTTGCTGCGGTTGCTTCAATTGATCCAGTTATGGGCGGAGTTGATCGCTAATGACTTACGACGAAAAAACTAACGCACAGATGGATACCATCATTGCTAGATACCCAAGATCACGTTCAGCAATTATGCCGATGTTGCATTTAATCCAATCCCGCGATGGTTTTGTTACTCCAGCGGGAATTGAATTTGTGGCTGAAAAACTTGGTTTAACGACTGCTGAGGTTTCTGCAGTAGCTACTTTCTATTCACAATACAAGCGCAAACCGGTTGGCGAATACCATGTCGGAGTTTGTACAAATACTTTGTGCGCAGTCATGGGTGGAGACGCAATCTTTGCCGGACTTAAAGATCACTTAGGTGTGGGAAATGATGAAGTTACAAGTGATGGAAAAATCTCAGTAGAACATATCGAATGCAATGCTGCATGTGATTATGCCCCAGTAGTTATGGTGAACTGGGAATTTTTTGATAATCAAACAGTCGAGAGTGCAAAAACTTTGGTTGATGATTTACGGAGTGGAAAAAATCCAGCTCCAACTCGCGGACCTAATAAAGTTTCGACATTTAAAGAAACTTCTGAATTGTTAGCTGGATTTAATGATGGCCACGCAGAAGAAGGCGTTCAAGCTGGTCCTGCCACGCTTTTAGGTTTGAATAAAGCGAAAGAAATGGGTGCTTAATCATGAGTAAGTTAACGCCAGTTCTTTCTGCACATTGGGATGATAAAGATTCATTCACTATCGCTGGATATTCACGTCATGGTGGATATTCATCACTTAAAAAAGCTTTGGCCATGGAGCCAGATGCAGTTATTCAAATTGTAAAAGATTCTGGTTTACGAGGACGTGGTGGTGCTGGATTCCCGACCGGAACAAAATGGGGATTTATTCCGCAAGGAGATAATCGCGAGCATTACTTTGTAGTGAACGCTGATGAGTCCGAGCCAGGAACTTGCAAAGACACACCACTCTTAATGGCTAATCCACACGTTTTAATCGAGGGAATAATTATTGGCTCATATGCAATTAGAGCTAACCACGCGTTCATTTATATTCGTGGCGAAGTTTCGCATGTTGTGCGACGTTTACTGCAAGCAATAGATGATGCATATAAAGCTGGATACCTTGGTAAAAATATTCTTGGAACTGGTTTTAATCTTGAACTTACTTTGCATATTGGTGCAGGTGCCTATATTTGTGGCGAAGAGACTGCACTTCTAGATTCACTTGAAGGATTCCGCGGACAACCAAGACTTCGTCCACCATTTCCAGCTATTGCAGGCCTTTATGCACGTCCAACAGTTGTAAACAATGTGGAATCTGTAGCTTCAGTTCCTTCGATTATTGAAAAAGGTGCCGAATGGTTCAGTTCTATGGGAACTGAGAAGAGCAAGGGGTTCACCTTGTACTCACTTTCTGGACACGTCAAAAACCCAGGACAGTTTGAAGCACCGCTTGGAATTACATTGCGTGAATTACTTGATCTTGCTGGCGGAATCCGCAATGGAAATAAGATTAAATTCTGGACACCTGGCGGATCTTCAACTCCAATTTTTACTGATGCACATTTGGATATTCCACTTGATTATGAATCTGTATCTGCAGCAGGTTCGATGCTTGGAACAAAAGCATTACAAATTTTTGATGAAACAACTTGTATTTTGAGAGCTGTATTACGCTGGACCGAGTTTTATAAGCACGAATCCTGTGGCAAATGCACACCATGCCGCGAAGGCACTTGGTGGCTTGTCCAAATGTTGCGTGATCTTGAAAATGGAATCGGAACTGAAGCTGATCTTGTGAAATTGTTAGATGTCTGCGACAACATCGGTGGTCGTTCATTCTGCGCACTAGCAGATGGAGCAATTGCGCCGATTATTTCTTCATTGAAATATTTCCGTGATGATTATTTGGCACACTTCAAAAATGGTGGATGTCCAATTGATCCGGTCGCTTCAACTTTATTTGCAACTTCAAAGGCAGGTGCTTAATGACAACCGTTGATCCAGGTCGCACAGAAGCAGCAGTTACACCTGTTGAGCAAATTAATTTGATTATTGATGGATTTGAAGTAACTGTTCCTAAGGGCACATTAGTTATCCGCGCCGCAGAACAACTTGGAATTCAAATTCCACGTTTTTGCGATCATCCACTTCTAGCTCCTGTCGGGGCTTGTCGTCAATGTCTGGTTGATATTGAAATTAATGGTCGGGCTTTTCCAAAGCCACAAGCTTCTTGCACAATTCCGGTAGAAAACGGAATGATTGTAAAAACTCAATTAACATCTGAAGTTGCTCAAAAAGCCCAAGAAGGCGTGATGGAACTCTTGCTAGTTAACCATCCTCTTGATTGCCCAGTTTGCGATAAAGGTGGAGAGTGCCCTTTACAAAATCAAGCTATGAGCAACGGCCAAAGTGAATCAAGATTTGAAGGAACAAAGCGAACATTTGAAAAGCCAGTAAATATCTCATCACAAGTATTGCTAGATAGAGAACGTTGCATCCTGTGCGCACGTTGTACACGTTTTTCAGAAGAGATTGCCGGAGACCCTTTCATCTCTCTAAATGAAAGAGGAGCACTGCAACAAGTTGGTATCTATGAAAAAGACCCATTTGAATCTTACTTTTCAGGAAATACAGTGCAGATATGTCCAGTTGGTGCATTAACAGGTTCTGCTTATCGTTTCCGCTCGCGTCCCTTTGACTTAGTTTCGACACCAAGTGTTTGCGAACATTGCGCATCAGGTTGTTCGCTGCGTACAGATGTGCGTAGAAACAAAACTCTGCGCAGACTTGCTGGCGATGACACAAATGTAAATGAAGAGTGGAATTGCGACAAAGGACGTTGGGCATTCCAATACACAATGGCTAAAGATCGAATTGCAAACCCATTAATCCGGGAAAATGGTCAATTACGAGAAGCATCATGGCCAGAAGCACTAGCTGTTGCTGCTGCGGGATTAAAAGGCAAGCGTGCTGGCGTACTAGTTGGTGGACGCTCTACCGTTGAAGATGCTTATGGCTATTCAAAGTTTGCCCGAGTTGCTCTCAATACTAATGACATTGATTTCCGTTCTCGTCCACATTCCCAAGAAGAAGCCGATTTCTTAGCGGCTCATGTAGTTGGATCAAAAGTAAATTACCAAGATATTGATTCGGCGGATCATGTTGTTCTCGTAGGCTTTGAACCTGAAGAAGAGTCACCAATTATTTTCTTGCGAATTAGAAAGCAAGTTCGTAAGCGAGCACTTGAAGTTACGGCAATTACTCCATACCAATCACGAGGCTTTAAGAAGTTAAATGCAAAATCTTTGTTAACCGTACCGGGTCAAGAAGCTGCGGCGCTAAATGCTTTATCACTAACAAATAAATCAATAATTATTTCTGGAGAACGCTTAGCAGAATCTGCTGGCGGATTATCGGCAGTTGTGCAATTAGCAAATAAGAGTGGAGCAAAAATTGCTTGGGTTCCACGACGTGCTGGTGAGCGTGGAGCTATTGAAGTTGGCGCAATTGGAAACTTGTTGCCAGGCGGTCGCTTAGTAAGTGACGCGACTGCTCGAGTAGATCTTGCTGCTGCATGGGGAGTTGAATCCCTACCTACGGAAATTGGGAAAAGTGCAGATCAAATTTTGACAGCAGCAAATTCAGGAGAGTTAGAAGCTTTAGTAATTGGTGGAGTTGATCCTTACGATATGCAACAACCATCGGTTAGCGCTTTGGAAAAGAGTTTTGTTGTTTCTCTTGAGATGCGCCCAAGCGCTATTACAGAGTTTGCAGATGTGATTTTCCCAATTGCTGCTGTAACTGAAAAGTCTGGTTCATTTATGAGTTGGGCCGGAACATCCCGTTCATTTGAAAAAGCAGCTCCAGATGCCCAACATCGAAGTGATGCTTACGTGCTATCACTATTGTCAGATGCGATGGGAACTCCAATTAATTTAACTGGTTCAAAAGCTGCGGCAAAAGAATTTGCAGCTGTCGGCACTTGGGACGGAGCAAGAACTACATTTACGGCAACACAAGGTAAAAATGTTCAAGAAGGAACAATTCTTGCGACCTGGCGCCACCTTTTGGATAACGGTTCACTTCAAGTCAATGAACCAAATTTAGCGGGCACCGCACGCAAAAATCTTGCTCGCGTGAGTACGAAATTTGCAAATGATCTTGGCGTAAAAAATGGTGATCTAGTAACGGTTTCAACAGATAGAGGCTCACTCGCACTTCCTATCGAAGTAAGTGAAATTTTAGATGACGTAATTTGGTTGCCACGCAATGGAGTTGGAGCCGAGTCGCTTCGAATTCTTGGTGCACTTAATGGCGACGGAGTAAAGGTGCGTAAAGGAATATGAGAGAACTAATTCTTGATGATCCAATTTCAATAGTCATCCTAAAAGCAGTAATAATCTTTGTAATCTGCCTAGTCTCGACAATTATGGCAGTTTGGGCTGAACGCCGAATTGTTGCTCGGATGCAGATGCGTCTTGGGCCAAACCGCGTAGGAAAATTTGGAGTTTTGCAGGGATTAGCCGATGGAGTGAAACTTGCTCTTAAAGAGGATTTAATTCCGGCAGCAGCAGACAAAATTGTTTTTATTATCGCTCCAATCATTAGTGCAACTACATGTTTTATGGCTTTTGCAGTAATTCCAATGACCGGGGAAGTTACTTTATTTGGTGAAAAAACTTCACTCCAGTTAACTGATATTTCAGTTGGAGTTTTGTACATCCTTTCTATTGCCTCCATCGGTGTTTATGGAATTGTTTTAGCCGGATGGTCTTCTGGATCTACCTACCCACTATTAGGCGGTCTACGTTCAAGTGCTCAAGTAATCTCATATGAAATTGCTATGGGACTTTCTCTTGTAGCCGTCTTTTTGTATGCCGGGTCAATGTCCACGATAGATATCGTCGATTCGCAAAGTTCATGGTGGTTCGCGGTAACTCTGTTCCCATCTTTTGCGATTTACACAATTTCAATGGTTGGCGAAACTAATAGAGCGCCATTTGATTTAGCTGAAGCAGAAGGTGAACTTGTTGGTGGATTCCACACGGAATACTCTTCACTTAAATTTGCACTATTTTTCTTAGCAGAATATGTAAATATCATTGGCGTATCTGCCCTGGCAACTACTTTGTTCTTAGGTGGTTATCACGCACCTCCTGGTCTTGGATTCACTGAAAGTTGGCTAGGCGGTTGGTTTACTTTCTTCTGGTTCTTTGCAAAAGTTCTGTTCTTCTTCTTTATCTTTGTATGGCTACGTGGAACATTGCCAAGATTGAGATATGACCAGTTCATGAAGTTTGGTTGGAAAGTATTAATTCCAGCAAATGTTGTTTGGATCATGGTTGTAGCACTTTTGCGTTATTTCTCAAATCAAGGAACTTCACGTTCAGTGATAATTGCTTTCGCAGGCGGAGTAATTTTGCTCTACTTATTTGCCAGCATGCTTTGGGAGCGCGCAGCCAAGAATCGCATTGAAACGGAAATTTCTCGTCCAGTACCGGCTGCACCATCATTCCCAATCCCCAAACTTCCAATGGATATTTCAACTATTTCTGTGCCAAAAGCAGGGCAAGAAAGGGTCATCCATGAGTGAAATAGAGAAGAAACAAGATCTTTCTTCAGTCGAGTACACAGATGTTTCGATTGGAAATGAAATCGCAAAACCATTCTTAACTCAGTTAAAGGGCTTTTGGGTTACTTTTGCAATGATGTTTAGAAAAGTGAACACGGTGCAATACCCTGAAGTTAAAGAGCCAACAGCTCCTCGCTTTCATGGTCGACATCAATTAAATCGCCATCCTGATGGGTTGGAAAAATGCATCGGCTGCGAATTATGCGCATGGGCTTGCCCAGCAGATGCGATTTTGGTTGAAGGAGGACACAACACAGATGAACTTCGCTATTCACCAGGTGAGCGCTTTGGTGCTGTCTATCAAATAAATTACCTACGTTGCATTTTCTGTGGTCTCTGCATTGAAGCATGCCCTACTCGCGCACTCACTATGACAAATGAATATGAATTAGCAGATGATGATCGCGCTAAATTGATTTTTGAAAAGTCTGACCTATTGGCACCACTGCAACCTGGGATGATCGAAGCACCTCATCCTTATTATCCTGGTACAGATGATCAAGATTATTATCATGGGAAAGTTAAATCTTCACACCCATCTCAAAAAAATAACGGCCAGGTGAATTAATGAACCTTGCAGCAATTGTTCAAGATCAAACCTCGAATGCTGAAGCGGTTTTATTCTATGTATTAGCCCCGATCACGGTGCTGTGCGCAGTAGGAATGCTTTTAGTTAAAAAAGCCGTTCACTCGGCACTTTTACTTGCTGCCGTAATGATCTCCTTAGCAATCTTTTATATTTTGAATGAAGCTCCATTCTTAGGAATTGTGCAAATCATTGTTTATACCGGCGCAGTGATGATGCTATTCCTGTTTATTTTGATGTTAGTCGGCGTTGATTCAGCAGATTCATTAGTTGAAACTATTAAAGGGCAAAGAATTCTGGGAATTGTTGCCGCGATTGGTGTAGCTAGTTTGCTAATTGCTTTAGTTTCAAAAGGAAATCTTGGCCGACCATTTGTTGGTCTACTGATGGCAAATGGTGAAGGCAATGTTGAAGGAATTGCGAGACTGATTTTCGTTCAGTATGTATGGGCATTTGAAGTTATTTCGGCGTTACTAATTACTGCAGCTATCGGCGCAATGGTTTTAGCCCATCGCGAACCAGATTCAGATAAGAAGGATCAACGTGCCTTGTCTGAAGAGCGGGTGCGTCAAACCTCGCAGCCAGCGGCTGGATTACCTGGGCCAGGAACTTTTGCTCGTCACAACGCGGTTGATATTCCAGCATTGTTACCTGATGGAACGACCTCAGATTTATCTGTTTCAGATGTAATCGCTGCACGTGGCCATTTGGCGAAACCAGCGGATTACAACTTTATCGAAACCTCCGATGAAGACAGAGAGGAGAGGTAATCATGAATCCGATGAATTACATCTATCTCTCTTGCATCTTATTTTCACTTGGGGCTGCGGGAGTTTTGTTAAGACGAAATGCAATTGTTGTTTTCATGTGTATTGAATTAATGCTTAATGCTGCAAATCTTGCCTTTGTGACTTTCTCTCGCATGAATGGATCTCTGGACGGACAAATAGTTGCCTTTTTCACCATGGTCGTGGCCGCGTGTGAAGTAGTTGTGGGACTGGCGATCATTGTGACGATTTATCGTTCGCGTCGATCCGCCTCAGTTGATGATGCAAGATTGTTGAGGCTCTAATGGTTTCAGGAACTAGTAGCACTTTAGTTTACTTAATTGCGATTCCACTATTTAGTTCAGCCTTTTTATTACTTGGTGGCCGCGCTTTAGATCGAATCGGACATTTGATCGGTACCGCAGCTTCTGCCGGTTCATTTGCTGTGGCATTGTTTGAGTTAAATAAAATGCTTGGACGAGATGAAGAAGCTCGCGGAGTAACTCAGCACCTATTTACTTGGATCAATGTTGGATCATTTAAAGTAGATGCAACATTGTTACTTGATCAACTTTCTATTTGCTTTGTTCTTTTGATTACTGGTGTTGGAACACTGATTCACATTTACTCAATTTCATATATGTCTCACGACATTGACCGCCGCCGTTTTTTTGCATATCTAAACCTCTTTATTGCTGCAATGCTCCTATTGGTCCTAGGTGATTCATATTTGAACCTTTATGTTGGATGGGAAGGTGTGGGCCTTGCCTCATACCTATTAATAGGTTTCTGGAATCAAAAGCCAACCTATGCAACTGCGGCGAAAAAGGCGTTTGTTGCTAATCGAGTTGGAGATGTTGGTCTATCTCTTGCAGTCATGATCGCATTTGTGCAATTTGGCTCAGTAACTTTTGATGGTGTTGCTAAGGGAATTGAAAGTGGCTCAGCAAGTTCAACTGCTCTTAATGCAATGGGTGCGGCAATCTTGCTCGCAGCCGTTGGTAAATCGGCGCAATTCCCACTGCAGGCTTGGCTTGGCGATGCCATGGCTGGACCAACTCCAGTTTCAGCATTAATCCATGCCGCAACAATGGTTACCGCTGGCGTCTATTTAATATCTCGATCAAATTTTGTTTTTGACAACGCACCTACAGCGCAACTTCTAGTAGTAATTGTTGGAGCTGTGACTTTACTCTTTGGTGCCGTTATCGGCATGGCCAAAGATGACATTAAGAAAGCATTGGCAGCATCAACTATGTCGCAGATTGGTTACATGATTTTGGCTACTGGTTTGGGACCCGCTGGTTATGCATTTGCAATGATGCATTTGCTTACGCACGGCTTCTTTAAAGCCGGAATGTTCCTCGGTGCTGGTTCTGTAATGCATGGAATGAACGACGAAGTGGATATGCGCAAATACGGCGCACTCCGAAAGGTTATGCCGATTACTTTTGCAACATTCGGGCTTGGATATTTGGCAATTATTGGAATCCCACCATTTGCTGGCTTCTATTCTAAAGATAAGATAATTGAGACCGCTTTTAACGCTGGCGGTAGCAAAGGGATCATTCTTGGTTGTGTAACTTTGCTCGGTGCAGCAATCACCGCGTTTTACATGACCCGCGTGATGTTGATGACTTTCTTTGGTACTAAGCGTTGGGATTCTGAAGCACATCCACATGAATCTCCGTGGTTAATGACAATACCGATGATTTTGTTATCCGTAGGTTCTGTTACCACTGGATACATTTTTTACAGCGGCGATCGATTAAAGAACTTCCTAGCACCCGTAGTCGACTCCCATCATCATGAACATGAAACTCACCTACTGGAACCAATAGTTGTAACCGGACTTGCGATGACTGCGGTTGCAATAGGCGTTTCTTTTGCAGTAGCAAAATACGGACGCAAAGCTATTCCAGTATCCGCCCCAACTGATGTCACGGTGTGGACCAAAGTTGCACGTCGAGATTTATTGCAAGATGATTTCAATGAAGCCGTTTTTATGCGTCCAGGGCAATCACTAACAAGAGTCCTTGCGTTTCTCGACAAGAGGGTAGTTGATGGCGCTGTTAGTGGGGTAGGAGCAATGACACTTCGACTAGCTGGTGATCTTCGGAAGACTCAGACTGGATATGTTCGTTCTTATGCATTACTAATCTTGCTTGGAACCGTTGCAATTCTCACCGCAATTTTGGTGGTCACCCTATGAATATCTTAACAATTTTAGGTCTGCTGCCTCTTGTTGGAAGTGCAGCAGTATTTTTACTTCCTAAAGGTAGTGATTTACTAGCTAAGCAAGTTGCTCTGGCAGTTTCCATAGTTGTGGCAATTGCTGGATTGGGAATGGCATTATCTTTTGATCGCTCTGTCTATGGATTTCAATTTGTCGAAAAACATCAATGGATTCCGGCTTTTGGGATTAATTACGCTTTAGGTGTGGATGGAATCTCCCTTCTATTAATTTTACTAGCGCTTGTGCTAACTCCAATAGTTATAGCGGCATGCTGGAACGAGGCCGAGGGTGGGCGTTGGTCAGTTAAGAACTTCTTTGGCTTAATTCTTATTCTTGAAACTATGATCGTGGGAGTTTTTGCTGCTACAGACATTTTCCTTTTTTATGTATTTTTTGAAGCAATGCTCATCCCGGTCTACTTCCTCATAGGTGGTTATGGAACCGGAGAGAGAGCAGCTGCGGCAGTAAAATTCTTGCTTTACTCGCTATTTGGCGGGTTATTGATGCTCGCATCAATAATTGGATTGTATGTAATTAGTGGTAACCAATTCCAGGAACCTACTTTTGATGTCACCGCACTCTCACAATTAACTATTGATCCAGTGACGCAGCGAATGTTGTTCCTAGGTTTCTTTATTGCATTCGCAATCAAGGCACCACTTTGGCCATTCCATACTTGGTTGCCAGATGCAGCGCGCTCTGCAACACCAGGAACATCCGTTCTACTCCTTGGTGTTTTAGACAAAGTCGGAACTTACGGAATGATCCGCTTCTGTCTTTCACTTTTCCCAGAAGCATCTAAAGAATTCGGCCCAACAATTATTGTGCTGTCCCTAATTTCAATTTTCTATGGGGCCTTTTTGGCTATCGCTCAAGGAACATCATCTGGTGATGGAAATATCAAAGCTTTGATTTCTTACACTTCAATCTCACACTTCGGATTCATAACACTTGGTATTTTTGCCTTTACGCAGCAATCACATTCTGGTGCCACTTTGTACATGATCAATCATGGCTTCTCAACTGCGGCATTATTCTTAATCGCTGGCTGGATGATTTCACGTCGGAAATCTGAGCGAATATCTGATTTTGGAGGATTGCAAAGAGTCACTCCAATAATGGCTTGGTCATTCTTTATCGCTGGAATGTCGAGCTTGGCTTTACCCGGTCTTTCCTCTTTCGTAAGTGAATTCTTGGTGCTAATTGGAACATTTGAGCGTTATCCAATTCCGGCAATTATTGGAACTATTGGAATTATCTTTGCCGCTCTTTATATTTTGATTCCAGTACAACGCGCGTTACATGGGCCGACAACGCCAGGCAATGAGAATTTAACTGACTTAACCCTGCGTGAGAAAGTTTCCATCGCTCCGGTCATAGCAATCATTATTTTCTTTGGTTTCTATCCTCAACCTTTATTGGATGTAATAAATCCAGCAGCGACCGCCACACTTTCAGCCCTCGAAATTACTGGAATTACGGGAGGAAAGTAATGACCGCTCCGAATATTGAATATGGAATGCTTGGACCAATCCTGATTGTTTTGGGAGCGGCGTTAATTGGAGTACTTATTGAGGCATTTGCTTCTCGTCGGTACCGATATGTCTTACAAGTAGGAACTTCTTTCGCGGGTGTTACTTTAGCTTTCTTGCAATTAATTCTGATTCGCAATTCAAGTTCAAAAGTTGCTGTTAATGCCATGTCTATCGATGGTGTAGCCATTGTTTTACAAGGATCAGTGTTGATTTTTGGTTTCCTAGGCTTGCTCTTAATTGCAGAACGCGGTTTCCAGTCATTTACAGCACAGGCTGCTGCGATCCCAGGTTCAAATGAAGAACAAAAAGCACTGGTTTCTGGTCTTCAGCAAACTGAAGTATTTCCATTAACTCTATTCGCCATTTCTGGAGCGTTGATCTTCCCTGCCGCCAATGATTTGTTAACTCTTTTTGTTTCTCTAGAAGTTTTATCACTCCCACTGTATTTAATGGCTGGACTTTCTCAGCGTCGCAGATTACTTTCCCAAGAAGCAGCCCTCAAATACTTCCTATTAGGTGCATTTTCCTCCGCCTTCTTCCTATTTGGCTCAGCATTTATTTACGGTCAAGCTGGAAGCACAACATTTGATGGAATTCGCAAGTCAATTGTGGAATCTGGCGGAAGCGATCAATTCTTACTAATTGGTTTAGCTCTACTAACAGTTGGATTACTGTTCAAAGTCTCAGCCGCTCCATTCCATGCTTGGACGCCAGACGTTTACCAAGGATCTCCAACTCCAGTCACAGCCTTCATGGCAGCAGTAACAAAGGTTGCTGCATTTGGTGCTGCAGTTCGAATTTACTATTTTGCAGTTGGCGGTTTGGTTTGGAGCTGGCGCCCAATTTTGATTGCGATCTCGATAGCAACCATGGCGATCGGTACAGTTATTGCAATTGCTCAAAAAGATGTCAAACGTGTTCTTGCATACTCTGCAATCGCACACTCTGGATTCTTGCTAACGGGAATTATCGCGTTGAGTAAAGATGGTTTAGATGCAATTTTGATTTATTTGTTCACTTATGGATTTGCAACAATTGGAACATTTGCAATTGTTACTTTGGTGCGAGATTCTGGTGGCGAAGTTAGTGATTTGAATCGATGGGCTGGTTTAGGCAAGCGCTCACCATTAGTTGCTGGAACCTTTACTCTCTTCTTGCTTGGACTCGCCGGAATTCCACTCACAAGTGGATTTGTTGGAAAGTTTGCGATATTTACGGCTGCATATAAGAGTGGAAATATTTCAGTTGTTGTAGTCGGAGTACTCGCTAGCGCGATCGCAGCGTTCTTCTATGTCCGGATTATTGTTTTGATGTACTTTAGCGATCCTGTTGAAGATGGAACTTCAGTAGTTATCCCATCACCGGTAACCGTTGCAACTATTGCAATCTGTGCGGTTGCCACAATAGTCATGGGTGTTTATCCGCAACCAGTTATCTCCGCAATAAATTCACTTGCATTTTTTACAGGTTAGCAAATGGCTAAACTTCCAGATCTAGCTCCTGAGATTGAGCAAGATCTCGCTAGACGTTTAGATTTAGTGGAGAAATTACTATTTGCTCACGTTGAAGGCGAATACCCTTTTGTGAACGAAACTTCTCGCCATTTAATTGTTGCTGGTGGGAAAAGATTGCGTCCAGTCCTTACTTTACTTGCAGCAAATTACGGAAGTACCGGAGAACGCCAAGTAATTGAAGCTGCCGTGGTCTGCGAATTAACTCATCTTGCAACGCTTTATCATGATGATGTTATGGATGAGGCTCCATTACGTCGGGGAGTGGAAAGTGCAAATGAGCGCTGGGGTAATGCTGTTGCGATTCTTACCGGTGATTACCTATTCGCAAAAGCCTCTGATCTATTAGCTGATTTAGGACCCGAAGCGGTTCGACTTCAAGCCAGGACTTTTGAGAGATTAGTCATTGGTCAGATAAAAGAAACTCAAGGACCACAAAATGGTGCAGATCCACTAGAACATTACATTTCAGTTATTGCCGATAAAACTGGCTCACTATTTGGAACCAGTATTCGATTTGGAGCCTTGTTGTCCGGTGCATCTTCACAAGTAGTTGAAGCCCTAACCACATTTGGGGAAGAGATCGGCATAGCGTTCCAGTTGGCTGATGATGTTATTGATATTGCAAGTCAGACCAATGAGTCAGGAAAAACACCAGGAACCGATCTGCGTGAAGGAGTTCCCACATTAGTAACTTTGCTGGTTCAAAAAGCTAATCGTCCTGAGGATCAAAAGTTAATTGCTTCATTGGCTGCTCCGATTTCAGATGAGAATGAAGTAGCACAAGTATTAGCCGCTCTTAGAGCCCATCCCGCGTTAGATGAGGCACGTACTATCGCCTTGCAATACGCTGAAAATTCTCGAAAACTGCTTTCAGTATTGCCAGTTAATCAAACTACTTCAGCATTTTTAACTTTGTGCGATTCCTTGGTTACTCGCTCTACCTGATTTCCATAAATCGCTACCTAAACATATTAAAGCAATCCAAATAGCAAAGAATCCGACCCAGCGCGCCAAAGGCATCGCTTCTCCATTTACGGTTACACCAATGATAAACATGATTGTTGGTGTTATGTATTGCAGTAAACCGACAACAGATAAAGGTAATCGCACTGTGGAGCCATTAAAAAATAGTAGGGGAGCAACGGTCATAATTCCGGCTCCAGCCAAACCTAATGAAAGCCATAAACTTGTACCAAATGCACCTTCACCACTAATTTGCAGCATCGATAGAAATGCAAGTGTTGGAAACATGGCGATCAATGTTTCTACTGTTAATCCTTGCAACGCAGTCACCGGTAAAGATTTCTTGATCACACTATAAAGTCCCCACGAAACCGCTAAACCGATTGCAATCCAAGGTAAGTGTCCGAAGTCAAAAGTGAGTGCTGCGACTCCGATAGCAGCAACTGAAACTGCAGCCCATTGAAGTGGGCGCATTTTTTCGCGCAACATAAACACCCCAAAAGCCACGTTGACTAATGGAGTTATGTAATAGCCAAGAGATGCTTCAACAACTCGATTGACGGTCACAGACCAGATGTAGATAGCCCAGTTGGCTGAGAGGAGTCCAGAAGTCAACGCTAGTAAGGCAAGAGTGCGCGGATTCTTTAAGGCTTTAAATGCGCTCCGGAATTCCTTGCGAAAAGAAAGAGCGATAAGACAAACAAGCAGAGACCAAACTGCTCGGTGGGAAATTATTTCAAAAGCTTTTGTATTTCCCATTGCACCCCAATAAAGCGGTAGCAATCCCCAAATTACATATGCAGCGACTCCATAGACCAGCCCAGTCCGGTATCTAGTCAGAGTTGTCAAAGTATTAACGGAAGTTCGTAAATTGAGGAGCGAAATCTAGATCTTGAGCTTTAACAAATGCAATCGCTTCCTGAAGATCATCTTTGCTCTTAGAACTTACTCGCAATTCGTCCCCTTGGATTTGAGTCTTAATTGTTTTAGGGCCGTCATCACGTAAAGATTTTGCAAGTTTTTTAGCATGCTCTTGGGAGATACCTTCTTTAATCGGAACAACAATCTTGTAAATCTTTCCAGATAAAACTGGAAGACCTGGATCGATATGCTTTTGGGAAACTCCGCGCTTAATCAATTTATCTTTGAAAACATCAAGAGCTGCTTTTGCCCGCTCTTCAGTCTGAGCTTCAATCAAAATCTTTTCGCCATCTTTTTCAATCTTTACGCCAGTATTTTTGAAATCAAATCTGGTGGTTAATTCACGATCGGCTTGATTCAAAGCATTATCAAGCTCCATGTAATCGACTTTAGAAACAATGTCAAAACTAAAATCTGCCATTTTAAATGTGCCTTTCAAATATTATTACGGTTATATTACTCTGAATCACCTATAAATTCTAATATCTTCTTTTTTCAAATTATTGCGTTAAAGTTAAATCATGTCTTTACGGTTTAGGCGCTCAATACAGTTGATTCCTGGGGTTCGATTGAATTTCAGTAAAAGTGCTTTGGGATTATCAGTTGGTGTTCCGGGTGCTCGAGTATCTGTTAATACAAAAGGCCAGGTTTATTCATCAGTTGGATTGCCGGGCACTGGCTTGTATAGCGTTGAGCAGACTTCACTTAGGGGCACTAAATCCCAGCGGAGAGCAAAAGAATCAGAAATGACAGAGGCTGCAAGTGCGGTACAGGTTCCAGCGCCAACTCCTGGATTGATTGCCACTAAAAGAGAGCGTGCGTTTCATAAGTTTTTACTTGCCGCATTTGATGAAGAAAATAAATGGCCAGACAAAAAAGTTATTAGACAGACACAATTGCTAGCACGCGAATTTCCTTTATTAGAACTGCCATGTTTGGCTATCGCCGCAATTCATGCGATGAGAAATGATGAATCTTTCACGGATGGCGAACTTTGGATGAGAGAGCTATGGGAAAAACGTAAAGAATTATTTGAACATTACATCGTGGATAAGTATTTCTCACGAATGTATCCGCAAGTGCAAATTACTCGGGGGATATCAAGTCCTTATCCTTTCAACATGACAGCACTCGGACTTTTGTATTCAGAGGTTTTGCAGCAAACTGGGAAAACTCAAGAAGCCAAGGAAGTTGTGAAATCTTTAGATCCTTCCCCATTCACGGCAATTTCTTTGGCAGAGTTAAACATAGATTTAAAACTCTACGACGAGGTTATCTCTGCGACAGAGGATCTTGAAATTGAAAGTGACACTTCTGGAATGCTTCAGATTTTTCGGGGCGTCGCTTTTACTTTACAAGGATTTAATGACGCTGCCGTTGAAGTCTTTAAAACTGTCATTGCCAAACGCTCACTTAGCGAAGAGGTGTTAAATCGAGCATTGGTTGAACGAGCTAAGTGCTATAAATCTATGGGGAAGAAAGCAATGGCAGTTAAAGATTTAGAGAAAATCTTGGCTCGCGAAGGTGATTATCCAGAGATACGGGAAATGATCGAAAATATTAAGCTTTAGTCTGTAAGTGGAAAATCTCTTGGACCTCTTTGGCATCAACTAATCCCTCTGAATTAAACTCCATATAAGGGTTCATGATTTCGCCCCATTTTTCATGAATCTCAGAACGCCATAAACGATTCCATGATTCCAGATCATTGATTTCTGAGTACATAAAAAGAACTGGATCATTTTCAAAAATAGTTATCTTTGCAATTCCTTGACGTTCAATTTCGGCAACTAATTCCGGCCAAACCTCATCATGATATTTTTTGTACATTGCAAGACCACCTGGTTGAAGTCGCATCATGAACGCTTTTCTAATCATCTCTATGCCCCCTAGTTATTTACTGGCAAACGATACGGCTGTGCCAGTAGCAGCGAACAGGGGGTTTTAGAGGGGGTTTTGAGCACTGGCAGCGGTGGTAATCTTGGCCCGCTCTCATCCCCTGGCGGGTTGCCCGAGCGGCCAATGGGAGGGGACTGTAAATCCCCCGGCTCTGCCTTCAAAGGTTCAAATCCTTTACCCGCCACCAGCACTTTTTTAATAGGTAAGCCAAATTCCTAAAGGACTACCTTGCGGCTCCTTTTGCACGTGCTGCGCGGGACAAGAATAATGCAAAAACAAGTGCCAAAACGATTCCGGTATTGACTCCCATTTCCATCAGCGCTCTATTGAAATACTCGGTCGTCTTCTCTTTTTCCATAGTAAGAGATGCTCCAACAGTAAGAATATGCCGCACTGCTGCAATTACTCCAATGATTAAAAAGCTATCCAACTGAAAAATTCCATCAGTGAATCGGACAATTACGGTTCGCATGATTTCTAGAATAATTACCACAAAAAGAATGTCATTCACGGCTTGAATCATTCCGAGTGGGAAAAATGGACGAGTCTCAATTAGGCGTTGCAAACTGTATCCAGCTGCCAAGACTGAAATCACAAATAAAACTATCCCCAGGAAACCATGCAAGATATCTTCTAATTTATCTATGAAAGTTACTGGGATAAGTGATTCATCTTTTTTAAGCAAACCTTTAACTGATTTGTACTTCACTCGGTCTCCTTAACGATCGCTAAGCAATAGTTAAGGGTAAGCGCAGATTTTTGGTCTCGCAATGCGAAATCACAAATCCTCCCTTTTCACACATATTGGGCTAACCCAATTTCCAACCTAAGCAGAGTTGATATTCATAGATTTAACTGCATAGGTTGAATTGTCCAAATTGCCACTAATCCAGCATCATTATTCAAGTATCCTTACAAACTAAGTAGCCATTTTGCTGCGGTGATGAGGTGTCCGACGGTGAGCCTAAAGAAGTTATTCATCACTCTTGCGTCAGCAGGCTTACTTATTTCCGCACAGACCCCGGCTGTGGGAGATGGCTCAAAACCAATTGATGAACAATGGCAACGCACCACACCTTCAAAACCTGGCCAATATGGAATTTTAGTTCAGCAATCCTTGGGACTCTTAAGATTTTCTTCATATTTAATTTCACTAGATGGCAGTAAAGATAAAGTAGAAAGTGTTACTGCCTGTAAATCTTTTACGGATCCACTTTGTGCAAAATCAGTAGCTCAACAAATGAGTGCCAACTTACAATTTTGCAGTGAAAAAATCATAAGTGAATGCGTAACAGGAATGTCGGCTCGGAACGCTGCGGGAAAAGAGTTGAAAGTTAATTTTGAAGGACCAATTGAGAGTTCATTAATTCATGATTTTGTTGGTGATTCAACAAAAGGGTTGCCAACAGGTGGGCCCCCATTAATTTTTTCAATACCTGAGGCGCCTCATGCAGGTGGTGATAAGTACATGTTAAAAGTTGATATGCAAGGTAGTGGAAATGGATCAGTATTCGCGATTTGGCGAGCCAGAGGGGGGATTTTTCCAGTCTCAATTACTCAAGGAAATTTTTTGGCTAGTAAAATCTCCTTAGATGTCCCGAGTTACACTTCTTACAACATGATTAATGGAAGCGGTATTGATCCTGCTTGCCAATTTGCCACCACAACGAAATGTTTAAAAATTCAAACTTTTCCGGAGGGCATCGCTTTCGGTTTCAGTGCAAAATTCAAAAACCAATTAACAGGTTGGTTTCATGGAAGGTTTAGCAATCCTGAAATTGCCAGCGAGATTAAAGATGGATTGATGAATTTTTCGGTTATTGCTAACCCGATAAAGGTACCAACAGTTTTTGGTTGGGTTGATACTGCTTCATTGCCCGAAGATTTAAAACTTCGCTACTCCATTATTCCGAGAAAAGGCTCTAGTTATTTCGGTCCGAGAAATGGAGATTTAAGCCAGACTTCAATTTTAAGTGACGCAAACTCACTTTTTAACGATGACACTTTGGCGGAGTTAAAAAGTTGGTTGCCACTGCTCGGAGATCGCGCTGCTGCGATGCCATCGGCTTGGGCTATTTCGACTATTGATGGTGACGCTAAGGGCGATGTTGAAAGATGTACAAAACTTGAAAGTGGAATTTCAGGCTTAGTTACTACAAATGCGGCTATGTACTCATCAGGTCCACCTGTGTTTAACACCGATACGCAATCTTTAGAGTACAAAGTAGCGGCGCCGCATTTAACTTCTACGGGTGAGGATTTACTTGGAAGTTATGACTTAGTTATGAATTCACAAGTAGCGCGTTGTATGTATGGGTTTTCTAAAGCACCACTTAAAGCTTCAATTTCAGTCATAAGTACATCAGCGAAGACAACAGTTGAAACTAGTGTTTTAAATGAAAGCAATGGGTTTATCAAGTTGTCTGCTAATGGCTTTAATTACTCACAACCAACAATCCAAGTGAAGTTAACTCAAGAAAAGGTTATTGAGCCGGTAGCAACAACTTCAAATGTTGCTGCACCAATCAAGAAGGCGGTAGTTAAAAAAGTTGTCAAAACTATTACCTGCTCTAAAGGTAAGTTAACACGCAAAGTTACTGGTACTGCTCCAAAATGCCCGACTGGCTACCGCGCCAAGTAGAGATTAAGAAGAAAGTGCTTGACCCAAATCGCGTAGTAAATCACTTGGATGTTCGAGTCCGACTGACAACCGTAGAACAGATTGCGTGATACCCATTTCGGCGCGAACTTCTGGTGATAGTCGGCGATGGGTGGTTGATGCTGGGTGAGTAATCAAAGTTTTGCTATCACCAAGATTATTTGAAATATCAAGCACATGTAATTTATTCATAATGTCGAATGTACGTTTTTGATCGCCTTTAATCTCAAAACTAATTGTTGTTCCTCCACCACTCATCTGGCTTCGAGCAATTTTGAATTGTGGATGCGAGCCAATTCCTGGGTATCTAACCCAATTAATATTTTCATGCGAATCTAAATACTGAGCAATCCCTTGCGCATTTGAATTCATCCGCTCAACACGCATCTCCATAGTTTCAAGGGATTTAAGCAATACCCAAGCATTGAATGGGCTAATCGCAGGTCCCGTATGCCGGAAGAAAGGC
>Ga0214168_1000237_pt1 | contig 22630 bp, 25 predicted proteins | sample LakMenepilimnion_FD_153002 | JGI IMG/M metagenome (GOLD analysis project Ga0214168, IMG submission 153002) | Freshwater microbial communities from Lake Mendota, WI - Practice 29OCT2010 epilimnion v4 | ecosystem: Environmental > Aquatic > Freshwater > Lake > Epilimnion/Euphotic zone | place: Lake...
GGAAGCGCCACCAATCATGGCAAGACTGCTATAACCGAATACGGCAAAAACCCGCAAAATAATCTGCTTCATAATGACCTCCAGTGGTCAAAGGACACACGGGGTCACTGCAATAGTTCACTTCAGGATAGTGCATCGCATAAAGGTTGTCTAGGACGATTGACTGGTCAAGTACGCTTTCTTGCGAGCAAGGTAGTCAGCCATGACTTTGAAGATAGCGCCACCTCTAACCCGTTGGACACAATCGGTGGTCAACGCATCAATGTCGTGGAGACCGAAGAACTTGGGGTCTTTGTCTAGGTATCTGACCAGTTGTTCTTCTTGTAAGACCATTACCTCAAGTTCTCGCTCAAGAACCTCTTGCCTATCCCAAGCGTCGGGGTAAAGGTCAAGGATGGCTGTCAACGACAAATTGGAAACATTACGGCGAATAAACTGGTCCAATTCAGGGAATATAGGCTCTACGCCAGTAGGTCGGCGACGAGCGGTAGTGCTACCCATCAAAAACTGAGCAACCTGCATAGGAACTTGATTTTCACGAACCAAATCACATAACTCATCATCAAACCCAGCATCCACAAGGAATTGGCTTGCAGCAAGAGCAATCGGGTCGGAGTTGTTGAACGGTGGTTTAGACACATCTGACCATTCAACAATTTGTTTGACAACCTCAGAGAGTGTCCGAGCCGAAGCAGGGTAGTAATCGTTGTTGAATACCTCTTCGGAAATTGTTTCATCATCCCGAAGATGTAGAAAGACTATGTGCCCGACAGAGTTGACAGAAATAATTGGTTCATAGGTAACAATTTGATTGATGTCCCTAAAAAAAGTGCCTGTCTGATGCGCTGGAAAAAACCGATTAGGACCATACATTTGATAATCGCATCGCCAAGGTGTAGCAGCCACTTCAACAACCTCGGATTTATAGAACATAAACCCTCCGTCAAGATTCTGAACACCGACATCGTAAAAATGCTCAATCCTTTGAAAGAACTGAAGAGGAACAATTTCGTTATCCGACGGGGAATCCTTGCCCTTTATGACAAAATTGTATTTGCTGTGTTGGGCTAGTTCCTTGGGAAAGGAGACTAGGACCATGTCGTTTTGCATCCGATGGAGTTCAAAACCGTTCACCGTTTCTGAGCCTGTAGGTGTTTTGTGGTGCATCGCATCAAAGTCCAAGACTGACGAGTCCTTTTGAACCATGTAAAACATCCGTTGTCTGTTGAGGACATCCAAATTGAAATCAGTTATCACAGTTTTTCCTTACGCTAACGAGGTGGAAGCATAGTAACTGAAGTACGCCATTCCGTCTTGACCAGCGCCACCACCGCTTCGTGATGTTGCGTTGCCACCTGAACCGTAGGTGTTCAACGAACCACGAGAACCTTGCTGGGCAGGTGCATCGCCGTTGTAACTACCTGTGTAATAAGCAAAGCCTCCACCGCCTGCGCCACCTGAACGGCTAACAGCAAATTGAGAAATGGTTACGCCAGTTCCTCCGTTGCCAGCAATGTGCTTGTTTGTTCCGTCAACAGAAGCGTTACCTCCTACCCCGCCTGCTCCGCCACCACCGCCACCAGCAAAACCGATTTCAGCCGAGCCTTTATCAATTGAACCCGTGTTTGTTCCGCCAGCATTGCTGTTACCACTTGTTCCTGCAACTCCAAGAACCAAAGCATCACTGCCCACCGAACCTCCAGCAACCGACAAGTTACCAGCAGGTAATGAACCGCCGTTCCATCCGCTGATACTCGTAGCGCCACCGTTAGCGTCCGCAGCGCCTCCAGCCCCGACAACGACCGAAATGCCACCTGTTACGGCACGAGCAGAAGTGTCCTGTTGAGATGCCCCACCGCCACCACCTGAACCGTTAGCACCCGCACCGCCACCAAAGAACATGCCAAAATACAAATATGCTTGCACCGCAGACCCGCCAGTTGGGGTAACAGTAGGAATTGTAAAGTTCCATGTGCCAGCAGTGGACTTATCAAATGTTTGGAAAGCCCAAGTTTTGAAATTGCCATTGCTGTTCTGAACAGTTGTCGTACCAGCCGAGTTGGTTGCTTTGACCCGAACAATGTAATCCGTGTTTGCAGTTAGACCACTGACATTCGCATAGACATTGGTTGAGGAGTTTGTGACGGTTGTGTTGCCAGCGACAGGCGATGACCATGTGCTACCACTGTCGCTGCTGTACTCAAAAGTGACTGATGTGGAGCCACCCTTCCAGTTGATATTTGCGTTGAAGGTGGCTAAAGCCTGACTGAAGTTTGTGGTCGCATTGAGGGTCACGGCAGGCAACCCCACGGGCACAAACGGTGAGCCGTTCACGGTTGTAGTACCAGCGGAGTTGACCGCTTTGATGCGCCAATAGTAAGTCGTACCTGCCGTCAAACCTGTCAAACCAACGGACACAGCCGTCGGGGTATTTGCGGTAACCGTTGATGGACTGGCTGAAACCTCAGTGAAAGTTGAGAATCCTGAATCGGTTGAGTATTGGAAAGTTACGGCTGAAGATGCACCGTTGGCATCCACAGTTCCATTCAGCGTCACAGAAGTATCTGTCAAACTTGACACTGCCGAGGCGACAACCGCTGGCGCTCCTGAAGATGTCAAGAAGTTCACTGAACCGCTAGTCGTTGTCCCGTTGGTATTGCTCGCTACAAGACGACAGTAGTAGGTGTAGCCAAAATCCAATCCTGTGACATTCGCATAGACGGTTTGGCTTTGCAAAGTGGTTGTTGCAGGAGTTGCTGCGATGGTTGAGTAAGTGGCAAAAGTTGGGTCTTGGGAGTATTGAAAGTTGATGGTTGTTGAGAAGTAGTTGGCGGATACTTTCCCGTTGAGTGTGGCTGTACTTCCAGTCACCGCAGAAGCAGCCAAAATAGAACAAGTTGGTGGTTGCATAGCAAAACGGCTTGACCCCGCTATTTTCATCTTCCACACTTTTGGTGACAAGTCATACTCAATACTGTTCAACAGCATGTCCTGAGCAAAAACTGTTCCTACTGCTGGCGTCCTTGTGAAACTGACTCGGTCCAACAAATCCAACTGCAACAAAATCTGCCATTGAGCATCGGTTGTTGCTGGCAAACCAACCTCAATTGGGCTGACGCTTGGCACAACAATCTTGTAGTAGGTCAATAAGTGAGTTGCCAACGCCGTGCTTCCAGCATCATCAGAACATTGAGCATCAACCGTTTCCGTATGAACACCAAACTGACTGATACTGGTCGGGTCTGATTGCGTTACTTGAGCACCAAAAGCATTATTCACAACAATTTCGTTACGAATGAGGTCACCATCAAGAAAGATGTCAATGTCATCTGTATAACCGAAAAGGGTTCCTGCACCCGAAGAATCCGTAATTGTTGCTTGAGATGTGGACGAAGTGGAGTTCGTTTGAAAATACAAACGGTTTGTTGTCTTGAGTTTTCCTTCACGGTTGGTAAATAGAAAACCACCTTCTGTTCGCATTACCTCCCTAAGCGAGTCAACTACAGGGGCATCGGGTAAAGGCACACCTTTTATAGTTCCCGACGGTGATGTGTGAACCTCATAACGCCCTGCTGGAACATCAGTCAAAGCCAGCAACCTGCTGATTCTTGTATTGGATGTTTCTTGTTGAAAGCCTTGACCGAATTGATACAAGTTAGAAATCTCCGTAGCCGTCAAGATTGTGTCAAAGAAAGCGACCTCTTGGAAGATTCCCCCCGTCAAATACACCGAGTCAGTAGGGAATAGGACTGCACCAGTCCGATTTACTTTGTTGGTTGACCTGTCAACACCGTTGATATAAAGAGTAACAACGCCACTTGAAGAATCGTATGTCAACGCATAATGACTTGGAACAACAGTTGTTGTGTTAGTTAGTGTTGACTCAACTGAACCTGTTGTGCCGTTGAAAACATCCGCAAACATTTGTCCCTTATTGGGAGTGTTCGGCGATAAAGACAGGTAATCACTATCTGCCGAAATTGTGACTGCTCTGTCAATAAAATCACGGTCTGAAAATGCTCCCCAAAAACAAATTGTGGCATTTCCAGTTGTCGCTGTTGCAATTTGCAAATATCTATAAGCGGTACTACTCAGGTCCGCAGCATTTCCTGAGAGACCCATCGCCAAGTTTGGGTGTGAAACAAGGTTTTTACCCGTAAAAGACGCATGAACGGAGAGGTCAATAGCAGCACTTCCGTAATCTTTGATAGTCGTTGAACCATCAGGGTCATTGCACTTGTAATAGTGACGAGGAGAGAGAGAACGAGTGTAGATGTCAGCCAAATCACTTTTGAGGTTTTCCGCAGCCAACAGGGACAGCAAATCAAAGCAATCAATGGTGATTGTTGAATCCTTACCAAGTTTTGAGAAATTGACTGGAAATCCACTGATGTACCCACGAAAAATGGTGTATGCGGTTCCGTTGGCGGTGCCTTCAATTTTTATTTGTCGGCGAGGCGTCAACTTGTTCGCATAGATTGAGTCAAAGTTGAAAGGGTCATAAACACGAAGGTTGTTATCAAGGACAACACTTGCCGTTGAAACAAAATCCTCAGAGAAGTCATTATCACGAGTCCGATGAATGGACACATTTCTGACATCTGATGAGACATTTACCCAAGAAGGGTTGGGTTCGTAAGCGCCGTCATCAAAAGCAATCCAAACACCAAGAACAGGGACAGCCATTACATAGTCCTAATGGGGAGTTTTCCAGCCCTCTTCTCGTAAGACTGAAGATGCCTAATAAGTTCACGACCTATTTCGGCTGAATCGCCAACACCCGTTTGGATTGTGATGTTGTAGTTGTTACCGCTAGTCGCATTGCCACCCCGACCAAGTGGGATAACAGCCTCGTCACGCCCTGCCTCACCTAAAAGCGCAAGAGTTCCACCACTACGGGCACGAACAATACCGCCGTTAGCCAATTGAGGAACCATGCCAGCCAACGCCGACATAGAGAACTCAATGTCAACACCAAAGTTCTTTTTCAACTTGTCAATCTGTTTTGCAGTCAAACCTTTTGAAGTCAATTTCAGATTCAAACTTTTGACAGCCTCTTGAATACCTCTGACCAACTCAGCGCCAGTGTCAAGACCTGTCTGATAAAACTGGTCTTTAGCAGCGGTAGCGGCAGTATCAGCGGTGCTAGTCAACTGTGTGAACCACTTGTTCGCATTGGTAACAGCATCGGCTCCGCCCGCAATAATTTCTTGCCCAATAGCCGTACCAGCCTCAGCACCAGCCGCAACAATCTGTGCAATACCAGCCTCATTCAATTGCGCTGCTCTCAAATCGTCAATCAACTTACTGAAAGCAACAGCGTCGTTGTATTGCTTTTCCAAAGCCTTCATAAAGGACATCTTGCCCTCTTCAGCCTTGCCTAAAGCCTCAGAAGCATCAGCGTAATCCTGCACCGCTTTCGTATAAGCCTTGTAATCACGGCTTTGCATAGCGTCAGCAACGGCTTTTTCTGCGTCGGCAACGGCTTTCTGTGCACTGGTGTAAGCATTTTGACTTTCAAGAGATTTTTCCAATGCCTTACTAAACGAGTACACACCCATAATCGCATCTTTGATGCTCTTTCGGAACTCGTTTGCTTTCTGCTTGTATTCGTCAAAGAAACGATTTGCATTTTGAAGAGCGTCCGTGCCAAGTTGTTTTGCTGCCGCAATCAGTTGTTTCATCTTGTCATTTGCTTTGCCTGCTGCTGCTGCTGCTGCTGCGGTTTCTGCTTCGGTTTTTACCTTTTTAGGTGTTCCAGCGTTATACCCCTCAAACTTGCGGAAGTCGGCAGCCGACACTTCTCTTTTTGCAGCAGCCAATTGTTCAGTCAACTTTTTGGCTGCCCGAGTGGTCGTGTCAACTTTTGCCGCTGACAAATCCAACTGGAAGTTCAACATCTTTATTTCTTGAATGTCATCACCGAAAGGCAACTTGTTCCACGCTTTGATGAGAATGTTGACCCCTCTAATAAATATATTGATGAGTCCTTGGTAATACTTCAAAAGACCATTGATGGCTTTTTCAGCAAAGTCAACAATGAGGTTCCAAGTTTTTTTCCAAAACAGTTGGAAGCCTTCAAACTTTTTCCACAAAATGACAAACGCCGCAACGAGAGCAACCACAGCAACAATTACCCAAGTAAGTGGGTTCGCATACAAGGCTGCGTTGAGACTCCAAGTAGATGCTGTTGTTGCTGTATTCGCCGCAGTCAAAGCAGTCTCAGCCGCCACTAAAGCAGCAGTAGCGGCAGCACCACCGCCCGCAGCGACGGCTGCCGACGCTTGAGCAACAGTCAGTTTGGCTTGAGCAACCATCGCAGCAGAAGCAGCCGCAGCCTCAGCGGTTTGAGCAGTACCCAAACCGATAACAGAGGCGACCAAACCCCACACCGACTTGGCGCTACCAAGAAGCATGTTGATTTTCCCAACTGCTTTCAAAGCAACATAACCAGCAACAATTCCACCAATCAACGGCGACCAAGCCTCTAAGACGCCGACATGGTCTGCGACAAAGCCTGTAGCCATTGAAACAACCTGAACAAGACCCATAAGAATTGGTACCAAACCAACCGTCAACTCCACCACTAGCGGAGCCAAAATGACACTCAAATCAGTAAAAACCTGTCCAAGAGCAAGCAACGCTGGTTGCAAACTAGGAAGCACCATCGCCATTTGAGCAAAAGCAGGAACAATTGCCTGTACCGCCGAAACCATTACCGTTGATAATGCTTGCATGATTGGACCAATAGCAGGCATCAACTTTTTGAACGCATCCATTGCGACAACAACCATTTCGTTGATTGGTTTAGTCATGGCTTTGAAAGTTTCCCCAACAGCATCATTGATGTCAGGCAACGCCATTTTTATCGCCTCGGTTGCTGGCTTCATCATTTCGCCAAGTGCAATGTCAACATTGTCTTTCAAAGTGGAAAGCAAACCAGTCAAAGTTTTGGATTGTTCATCCATCATGCCCTTCATACGACTCATTGCTGGACCCGCATAATTTTCAATGCCTTGCATCAGCAAAGGAACAGAGTTTTGAAGCGTCCCGTTTTCAACTTCTTTCTTGACTTGTTGAACCGATTTACCAGCAGCAGCAGCCAACGCATCCCAAGCAGGAATACCTGCGTTAGCCAACTGCATCATGTCTTGACCTTTGACAGCGCCAACCAAGTTCATTTGTTGCAACGCATAGACGGCTCGCCCGATGCCTTCGCCACCAGTACCCATAGCAGCAGTAGCGTCACCCAAAGCGGTCATAATCGGGATTACACGCTCGGCAGCAACACCTGTCGTAAGAAGTTTTGATGCCGCATCACGAAGTTGACCAAAGCGGAAAGGAGTCTTGGCGGCAAATTGTTGCAAATCTGTGAACATCGCCATGGCTTCTTCTTGTGAACCAAGCAAAGTCTTGAACGAAATAATGGCTTGTTCGTTTGCCATAGCAAAGCCAATACCCATTTTTGCGCCCATGACAGCAGCGGTTTGCATGGCTCCAGCGCCAAGCATGGCAAACTTTGAAATTGTGCTGAAGCCTTGTTGGGCAATCCTTGATGATTGTTGGACGCTGCCACCGAACTGGTTGGCAGCACCTTGAGCACGACGGAACCCGCTGACCATGTTGTCAGCGTTAGCCCTCAAATGTGCTACTACCTCAAGCATTGCCATTCGCTAGTTCATCCTCATCGTTTCTGTTGTTGCTCCCAATTTCTTATTTTGAAAAGCCCCATCCACTCCGTCATTTCTTGTGACGAAATTGCTCTATGTCCACCTGAACCGTAAAGCAATTCTCCGACTGTACGCCCTAGCGTTTCGGCTAACTCAAAGAGGAAGCGTCGGCTAGGGCTGTTGAGAAATCCTTGCCTGCCTTGTCCACTGCTCCTTCAAGCAGTCCTGAAATCCTCATGGCTGTATTGACAATCAAGTCAAGAGCAGCACCCGATTTCAACATCAATGCCTCACGGTCATTCGCATCAAACACTTGCTCACCTGTTGCGGGGTCAAAAGTGCACATGATGACAATGTCAGGCATCATCTTTGAAAAGTTCATTACGCCGTCGTTATCGGCTGCGTTTTGAATCATTGAGGTACGGGCTGCACCCGACATTCCATGAACGGCGACTGTTGTATTCCATTGTGGAATCTCAATAATCTCCGACTGAACATCGTTGCAGGACAGGATTTGGTCACGAAGGGACACGGTATTTCTCCTTGTATTGGTTAGGCGAATGTGCCTCGGGTAATGGTACCAGTCACCTGAAACTCTGCCGAGAATGTCACAACATCAGCAACAGGGCTGGATGTTTCAAATGATGTAAGGAAAGCCTCACCTGTGTATTTGATTGCGCCTGTGCCTGTTCCTTCAGGACCGTACTCAAACGATACTGAAGCGGCTTGCCCAATGATTCCAGCGAGGTGTGCGTCAAGTGTCGCATCCCAAGTTCCTGATACGGAAAGTGTTGCGTCAGACAAACCAACGAGGTATGTCTTTGCTGAGTTTCCAAAACTGGTGGTTTCACCAGTCTCAATTGAACGAGGAAGGCTGACTTCGTTGAGGTACGACGAAATATCGGTCAGCGTTCCTCCTGAGTTGTCAACTTTGAATGAGGCATTTTTGCCGTGTTTGAAAGCCATAGTGGTTGTGTCTCCTTAGCGTCTTGCGAAGTTCGCATGGTAGGTAATGGAACCCGTGGACCCAGCAAGGGTGTGCTGAACACGGATGTATCGGTTCACAGTTCCAGTTACGGTCTTGCGTTCCGAAGTCTTGGTCGCCGTACTGACGACCGAGAATGTAATGAGGTCAACCCATGTGGAGTTATCCGCAGAGTGTTGGACCTTGAATGTTGTGTTGCCGTTGCGTGTGTTGGCAGTCACATGAAGATTCGCTGCGCCACCGTTGGCTGTACTGGTTGCATTGTCGTTAGCGGTTCCGTTGCCTGTTGCTGTGACAGCAGCCAAGTCAATGAGGGAAATACCACGGTCAAGCATGTCGTTTGTTTGACCTTCAAAAGAAATAGATACGACATCTGCGACGGGGCTTGAAAGTTCGTAGGAGGTTTCAATCGCATTGAGCGTTGTAACTCTGCTACCGAGGGATAGACCCTCGGGGGCAAATGTGATAACTGAATCAGTGCTGTTACCGATGGCGGCAGACATTATTTCGTCAACGGCATCTGTAGCCCCATCAAAGAAGCCACTCATGGAGATGGTTGAGTCTCTGAGACCTACCAAATAGGTCTTGGCGTCATTTCCGTAGGTTGTCGTTTCGCCTGTCTCAACACTTTCATTGGTACTGCTCTCGTTGAGATACGCCGAAATGTCGTACTGATTGGACAAAACCTTGGTGTTTTTACCGTGTTTGAAAGCCATTATTCTGAATCCTCTGCTGTTTCGGTTGTTTCTTCTTCAACAGTCTCAGGCTCTTCATTCGCATCGCCGTCCGCAAGGGTGATTGCGCCACATTCACGAAGCCACTTGATTGACTTAGCAGGCAAGTCTGATACAACGGCACCAGCCTCGGCTCGTTTGCCGAGGTAATCAATCCCTATGTTGACCTTGTATTGCGCCATCGGTGCTCCTGTTGTCGGGCGTGGCTCAACCTCGGAGAAGGTCAAGACCACAAGGGGCACGAAATCAACCGACAACCGAGGTCACTAGGACACGCTATGCCTACTGATTGTACGGCAATCGCATAGACGGCTTGGTCTTTAGTAGGGTCAAGCCCTTCCGTGGCGACGAATCCAATGTTTTGGGCGTAGATACTGGTTGTTTTTTATACAACCCCACCCAAGAAACCCCGCTGGTGGGCGAAAGAAAGGACGGTTTGCAAGGCGGTCCTCAAAAGTCATGTATTCGTGTTTGGTTTGAAATCCAAAAACGGCGATGCGGTTTGCAATCACGATTTGCTCGGTGATGGTGGCATGGTCGGGGCGTCGGGCGAACTGAAAGCCACCGTACCCTTTCCAAGTTTGCATGGCGATTCCTAATCCACCAGCCCAATTGCCTTTGTCTTTCCAATTACCATTGGTTTCACAAATAGCAACTCCTTCAGTCCAGTATTTGACAGGAGGCGTTTTGCGGTTTTTGAGTTGTTGAAGCAGTTCAACTTCTGCTTTCCCAAGATGGGGTGGAACCACTTCTTCCGACGCTTGGGCTACGGAAGGGGTGAGAACGGATAAAGAAATGATGGAGGTGGCAACCAGTGCCAATGTTTTGTGCATAAAAATCCTTTGAACGAGTGACAGGACAGGCGTAAAACGCCAATAATCTATTCAAATGGGCACCTCCAATAAAGGCGTAATTCAGGTTTTGGGCTGAACTCGGGACACATCAGGTTTAGTGCCCCGATGTGCGTTTCGCCAGCCTACTCCAAATTAGAAGATTGTCAACTACTTGGCGTTTTTAGCCTTGCAACGGTTACACATAATCAACCATGGTCTAGTTACCTTGATGGCTAACAGCCGATTACAGCGCCAACATCGGGGAGCCTCATCCGTTGGGGAAGTACGCCCGTAGGGGTCGGGAGCGCCGTCAGTCTCCATTTTGGTGCATCGCATCGGACAAGGTGAGATTGCAGTCGGGGCACAAGAAGGCTGGCGCTGACATCCCCATGGTGTGTATCTCTATGAGATTCAGGTGGCTACAACCCTCTGATTCGCCCTCTAAAGGCTCTGTACGGCGCAAAAAGGACGCTGCAAGCATCAAACTGACCGTCAACCCCTCAAGGGCGGCTGTGGCGCTCTGAGCGTTTTTGATGGCAACGGCAAGAGCAGCCTCAAGATTATGCGGGTCTCCGCCAAGTGCTTGCTCTTTGATACTCACAGAACCCAGCCAACAAAGTCAATGCCGATAACTGGACGGTCATCGCCGTCACGACCAACTGGATAAAAGTCAGAAGTTGCCAAAACAGATAAGAGAGAAACGCCGTCTATTGTGCTGTTCCTGATTGCCCCAAGGGAAGCCCTTGCCGCCACTGCTTTTGCTCGGGCTGCTGGGTAATCATTACGGGATGCACGACAAAACACCCTGATACGAGGGCGCTGTATAGCGTAAGACGAACTTCCAAATACTTGTGTTGGTCCTACACCGTTATCTTCAACTATCAAAATACAATTATCGGGTTCATCGGGCATCACAGACAGAAAAATGTCCGTAGCCAATGTTCCAACACCATCGGTTTGGAGTTTGGCACCCAACGCATCAAGCAAAGCCATCAGACAATCCCCTCAATAATTGCGCTCACACGCTTTACCAGTTTCGCCTGCAATGTCTTAGCAGCATCATCCACAGGGTCTTTCAAGTAGTTGGCTTTTCTGCCAGCAGCATGTTTGAAATCCAAACGCTCGTGCTGGATTCTTGCGTAACCAACATTGACTTCGCCTTTGTTTCTAGGGCTTCGGTCCATTGCTGGTCCACCGTAAGAAATCTCAACCATGATGTCTTTGCCCATAACTACAGGGTCGTGGACCATTCCTGAACCTGCAAGCGTTCCATGCTCAAATGGCACTTGCCTCAATGACTTTCCGAGGATGATTTGTGCTTCTTCATACAAAGCACGACGGGTCGCATCAATGGCTAAAGGGGAGCCACGAAGCAAAACACGCAATAATTTGTCAAGCCCTGTCACACGAATGGTCTGCATAAAGCCTCACTTACCAAATGTCACGGTGGTGTGGTGGGCACCCGTGTCGTCGTTGTGAACTTTGACGCTCAAAATGACTGGTGTGGACCCGTCGGGCAACAAAATCTTTGAATCAGTAGTGATTGTTGGGGTGCCATAGAAGATGATGGAACCGTTTTCAAACTCATCACGATTGCGTTCGGTCGCATAACGCTGACTTGTTTCCATGATGCGACAGCGGACAGCAACTCCAGTTGCCCCATGGGTCAACTTTCCGTAGGCATCCATGCTGGAATTGGGGTAAATCGTTACCAGCGAGGGCATCATGTCAAGGAACATTTTTTCAATGGTCATCTGTAATTGTCCATTCCAACAGAAAAGTTGCTTGGTCCAAAAACATTGCCGAGGGTGTCGGTGTAATAAACAGGGGTTGGTTGCCCATATTTATCGGCTTGTTCACGAAGATGGTCGGCACGGGTGAGATATGCCGTTGCTTGGGCTTGGTATTGAGTAGAAATTGAAAGGTCTCCAACGGAGCGTGAAGAGTCAGCAAGGCGTGTGAACTTGCCTGAAATAGCAACGCATCCTTCTGCACCAGCGGAATAGATGTTGTCCTCCCACTGGCTTAGAAGCCAAAGGATTTCTTGGTCCATCAACAATTGGTTCGTAGAATCGGTATCGCCAATAACAAAACGGCAAGCGTCAAGAGTGCGATTCTCAGGGTTTCCCGTGTAAGACCATGAGGCTTCCGTTGTGTCAAGGATTTCAACGACAATCATGCCGTTGTTTGGCGCTGTCAAAATGCGTGGACCTGCGAAAGAAGCCGAGAAAGAGGCAAGGTACTCGCCAGCAGCGAGCGTCGCATCGGTAGCGGTCCATGGGTATTCAACGCTGCCTGTGGCTGCCGTAACGACAGTGCATGAGCCACTGGTAATGACTTGGGTTCCTGTGCTTGCCCTCCACATGTTGAATGTGACCGTTGCCCCCGTCAGGTTGACAGCGACATCGTCAAGAAGGAACTGACGGGCAATCACGGGCAGTCTGTTGCCTGCCTTGATAGTTACATCTGCCATGTCAATCTCCTACGACCACTAATCCTGCGTTACCGTCCGCAGTTACTCCGAGTTTAGACCCGTTGGCTTGGGCTGAACCAGCAGAGCCTTTGACGGTGTACACAAGTGGAGAACCGCTCGTTGTTGTGGAACCACTGGCTACCGAGAGGGCAAGTCGTCGGAATCCCTCGGATATTTGTGTACCGATAGCGTTTGCCGACGCCGAGCGAGGTGCTTTGTGCAAACCGACGGTAAGCGAGGTGCCAGTACCTTGATTACTTGTGGAGCGTCTGACCCCACGACGGAATGACGAACTGGAAGTGCCAAAACTATTTGCGGATACGGTCCTTGGTCTTGTGCAGAGTCGTGTGACACTGGAATTGCCTGTTCCAACGCCCGTAGCGGGAGATTTGACTGTGCGAAGCACTTCGTTGCTTGATGTGCCATTACCACCGCCTGAAGCCGTCCTGATAGCCGTGTAGCGTCTTGTGGCACCGCCAGCCGTTGAACCTGTGCCTGCTCCTTGAGCATTTCGGTAAAGAAGATGTTTGACAGAGTTAGTGGATGTTCCGTTGCCAGTGGCGGAAGCGGTTTTGAAAACTTTGCGATTTGATGAGGTTGATTGGCTGGATAGTCCTGAACTGGTGGCAATCGCATAACGGGTTATTAGTCGTAAAGACGCCGAAGCCCCTTGAGCGTTGCCAGTGGCGGACCTTTTGTTGGTGTGGACACGGATTGCTGTTGCCGAGCCGTTCCCCGACGCCGATGCTGTCCGCAGTTTGGTGACTTGTTTGGTTGCCGATTGCGAAGAAGAACCCGACCCTGTTGCAGACCGTGATACCAATTTGCTACCACTGACCGATGATGTCCCTAACCCTGTTGCGGAGGCGGTCCTAAAAACCTTGCGAAGAGTTGAAACACTGGATTGTCCCAATCCCGATGCAGTCGCATTGCGGAGTGCCGTCAGTTTGCCGACGGCAGTATTTGCCGTTGTTGCTTGACCAGCACCTTGAGCGTTGCGGTAAAGCAAATGTTTGATTGTGTTGGAAGAGGAACCAGTTCCAGCGCCACTTGCCGACCTACGGCATATTACAAGACGGTCGGCGATAGATGAACCAGTTCCAGCGCCACTTGCCGTGCGTGTTCTAGTTACTTTTCCGCTGACAACTTGAGAACCAGTGCCAGTTCCAGTCGCCGACCTTGACTGTGTGATTACCGAAATAGCGGTTGCTGAACCAGCACCACTACCCGTAGCCGTCTTAGAGACAACAACGAAAGTCTGATTGTAGGTTGTCGTTGTCGCCGAGTAGGTGACATTGGAATCGTTATAGGTTGCCACGGGCGACCCTGTCTAATACCTCGGTTTTGTTGACGAACAACCGTATTTGATTATGAACAAAAGGACCAACTGTGGGCTGAACGAACACTTCACAGTGTTCTACATATCTCTGAGGATTATCAAAAGTCCAGCCTTCGGGGATGCCGTAAAACTCATTGAAACGCTGAATACCCTCGTTTAGAACCCGCTGTTCGGCATGCAGAACTTCTTCAGTGTTCCAAAGGTTGGGATATTGAACGCATAGTTCGGCAAGAGAACTACAAGCCATATTCTTCTTGACAAAGTCAATCAACTCAGGCTTGTTTGGTACGACACCATCAGGGCGTACCCGTGCGGTTGTAGAACCTTTGAGATAGTTGACAACCTGCATATCAACTTGGTTGTCTATCAATGCCGAATCAAACTCAAAAGCCTCTAAAAAGTTTTTCGCATCTACGGCGATGTCGTCAGTATTGTCAAAAGGGGCTTTTGTCACCTCCGACCATTCGTGCATGACCTTGAATAATTCAGAAATGGTCAAGCCGACACATGGATATTCAGCGTTGTTTTTGTACAGTTCACGCTGCTCGGCGTCGTTGGACAAATGGAGATACAGCACATACCCAACACCATGCAAACTCAAGATATTTTCGTGGACAAGAATCCTACTGAGAGAAGATACGGTCTTGCCCAAATCCGTCAAATAGGATTTTGGACCGTACATCGTGTTGTCGCATCGCCATTCAACTTGTGGGTCACCGATGGCGACAGAATCACAAAATACAAAGAATCCGTTTTCCGTATTGTCTATTGGGGTGTCGTACACATCTACTAGCCGTTCCCAACAGTTCAGGTTCACAACTTCTTCTGTGCCCGCAACTTTGGCAATCAGGCAATTATTCGCTGCGTAAGAGAAGGGGTGTTTGAAAGCAACAACTAAATGCCCATCTCGCATGATGAGGATGTCGGCATGTTCAAATAGTTCATCACCAGCGGGAGTGCGGCGATACAAGGTAACCGCTGTGTCTGCGATTTTATCCAGCACATAATATAAACGATATGTGTCAATGTCGTTGATTGAAAAGTCTTTGATAATCATTATTTCCTCACGGTCCGTAATACTTGAAGGTAACTCCACCAGCAAGTCCTGCGCCAAAGTTACCTTCTCCACCTCTGCCTACAGCCACTCCACCAGCCACAACAGAACCGTTAGAGCCGTTAGATGCTGTTCCTCCAGCACGACCGCCGTTGCCACCGTTCAAACCGTAAGCCCCTCCACCGTTACCACCGTTTCCTCCGCCGTCAGGGTATGTTGCGTTTGTACCAGCCGAGTCAGTGCCACCGCCACCACCGCCTGCGTAACGACTAAAATCGGTAGAGTAAATCGGACTATTGGGGTTATTGCAAGTACAGTTTGTAACACAAAGACCGTACTTATCAACAGCACAGCACCCACAAGACGGGTCTGTCCATTGGTTGTAACCCGAGACATAGGTGTAACCGTAGTTGCCTGTACCGCCTGCTCTTGAAGTGTTATCTCCAGTACCCGAAGCACCACCTTGGGTCAACCAGTTCGCTACGCCACCACCGCCAGCCGTGTAAGTCGTGTTCCCAACAACAAGGGTCGTTGACCCACCTGCTGTTCCACCACCTGCACCTCCACCTCCATTTCCTCCAGCACCGCCTGCTCCTACTGTGCCAGTAATGTCTTGAGTTCCAGCAGCAGAAGAAAGTTTGGTAGAAGCAATCCTGTAGCCACCACCTCCACCACCTGAATAGTTGGCACCGCCACCACCACCATAAATGAGCATTTCATAAATAGTTGGTGCTATTGCCGAACCGCCAGTTGGCGTTATGGATGGAACACTTACCGTGTACGAACCTGAAGTGGATTTCAGATAAGTCTTGAGACTCCAAGTGGTGAAGTTGCCATTGCTGTTTTGGACAGTTGTTGAGCCTTTGGCGTTTGTGGCGGTAATTCTCACAATGTATGAAGTCCCGACGGTCAATCCAGTCGCATTGAGGTACATGGCTGTTGAACCGTAAGTGGGGGAACCAGTCATCGCTACGGCTGTTGAGTAGGTTGAGCCACCGTTAGAACTGTATTGAGCCGTCACAGTGGTGCTAAGACCCTGTCCGTCCACAATGGCGTTTATCGTGGCACGGTCTTGGTTGAAGTTTGTTGTTGACCCGAGGGTCACAATTGGTTTTGGAAGAACGCTAGACGCAAATACACCACGCATCAGGCGCTCAAATCACCAAGAGCAACCCATGTGTCAGTCGCCCTTTTGATAAGCGAAGCCGCCGACCATTGAGCACGAAGTTTCAACCCAATCGCATTATTGATTGTCACGCCAGCACCAGCAGTAAGTGTTGTCTGACCAGCGCCCGTCTGAAGAACATCAATTATTGTGCCAACAGGAAAAGCCACACTTGAATTAGGGGGAACAGTCAGGGTGTTCGCCGATGCGTTAGAAACCTCAACCAGTTTTCCAGCGTCATCAATGACAAGAGTGTACGACGCTGTTTGTGCGTTTGTTATGACAGGGCGTTTTGTGACCTTGTAATCAAGGCTTGATGTAACGGCAGAATCATTGATACCAACTTTGGCTTGTAAAGCCTCAATAGCGTCATTCGCATTGGCGTGTTGACCAGCGTGGTCAGGTGACGCCAGCGTATCGCTAGAAGTTGGGTTGGTGAGAGCGTCAAGAGATGTAGGGAAGTTCGTCGCCATGACGAATCACCTTCCTAATCCAAGGACAGCGTCAGCGAGGTGATTTCAAAAGTGTCGCCAGCAGTAACAGCAGCAGAAGCAGACAAAGCGCCAGTCCACAAACAGTTACCACCCGTTGAAGCATCCCACATTGACCAATGCGTGTAGGTCTCTGTAGTTGACACATTCGTCCATGACAGCGTCGCACTAGATGCCTTGGACCCTGCTGAAGCAGCCGACCAAGAAACAGCCTTACGGGTCGCCTCAGTAGCCGCATTATTGGTTCCGTCCTCGCCAGCATCGCCAGTATGCAACTTTACATAAGCAGTCGTTACAGCAAACGAGGTGTTACCAAGGGTGTCCAACAATTTTAGTTCTGCGTAATTACTAATTGACATCTTCGGTCACTTCTTCAATCACTTCTTCAGTTACTTCAACTTTTGGCTTTGCCGAAGCCTTGGGCTTTGCAGCCTTTGGCTTTGGCGAAGCGGGAACAACTTCATCTTCTTCTAAGCGACGCAACCGCCCAGCGTTTATCAACGCTTTCTTGTTACGCCACTCAGACGCATCAACTATCGTGCCAGCGTAGATGGAACCATCACCACTGTTGATTACACGAAGCACTTCGTACATTTCGGGCACTTGAGCCACTCCTTGTACTAAGCGACGCAGGTAGCGAAGAAAGCACCGAGGTCAGCAGCGACGACCTTGTGGTCCCATGCTGCTTCAGCCTCAATACGCTCTGACTTGAGAGAGTCCATACGGAAACGGCTTGTACCAACGGTCGCACCAATGCCACCTGAAACGCCTGTCCAGCCGAAGGTGTATCCAGCCGAAGGCTGAAGGAGACCTGCGTTTGGTGCGCTGTAGCACAACATTGCTGCCTTGCCGTGAACGAATGAGTAAGCCTCGGAAGCGCCCTCGTTGTTGGTTGCCTTTACAGACTTTGTTACAAGAACACGGTCAACTTCAAACATACGAGCAATCATCTCTTCGGTGATTACATTTGAAGTTGTGTACTTGATACGGTCAACAAGGTCAGGGTGGTTCTTCAACTTACGGAAAGCCTGATAACCGAGAACCAATGTGTTCGGCATGAAACCAGTTGTGGAAAGAATCTTTTCCTTAGCGGCTTCAATGTCCTCAAGTGGGTCGCTGTTCGTATAGTCAGACCATTGCTTGAACTCACCAGTTGAAGGAGTGCCTGAAACACCTGTGTAGTCGGTGCCCCAAACGCTTGTGGTGAAGAATGTTGACTGCCAATCCATTTCTTGACGGAGAAGGATACGGCTGGTTACGAACTCAGCGGCTTCACGGTCAAGGTTGATTGGTGCGTCAGCGTTTGCACGGGTTTGGTCGCCCACATCCTTGTGGAAAGCCCAAACTTGTGCTGCGTATGAATCGGTTGACAAGTTGTAACCGCCACCTGCTGATTCGGTCGCATCGGCACGAACTTGTGCTTCATCTCGGAACCAGTCGTTCTTGGTGTACTTGAAGAACTTGTTGCTCTGCTTGTCAACGGGAACAAGAGGGAAAACCTTTGTTGCCACGAAGTTTGATGCCATCTGCATGTAAGCCACGCTGATGTTTGTCAGAATCGCATCAATGTGTACTGATGTCTGTGTTGGCTGTGCCATTTTAGGTTATTCCTTCTACTTACGCTGCTCGTCCAGCGGACTGGAGTGCAACTACGGCTGTGATGATTTCTCCTGAAGCGCCCTCTGTGAGAGCGGTTCCGCAGATGTATTTTGTGGTGTCGGTACCAGCAACAATTGCTACTGCTGTACCAGTTGAAGATGGGCTAACAATGCCACCTTCGGTTACTGTTCCGCCGAGCACCAACTTGGTGCCACCCGAAACAAGAACTTCAGCGACGCCACCCGATGCAGGAGCGTTCTGAAGAACACCGATTGGACGGTCAGTTGCGGCTGCAATAGTCACAACTTGTCCACTTGAGTTCAACTTCACGAAGCGATACTGCAAAGATGAGAGGTCTCCGCCAGCGACAAGGCTGACCTTGACGCTGTAATTTGAAATCTCGTATGCCATTTGGGGTTTCCTTCCTTACTTCTCTGAGAGGTATTGGTTGTAGAGGTCAGGGTTTTTGGCAACCAAAGCACTGATTGCCTGCTCAACAGTTCCGTATTCGCCTGCATCCACTGCTGCTTTAGCAAGGCTTGAAACCTTGCCATACGCATCGCTGGATGTTGAGCGGTTGGAAGCGCCGAGTTCTGAGAAGATTGCTGCTGCTTCTTGCTGTGCGTTCACAGCGTCAAAAGCCTTTTCAATCGTTGATGCAAGTTCTGAGTTGATGTCAGCAACTTTGCGGAGAGCAACACCGAAGTCTGCGGTGTCAAGAGGCAACTTGTCCCATGAGGAAGCCTTAGCCACGAACTCACGGTCACGCTGGATTTCTTTTTCCTTGCGGAGTTCTTCACGGGCTGCTGCTGTTTCAGATGCAGCCTTGGCGAGCATTTCACGAACTGGCTCGGGAAGGGACTTCAACAGTGCCTCTTCTTCGTCAACTGGAGAGTCATCCTCTTCAGGGTCAACAGTCGCATCGGCGTTCTTCTTGAGTTCGGCGATGGTTTCCCGTGCCTTAGCAAGTTCTGCTTCAAGTTCAACCATTCGGTCTATGTACTGCTCGTTGATGTCAATTACGACATCGTCATCTGCATGTGCCACTGAGTCCTCCGTGGGGTTTGAGTTCTTCATAACTATCCAGCCTTCTTCAAGGTGGGCGGGGTGGTCAACACCACTGGTCTCAAGCACCTTGAGCGCCACCATTTTTTTAGGCATCTTTGTTGTCATGTTTCTCCAAAGAAAAACCCGAGCGATGCAAGCCTTTCGGCTGACAACCCTCGGGTCTCGGTAGTGGAAGTTTATGTCATCGCATGATAACGGCAACTCAACTGGCGTTTAGTTCAACTGCTTCAATCACCTTTGCTTTTGTTGGACGGCTGTAAAAACCGAATGTTTCATCCTGACTGGACTTCTCAACTGTGGCAGAGAATGTGATTCTGTCACCGACGATTACACCGTGTATGGCGGATGGGATTGTGCCCCACACTTTGAAGCCACGGTCATCCAGCACTGTCATGACATAGCGAGTGTACTGCTCGTAATCTTTGATGTCTTTGCCGATTACCTTGCCAGTGATTTGGATTTTGCCTTCAATGACTGGAGCGGTTGGAAGTGATGCTCGTGCTTCCCGTTCTACCAACCAACCCATGTGGCGACGGTAGGAGGTGAGGAGCGAAGCGAGAATACCGTAATACTTTGTCTCGCCGAGGTCATGTTCAATGATGATTCTGAGGCTTCGCAGATAGTCACTGTCATCGTCGGTCTGAGTCAACGCCCACTGTGTTGCGTCGTTGAGTTCCTGTACTTGCTCGGGTGTCATTGGTGTGAGGTTCTGTACCCACCGTTCACGATGACCCAAGCAAGCACCAATGAGGGTTTTTGTTGGGGTTTCGGAACTTGCTTTGTTGAAGCCGAGGTTGTTGACCAGCAAACCGCAGGCTCGGAGGATTTCAGGAACCGATGGTCGGTAGGCACTTGTACCGTAACGATTCTCACGGGGTTCATCCAGCAAGTCTGTGAGTAGTTCGTACCAGCGGAACTTCAACTGGTGACCGATGAAGTCTGTCATGCAGGTGGAGCCAACTTGAACCAACGCATCATCCTCGGAGCGGAAGATGTAGGTTGCCTTGCGGTGGCGGGTCTGCTTGCAGTGGTCACACTTGGATGCCGACTCTTTGTACTGGCTGAGGTCAAGGTCTCGGAAGTCAGGGTGAGTAAAGACGAGAGCGACATCGTCAATGATGTGTTGGACAGAAGCGACGAATTGCCAACCACCGTCAAGGACTGGCTGGGCGTTCAGAATGTCAACGGCGAACCAAACCTCAATGATGTCCTCGCCCGTATCTTGATTGTGCACTGTCTTTTCAATGCGGTCAGTGACGACAACCTCAGGGAGAGGGGCGTCAAGTTTTTTTGCGACCTTGGCTAGTTCGGCAACTTTTTCTTTGAGAGCCTCTAGTCGGTAGGAAATGATTTCGCTGGAAATTGTGTTCATTGGTTTCCTTTCTGTACCCACATCTTATCGGATGTAAATGGCAAGGTCAAGCCCTCTGAGGCGGGACAAGAACCACGGGCACCATAACCACGGGATGACTCACCCGCCTGTCCTTGCGGGCGCAGATTGGTGGCTGGGTTAGTTTCAGTTCAGTGGAAAACTCTTGTCCACACTTCGGGCATCTGTATTTCGTCATTGCTCCACCTTCTTCCATTCCATCTCAACGCATAACTTCATGTCCTGCATAATCATGCCCCACACCTCACTCTTCGGGATGTCACAAAGGTCATGCCCGCTCTTGCCAGTGGTGTCATCTTCCAAGATGTATCCATCGGGTATTTGTATCCAATACTCAACGCCGAACCAGTCGTTAGTTCTGCCCTGTACTTCAAGAGTCAGATTGTGTTCCAAGGCAAAGGCTTCACACTTGGCTTTTGTTGATGTTGGCATTTCTGCCTCCTCTCTGAAAAGGTTCCTCTTCTCCCCTTCAACTACAGTTTATCACATGTCAAATAAGAAAAAGTCAGCAAACCCTTGAAACGAAAGGATTTGAGGGATTTGAACGGCGGAAACCCTTACACCGCAAGTGTGACCCAAGTCACACTAACTAATTTTGGAACTCTTGAGCGCCACCGTTGAACACGACAGTCGGCACCCGAGAAACACGCCCTTTAGACGAAGAAAGCCTGATGTCAACTCTGTCGTAAGGACAAGCCCTCAACATGGCAATGAAGTCAGGGTCAAGCAATTGCGCTATCCACGACAACACCATTTCAGGTGGTTCAACTGGCGTACTCACTTCATGGTGCATCGCATGAAATCTTAGTTGGCGGCTGGACCTAACCATTGTGCACCACCACGATTGGCTCTACCAGTCGGCTTAGACACATCAATGCCTTGCGACGCATAACGGTCAATAACCTCGTTACGGCGACGAACACGCTCGGGTCCACTTCCACCCGTGTTTATGAACTGCAAATCTTCCCGAGACAACTTCTTTGTATCCACTTTTCGTGAAGGATTGAGCGAACCCGACGATTCAATCTCTTTGCCATCAACGGGTTTCCACAGTTTTGCTGCACGATTCGGTTGCTCTGTTGTCTCATAGCGATTGAAGCCATTCAACTGTTGAGTTGTCAAAACAACCCCGCCACCACGGTTCTCAACAGAAACAACCCTTGTAGGAACCCTGTTACTACCAGTCGTAACAATGTCTCCAGTTGCTATTTGACCGATTGTGGTGTCGGTAACGGTAAATCTTGTTGGGACGCCACCTACCATCTCAGTTCTCATCTTCATGCCTGAAGGACCAGCAGAATCATATTCTCGCCACCGAATATTGGCTGCATATTGCCCCGCTGCCGAACGGCTGCCGAACTTTGCTTTAGCCATTTCCAGTTCCATCACGGCTGTGACATCAATCAAGTTTTGGATGCCACCAGCCTCTTCGGTTTTGGCTACCACATGGTTATAGCCCATCTCAGACATGAACGGCTGAAGGGCTTTTAGAACAAGTTCATCGGCTGGTCTCATGCTGGACTCAGGCTGCTCGCATTGCGTAATACTCATCGGTCAAGTCAAGGACTAACTCTTTCAACATACGAGCAAGGCGACGAACAGGACTTGATGCGCCACGCTGTTGCGATAATTGTTCAACTTTGAACTCTGCTTGGCTTGCTCTTTCCCAAGCGCCTAACGCATCGCCCCGAACATCGGCTGTCCGTGAGGCTTTTAGGTCAGTGGCAGCACTAGCAAGTGTGGTGCGTTCGGCGTCTGATGTGGCTGCCCCCATAGCCTCTGCATGTACGGCAGCAATCTTTTCGTGATTCATAACATCACCTTTACCC
>Ga0214168_1000238_pt1 | contig 22611 bp, 17 predicted proteins | sample LakMenepilimnion_FD_153002 | JGI IMG/M metagenome (GOLD analysis project Ga0214168, IMG submission 153002) | Freshwater microbial communities from Lake Mendota, WI - Practice 29OCT2010 epilimnion v4 | ecosystem: Environmental > Aquatic > Freshwater > Lake > Epilimnion/Euphotic zone | place: Lake...
GTGGATAGTACCAACATCTATGCCATGAACCAAGTTAAGACAAACTTGGCCGGGCATGGCGCTGCTTTTCTTGCTCAAAAACAATGGGCGGGAAAGGGTCAAATGGGAAAGGTTTGGGAGGCCGAAAGCGGTCAAAACATACTATTATCAGTGGTTTTGGACCCAAAAAAGCTTGTTTTTAATGGTTCTGACCCTGATCCATCCATAGTTAGCATGCTCGTTGCCGTTGGAACTTTTAACTTTTTTACTAGATATGCCGGCGATGAAACACGCATTAAGTGGCCCAATGATATTTACTGGCGTGACAGAAAGGCAGCAGGAATTTTAATAGAAAACAGCTTTCGGGGGCCTATCTGGCAGTGGAGCATCGCAGGAATGGGCGTTAACATCAACCAAACAAGTTTTGGAACCGAGCTCAACAAAGCAGTTTCACTCAAACAAATAACGGGTAAAACCTACCTCGTAAATGACCTAGCGGTTGAATTATGCAAACATATTCAAGATACTTTGGACTTACTCATAACTGAGGGGCCTGATGCAATCATTACGCTTTACAACAATGCGCTTTATAAAAAAGGAGAACTTGTTACAGTAGCCGTAAATGAAGTGATCAAATCAGTTACCATGTGCAGGGTTTTACCAAATGGATATTTAGAAATTGAAAACGAAAACGGCATCAAAGAATCTGTTGCTCTCGGCGCAGTAAAATGGCTACCATAAAATAAAAAACAAACAGCATGTCTTCAACTATAAAATTGACCCAATTTTCTCATGGCGCAGGATGCGGATGTAAAATTGCACCAGCCGTATTGGAAACTATATTAGCTTCTTCCTTACCAAAAATTGAACATAAAAATTTACTCGTTGGTTATGGAACTAAAGATGATGCTGCTGCCTATGATATGGGAAATGGTCAAGCTATTATTAGCACCACCGATTTTTTTACACCGATTGTAGATGATGCTGTATCGTTTGGAAAAATTGCAAGCGCCAATGCCATTAGTGACGTGTATGCCATGGGAGGTAAGCCGCTCATGGCTATTGCAATACTGGGTTGGCCTGTTAACACATTACCCGCAGCGCTTGCAGCAGAAGTGTTAGAAGGCGCGCGAAGCATTTGTGCAGAAGCCGGTATTCCACTCGCGGGCGGACATAGTATCGATAGCACCGAACCCATTTTTGGATTAGCCGTAACAGGTATTACACCAATTGCGAATCTCAAAAAAAACAATACCGCACAACAGGGTGATATACTCTTTGTAACAAAACCAATTGGTGTTGGCATTTTAGCAACCGCACAAAAAAGAGATGCATTAGAACCACAAGATCTAGCACCATTTATACATCAGTTAACAACACTGAATAAAGTAGGTGAAATACTAGGCGGCATTCCAGAAGTACACGCACTTACCGATATCACAGGGTTTGGACTTCTTGGGCACCTAATTGAAATGGCCGAAGGCAGTGAACTAAGTGCACATATTTTTTATTCGAAAATAAAAATGATAGAAGCGGCCAAAAAATATTTAGCACAGCGTATGGTGCCAGATGCTACGTATCGAAACTGGAATAGTTACAGCACTAAAACAAGTTTTGATCCGGGCGTTAATGTGATGGAAGCATTTAGTCTATTACCAGATCCGCAAACCAATGGAGGTTTACTGCTAGCAGTAGACCCCGCTGCGGAAAAAACAATACAAAATATATTTACACAAAATGGGCTTGCTGATTTTATTGAACCCATTGGTGTGCTAGAAGTAGTAGGAGACAAAGTCGTAGTAGTTAAAAACTAAGCGTAACAACGAGCCGCTAAAAAACCATATTTCCTTTATTTTTTATTTGCTCATTGGTAAGCTCTGCTACCATTTGAACACCGTTTAATGCTTTAACTGTTTGCTTAATCCAGTTGCATTTTTCATCATCTACAAAATCTCCTTTTGTGAGCCACAAAAAATCCATATGCCTAAATTCGGGCAATAGATATTCGCCATCACAATGGTTATGGTATAAATAATGTACTAAAAAGCTATTGGGTTCTTTGGATTCGTAAATACTAAAATAATAACTGCGCTCCTTTTTTTTGAGGTGAATTTCGATCGCCGGATTAAGTCTAAACTGATGCCCAAGCTGGTTGTTTAATTGCAAACAAAATTGATGGCTTTTAATTGGTGCAATAATGCCTAATAAACGCGTGTCATCAAAAAAATCTTCGTTGAGCTCGTCGATATTTAGTTTGAGTTTCATACTAGCAATTGATTACATCTTTTAAAATGAAACAGAAATATTTATTTCTTCGGTTCCACGTTTTATGCGCAGCTCCGTTTGAGCCCCTTTTTTAAATTTACTAAGTGTTTGCATATAACTATTCACGTCCACAAATTTATAGTCTCCTAGTTGTAGTAATATATCACCAGCTTTTAATCCAAGTTTTTCTGCAAGCTTTCCCGGACTCACCCCATCGATGCGCATACCAATACCGCTATAACCATAGTCCGGAATAACCCCTAAACTCACTGTAAACTTAGTGCTACGGCCCATTTGAGGCTCTGTTGTTTTTATAAAATCAAGCTTAGGTAAACTATCTGTAATACCCATCATTTGATACGCTAGTGTTACAATTTGCGCAGTGGCTTCATAATTTATTTTATCTGCATCATCGCTTGCTTTATGGTAATCGGGGTGGCTTCCTGTAAAGAAAAATTGAACCGGAATGCCTGCTCTATAAAAACTAGCGTGATCACTTGGACCACTACCTGTACTATCAAATTTTACAATAAGTGGAGTTGATACCGCTTTCCAAATTTGACTCCATTTGCTAGACGTGCCATAACCGCCCACCGTTAATTTGTGAGAAGTATCGTAACGGCCTACCATATCCATATTAATCATATAATTAATAGAACCCGTCATCGTCGGATTTTCTATCCAATATTTACTTCCTAAAAGTCCCAATTCTTCACCAGAAAAATGAAGGAATAAATAATTATTTCGTGCGGGTGATTTTTTTTGTAATAAACGTGCTATTTCAAGCAAAGCAGCCGTACCACTAGCGTTGTCGTCTGCGCCATTATGAATAACATGTCCGGTATCGAGCGCATTTTTATCTTCGTTATACCCTAAGTGGTCATAATGCGCACCAATAACAATTGTATTTGCTGCACCATTATTGATGAATGCTGCAACATTACTTGCAGAGCGCTTTTTTTCTACTAGACGTACAGCTAATCCAACTTGTAAAGTAGCAGAAGGATCTGTAAAATGTTGAAGGCCTGACTGTGTGAGATAAATAACTGGAATTGAAAATGCAGCAGATTTGTCATTTTTATTAAACTGAATATTGTCAATAGTATTACTGGTATTGTATATGATATATGCAGAAGCTCCTTTTGCAGCAGCGGTACTAACTTCTTTTTTAATCCATGCCTCTATATCAAAATGTGGATTGGTTTTGTTTTCTTCAAGCAGTTCTTTAATATCTGTAAACCAAGGCTGGCCTTTTTCTTGTAATGCCATAGCAGGATTACCAGAAATTTGTACAGACGCACTTGTAGCCAATGGAAAAAAATCTTTTTCAAGTCTTAGACTTTTATTGTTCACCAAAAAATAAGTGCCTGTATCTATTTGTAACCCTTCATTGATTTCAAATTTTTGAAGATAGCCGCTTGTTCCTTTGGGCGCAATCCCCATCTGCTCGTATTGTTTTACCAAATAATCCATAGCAGCAGCTGCACCAGCAGTTCCAGTTCTTCTACCCTCTAACGCATCACTTGCTAAATAGCCTATATGTGATTGTACATTTGAAATGAGGGCTAGTTTTTGCTTTTCTGCCTCAATTCTAAGTTTACGTTTGCTTTGAGATAATCCTAAAAAGGGAACCAATAATAGGACCCAAAACCATTTTTTACCCATTTTGCTTGCTTTATTGCGTACAAAAGTAAGCGATTCTGTTCCCAATCTCGTAACTACCCTCCCCTCTTTGGGGGTACTTTTGTAGCCATCCAATTAAAATTGAGTCAAAGAGATCTCCATATTGCTTTAGTGGGTAACCCCAACAGTGGAAAAAGTTCCATTTTTAATGCTTTGACAGGCCTGCACCAACAAGTAGGCAATTTTCCAGGTGTAACAGTAGATAAAAAAACGGGGACCCTCCGTTTACCAGACGCTACCAACACAACGCTAATTGACTTACCGGGTACCTATAGTTTATATCCTAGAAGGGCTGACGAGTGGGTGGCATACAAAGTGTTGATGGGTAACGACGAATCGGTTAGAGCAGACGCTGTATTACTGGTTGCCGATGCTAGTAACCTCAAACGAAATTTACTTTTTTGCAGTCAAATCATTGATTTGCAAATTCCAGTAGTGATGGCCCTCACCATGAATGATATTGCATCAAGCAAGGGCATCAAAATAGATATTGCGGGACTCGAAAAAGAATTAGGAATCACCATTATAGCAGTGAATCCTCGAAAAAACAAGGGCATTACCGAATTAAAAAAAGCGTTGCAGCAATTAACGGTAAAACCAAGCGCTCCCTCGGATAAAAAATTTATTGATACAAAAAAATTAGCCCCTAATGCTATTGATGGAGTGCACCAAATAATTACTAACCTAAGTGATTATGCGGCTATTCATTATTTGATCAATCACGAAAATTTTCCGTTAACAAAAGAAACGAAAAATCAAATGGATGCGCTGGTTGTTGCCCATCAATTTAATGCAACAAAAACGCAGGCCGAAGAAATTTTACAGCGCTACTCTCAGATAAGAGAAGTGATGCGCAAATTTGTAGTAGAGCCAGGGCCCCTAGAAAAAAAGATTTTTTCAGATAAATTAGATAATATTTTATTACACCGAGTTTGGGGGTATGTCATATTATTAGCGGTCTTGTTTATTTTATTTCAAAGTGTGTATTGGCTGGCAAGTTTCCCAATGGATGGCATTGAGTGGGCCTTTGCAAAAGGTGGAAGCTCTTTGTCTGCTTGGCTTCCAGAAGCATGGTGGAGTAATTTAATTGTGAATGGACTGGTGGCTGGCCTCAGCGGTATTTTAGTATTTGTTCCACAAATTATGATATTGTTTGGGCTTATTACCATGCTTGAAGACAGTGGTTATATGGCGCGCATTAGTTTTTTAAGTGATAGACTGATGCGTAAAGTGGGACTGAACGGAAAAAGTGTAATGCCCATGGTAAGTGGGTTTGCTTGCGCGGTTCCTGCTATCATGAGTGCACGCAATATTGAAAATAGAAAAGAAAGGTTGTTAACTATTCTAGTAACACCGCTAATGAGTTGCAGTGCGCGCCTACCGGTATTTACGATTTTAATTTCACTGGTTATAGATAACGTTTACTACTTTGGATTTTTAAGTTTACAAGGGCTTGTGATGATGGGTCTTTACCTATTAGGCATTGTAATGGCCTTGTTGGTGAGCTATATATTAAAGTGGTTTATTACCATTCAAGAAAGAAGCTTTTTTATTTTAGAGCTTCCCATGTATAGAGCGCCGCGATGGAAAAACGTAGGAATCACCATGATAGAAAAAGCTAAAATATTTGTAACAGATGCTGGTAAAGTAATTATGATTATTAGCCTTCTCTTATGGTTTTTAAGTAGCTATGGCCCTGGAAATCAAATAGCCCAAACCACAAAAAAATATACAGCACTTGAGCAGGTGTTGCCTACAAAAAAAGACTCTTTACAAAAAGAATATGCCGCCGAAAAATTACAACATTCCTATGCTGGTATTTTAGGAAAGGCCATTGAGCCTGCTATTACACCGCTTGGCTACGATTGGAAAATTGGTATAGCCCTCATCACATCCTTTGCTGCCAGAGAGGTTTTTGTAGGCACCATGGCCACCTTATATAGCGTAGAAGACAGTGAAGACAGCTCACTCAGACAAAAGCTAGCCGCAGCTAAGCATCCGGACGGGACCAAAGTATACACCTTAGCAGCCGGGCTTTCGCTGATGATATTTTATTTATTAGCCATGCAGTGTATGAGTACACTCGCTGTTGTTAAAAGAGAAACAAAGTCTTGGAAATGGCCAGCGTTTCAACTGGTGTATATGACGGCCCTGGCGTATGGCATGAGCTGGTTAACTTACGTTTTGTTTAGTTAATTCCATACCATCCCAACTTGTAATCTTGTAATTTATCCCATAATAATTTAGAAACTTTTCGCGCAAGTTCCCACCCTTCATTATTGGACTCCCAACTGGTGTCTTTATTATTTTTGGTACAAATACAAAAAACGTAACGGGCATTTTTTCCGGAAACATACATCGCTTCACTTCTACTGGCATTAACAGCACCATTTTTACTAGCTACAAAAACATCGGGGGGAATTTGTGATAGCGCTTCTTCATCCCAATAATTTCTACCCAGTAAACGAAGCATTTTTTCGGAAGAAGCAGTATCTAATAAAGTTCGGTTTGCTAATGCTTCAAACATAGTAGCCATCTCTTTTGGCGATGTCTGTCCCCATCCAAACTTATCTCTACCAGCTTCTCTACCCGGCGTTCTGCTATTGACCCTAGTAGCCGTATAACCAATGCTATCAAGGATTTGATTGATTCTTGTTCCTGTACCGGCTAGTGATTGAAGCCACAAACTTGCGGTATTATCACTCGTTGTAAGCATGAGCATGATCACTTTACTAAGCTCCACTTTTTCATTGTGTTTTAGTGATGCGAGTAAATCAGATCCTGCATAAAACAAAGAATCTTTATAGGTTAATTCTTGATGGTATTTGAGTTCTCCTTTATTCAGTTTATCCATGATACCTATAAGTATGGGAACCTTTACCATACTTGCCGTTGGAAAAATACTATCCGCATTGATGCTTACGGTTTTACCAGTATGCAAATCTTTTACATAAATACCCACGTCTCCTTTAAAGCCAGTGGTGAGGGTTTCTAACGCGAGCTGTAATTTTTTATTGACTTTTTGTGCTTGTGCTGGCATGAGCGCCACTACAAAAATGAAAGCAAGTAAATTCTTCATAAAGTTTATTTCTTTTTAGGCGCGCCTAAAATTTCTTGACCATGATTTTTTGAATCCGGCTTGGTGATAATTTTTTCAATCACGCCATTTTCATCAATTAAAAAAGTAGTGCGCAAAGTGCCCATATAGGTTTTACCCATAAACTTCTTTTCGGCCCAAACCCCATATTTTTCATGAATTACAAGGTCGGTGTCGGCAATGAGCGAAAAGGGTAATTCGTGCTTGGCTATAAATTTCAGGTGGCTTTTTTGGTCGTCGGAGCTCACCCCCAGCACCTGGTAGCCCTTTTTGGCCAAGGCTTTATAATTATCCCTCAGATTACAGGCCTGTACCGTACAGGTTGGCGTCATATCGTGGGGATAGAAATATAAAACCAGTTTTTGACCCTTAAAACTAGATAGGGCAACGGTTTTACCGTTCTGGTCGAGGCCTTTAAAGGCGGGAGCTTTGGATCCTTCTTGTAGCATATTTGGCTGTTTGGTGTATTAAAAATAAGGAGGTAACACCTGTATAATAAAATTAACCTCAATTAGTTCAAAAAAAATACCCCCTTCTGCTCCCCCTTCATTAAATTTGCACAATTTATTTTTTTGTTCCTATGCCAAAAGACAACTCCATAAAATCGGTACTTATTGTTGGTTCTGGACCCATTATTATTGGCCAGGCCTGCGAATTTGACTATTCTGGTTCTCAAGCAGCTAGAAGTTTGCGTGAAGAAGGCATAAAAGTGATTTTGATTAATTCAAATCCAGCTACCATCATGACAGACCCAATGATGGCCGATAAAGTATACTTGTTGCCGCTTACGATCGAAAGTATTGAGAAAATTTTACAGGAAAACGATATTGATGCCGTACTTCCAACCATGGGTGGTCAAACGGCCTTAAACCTTTGTAAAGAAGCCGACGAAATTGGCATTTGGGAAAAATACAATGTGCGCATGATTGGCGTAGACGTTGCTGCCATTGATACTGCCGAAGACCGTGAGAAGTTTAGACAACTCATGGTAAAAATTGGAATGGCAGTGGCACCAAGCCGTGTAGCGAATAGTTTTTTAGAAGGAAAAGAATTTGCACAAGAAATTGGATTCCCACTAGTTATCAGACCTTCATTTACACTCGGTGGAACCGGTGGTGGATTTGTACATACAAAAGATGATTTAGATGCCGCTCTCGAAAGAGGTTTAAAGGCTTCTCCAATACATGAAGTACTAGTTGAAAAAGCAGTACTAGGATGGAAAGAATATGAACTTGAATTGTTACGTGACCAAAATGATAATGTTGTTATCATTTGTACCGTAGAAAATTTAGACCCGATGGGTGTGCATACTGGTGATTCTATTACTGTTGCGCCTGCAATGACGCTAAGTGACACTGCATTTCAAGAAATGCGCAACAAAGCTATTTTGATGATGCGTTCTCTTGGTAATTTTTCTGGTGGATGTAACGTGCAATTTGCACTGAACCCTGCTACCGAAGAATTAATTGCGGTTGAAATTAATCCACGTGTGAGTAGATCATCAGCTCTTGCATCAAAAGCAACGGGTTACCCTATTGCAAAAATTGCAGCAAAGCTTGCGATTGGTTATAGTTTAGATGAATTAAAAAATCAGATTACACAAACTACTTCTGCGTATTTTGAACCAGCACTTGATTATGTGATTGTAAAAGTGCCACGTTGGAATTTTGATAAATTTAAAGGTGCCAACGATACACTTGGTTTACAAATGAAGAGTGTGGGTGAAGTAATGGCCATTGGAAGAAACTTTAAAGAAGCGATTCAAAAAGCTTGTCAGAGTCTAGAAAATGAAGCAGTTGGCTTAGGCTACTACGGTAAGAGTCTCATGAAAAGTGAAGACCTTGTTGAATATATTAAAACACCAAAATGGGACCGTATTTTTAGAATCAAAGATGCACTCATGGCGGGCTCTACTGTAAAGTCTATTGCACAAGCAACGGGCATAGACAGATGGTTCTTACATCAAATTTTACAGATTTGTAATATCGAAAAAGAAATTGCAACACATACATTAGAAACCCTTCCTGAAAACTTATTTAAGGAAGCAAAAAAATGTGGGTTTGGTGATGTACAAATTTCTAAAATCTTACAAGGCGATTGCACCGACGATCAAGTGTACGAAAAGAGAAAAGCATTAGGCATTACAAGAGTCTACAAAATGGTAGATACTTGTGCCGCAGAGTTTGAAGCAAAGACACCTTATTTTTACAGCACTTTTGAAGGATAAAAAATACTTCTTATGAAATTACAAGACATACAAGTACAAAACGAAAAAGAAACACGTGGTGGATTTGGTGAAGGTATTCACGAAATCGGAAAAGAAAATGAAAATGTAGTGGTACTTACTGCAGATTTAGCAGGTTCTTTAAAACTAGGGCCTTTTATTAAAGATTTTCCAAACCGTTTTGTACAAGTAGGTATTGCAGAAGCCAACATGATTGGTATTGCAGCAGGTATGACCATTGGAGGTAAAATTCCATACACCACAACGTTTGCCAATTTTAGTACGGGTAGGGTGTATGATCAAATCAGACAGAGTGTTGCGTATAGCGACAAGAATGTAAAAATTTGTGCTTCTCACGCGGGTCTTACCTTAGGTGAAGATGGTGCAACGCATCAAATATTAGAAGACATTGGACTAATGAAAATGCTTCCGGGCATGACCGTTATTGTTCCTTGCGATTTTAATCAAACCAAAGCAGCTACCAAAGCAATTGCGTCTTATAAAGGCCCAGTGTATTTAAGATTTGGTCGACCAAAATGGCCAAACTTTACTGCTGTCGATGGTAGTGATTTTGTTATTGGTAAAGCACAACAATTATCGGAAGGAACCGACGTAAGTATTTTTGCTTGCGGTCATATGGTTTGGAAAGCGGTTGAGGCAGGACGTATACTAGAAGAAAAAGGATTGAGTGTAGAAGTAATCAATATCCATACCATTAAGCCACTCGACGAAGAAGCTATTATTCGTTCTATTTCAAAAACAAAATGTGCTGTTACAGTTGAAGAACATAATATCATTGGTGGACTTGGTGACAGCGTTGCACAGGTTGCTGCAAAACACTTCCCGATTCCAATCGAATATATTGGCACCAACGATACTTTTGGAGAAAGTGGAACACCAACTCAACTTCTAACAAAGTACGGACTAGATACACCGTTTATTGTTGCAGCTGCTGAAAAAGTAATTGCTAGAAAATAGTTACTAAAATTTTTTTACGGCGCTAAGCGTTCGATTTTCCAGTTTGCATCAGATCTGGTATCCGTAGCAGCGTTGTAGTCACTCGTTTCAAGTTTATAACGTATCCGGTCGTGCAAACGGCTCGATCTTCCTTGCCAAAATTCGATACTGGTTGGTTTTACAATGTAGCCACCCCAGTGATCGGGTCTTTCGATAAAATCATTTGCAAAAATGGAACTGTAGCGTTCTACATTTTGTTCTATCACCAATCTATTTTCAATCACTGCACTTTGTGGTGAAGCCCAAGCGCCAATTCTACTAGAAGCAGGGCGGGAATTAAAATAACGGTCACTTTCTTCGGCACTTACTTTTTGAACAGTGCCCTCAATTCTAATTTGTCTTTCTAGTTCTTTCCAGAAAAACACAAGGGCAGCGTTTGGATTTTGAGCTAAATTTTTTCCTTTATCACTTTCGTAATTCGTAAAAAAAATAAAACCATTTGGATTGTAGCCTTTTAAAAGCACGATGCGGGCAGCCGGAACACCAGCAGCATTTACAGTTGCGAGTGTCATGGCATTTACTTCATCAATTTGTGAAGCCACGGCCTCATTCCACCAACGTGTAAATTGATCGATGGGATTTGAAGCCACATCTGCTTCTTCTAATGAAGCCAATTTATAATCTTTTCTAATATCCGCGATTTCATTGCTCATGCTATTTATTTATGCGGTTTCTTCTACTGCTTTAATATGCTTACCAGATACAAAAATATAAACAGCTGGTACCACAAACAAAGTTAAAAATAAAGAGAAGAAAATACCACCCACAATTACAATACCAAGTGGCATTCGACTCGTTGCCGCAGCACCTAAACTAAGTGCAATAGGCAGTGCGCCAAGCGCAGTAGCTAAGCTGGTCATTAAAATAGGACGCAAACGTTGTGAAGCAGCTTCTAATACGGCTTCTTTTTTAGCCAAGCCTTCTATTCTTTTCTTATTCGCAAATTCAACAATTAAAATACCATTTTTGGTTACAAGACCAATAAGCATAATCATACCAATTTGTGAAAATATATTGAGCGTTTGATCAAACATCCATAAACTAATAAGTGCACCCGCAATTGCCAGCGGTACAGTAATCATAATAATAAATGGATCTTTAAAACTTTCAAATTGTCCCGCTAACACCAAGTATATAAGTAAGAGCGCTAATAAAAAGGCAAAGGTAGTATTGGAAGAACTCTCTTTAAAATCACGAGAAGGACCTCCATAGGAAGTATGAAAACTTTCATCCAACAAACGGTTAGATATTTCGTCCATTGCTTTAACGCCATCTCCAATTGTTTTTCCTTCTGCCAGCGATGCACTAATTGTAGCAGACCTAAAACGGTTGTAATGATAGAGTGTTGGTGGATTGGAACTTTCTTTCAAATCCACAACAGCAGAGAGTGGAATCATTTCGCCTCGGTTGTTGCGCACATACAAACTTAAAATATCGCTAGGGGTTTGTCGGTCATTTAAAGATACCTGCGAAATAACATCATACTGCTTACCTTTCATGGTAAAATAAGCTAGTCTTCTACCACTAAAGGCGCTAGATACTACATCTGCAACGTCAGAAATAGACAACCCTAAGTCTTTCGCTTTTATTCTGTCAATAGTAAGTTGAAGTTCAGGCTTACTAAACTTTAAATTAACATCTACGTTTTGAAAAGTTTTGTCTTTTCTAGCTTCTTCCAAGAATTTAGGAATAATTGCTTTTATTTTTTCAAACTCTAAATTTTGTAAAATAAGTTGAACGGGCAGCGCACCGCGCGAACCAAATCCCACAGAAATAGTTTGTTCTTCTACTGGAAAAATTCTGGCATTGTTAAACTGAGGTAATTTTTTGGTCACTGCTTTCACAATATCACTTTGTGATCTTTTTCGATCTTCCGGATCAACGAGCGCAATTCTTGCAGTACCGCCATTCACCCCTCCATTTCCACTAAACCCTGGTATCGAAGCAAAGACAAATGATTTTTCTGGAATAGAATCCGATAAATAATCGGTAAGGCCTTTTGCTACATCATTCATATAATTAAACGATGCGCCCTCAGGTCCCGTCATTTGAAAACGAATGCTGCTTCTATCTTCTAGTGGTGCTAGTTCAGATGGTAAATTCTTTCCAACAAAATAAATAGCACCTAAACAAAATACCACAATAACCCACGCAATCCATCTAACCCTAACAAAAGCCGCTAATAATCGCTTGTAGCCATTTTCCATACCTCTAAAAAACGGCTCTGTTTGCTCGTAAAATTTACCATGTCCTGCACCCTTTTTAGTTAAGAGTACATTTAATACCGGTGTAATGGTTAATGAAACAAAAGCAGAAATTAAAACTGCTGCTGCCACTGTAATTCCAAATTCTCTGAATAAACTCCCTACAAACCCTTGTAAGAAAATAACGGGTAAGAACACAACAGCAAGTGTGATAGAGGTAGAAATTACAGCAAAAAATATTTCTTTACTACCCTCTAATGCCGCTCTTCTAATAGGTAATCCAAGTTCTAATTTTCTAAATATGTTTTCGGTTACTACAATACCATCATCCACCACTAGTCCTGTTGCAAGTACAATACCAAGTAGCGTTAATACATTGATAGAGAACCCAAAAATATACATGATAAAAAATGTAGCAATCAGTGAAATAGGAATGTCAATGATTGGGCGAATTGCAATTAACCAGTTTCTGAAGAAAAAGAAAATAACGAGTACCACAAGTGTAAATGAAATAAGCAGGGTCTCTTCTACTTCTTTAATGGCTCTTCTAACATTTTTTGTTTGGTCAATCAATGGTGTAAATTCAAAATCACCTTTTTCATTTTTTTTGATTTCTTCTACACGCTTATAAAACTCATCTGCAATTTTAATATAGTTGGCACCAGGCTGCGGAGAAATAATAACACCCACACCGTTAATGCCATTTAATTTCCAACTATATTCTTCTTGCTCTGGACCAATTTCAACTTTTGCGATGTCTTTTAAACGAATGATACCGGCCTCATTTTCAACAATGATTAAATTCTTAAAATCATCTTCGGTTTGTAATTTGCCCAGCGCTCTAATGGTTAATTCTGTTTTATTTCCATAGAGTTTACCTGATGGAATCTCAACATTTTCTCTATTGAGCGCCGTTCTAAAATCTGAATAGGTTAGGTTAAATGCATTTAGCTTATTGGGGTCAATCCAAATGCGCATAGCAGGACGCTTCTGACCAAAAATGCTAACCGAACTAACTTCCGGAATTGTTTGAAATCTTTCTTGTAGTACATTTTCTGCGTATTCACTAAGTTCCATAAGGCCCTTAGTTTTACTTTGTACGGCCATCAGTAAAATAAAATCACTACTCGCATCAGACTTACTTACAACAGGTGGTGCATCAATGTCTTGAGGTAAATTTCTGGTGGCCTGGCTCACTTTATCTCTAACATCATTGGCAGCGGCCTCTAAATCCTGATCCACTTCAAATTCAATGCTAATATTACTAGAACCGTTATTACTAGAAGAATTAATGGTTTTAATACCCGGAATACCATTAATTGATTTCTCTAATGGTTCTGTAATTTGACTTTCAATAATATCTGCATTGGCACCTGCGTAGGAAGTACGCACATTAACAACAGGAGGATCAATGGCCGGATATTCACGAACCGATAAAAAATTATACCCAACAACGCCAAATAAAATGATGAGTAAATTCATCACTGTGGCAAGGATAGGTCGTTTGAGGGCTAGTTCAGAAATATTCATAATTAGTCTAGCGTTGCAATGTCACTTAATAATTTTACACTTCTTACTTTAACCGGTGAATTTGGTTTCACAAACAACACACCACTCACAGCAATACTATCCCCAACAGACAAGCCTTTTACAATTTGCACAAGGCCTTCATTTCTTTCTCCTGTTTCCACTTCAACAAGCTGTCCAACACCATCTTTAACAACCACTACTTTTTTAACAGTTGATTCTGGGATAATACAATTGGATGGAATTAAAATACTATTAGAAGGTGCAGTAGCATCAATAGATATTTTTACAAAAGCACCCAAATTAAAAGATTGCCCTTTTAATACAGCGCGCACTTTTAAATTCCTGGTGGTTGCATTGACAAGCGGCTCTGTGGCTATAACAACTGCGTCCGCTTTTGTTTTATTATCAGAAGATTGAACGTGAACAACAGCGCCTTTTTTGATTTTTTGCGCATAAAATTCAGGAACCGAAAAATCAATTTTCAGTTGATTCACCTGCTGAATAGTTGTTATAACAGTAGCAGGTGTAAGATAGGCACCCATACTTATCATGCGAAGTCCGAGTGTACCAGCAAAAGGTGCTTTAATTACTGTTTTGTCTAGCTGCGCTTGCAACACTGCTAGATCTGCTTTTAATGTATTTACTTGGTTGAGCACGAGGTCATAATCTGCCTGATTGATACCACCAATAGACAATAATTTTTTAAGTCTGGTTTCATTTTTTTGTGCGAGATCTAATTGCACATTAATTTTTTGTTGAGACGCTTTTAAATCAGCATCATTAATACGGGCTAGAACAGTACCTGCGGCAACACTCGCTCCTTCTGGAATTTGTAAAAATGTGACGCGACCGCTCACTTCCGATTGAATGGTTGTCATTTCATTTGGAAGGACCGACCCATTCACTTCAATTTGTTTATTGATTTTTTGATTAGAAGCAATAATAACATCTACGATAGCGGCTTTAGGCCCACCATCTTTTGGTTTTTTTTCTTCGGGTTTACCTTTACAGGCTAAGAGTGCAAAAAGGAGCACTACGGGTAGAGAACATCTTTTCAAAGTATTCATTTTAAGAACCTTAAAGGTAAATTATTTGCCCAATAAATAGAGCAAAACCTAATTAGAACGGGGCCTACCTCCTATCTTCTGAAAAAACCAATCTGATTGATTGTACCTGTACTGGGTGAGGTTGTATTTATAGACATTTTCCTTTGTGGAAATACTTAAAAGGTAACCTGTTCCTTTAATGGACCCTTCACTTTTGGTGCGTATGGTTAATTGATGGTAGTCTTTGGATGTAATATTAACCCTGAAATCATGTTTTTTATCGGTGAGCACGAGGTTTTCTTCTAGTACCTGGCCGTCAACTAATACCACTAGGGTATCATGGTCAAGAACCCCGGTTTCTACAATTGAAACATCGATATAAAAAGATTTGGTAAGGATGGTATCAAAATTACTTGTTGAGGGTGCCCAATTTTCTATTTCGGTCATGCCGCTAGGACTAAATTTGACAGCATCATTCCACTCAATGAGTAGTTCGGGATTAACATTGACAGATTGTATGCTTGGTTGAAAACTAAATTTTCCCAACCTGCTTTTTCCAAATGGACTCTCCCAAATACCACTAAAAACAACACTTGTATCGGTAAAAATAAAATTACCATGAAGATCAAATAAACTAGGCGTGTGTTCTGTTTCATTAACCAAACAACGAACTGCTTTTGCGTAGTAAGCATATTTTTGGGTGGGTGTAGCGGATAAATAAAATAAATACGCGCTTAATTTTTTTTGATCGGCACTAAACGTTGTGAGCACTGCCATCATTTGACCAGCAGTATCTACAATTTCTAGTTTAGCTTTGGTATACGTCCTCGATTTTGATAGTGACATAGAGCCCGCATACATAGGTGGGACATTGACAATGCGACCGGTCTGCGCGTCTACTCGAATACGAGGTTCTGAATCTATTTCTCTAACACCATCGGGCTCAAACACAATGGCACCATACCATACGCCGGTTTTATTTTGCGCAGACAATCCAACAAATAAAAAACAAAAAAAGAGGGTAATAAAAAAACGCATGGCGATAAAGATAATTAATCATCTCGACGGCGTAAACTACCCCTGTAAGAATTTTTGGTTCTGCGGTAAATTTCTAGTTGCTTTTCTATGTAATAACCGAATTCCAAATCATTCATTTTTGTAACGAGTTCATAAGGTGGTCTAAAACGAACCATAAACGTGTCTAATTCAGGCGATTTTAATAGTGTAATTTTTCTAACAAATGCCTTACTAAATCTGTAGTTGACATATTTTTCTTGCTCTTGATCGATGAGTCTTCTTTGTAAGAATTCCATGTTTTGGTTGCGCTTGAATCTAAACATGTTGATGATGGCTTCTAAATCAAATCCAACCGTTAATCCACCAGGATTGTAATTGGGATTGGATGTTAAACCAAGACCCGGTTTTTTAAAATTAAAGGCTTTGGCATTGTCAATTCTATTTTGAATAGAATCATACTTATAATAATTATTACGCACTTTCACTTCGGGCAAATCAGTAGCCTTTACATGAATCATAATATTAAAATTGTCCAAATTAGAAATGGTATCAACAGGGTATTTCATGGTGTTTTTACCAATCATAGAAAACCAAATAGAATCTGTTTTTAATACTGTAACAATATACCTTCCTGCCGAATCAGTAATGCCTCCCCTTCCAGAAGTGGAGCGCACGGCCACGGCCTCTAATGGATTGCGGGCGGTTAAATCATAGACAGTTCCTGCAACGGTTACATACTGCGAGTACCCTTTGGGCAATTGACCTACTAATAGGCAAAAAACAATAATAAAAGGGAGTAACCTTCGCTTCAAATGCAGCAGTTTTAAATGTAATATTATAACAGTACGCGCAGATTACCGCATTTGAAGCTATAATTTAACTAGTTTTTATTGAAGTAATACACCTAGTAAAAAAATAGCAGCCACAATAAGGGGTGCTGGTATTTTATTGATGCGAAGTAGTAAAACAGTACCTACAACAACCATCCACTGTATCCACAAATAACTTGCAGCAGCAGGATCCGAAAAATGATCTTTCATTAAATAAGCTGTGGCGCCAAATAAAATACCGGCAACCGCTGCATTGATGCCTTCTAATGATCTAAAAATGACAACATAACGCTTTACATAAGTCCATACAGGAAAAAAGAAAAGCACTAAAAAAGCACTCGGCAAAAAAATACCAATAGCACCAATTATAATTCCGAGTATTTGCGCCGAAACTCCTTCCGATCGCATGGTCATGCCACCCGAAAATGCTGCAATAGAAAATACAGGACCTGGTATCGCTCTAACAATACCTGATCCCGTTAAAAAATCGGCTTGGTTCATTTTTAGAACCTCGCGTTTATTATCGATGATACGTTTAGAAGCCGGCCTTGTTACATACTGCTCGTAAAGTAATGGCATGAGTACATCGCCACCTCCAAATACCAAGCTTCCATTACGATAGTTGTGTTCAAACAAGTTAAAAGCTTTTCTATTTTCCCAATTATTTCGGCTAGCTGTTTCCGATAAATAACCTGCTAGCGCAAAGCATGCAACAAATAAAAATAAACTACCCCACTTAAATTTTTTTACCGGCTTTTCTTTTTCAGGAATTCTTTTATCACTAAAATTTGTTGCGATTCCAGAAACAACAATTAAAGCAGGAAAGACCCATGGTGTTTTAAAAAATAAAAATGTAGCAGCAGCACCTACTATTAAGATCACACGTGTAATAGTATTATGAACAGCAATGTTTAAAATTTTTAACGCCGAATAAGCAATAAACCCAATGGCCATGGGTCTAATAAATTTAAACGCGCCAATCACCTGATTTTTATCTTCAAAATAATTGAGTATAAATGAAAGTCCGCCCATAAGTGCGCAAGCAGGCGTTATCCAAATAAGTAATGTTAACACCGCTAATGTATAGCCACCTCGTTTATACCCAATCAGCGCCAATGTTTGCGTAGAAGAGGCGCCGGGCAAGAGTTGACAAAAACCATTGTATTCCATGAGTTCCGCTTCGGTAACATCTCTGCGGCGATGCACAAAAGTTTTCATCATCATACCGAGGTGACCTTGCGGCCCACCAAAAGCTGTTAAGCTATGCCAAACAACGGCCCGTAAAAATGGTATATGACGAAGTAAAGCCAAGGTTATTTTTTTAATCCAATTTCGCGAAGCCTTTCATCTAAATACTCACCAGCAGTAGCATCGGCATAGGCTTTTGGATGTGCTTCATCTATGCAACTTTCTAAACACGCTAAACTCATTTCACTTTTGGGATGTAAGAAAAATGGCATCGAAAAACGACTCGTATGCCAGTGCTCTTTTGGTGGATTTACCACTCTATGTGTCGTACTTTTTAATTTATTATTGGTAAGCCTTTGTAACATATCGCCAACATTCACCACAATTTGTTCCGGGAGTGAAGTAACACCAACCCAATCGCCCCCCTTCGTTAATATTTGTAGCCCATCGGCAGAAGCGCCCACTAACAAGGTAATTAAATTAATGTCTTCATGCTGCTCTGCACGGATTGCAGATTTTGGTTCATGAGTAATGGGCGGATAATGAATGCAACGCAAAATAGAATTGCCTTCTTCGATATGCGCATCAAAAAAATGTTCCTCAAGATGTAAATAAATGGCAATGGCTTGTAACAATGCTTTACCACTTTTTTCAAAATTTCGGTACGCTTCTAGTAAAGTATGATTGAAGGAAGGAATTTCTGCAACAGCTACATTATCTGGATATTCCCATTTTAATGGATGATCGGATGGAACTGTTTGTCCGTACTGAAAAAACTCTTTTAAATCTGGTGCTTCACTTCCTTTGGCATGCTCAGTTCCGAAACTTGTATACCCGCGTTGACCCGCAAGTCCTTCTATTTGATAAGTTAGTTTTTTCTCTAGGGGCAACGAAAAAAACTGCTGTACCTGATCGTACTGAGCAGTAATTAGCGCGTCTGGAATTCCATGATTTTTTACGGCTACAAAACCAACTGTTTCGTAGGCTTCCCCAAGGGCTTTTACAAAAGAGGCTTTTTTGGAAGCGTCGCCACTCAAAAAATCTGCTAAATCAACTACTGGTATAGACATAAATAGGCATTTAGAATACACTAACAACGCTTTTTTAATAAATCTTATTGCCGTAAAGCAGCCCAGAATTGTTTAATTTTGTCTTATCTATGATGAAACATACCCCCAGAAACCTAATCGCAATCATTGCGCTGGCATTATTTGCATCTAGTTGCAGTAACAGTTATCAAAAATTAACGTCCAACTACCAAATTACAAAAGCGCCAGAAGGGCCCAACTACAATGATCTCAGTTACTGGGCTGCACACCCTGCTATTCATGATCCATCTGATAGTGTGCCGGCTCCACTTTTAGGCTCCTACCAAAAAGACAGTGCTGTTGATGTATTTTTTATTCACCCTACCACTTATTTAGGAACTGAAAAACCATTTGGCATGAACGCCGATATTTCAGATGCACTACTAGCAGCAAAAACCGATTATAGTCCGGTGCTTTACCAAGGTAGTTTGTTTAATGTCGCTGGTAGATTATTTGCGCCACGGTATCGACAAACGCATATCAGTGCCTACTTTCCATTAACAGCATCGGATACGACAATTGCCATTGCTGCTTTTGAACTAGCTTATCAAGATGTAAAAGCAGCCTTCGAATATTATTTAGCAAATGAGAACAAAGGAAGAGCCATTATCATTGCTTCGCATAGTCAGGGTACTACGCATGGCATTAGATTAGTGAAAGAGTTTTTTGATGGCAAGCCACTTCAAAAACAATTAGTGGCCGCTTATTTAGTAGGTATTCCCGTAAATCCAAAAATATATACCTCTATCAAGCCTTGTGATACACCAAAGCAAACGGCTTGTATCTGTAGTTGGAGAACTTACAAAGAAGGTTATACGCCACCATTTATTCAAAATGAAAAATTTGAGGTGATTGTTACCAATCCGCTCACATTTAATAAGTCTATACCAAGTGTTTCTTGGGAAGCCAATAAAGGCGGGGTTCTTACCAATTTTAATAAACTAGCAAAAGGCGTTGCAGAAGCTAAAATAACGGATAAAGTTTTATGGACTGCGAAGCCAAAAATATTTGGAAGTTTCCTCGTAAAAAATCCAAACTATCACATCGGGGATTACAATTTGTATTACGTTAACATAAGAGAAAATGTGATAGAAAGAATGAAAGCCTATAAAAATGAAGAGCACTAATTGCCAAAAACGCTTAAAAATTTAATGCGCATTATTTTTAGTTGTTCTAGGCTGTAATCATTGTCACTAAGTTCTTGTTGCGCTACTTCCAAGGAAGCCGTTTCACAACTTTTAAAATAGTCAATGATATCCTCTTGATCGTAATCATCTAGCCATTCATCAATGGCATAATCTAAATTAAGTTTGGTGCCACTAGCTGCAATGGTTTCCATTTCTTCTAGTAATTCATCGAGCTTTAACCCTTTGTTTTTAGCAATGGTTTCGAGTGGGATTTTTTTATCTACATTTTGAATAATGTAAATTTTATTGTTGGCTTTATTGGCCACACTCTTCATGACAAATTCATCTGGCTTTACAATATCATGCTCCTCTACATAGGCTGCAATCATGTCCACAAAAGGCTTTCCGTATTTTAGAGCTTTCCCTTTACTCACGCCCTGGCACCTTTCTAGTTCTTCAAGTGTGGTTGGAAAAAGGGTGGCCATATCTTGGAGCGAACTTTCTAGGAAAATAATAAATGGAGGCAAGCTCTTCTTTTTCCCTTCGGTTTGACGAAGCTCTTTAAGCATCTGAAAGAGTTTCTCATCTGCAGCGGCGCCACCTTGTGCAGCTCCATCATCATCATCGGCGTTGGCATCTTCAAATAAATTGTTGAGTACAATTTTGAAGCTGCTTGTTTTCTTTAAAAACTTTTTACCCTTGTCTGTTAATTTTAAAAGACCATATTCTTCAATGTCTTTTTGAATTAAATTTTCAAGGAGCATTTGTCTAATAAGACTATTTAAAAAGTGTGCGTCTTTGTCTTTGGCAATTCCAAATTCAGGTAATCCATCATGTCTGAACATTGAAATTTGTGGCGTTAAATGACCACGCACCATATTCACCACATAATCTGCCACAAAGCGCTCGTCAAGTGCCGCTATGACTTTTAATATTTTTACAACTTCATCTTTAGCTTCAATAAGTTCCTTTGGATTTTTACAATTATCGCAGTTACCACAGTTTTGTGTTGGCCACTCTTCACCAAAATAATGAAGCAATACTTTTCTTCTACACACACCACTCTCTGCGTATGCAACGGTTTCGTCTATGAGTTGATTGCCCACTTCACGTTCGCTGAGTGGCTTGTCGCGCATGAGGTGCTCTATTTTTGAAACGTCTTTATGAGAATAGTAAAGTACACAAATACCTTCTAGTCCATCACGTCCTGCTCTACCGGTTTCTTGGTAATAGTTTTCGATAGATTTTGGAATATTAAAGTGTATAACAAACCTGATATCTGGCTTATCAATACCCATGCCAAACGCAATGGTAGCAACGATTACCTGTACATCTTCTTGTAAAAATTGGTCTTGTCTTTCGGCTCTTAATTTTTGATCAAGACCGGCGTGGTAAGCCACCGCTTTAATGTTATTGGCTACTAATAATTCTGCTAACTCTTCGGTGGTTTTGCGGTTTAGGGTATAAATAATTCCACTCTTTCCTTTATGCTGTGAAATAAATTTTACGATATGCTTAACCGTATCTTCCTTTTTTATTTTAGGTTGAATTTCATAAAATAAATTAGACCTATTAAAGGAAGAAACAAAAATATTAGCGTCGCGTAACCCTAAGTTTTTAACAATATCACTTTGCACTTTTGGTGTAGCCGTTGCTGTTAAAGCAACAACTGGCACCGATGGATTAATAATATCCATCATTTCTCGTAAACGTCTGTACTCGGGTCTAAAATCATGTCCCCACTCGGAAATACAGTGCGCTTCATCTACAGCAAAAAAGGAGATTTTAAGGTCACTAAAAAAATCAAGATTTTCTTGCTTGGTTAATGTTTCGGGAGCTACATATAAAAGTTTGGTTTTGCCACCTAGCAAATCATCTTTTACTATTTTTATTTGACCCTTATTTAATGAAGAATTTAAAAAATGTGCTACCTCATCATTTTCACTATACCCGCGCACAAGATCAACCTGATTTTTCATGAGAGCAATAAGTGGAGATACTACAATGGCACAACCTTCTTGTAAGAGTGCTGGTAATTGGTAGCATAAACTTTTACCTCCGCCGGTTGGCATGATCACGAATGTATCTTTACCGCTTAATAAACTGGTAATTGCTTGCTCTTGTGTGCCCTTAAACTCCCTAAATCCAAAATATTTTTCGAGGCCGCCGTAAATGTCAAAATTACTAGGGTCTACTAGGGTGCTGGCCTGTCTAGGGCCTTTTATTTTTGCGGGTGCCTTTTTAGGGGCTGCTTTTGTTGCTGTTTTGGTGGTTTTGCTACTTATTTTTGCCATTTCTCATCTGTATTTCCTTCAT
>Ga0214168_1000242_pt1 | contig 22447 bp, 22 predicted proteins | sample LakMenepilimnion_FD_153002 | JGI IMG/M metagenome (GOLD analysis project Ga0214168, IMG submission 153002) | Freshwater microbial communities from Lake Mendota, WI - Practice 29OCT2010 epilimnion v4 | ecosystem: Environmental > Aquatic > Freshwater > Lake > Epilimnion/Euphotic zone | place: Lake...
GCAACGAGACGCTTGACGCCCTCGGCACGAGTAAGCGTCACAGCAAGTGCTGGCGCAACTTTCTTGTTGTCGTTGTTCTTGGCACGCTGACCAGCAGGCGCAAACTTCTTGAGATTGCTGATGTCTACATACTCGTAGCCCTGAGCCTTAGCCCACTTAGCGTGAGCAAACTTGACTTTCGCAATCGTGCCATACTTCTTGACACAGTTACGAATGGCATTGAGAACCTTTATGGTTTGGTCGTGTGGCAACTTAGTCGTGATGTTTGGATTGACAGCCAACGCCTTAGCGTAAGCCTCAACAGAACGAACGCCTGACGCAATGAAGTCGTCAAAGACTAAAAACCACGCTTCGTATTTGTCTGCGCTAGAACTAGCGAACAAGTCGCTCGCCTTGCGTAGAGAGTTTGTATTCCGTGCGTTTAGTACGCTTGCCTTGTTAGTGGTAATTGTATTGCTCCTTGTTAGGAACTCGGACACGAGTCCGAGTTTGTTTTATGTTTGTATCTGATAGCGCACTCCCCAAGAGGACTTGATACGCTGACACGGTGCTTGCCCTGTCACTAATAGAAACTACGGCGTCTATACGCTTCCGTGCCTTGCGCTGTATGGGTGTTCGCACGCTGATACATACCCCCTGGGCGTAGGCCCTCCCCTGCCCGTCGTTGTGCAAGGGACTCTTCTTGTGCGTGGGCGGAGAGGTGGGGTTATAGATTCGCCTGGTTCGTTGTAGGGGTGGCGGCTTTGTTTTGTTGGTACTGGATTTGGCCGTTATTCTATATGGTTTTTATAGGGGGTTTACCATTTGACTTTGTTGGCCCAGTATGCGGCTGACATTGGTCCTTTTGCGATGTTTTTGGAGTGGCGTGATTGGAAGTTTTCCCTGCGTTGACGGTAGGATGCGGATTCTCCAGTCTTCTTTGGGGAGCCGCTGACTCCTTGTTGTCCGAATCGGATGGTTTTGATTTGGGACCCTGATTTGGCTACGACGATGTGTGATTTTTTGGGGTGGTCGGGTGTGCGTTTGGGTTTGTTGTATCCGCTTACACCTGCACGTGCTAGGCGTGAGTCACGTTTGGGGGTAGGTTTGGTTGCCATTGATTACCTCTATGTTGAGTATCCATCCTAGTGGGATGTGGTTTATGTCCCCAACTGTTTTAGGGGTGGTTTCTGTTTTAAAGATTGTGCCTGCCAACGTCAGATAGTGTTCTTGGCAGTCTTTCCAGTAGTGTCCTACGGTGGTGGCTACGGCTGTTTCGGGTTCGTAGTCGTCTACTTCATGCCATCCTGAGTGGGGTGCGTATGCATCCCGCCAGGTGACTCGTAGTTCTTGCCATTCTGTGAGGTGGTCTAGATTCATGGTTTCCTGTCGGTTGTATAAGCGTTTACTGGAACGGGGCTACGCTTTGGCTCGCCCCGATGTATAAGCGATACTTGTCTAGAACCGCCTTTAGGGCGGTTTTCTGGCTTCCCCCCCTATAGTCCCCCCCATTCGTTACCTGAGAATGATTCTCACATATACAAGCCATGCCAGCCCTGTCTGGCTGGCTCCTAGGTAACAAAGTTGCCTATAGGGTATGAAGGAAGAATTGATTCTATCTGCACCCCAGCAGGCTTACCTAGACTGGCTCTGCACGCCCCCTATGGAACGCAATCCTGGTTCTAAGAACAAGATGGCTGTAGAGTTGGGCGTTGATGTTAAGACGCTTCGGCGTTGGGAAAAGAAACCTGTGTTTCGTGACCAGTGGCAGAACCGTGTGGATGATATCCAGGGTTCTCCTGAGCGTACCCAGGGTGTGTTAGATATGTTGTACACTAAGGCTATGGATGGTGATACGAAGTCTGCTCAGTTGTATCTTCAGGCTACGAATCGTATGGCTCCGCCTACGATTGAGGTTAAATCCGACCGTAAGGCTCAGGAATTGTCTGATAGTGAGTTGGATGAGTTGATTGGTGCTTTGGCTGCTCGTGAGAAGGAAACACGGTCTTTGCGGGTTGTGTGATGGACTTGGTTGTTTGCGAGACTTGTGGAGAGGAATTTCCTGCTAATTGGGGTGGGTGTCCTTTTTGTGATTCTGGTGAGCGTCCTGTTTTGAAGATGAGAGATAACGACTAGTTTTTTGTTATGGAATTAAATGAACTCCTAAATGAGAGGGAGTGGCGTCTTTGTCGTGGTCCTGACGATGCTTCTCCTAGCGACCTTGCTGATGCGTTTGAACATTTTTGTTCTACGTATTGGTTCATTAGGCATCCTGAGCGTGGACGTATCCTGTTTGAGATGCGTGAGGCACAGGTTGAGACTGTGTATGCTTGGATTTCTAATCGTAACAGTATCGTTTTGAAGGCCCGTCAGATTGGGTTTTCTACGTTGGCTGCGGCTTTTGCTTTTTGGGAGGTGTTCTTTTGGCCTGACCGTTTTGAGGTTATGTTGAGCCGTACCGAGCGTGAGGCGGCTAAGTTGTTACAAAAATCTAAGTATGGGTATAAGATGTTGCCTGACTGGATGCGTCAACGGGGTCCTGGTTTGGTGTCGGATAATCAGTTGAAGATGGTGTTTAGTAATGAATCTGCTCTTGAGTCTCTTCCTAGTGGTAATGACCCTGCTCGTGGTGAATCCGTTTATCGTGTCTTTATTGATGAGATGGCGTTTCTTCCGAACTCTGAGGAAGCCTGGGCGTCTATTGAACCGATTGCCGATGTGGGTGGTCGTATTGTATGTTTATCCACCGCTAAGGGTGAGGGGAATATATTTCATAGGCTTTGGGTTGGGTCACAGACTGGGACGAATGATTTCAAAGGTATTTTCTTTCCTTGGTCGGCGGGTGACCGTGATGAGGAGTGGTACGAGGTAAAGAAGGCCCAACTGCCTGATTGGCAGTTAGCCCAGGAGTATCCTAGCGACCCTGAGGAGGCTTTTGTACGGTCGGGGCGACCTGTATTCGATTTGGATGTTTTGCGTGCCCTAGAGGTTTCTGAGCCTGATAGGGGGCATTTGTTTTATGGTGAGTGGATTGAGTTCCGTCGTGATGGTGGTCCGTTGTCTGTGTGGCAGGAACCTGAGTTGGGTACTGTTTATTGTGTCGGTGCCGACGTTGCTGAAGGTTTGGGTCATGGTGACTATAGTGTGGCTCATGTTATTAATGCTCATACAGGTGATGTGGTTGCTGTGTGGCATGGCCATATTGACCCTGACTTGTTTGGGTCTGATGTTTTGTTTGATTTGGGTGATTGGTATAATCATGCGTTGATTGGTGTTGAGTCTAACAACCATGGTTTAACCACGCTGAAGGCTTTGCAGCGTGTGGGTTATCGTAATATTTATCGTCAGCGTCGTTTGGCTCAGCGTTCTCCTCAGGCTACTGAGGTGTTGGGTTGGCGTACTTCGGCTGCTTCTAAGCCGTTGGCTATTGACGAGTTGGCTAAGGCGTTGCGTGATGCTGATTTGGGTTTGATGGATGCTAATACTGTTGCTGAGTTGCGAACGTTTGTTCGTGAAGAGAACGGTAAGATGCATGGTTCTCCTCATGACGACCGTGTTATGGCGTTGGCTATTGCTAATCAGATGTTGAAACATGTGTGGCTTCCTGAGTATACTCCTGATTTGGCTCCACCTAGGTACTCTTTTGATTGGTGGGCTACTCAAGTGACACGTGAAAAGCCTGAAAAGTTTATTATTGGGTCGTTTAATACTCGCAGGTAACGATTTATTCTACTAGTATGACTGTTTTTGTATGTGATAGATGTGATTCCCGTTGGGTAGGCGACCAATTGCCTCCTCGTGGGTCTATTTGTTTTAGATGCCACGTTAAAACCGTGGACATCGGTTTCCGTCATGGTAAGGAAAACTTCCATGGTGCTACTATTCGTGAGAAGCAGAACAAGATTGTGTCGGATGCCGCCGCTAAGGGTATCAAGGCTGAACCTATAACTAATTGGATGTAACATGTCTTGGTGGGTTCCTATTGTCGTTGCTATTATTACTGGACCTATGGTTGTTATTTTACAGTTACTCCGTAGAGAAAACAGTAGCCAGCATGCCGAAGGTAGGGAACTTCTTAATCGGGTTTTATATAAAGTCGATGATGTCGGAACAAAAATTGACAACCATATCGGTTGGCACGAAGGGAAGGAACAGAAATGAATTCTATTTTAACTAAAACACAGCAGGCGGCACTTCACTCGTATTTGCGTTCTGTGCTTGCAACCACTATCGCTGCTGTTATGGCTGGGGCTAAAGACTGGTCCAGCATTGGGGCTGCTTTTATTGCAGCCGCATTGCCACCTATCATGCGCTATTTGAATCCTAACGATTCAGGGTTTGGTGTAGGGTCTAAGTAATGGCTCGTCCAGCGAATCGTGACGTTCTAGCGTCTTACCGTAAAAAGATTGACCATTCCCGTAAATGGCGTAAGGAAGAGAAGTACGACAAACTTTGGCGTCGTATGATTGACCTCTACAAGGGTAAGCATTACCTTCAGGTTTCTGAAGAGGACAGAATGCTTGTAAACGTCTGTTTTGCTACTATCAACGTTATTGGGCCTAGTGTGGCTGTTAACCATCCTAAGATTACGGTGGGTGCACGCAAGGCTGAAGATGGCGATAAAGCCATCATCACGGAAGCCATTATTAACTATTGGTGGCGTCATTATGATTGCCAGAAGCAGATGCGCCGTGCTGTTGATGACTATCTGATTCTTGGTCATGGCTGGCTTAAAACTGGTTATCGTTTTATTGAGGAAGAAAAACTGAGCAAAGCAGCACCTGATGATGAAGGCGAATACACAGACCCTACTCAGGGTATGTCTTTGGAGAGCCAGTTGGTTGTTGTTGAGGACCGTCCTTTTGTTGAGCGTGTCTCACCGTTTGATGTTTTTATAGACCCTGATGCTACCAGCATTGATGATGCCAAGTGGATTGCACAGCGTGTGCGTCGCCCTATGGTTGACGTCAAGAATGACCCTAAGTATAACCGTCGTGCCCGTGAGGATTGCCAGGCTTCGCATTACAGCAAATGGTCTGAAGATGATGGTAAGGCTAGAATGTCTCGTAAAGAGGAAGATGGCTATGTTGACGTGTGGGAATTTTATGATATTCGCCGCCAAATCATGGCTGTCTTCTGTGATGGTGGGGATAACTTCTTGATTAATCCACATAAGATGCCATATGCTTTTGGGCATCCTTTTGTTATGCTACGCAACTATGATGTTCCCGAGCATTTCTACCCCATGGGTGAACTAGAGGCCATTGAACCTTTGCAGTATGAATTGAACGAGACACGCACACAGATGATGAACCATCGTAAGCGTTTCGCACGCAAGTGGTTGTATAAGGAATCAGCGTTCGACCAGGATGGTCGTGCAGCGTTAGAGTCTGATGAGGATAACGTTATGGTGCCTGTTGTTTCGGATGAACCTATTGGTGGTGTTGTTTCTTCAATGCCTGCAATTGTTAACCCACCTGAACTGTACACCATTTCGGGTACTATCACACAAGACATTGACCGTATCAGTGGTGTTGCTGAGTTTATGCGTGGCGGCTCATCAGAGATTAGCCGTACTGCTACAGAGTCGGCTATGATGCAGGACGCCATGAATGCTCGTACTTCAGACAAACTGGCTGAAGTTGAGCGTGCTATCGCATCAGCGGCTAAACGTCTTGTCGGGCTTGCACAGCAGTATATGACTGGCGAGCAGGTTGCTCGTGTTGTTGGTTCAGGTGCTATGCCTATTTGGGTTAACTTTGACCGTGACTATATTCAGGGGGAGTTTGATTTTGAAGTTGAGGCTGGCTCTACGCAACCTGTCAATGAATCTTTCCGTCGTCAGATGGCACTACAAATGGTTGATGCTATGGCGCCGTTTGTTGGCGCAGGTGTTGTGGATATGGCGGCGTTAGCCCGTCATGTATTGCAATTCGGTTTTGGTGTTAAAACACCTGAAGCATTCTTGGCTCAACCTGCACCTCAGGGACCTGTAGGTCCTGATGGTCAACCCATGCAAGGCCCACCTCCTGGTGGTCCTGAAATGGGTGGCGCACCGATGCCAGGCATGGAAGAGGCACCACCTGCTGGTGGTATGCCGATGCCAAGTTCTATTCCACCACAGGTGTTGGCTGCTATTGCCAACCAAACTGGTGGTTTACCAAACACACAAATGTAACGAAACAACTACTACTATAGAGCAACCATTTTGGACTCTGGAGAATTATGGATACTGAAAATTTTGATGCTGAAGCATTTGACCCCATCGCTGATGGACAAGTTGAAAGCGGAGGTGATGTTTCTTTTGATGAAGCACCGATTGATTATTTCAATGTTGACGAATACGCTGACAAATATGTCAAGGTAGTCGTTGATGGCGAAGAACTTGAAGTGCCACTTAAAGAAGCGGTTTCTGGATATCAACGTCAAGCGGATTATACCCGCAAGACACAACAACTGGCTGATGAGCGTCGTGGCGTTCAGTTTGCATCGGCAATCCAACAAGCGTTGGACAATGACCCAAATGCAACTATTGAACTATTGAAGTCTCATTATGGTTTGGACCAACAGGATTCCTTTGAAGAGGATGATTTGTGGGCAGACCCGATGGAAAAGCAATATCGTCAACTTGAGAATCGTCTGAAGTCCTTTGAGGAACAACAGGCTATGAACGAGTTGGAACGTAATATTGGTTCTCTTCAGCAAAAATACGGTGAAGATTTTGACGCTAATGAAGTAGTTTCATTGGCACTAGCAAGGGGAACAACCGATTTAGAATCGGTTTACAAGCAAGTGGCATTTGATAGACTTTATAGTGGAGAACAGGCTCGTCGTCAGGCACAGGCACAGCGTGCACAGCAGGAACAACAAATTGTTCAGGCTAAGCGTTCTAGTGGTATTGTGGCTGGTGGTTCGTCTGCTCAAGGTACATCCGTAGATTCACAACCAATCACTAATTTACGGGATGCTTTTGCTGCTGCTAAACAGCAGTTGGGTATTTCATAATATTTCCTAGGAGGAATTCAAATGTCGAACCCGAACTTTGACGCACTACTCTCAACTACACTTGCGAACTATCGTGACAAGTTGACCGACAACGTGTTTACCGCACGTCCACTTACATACTGGCTTAGTGACAAGAGTCGTATCCAAACCGAATCTGGTGGTACGAAAATTGTTGAGCAGTTGATTTATGGTCAGAACAGCACTGTTGCTTCGTACTCAGGTTACGAAACACTCAGCCTTACACCACAAGATGGTATTTCGGCTGCTGAATACGACTGGAAGCAATATGGTGCTTCAATCGCTATCAGCGGTATTGAAGAGGCTAAGAACAATGGCGAGCATGCTATTATTAACTTGCTTGAGGCTAAGATTATGCAGGCTGAAGAGTCATTGCGTGAAGGCTTTAACCAAATGTTCTTTGCTGATGGCACAGGCAACTCTGGTAAGAACTGGAACGGTCTTGGTAACCTTGTTGAGTCAGGTAACACCGTTGGTGGTATTAACTCGGCTACAGCAGGTAACGAATACTGGCGTTCATATGAGGAAAACACCGCTGGTGCTTTGACTCTTCTTCAGATGGCGACTGCTTATAACAGCGTGTCTGTTGGTAACGACCATCCTGACGTTATCCTTACAACTCAAACATTGTTTGAAAAGTATGAATCACTTCTGCAACCACAGTTGCGTTACACTGATACAAAGACAGCAGATGCTGGTTTCCAGAACCTTCTGTTCAAGTCTGCGCCTATCATGTACGACGTTCACTGTACAGCAGGTGTTATGTACTTCTTGAACTCTAAGTACATCAAACTTGTTGGTCACTCTGACAAGTGGTTTGCACAGACCGATTTCGTTCGCCCTGAGAACCAGGACGCACGTTTCGCTCTTATCATGTGCTACGGTAACCTTGTTGTTTCTAACCGTAAGAAGCAAGGTAAGTTGACCGCAAAGACTGCCTAGTCAGTTTTGTCAATTGATTTGGGGGGCTTTGGCCCCCCATCTCTACCCACCACATTAAGGAGTAATGATGCCATACGCAAAAAAAAGCAAGACCGTAAATGGTCCCGATAACAACAAGGCTTACATGCCAGTTCCTAAGGGTTACAAGGGAAACTGGAATGTTCCTAAAGGTACACCTTGGAAAAAGGATTCGCCTTATAACCCAGCAAATAAAGGCAAAGGTCCAACATCTCGTGGTCCTTCACCCGAATCAGTAGCAAAAGCAAAAGCGTCTGCAACACCCCGTGTTGTATCGCCTGCACCTTCACCCAAAGCGGTGGCTGGCCGTAAGGCTGCTGTTGCAAAACGTGCTAATGCTGTTTCGGCTTCTAAAGAAGCAGGAATGATTCGTTCCAGCAAAGAAGCGGCTGCAACTAAAAAAGCACAGGCTAAGCAGGTAACGTCTCGTGGGCCAAGTCCTCGTAGTGTTGCTGCTGCAAAGAAAAAGGCTTCTGCTGTTACGCCGATTGCTTCACCACGTGGCAAGGCTGCTAACCAGGCTGCTCGTCGTGCTGCTATTACTGCTGCACAAAAGAAAGCATCTTCCAGCAAGAGGGCTTCTTCTGCACGGACTTCTGCTTCTGTGAAGCGTGGCGTTAAGGGAAAATTAAAGTAACGAACCCCACATAGGGTATGAGTAAACAACTTGCCCACACCCTATATGGAGAACCTGTAAGTGGTTCCCGACCTGCCGTTTCGGCAGTCGGGAGCAAACTTGCGCCTGGAAGCGGACCGTATATCGGCCGTAACCGTTGTATCGCCAATAACGATACTTGTGAAGGACCCAAAGCCAAACAAACCGACTACTGTATCGGTCATTTGCGTACTATGGCTAAGGAACAGAAGGAGAACGAATGAGCACAACACAGGAACTGATTACGTTCGTTAGAGACATCACCGATTTGGACGAGGCAGATTTGCCTTCGTCTCTTGTTGTTTCTTACCTTAAAGATGGGTTTCAACGTATTATAAACTTGGAGCGTCGCTGGCCGTTTCTTGAAACTACCTACACATTGTCTACTGTCGCTGGACAACGTGACTATGCCACCAGTTCTATCGGGTCTGGAAACCTACGTGAGGTCACCAGTGTCTTGGATAACTCTACCAGTGGTAATCGTCTTAGTTTGATTTCTATTGATGAGGCTGAAGCCGTATGGCACGGCTCATTTGATACCCCTACCCGTCCTTTGTTTTATGCAGAGTGGGGAGATGTTATTAAATTGTATCCTAAGCCTGATACCGTGTATCCGTTGACGGTTCGTGGATACCGCAAGGCTAGTTACACTTGGACCACCAGTTTAAATACAGAAGTGGATTGCGATGAGCGTCTGCATAACGCCATCGCATACTATGCTGTGGCGCAAGCCTACAAGAGGCAGGAAGACCCTGAGTTGTCTAACGTGTATAAGCAGTCGTTTGATGAGGCTGTTATGTTGGCTCGTAAAGAGTTGATGCGTGCCAATGGTCATCGCCCTATGGTGATGTCTAGAGGGTTTGTGCGTCCTAGTGAGAAGTATTGGCTTGAGTCTTTGGGTAGAACGCTGGGTCAATAATGTCTACAATGCGTGTTTTTCGTCAGGATGATTTTACTGGTGGGCTTAATCTTAGGGCCGACCAGTTTCAACTCGCCCCGAATGAATCGCCACGTATGTTGAATGTTGAGATTGACCCTCGTGGTGGTGTTTTTAGTCGTGGCGCTATGCGCCGTATTAATACTAGTCCTGTTTCTGGTGCTTGGCGTCCTAAGAATCTTGTTCCGTTTTATACGGGAACTAATTCTTATGTTATGTTGTCTACTGGGTTTGCATCTGCCGTTAACGGCGATGTGCACTACTCTACAGGTGGTAACTTCAGCCCTTTAAGCATCCCTGTCAGTGCACGGGATGGTGCTAGTTTTGCACCATGGGGTGACACTCTCTATATTGCTACTGGCTCCGATACTGTGTCATACAAATGGAACGGCACATCCACAACCGCTTTGAGTGCTTCTGGACCTACATGGCAGGAATCATACACTACTGGTTTGTCAGGTGTTCATTTTCCCAAGGCTAAGCACACGGTTACGCACGCAGGTAAAGTGTTTGTTGCTAATACAAACGAGAACGGTGTTGCTCGTCCCAATATTGTTAGGTGGTCGCATCCTAACAGCCCTGGCAACTGGGCCTCTAATGACTTTATTGAAATAAATGATGGTGGAGCAGAAATTACTGCGTTGACTGTTTACGCTGGTCACCTCTTGGTGTTTAAGCGTGATTCTGTATATGCAATATTTGGTTATGATTCTGACACTTTCCAGGTTGTCGAGATTTCTCGTACTGTTGGTGCAGCAACACCGCATGCTGTGACAACAACTGAACGTGGTGTTTATTTCTTTTCATATCCTGAAGGTTTGATGTATTACGATGGCAAATCGTTGCGTGACATTTTTGAACCTGTCCGTCCTGCTATTATAAACAACGCTATTAACGCCAGTATTTCTACGCAGGTTTTTGTTAACAATATTAACCGTCGTATCTGGGTTTCTGTTCCTTACAGTGAAACAGCATCAGAAACTATTTCTACTGCTTCTTTTATTTTTGACCCAACTATTGGTAATGGTGCCTGGCTGTTGTTTTCAACAGCAGACAATCGTGGGTTAAACGGTGGTTGTGATTTTATTGAACCATCTTTAGGGACAATCAAGCATTTGGGTGTTCATTCTACCCAGCCTTATGTTTTATCTGTTGATGAATACAATAATTCTTACGACAATATTACAGGAACTAACTATCAGTTTACTGCTCGTTACCGCACACGCTGGATTGATGGCGGGTCGTATTCTCAAAAGAAAATGTTTCGACGTCCCGAGGTTGTTGTTAAACAGCAAAACATTCAGGGTGGTTTAATTGTTAAAGCCTATGCTGATTATGAAGAGGCAGATAACGGTGAAATTAAACAGTATACTTTGACTATTCCTAGTTCAGGTTTGGGAATGGTTTGGGGTACTACTCTTTGGAATGCATCCAATTGGGGTGCACCAAACTCGGGTTCTCAACTTATTACTGGACGCAGTATCGGTCTTGCCAAGACTATACAGTTAGAGTTTACAGGTCCTGTTGGTACCGCTTGGGGTATCAATAGTTTTACATTAAAATACAATCCTAGGAGGGTTACAGCATAATGGCTACTTTAAATATTCCAAACAGTTTCACAAACGGCTACGTTGCAAACGCTAACGAGGTTAACGCTAACTTTCAAAGTGTTAAAACTTTTGTTGAGTCATCGGTTCTTCAGTCCGACACTAAAACGGTGTTTTTGGCTCCTGTTGGTTCTATAACCATGTATACTGGTGTTACTGCACCAGCAGGCTGGTTGCTGTGTGACGGTGTTACCAGCACTGCTTCTTATCCTGCGCTTGCGGCGCTGGTGGGGGCTACTACGCCCAACCTTCAAGGTAGGTTCCCTATTGGTGATAATGGTTCTTTGGCTTTGAACGGTACTGGTGGTTCGCTCACTATTGGTGCAAACAATCTTCCTTTACACGCACACAACAACACGGCTACTTGGACACAGGGAGCAACCACTGCAGGCCGTAGTGAAAATCCTCACTATCACACAGGAGTTACAACTCACGAAGGCACCCACTATCACACAGACGCCAGAGAAGGCACTACTGGTACTGCTGCTGTATCACATAGTCATAACGAAGAAGGAACTGCTGGAAGTATTGGGGCTGGTGGTGGCGATTTTGGTACTGATGCAACAGACTATGGTGGTAGCCACTCTCACAGTTTTACCACCAGTAGTGAAGTTTCTAACATTGTAGGAATCACTGTCACAATGGCTGGTACAGTAACGATGTCTAATGGCAACAACACCACCACAGCATCTGATTACTACCAACCATACTATGTAGTAAACTTCATTATTAAGCACGACTAATGCCTATAGAAACCCCAAGAGATAAACCAGAGTTGCAGATTTGGACTGCACCTTTAATGGAAGCACTCCGTTCATCGGATGCTTCCACTCTTCAGCATATCTTCACTTCACTTAAGGAGTATCTGCGTGGTGTTCAAACAACCATCAGTTCAAACTACTACAACCTAAATATTGGTTCTGTATCGGTGGGTACAGCAGCCGCTAGTATCACTGGCACGTTTCCGAATCAAAACTTAAATCTTGTTTTACAAACTGGACCTGCTGGGCCGACTGGCCCTACAGGCCCGCAAGGTATCCCTGGGTATTCTATTTTAAACATTGACGGTGGAGCACCTGATTCTATTTATGGTGGTATACCTGTTATTGATTGTGGGAGTATCTAATGGCTATTATTGTTCAATACCGTCGTGGCACAGCCGCACAATGGACCAGCACTAATCCTGTATTAGCGATTGGCGAGCCTGGTTATGAAACTGATACAGGCAAGTTTAAGGTTGGTAACGGTACGCAAACGTGGAGTTTGCTTCCGTATTCTAGTGGCACTGTAGGTCCGACTGGTGCGACTGGTGCTACAGGCGCAACAGGCATTCAGGGTCCACAAGGTATTCAGGGCTTGACTGGTGCTACTGGTCCTGTAGGGGCTACTGGCCCTACTGGCCCTACTGGCCCTACTGGACCTATTGGTCTTACAGGAGCCACAGGAGCCACAGGAGCGACTGGACCGCAAGGTCCGCAGGGTGACACAGGGGATACTGGTCCTGTCGGCCCTACGGGGCCTACAGGCGCTACTGGAGCGACTGGGGCGACTGGTCCCACGGGTCCAACAGGGGTGACTGGTGCTGGATATTTTGGTGTTACTTCTAACACATCAAACACTATTGGAGTTGGCTCAAAAACTTTTACCATTTCATCTCCATCTCCAAACGCATACCAGTCTGGTCAACGAGCACGAGCAATAAATCCAACATCACCAACAAACTACATGGAAGGCGTTATTACGGTATCGCTATCTACCTTAACCATGACTGTAGATACGGTTGGTGGTTCTGGGACTCATGGCATATGGAGTTTTTCTCTTGCTGGCAATGTTGGTCTTACGGGTCCGACTGGTCCGACTGGTCCGACTGGTCCAACTGGACCTACTGGTCTTACTGGTGATACAGGTCCTACTGGTCCGACTGGTGCGACGGGTCCAACAGGTGCTACTGGTGCTGATTCTACTGTTCCTGGCCCTACGGGTCCTGCTGGTGCTACGGGGGCTACGGGTCCTGCTGGACCCATCGGACCTACAGGCGCCACGGGCGCCACAGGCGCTACTGGTGCTACGGGTGGTTTTAACTCAACACAAATAATTAACGCACAGCACAATGCTACCTATTCTTTGGTGATTTCTGACTTAGGAAAAATGATTACAACAAGCCATGGAACCGCTGTTACTATAACCGTTAATGCGTCTTTAGGTTTAGTGCCTGGACAGTCTATTGATTTTTTACAATTGGGCAACGGACAGGTAACTATAAACCCTGGTACAGCCACGGTCCACGGAACTCCAGGACTTAAGTTAAGGGCAAAACATTCTTCGGCATCACTGTTTTGTACAGCAACAGACGAGTATGTTTTGATTGGCGATTTGAGCGCATAATGCCAATCCGTAGAGGAACGTTTGCTTCAAGCATGACTGGATTGCCTATTGCTATAATCGGGGCTGTAACAAACTTCAATCAAGACAAGGCGACATTTAACGCTATCGTAAGTGCCGAGTATCAAAGTACCACAGTTAAGTTTCAATACAACACAACAAACAACTTTGCTTCTTACACTGAAGTTACTGCTGCTAATTCTCCTGTAACCAGTCAATCTGTTGCTGCTTATTTTAACGCTACTGGTTTGTCTGTTGGGACTACCTACTATGTTCGTGCTGTTGTGAGCAACATTATTGGTACTGTTACTACTTCTTCTGTTTCGTTTACCACTTGGAGTCTTAAGACTTATTTAAATACTACGGCTGGTTCATACACTGTAAGTGTTCCTTCTATCACACCAACTGGTGGTGTGGCAATAGCGCCAACTATTTATGAAATGCTTGTTTACGGTGGAGGAGGTTCAGCGGCTTATGGAGGCGGTGGAGGAGGCGGTTATCGTATATCAGGAAGCACACAATCCAATACGGGTGGAACGCAGTCAGTTACCATCCAAGTTGGTGCAGGTGGACCATACAACAGTTCTACCTCATTGCCTGCACCAGCAGGTCAAAATTCTATTGTAATTTTTGGTTCAACAACTTGGACTGCTGGTGGTGGTTTAGGTGGTGGATGGCTTACTAACGCCGCAGGTAGTGTAGGTACTGGAACAAACCCAGCACATGCTGGTGGGGTTGGTTACTACGGTTACACATATATTTCTGGTTACAATCAATGGACAGACCCATCATGTGGATGTTGTGCAACTGATAAATTCGGCTTTTGTGAGACATACTGCACATGCAATAACCCCAATAGCCCTATCTACTCAACTGATTACAGCCGCTACGCAGGTGGTGGCGGTGGAGGAACTGACTCTGCTGGAGGGACTGCTGGTTATCCAGACGTAGGTGGAACTGGTGGAGCAGGAGGTGGCGCATACGGCTTGCGGGGTGGTAATGGCGGTGGCGGTGGAGGCACAAGCAGTGCTGGAGCCGCAGGTTCAGTACCAGCAGGTTCAGGTCCAATCGTAGGTACTGGTGGTACTGGTTGGTGGAATGGTGGCGTTGCTGGCGGTGTAACATTCAAATACTACGGACCATAAGGAAATTATGATTACAGTAAAACCATTTAACTTGGAAGTTTTGTCAACACACAAAGGATTCTTTTTGCTTGACGAACTTCCCAAACACGCAACAGAAGTTGATGTGTGGGTACAAACTCCAGCAGGTAATGAGTCTGTTGATTTTGTTGACATATTTAGTATGGCAGATGGCTCCTTGCTTGCTGCATGGAAACATCCATTTCAAAAGATACAGAACCTTCAGGCTTTCTGTGACGGGGTAACACAGGTTTTAAGTTTATACATTGTTGAGAGGGTTTTTGATGTTTACGATAAATCACCAGATTCAGAGTATGGAACATTTATTTTTTGCCCGTCTGTTCATGTGGAGGGTGCCGACTGGCGCTGCGACCAAAACATGTACGGACCTAGGTCGTTTAAAGGTGAAAAGGTTGCTCAAATAATAAACAGTTTAGATGAAATTGTTTATTATGAACCATTCTTAAATGTCTGCGGTGCTGGACATATTATATATATCGAAACAAGAACAAAGTCAGAACTTGCAAACGAAAAATTAAACAACAGCATAATCCCTGTTACGGGAAGAACATTTCAGGAATGTTTGCGTTTGGTTTATGAATGGTCTGTGCTTGCTGAAGAACCTTTCAACTCAAAAGATGATGCCGCCGTTGCGGCTTCAAAGTTTATTAAATCTTTGAAACTGACAGAACAGGAAATTGGGGAAATTAATAGTCTTCCACAGATGCAGGTATCTAAGTTTATTTTGGGTTCTGAAACTGCAAGACTGCGGGATATGGAAATACCTGAATTGTCTGAAGGGATTGTGAATATTCTTTTCAAGCGTATTGCGGCAAGCACGTTGTCTTTTATCGTTTCCCGAAATCCTAGTATTTGGGATTTTGATGAAATCAAAAATCAGGAGATACTTCAGATGGAAATGGGCATTCAAAGGTTTAGGGAATACTATAAACTGCCAGAAGACATGGATATCGAGGATGGGAATAAGGTTTTGGACCATGCTTTTATTTATTTCGAAAAACAGCATTCCTATGTGTACACACAGTTAAGGAACTTTAGAAACAAGAAGAAAGTCCTTGATGGGCTGGAGGTAACGAAATGACGTACTATAGAGGATTTGTATGAGCAATATTGACTACACAGGATTTACACAGCGCCAAAGAGCCGCAGGGAGCCAGTATGGCTCCAAGACGGCTTCTAACGCCTATGCCCGTTTCTTGTCTCAACAGCGTGGTTCTAGGAAGAAGTTTGGGCTTCAACAGGATTATGAGAAGCAGGCACCGAAGGTGGTTGGCGGATACACACAGCGTGGTCTTGCTGGGCCTGGTGTTAAGTCGGGTATTTTTCAGAAGGGTATGAATGAGTTTGCTAGTCAGAATTTGAATGATATTAATGATGTTAATACTGAGATTGCTAGCGATATGGACCAGTTCAATTTGCTTGACCGTCAAAACAAGGCAGAGTATGAAGACCAACTGGCCGCTATTCAGGCCGAGAAGCAACAGCAGATTGCTAATACAGCAGCAACTTTACAGGCTTTTAAGCCGTTCTTAGGAGGATAACATGGCCGTAGCAAAAGATGAGGGTCCAGCAACCAAGGGGCTGGTTGGTGTTAAAGATAAAAAATCTAAAACACCTAAGGGTGGTACTTCGTACACTGGTGCTTCGGGTCAGTATGCTTGGCGTAAGCCTGCACCTGTTGGTACTGCGATAACGCCACAGCAACAAAACATAAAGTCTCCTGCTCAAATTGCTAGGGAAGCAGCCATCATTGCCAAAGATGGAGCATTGACTGGTGTCGGAGGTGGAGGTGGTGCTGGTGGTCCTAGTCCACTTGACCGCTATACACAGGCTATTCAGGGTATGCTTACTAGTGGTTCGTATCGTCAACCACAGGATGATTTGCTTGCTAAACTTACCGAAATGTATGGTCAGGCACAGCCACAGATTAATACTGCTATGGATAGTTTGACTGGTTTTCTTCAGGGGCAGTCTAATCCTTATGCTGGTTTGCAGGCTCAAACAACGCAGGTTACGCCTCAGTTGTCTGAGTTGCTTCAGTCGCAAGGTGTTGACCAAACTCCTTTGCAACAGTTGGCTGCTGTAACGCAGGCACAGAACACTGGTCAGTCTGATGCGTTTCAAAACCTGATTGGTTCTATGCAGAACATGTGGCAGGGTAACCAGGCTGGGCAGATTTCTGATGTGGCTGCACAGAGGGCTGGTTTGCAAACGCAATTAGAGAATTCTAGATTGGGTGCTGGTACACAGTTGAACACTCAGGCTGCTGGTCAACAGCAGGATTTGATGAAGATGTTGCTGGAGGCGTTGTCTAAAGGTGGACGACCTAACAAGGGTGGGTTGTTTGGTGAAAGCAACACGGCTGCAAGGCTACCAATCAAAGTTGGAAGAAAAGGTAAATAATGGACCCAGTAGTTTTACAGTTGCTTATGCAAATGTCGCAAGCCAAAGGTGGAAACAGGAATCTGTCGGGAACGCTTAACAACATGGATAATCCTTTGTTGTTGGCTTTGGCTGGTGTTTTGGACCCTATGAGCGGTCAGGGCGCTGGACAGTCTAGTGGTATTTATAATCAGTTTGCTAACGACCCTAATACTCCTGCTACTGTTCAGCAGGTTATGGATTGGGTTGACCAGGGTTTAAACAAGTACCAGATTGAGTCTATGGTGACTCAACTGCCTGATGCTGTTGTTATGGATGGCGGATACACAAAGAAGCAACTTGTTTCTATGGCTAATGATATGACTAAACAGCGTTCTACTGGTGCAGACAAGAATGTATTCGAGAAGGCTGGTTACCGTAATCCTAATGATGTGTATGGTTTGATGGATGCCCCTTTGTCTGCTGATTCGCAGCAACGTTTGGTTGAGTTGCAAACAGAGTATGAGCCGATAGAAAATAAGATGGCTAACCAGGAATCTCGTTCACGTGTGGCGGCTAATAAGATGCGTGGTTTTGGTACTGAAGTTAAATCTACGCTGGCTGATGATTTAAAAAGAGAAGCAAATACTTTGACGACAGGCATGGCTAGTGTTGCTATGCGTAATTTAGCCAAGTATGTAGCATCTAATCCTTATTTGACTGTTGAGGATTTAAATGAGCAGGTTGATTCCATTGCTTCTACAACTTCTGCTCGTCCTGGCGAAGTTAAACAATTTAAAAAACGTGCTTTAAAATATGTTGATGCTCTTGCCAAAACAGCAACTCCTGCTTCTGAAGTTAAAAGTATGGACCGTGGCAAGTCTGTTGCCGATTGGGAGCAGTCCAAAATTGAAGAGTCTAAGATTAAGGCTGAGGCGTCTAATAATGCTCGTTTGCAGGAAGCCATTAGGCAGGCCAACTTGGACCAGGCTGCAAGGGCAGGGCGGACACCGTTTACAGACCAGGCTTCTCAGTTGATGAAATTCATTGCTGGGACGAAGTAACGATTTCCATATAGAGTATGGCTAATCCGTATACAGACCAGAGGGCTTTGCTTGCCCGACTGCAACAACAAAACACTGGTGCAGCAACCTCTAGGGTTGCGCCTGGACCTTTACCATCTAAGGCTGGTATCACTTTAAGCAACACAGCCACGAATATGGCTATTACTAACCCTGCTCTCAGGTCCAAGATTGAGGCTATTGCGGCCAACAAGCCACAGGGCGCTGGTGGCGTTATTGGTGTGCTTGGCACGGCTCTAAAGCCGTTGTCGGTGTTGGCTCTTCCTGGTCGTGCTGTTGTTGGTAGTGTTCGTGAACTTGCTGATGTTATGGATGGTAATCCAAACACTACTGCTAGTTTTGGTGATTTCCGCAAAAACATGTCTGACCCTACGTTTGGGTTTGGTAAAGCATTTAAAATCAATACAGGAAGCATTTGGCTTGACAGAGGTATCGGCCTTGTTGGCGACCTCGCTTTAGACCCTTTAACTTATCTTACTGCTGGTACAGGCAAGTTTGCTGGTATGGCTGGGAACGTTGATTTGGCTGCTAAGGTTTTGGGTATAACTAACGACGCTGCTTTGGCAGGTCGTGTTGCTAAGTATGGTCGTGGAGCGTCAGGGTTGACAGACGATATTCTTCAGGGTGCTGGTGCTAACCGTCACGGCTTGTATATGTTTGGAAAGAAACTTGGTAAGGCTGGGGAAATGCAGCAGGGTTTCCGCATTCCTGGTACTGGTGCGCTGGGTCAAATGACCAGCGCTTCCATGTCTAGACTGCGTGTGTCTGTAATGGGTACAAAAGGTGGAAAGTTTCTACAAAAGATTACTATGCCTCCTGACATGCTTGAAGCACGAGTGGCTTTGCGTCAAGGAACTTTAGGCTCTACTGACGCTGTTAGAGCAGTTATTGGGGCTATACAGTCGGAACCTATTCAGCGTATGACCACAGGTACTGTTCGTCAAGCCGAGGCTGCTTCTATGGAGCAGTTCCTTAAAGAACTTGACGTTATGGGTGCTGAATCGTATGGTGATGATTTGCATAAGATGATAACAAGCGAAGGTGCCTACAACGCTGGTACAGCAGAGCAACGCATGATTGTTGATGCTATTAAAGAAAAGTTTGCTTATTTTGAAACCAATGTAGACGCTGCTCGTCAAGTTATTGACGACACTAGTCCTCCTTTTGGTATGAAAGACTACTTCCCAATGATGCAAACTGATGAGGCTATTGCATTCAGGTCTAATGGTTCTGCTGCTGCTGAAGAGTTGAATACTATTTACCGTCGTGACCCTCTTGAGGGTGGTAATAACTTTAGAACTAGAACCCTTGAAGAAGGCGACATTTTCTTTGGTCATCGGCTTACACAGTCGGATATTGACGGTGGTATCGAGGCTTTAAACACTATTGCGACACGTGAAGGTACTGGTTTTACTGGTAAGTTTTTCGAGACTGATGTTAAGAAAGTTTTAACTAAGTATGTTGATTCTTATGCTCAAGAGATGGGTATTCTTGAGAAGCATAAGTTTCTTGTTGAGTCTGGATTTTGGACTCATGCAGATAATGTAACTACAGGCAAGTATGTATTAGATAAAGAGTTGATTGATTCTGTAAAGAAGAACATTAAAACTTTAGATAACGACCTCAAGGCTTTGCATTATTCTGTTCAGAAGTCACATATTGGTTTTTCCCAGGCTTTAGATGATTATGTTAAACAACTTGAAGAAACATTAACAAACTTCAAGAGTGCTACTGGCGAGTTGGGGCAGATGGAAACACTTGCTGCTTCAAAGCAAGTGTTGGAAGATGCTCTTAGTGGTTCTTTGACTGCTGGTGCTGATGAACTGCGTTTGTTGGCTGACAATCTTGGAAACATGAAAGCAGGATATGCCAAGTTGATGGGTCTTGAAATTAGCGGCAAGAACATTGTTGTTGCTGGTACAGAAGAACTTGCTGATGTGCCTATGACTCTTGATGGTTTGATTTCAACTATTGATGATGTTCAGCGTGAGGTTTACGCTCTTGGTGAACAGATGGACAATCTTGCCATAGATAGGGTTGGCACGGAACTAGAGGCTGCTGCTAAGCAAGCCGAGTTAGAAATGAAGAAAGTGGAAGACAGAATGCGGGAACTTGTTCCTCGCATTCAGAATGTTACTCAGTTTGCTAACCAACTGGAAAGTGCTTTTGAATCTTTGGCTACTGGCTCTAACTTGGCGGACTTTAACGAGCATGTAGTTAAGGTTGTTGCTATGGCCATGCGTGATGGTCAGATTGGTTCTGATACTGTACAGAAGTGGATTAAAGAACAATATGATTTCTCAGGCAGGTTAGAAACTGCTTTGCGCAACCTAAGCAACGAGCCTGGTAGCCTGTTTGAACGTACCAACCAAATAGTTAATACGATGAAGATTAGTAATATTACTAAGATGAATCCATCTGAGTTTTACGATAATCTTACTAAGATGTTTACTGGAGAAATGACTCACGCTCGGGTGCGTGAGATGGCTGTGTATGCGCTTCTAAATAATGATATAATTTATGGGGATAATGTTCCAGAGTTGCTTAAGCCTTTGCGTGCTAAGTTGGAGGATTTGATTGAGAAATCTGCCCAGGCAGAAGCGTACGCTGATACAATCAGAAAGGCGGACACTACGGGTAACCGTATGAATGCCGCCAGGGTTTGGGAAAAGCAATGGGAGCCCGCCTATCAGCGTGTGCAGAATGACCGTGAGGCTCTTGCTGAGTTTGAAGAATTTCGTGATTCTTTTACTGCCGTAATTAACGACCTTGACGATACCTCAATACTTGACAGCACTATTACCGATGCGATGCTTGACAGATACTATGATAAGTATCCCTTTTTGCAACAACTTGTTCCTCAAGAGCAAAGCGCAGAAGGTTTTATTACTGACTTGATGAATAGTTCAATGGTAACCAATGGTGAAATGCTTGATGGCATGTTGGTTAGTGATGTTGGTTTGGGTCGTGGTGCTGGTGATTCGGCTGACCGTTTAACCTTTAGGGATTTGCTTGCCAAAGTTGAGTCGGCTATTGCTCAGAAACAAGCACTGTGGGAAACAGCCGTTTACAGGATTGGCCCTGGTGGGGTCGGTGAGAAATTTTATACTGGTAAGGAAATTGTTAGACGTTTTGACCGTGCTAAACAAATTAAAAACATCCTTTCAGACCTGAACAAAAAGCGTGCTCAAGAAGCAGAGTTTTTATTTAACGAAGCCGACAAGGCTCGTGGTGGAATTTATCGTGACTTGTTTACCCCTGAGAAACAAGCACGATATCAAGAACTAAAACTCATAAATCAGAAGCGTGCCTTGACGCCTGCGGAAAAGAAAGAGTTTACTCTTTTTGAAAAAGCAGATAACCTTAAACTTGAATCAGAGACACGTGCTGCACAAAAAAGCGGTGCCGATAGATATCAAGAACTTGATAATGAATTGGCTGAACTTACTGGTGGTGGAAGTCTAGTTAGGCCTGAATGGTTTGATGGCGAAGTTAATGCAAAACTAGATTTGGCTAACTCTATTTTAGAGTATCAAATGGTTTCTGAAGTTCACACACGTTTTAAGGCTATTGTAACATATACAGAGGCTATGGGGTATGTTCCTACAGAGGCTATGTTTGCTAAAATAACCGAGGGTGTTTCTAGCAAGTTTATGCCTATTTTGGATAGTAAGATTAGCGAATCAATTCGTGCTCGTATTATTATGCAAAGAATTGATGAAGAGATTGCCGTAGCAATCAATGCAGGTAGAAATGTTGATGGCGTTTCTGTTGCTTCTCTTTTTAAACAAAAAATGGCTGGATTAACTTCTGCTGAAAGAAAAGTTGTAGAGGCTGTTATCGGTACTCGCATTTCTTGGGGTGCAGACCCATGGACTTTGAAGCGTGGTAAGGCTGCATGGATTAAGGCAAACGTTCCAGAAGGCACTACGGCTTCTAAGGCTGAAACAATGTGGGTTAAGGCTGTGGTTCAACCATGGTATGTAAACGCCGTCCCTGGTGGCCCTTTATATAAGAATAGAATGTTAGATGCCCTTAATGAGGCATCAAAAGGTAGAAGTCGTGCTGCTAGAAAGCAATTGTCATCTCCTTGGGCTGATGATGCAACGCCCGATATAGTCAAGTCTTGGTTTGAAGATATTCTTGGTACAGGCAACTCTGTTATTGGCGGACGTCGTGCTAGAGCGGCTGCGGCTGGTGTTGATGGGGAAATTGAACAGCGAATTTACGGAATGAAACAAGTTCGTGCAAAGTTTAAAACCATGATTGCCCCCGACATGAACATGGAAGATTTCTTT
>Ga0214168_1000244_pt1 | contig 22330 bp, 20 predicted proteins | sample LakMenepilimnion_FD_153002 | JGI IMG/M metagenome (GOLD analysis project Ga0214168, IMG submission 153002) | Freshwater microbial communities from Lake Mendota, WI - Practice 29OCT2010 epilimnion v4 | ecosystem: Environmental > Aquatic > Freshwater > Lake > Epilimnion/Euphotic zone | place: Lake...
TGATATCTTTTTTAGCATTTGATTGTGCTTTGATAAACTGTGGACTTAAACTTAAAGCGATAGATGCTAAGCCTGCGTCTTGAACAAATTTTCTTCTAGAAGGATGTATTGGCATAGTAGATGTTTTATCAATCAAATGATCAATCAAATCATTTGTCTAATGATTATCCTACAAAATACAACCTATTTTCAATACAACAAACAGTCAACAGATCGAAATAAACCTATATTAATTGCTTATAATTAACATTATGTTAAATAGTATATTCAAGATAATACCCTGTTGATTAACCAATAAAAAAGCCCTCCCGTTTGGGAAGGCTTTCATTGAATTATAAAATTTGGATTAACCCAAATGTAAATTTCTATTGGTATTTATCGTGCAGCAAATCATACTTGGTGAATTTTGCGTCTAACTCATCATACAACTTTTGGTTGGCTCTGTTTTTATCTCTTTTAGATGCATACAAAGTTGCTAAGAAATCTACCGATCTACCTGCTACATTCTTTTCCTGTTTAGTTAATACTGGTTTATCCTTTACAATATTGAAAGCGTTTTCGATCCACTCAATGGCTTGGTCCACTTTTGCTTTCATTGGTGCATCCAATGCTAGGTTCAATTTTTTGATTGAATCCTGTTGTGCTTTGAATTTAGCATCAAATGCCAATTTCTTCTTAGGATCTTTAGGCGCTACTGGTTTATTAGCATTTAATTGCTGTAAAGCCCTGATATTGTTTCCAACCTGGTCGTCTAAAACAGTGTATTGATTGTAGTAGCTAATACCCACGTTAAATGCAGCTGCATAGTTTTGAGTATTCAATTTGTAAGCTCTCATATAAGCATCAGCTGCTTTGTCTAGGTAAAAATTTGCCTTTTCGTCTGACAATCCATCTACGTTTCTAGAAGCCATAAACATGTCACCATACATTTGACATTCTGTTTCATTGATATTATTTGCAGCAACTTGAGCATCATAATTTGCTACTTTTTCCTCTGCTGTATAATTTTTATCGATATAATCTGCTCTAAATTCAAACCATTTTTCTTCTGGGTAGTTCTTCTCAGATATAGTATAATATTGATCAAATAATGCTTTGTCCTTCTTCTCTGCTGCCTTAATCAATACAAATTTATACATGTCCAACAGCTCAGGCGTTTTCATATTCGCATTAATCATTCTGGTATAATACTTAATGGTAAGATCATCATTACCAGCATTTTGATTCGCATAACCAGCATACATTAAAGTAGTTGTGTCGAATGGTTGCTTATTAGTAGACCATCCTTTTGAAAAGATGATATCACTCAAAACCACTCCTCTATCAAAATTAGCAGCTGCCTCCTTCCATTTTTTTTCTCCGAAAGTTGCTACGCCATCCTTAAAACTTTTGATATACACTTCAAAAAATGGCTCTTGACCACTTTTAATTGCTATAGTGAATTCAGGATCAGCTTTTATATAGTCGAATAAACTCTTAAATAATTTATCGAAAGCATCTGGGTATTTACCAGCTGGATCCTTAGATAAACCTGCGTAAATTTTTGATTTCCAGTAATACCCTTCTGCAGTTGTTTCTATACTTGGTTTTTTAGCAACCGCTTTTTCATATTCTGTCTTGGCAACCTCAAAATTATTTAATAATAAGCCCGTCTCCACTTTTTTAAAGTCTTGAGCAAAAGCTGTTTGCATCAATGTCATCAAAAACATTGCACCAATCCATTTTTTCATAATGATTATTTTAATGTACTAAAGTTATAAAATTTATGCTTCGGGTGTATCATCACCTTCGTTGTTCAAAGTGTCGTCGATTAGGTCGTCTGCAGCTTCATTTGAAATATTACTTGAATTGTCATTTGTAACTATTTCATTATCAGTGTTTTCTCCTTCTTCTGGTACATCTTGTTCTTCGATCTTAGAGGTTGCTGCAATTTCATCGTTTTCGTCTAAACGAATCAATTTTACACCCTGTGTTGCTCTACCCGCTTCTCTAATATCTGCGACACTTGTTCTAATGGTTACACCAGATTTACATGTAATGATAAGGTCTTCTTTTTCTAACACATCCATTAAACCAACCAAGGAACCTGTTTTTTCGGTCACATTGATTGTTTTAACGCCCTTACCACCACGGTTGGTGATACGGTAGTCATCAATTGGAGTTCGCTTGCCATAACCTTGTTGACTTACCACTAATATTGTACGGTCTTTGTCTTCTCTGCTAACGCAAACTAAACCAACCACTTCGTCTGTTTCATCGTCCACTTCGATACCTGCAACACCTATCGCACCCCTTCCGGTTGGTCTCACTTTTTCTTCAGGGAAGCGAATTGCACGACCAGACTTCACTGCCATCATCACTTCGTTGTTACCATCTGTTAAACGTGCTGCTAATAATTCATCGCCTTCATTAATTGTAATTGCGTTTACACCATTCACTCTTGGGCGACTGAATTCTTCCAAACATGTTTTCTTGATAATACCTTTCTTAGTACATAAGATGATGTAATGATTATTTACATAATCCTTATCAGCTAAATTACGTACTTCAATAATGGCTTTTACTTTATCGTCTTGTGGAAGTTGAATTAAGTTTTGGATTGCTCTACCCTTACTCGTTTTTTCACCTTCTGGAATTTCATAAACACGCATCCAGAAACATCTTCCTTTTTCGGTAAAGAACAACATGGTATCATGGGTGGATGCAATAAATAGATGCTCAACATAATCTTCCTCTCTAGTCTTAGAACCAATGGCACCGCGGCCTCCACGCTTTTGTTGACGATATTCAGTTGCTGAAGTTCGTTTGATATAACCTAAATGAGAAATGGTAATCACCACATCTTCTTCTTCAATTAAATCTTCGATACGCATTTCATCTGCTAAGTATTGAATCTCCGATTTACGCTCATCACCAAACTTATCTTTTACTTCTAATAATTCAGTTTTGATAAGTTCGAAACGTAAATGTTCACTACCTAATAATTCTTTTAAAGAAGCAATCAACTTCATCAATTGATCAAATTCTTCTTTAATTTTCTCGCGCTCCATGCCTGTTAAACGTTGCAATCTTAATTCTAAAATTGCTTTAGCTTGGATATCTGAAATGCCCCATCCTGCATTGATTAAAGATTCTTTTGCTGCTTCTGGATTCGCTGAGTTTCTGATTAATCGAATTACTTCGTCTAAATGATCTAAAGCAATTAAATAACCTTCTAAAATATGTGCACGTTCTTCCGCTTTTCTTAATTCAAATTTAGCACGGCGAATCACCACTTCCATTCTAAAATCAACAAACTCTAAAATCAAATCTTTTAGGTTCAAAATTCTAGGACGACCTTTTACCAATGCCACATTATTGATACCATAACTGGTTTGTAATTCTGTGAATTTAAATAATTGGTTAATGATCACCTGCGCTACAGCATCCTTACGTAATTCAATCACAATACGAGTTCCCTCGCGTTTGTTACTTTCATTGTTTACGTGTGTAATTCCATCTACTACTTTATCCACCACCAATTGACCAATTCGATCTGTTAAATGATCTCGGTTCACTTGGTAAGGAATTTCATTGATCACAATCATTTCACGACCGTTGGCTTTAGTCTCTACATTGCATTTTCCACGCACCACCACACGACCACGTCCAGTCATCAAACCTTGCTTCACCCCTTCCATTCCATAGATCACGCCACCAGTAGGAAAATCTGGCGCTTTTACAATGGCAATTAATTCTTCAATCGTAATGTCTTTATTGTTGATGTAGGCAATACATCCGTCTACTACTTCATTCAAATTATGTGGCAACATGTTAGTCGCCATACCTACTGCAATACCTGAGGATCCGTTCACTAAAAGCTGTGGAATTCTTGTTGGTAGTACACTTGGCTCAGATAAGCTATCATCAAAGTTCAATTGATAATCTACTGTATCTTTCTCCAAGTCATCCAACATCGCTTCTGAAATCTTTTGTAAACGCGCTTCTGTATAACGCATAGCTGCCGGAGGATCTCCATCTTGGTTACCAAAGTTACCCTGTCCATCCACCAACTTATAACGCATTGTCCACTCCTGCGCCATACGCACTAAAGTGTCATAAATTGCGGTATCACCATGTGGGTGAAATTTACCCATCACTTCACCAACAATACGTGCAGATTTTTTATAAGGTTTATTGCTGTTGTTTCCTAACTCATGCATGGCAAACAATACACGACGGTGAACTGGTTTAAAACCATCTCGCACATCGGGTAAAGCACGGCCTACAATCACAGACATTGAGTAGTCAATGTAAGAGGTTTTCATTTGCTCTTCAATGTTGACTCTAATCACGCGATCATTGTCTTGGGTCTGTTCTAGACCTAAATTTTCACCTAAATTTTCTTCCATATTTTTTGTTTCTTATAGTCTATTTCCTGTGCCCAAAAAGACCTAGGATACGAACGTATACGAAGATACCTTTTTGACCACTTTTTTAACCCTAAAATGAGTATTAATTTACACAATTTTATCCACAGTTTTTGGTAATAAATACTAACTTTAACCCATACATTTTTAACCACTTATACATTCAAAAATGAGCCAAACAATTCTCATTATTGGAGCTGGCAAATCTGCCACAGTTTTAATCCAATATTTACAACAAAAAGCGGTCGAAAATGATTGGTATATACTGCTGGCAGACGGTGATGAAGCAATTGCTAAAAATAAGTGGAATAATGCCCCAAATGGAACTGCAGTTGGTATTGACATCAAAAATGATTTAGATCGTCAAAATTTGGTTCAAAAAGCGGATATCGTGGTTTCTATGATGCCTGCACAACTGCATTTTTTAGTAGCTAAAGATTGTTTACAATTTGGCAAACCATTGTTTACTGCCTCCTATGTGGACGATAATATGCGCTCAATTGCTACAGAAATTGAGTCTAAACAACTTTTATTCCTTTGTGAAATGGGTTTAGATCCCGGAATTGACCATATGAGTGCGATGGCCATCATAGATGAGATCCACGAAAAAGGAGGGAAAATTACCAGCTTTAAATCGCATTGTGGAGGATTGGTGGCCCCGGAAAGTGATGACAATCCATGGCATTATAAAATAAGTTGGAACCCTAGAAATATCATTTTAGCTGGAAAAGCTGGGGCTATTTATCTAGAAGATGGCGCAACTGTAACTAAAAATTATACCGAAATATTTGATCAAACACCTGTGGTGGACTTGCCAGGAATAGGTCATTTAGCGTATTATCCAAATAGAAATTCATTATCCTATATTGACACATATCATTTACATGGTGTGAATAATTTTGTGCGCACTACCCTTCGCTACCCTGCTTTTTGCACTGGTTGGAATGCCATTGTGCAATTGAATTTAACAGATGAAACTGTGATTGAATTAGCACCAAACACAACTGTTAAAAATTGGTTTGATGCACATATTCAACAAAATGGATTAGAAAAGATTTTAGAAAAATTTACACAAGATGCATCCATTAAAAATCAACTTGAATTCATTGGATTGTATGCGTCTACTATCATTCCTGCTGAATTTAATTCCAATGCAAGCATCTTGCAATGGCTATTAGAAGGCAAATGGAAACTCGAAGCCACAGACAAGGATTTAGTGGTGATGTTGCATGAAATTGAATACAGCATTGGAACGCGTGAATTTAAATTAGATAGTAGTATGGTATTAACTGGAGAAGATGCAATCAACACTGCCATGGCAACCACAGTAGGCTTACCATTAGCAATGGGTGTATGTGCTTATTTAAAAGGAGAAATTAAAATGACAGGTTTACATATCCCAATCGATGCGAGAATTTATAAACCAATTTTAAAAAGCTTAGCAGAGGAAGGAATAGTTTTTCAGGAAACCTTAACTAGTTATTAAGCTTGTTGCAATTTATTTATTCAGCATTCCGTTGATCTCCCATTCAAAATCTAATTGACGTTTGTCTAAATTGGCAGCTGCTACTTTAACAATGACTTTATCCCCCATATTGAACTTTCTGCCCGACCTTGAACCCACTAAAGCATAATCGGCTTCTATCAATTTAAAGTCATCAAATTTGGATAAGCTAGCAATGGTCACTAAGCCTTCACACTTGTGTTCCACTGTTTCTACAAAGAAGCCGAAACTTGCTACACCACTGATAATTCCTTCGAAACTATGCCCCAAATAGTCGCGCATAAATTCAACTTGTTTGTATTTATTGGCAGCTCGCTCTGCTTCCATCGCAGCTCTCTCACGCATGCTACAATGTGCACATTTTTCCTCTAATCCTTCGTCATTCATGGCATTGCCCATAAGCACACTTTGTACAATTCTATGCACAAGTACATCTGGATACCTACGTATTGGAGAAGTAAAATGACAATAGTGTTCAAAGCCTAAACCATAGTGGCCAATATTGTTTGTGGTATACACCGCTTTGGCCATCGTACGAATACCCAATTGCTCCAAAACATGTTGCTCAGGTTTTCCTTTTGATGCCAACATCAAATTGTTAAAGCTATGTGCGATTTGATCGGGAGAATCAATATTAAAAGGATATCCATGCTTTTTAGCAAATACCACAAAGGGATTTAATTTGTCTTCATTTGGTTGGTCATGCACACGATATGGAAAAGGCAAAACTTCTTTTTTCACTTTCACTGAACCCATTTTTTCTGCAATCAATTGGTTCGCTTTTAACATCAATTCTTCAATCAATTGATGCGATGCTTTACTTTCTTTTACAGTGATTCCAGTAGGTTTTCCATTGGCATCTAAAGTAAAACGAACTTCCTGTGAAGAAAAATTAATGGCTCCATTTTCGAAACGTTTTTTTCTCAAATCTTGGGTGTACTCGTGTAACCACAAAATTTCTTCTTTATGGTCTCCTTCTTTTGTTTCTATAATTTCTTGCACGTCCTCATAAGTAAATCGGCGATCAGAAAAGATCACTGTTTTACCATACCAAGTATGCACAATTTTACGAGTAGCGTCTATTTCAAATGTCGCAGAGAAAGTTAATTTTTCTTCCTTAGGTCTTAAAGAACATAATTCATTCGAGATTCTTTCTGGTAACATTGGATAAACACGATCAGGTAAATACACCGATGTGGCCCTTTCGTATGCTGCTTTATCCACTGCAGTACCTGGTTGCACAAAATGACTTACGTCGGCAATATGTACTCCAATTTCTATATGCCCATTGTCTAAATGTTGGAATGAAATGGCATCATCAAAATCCTTTGCATCCACAGGGTCGATGGTAAATGTCAATACTTTTCGGTAGTCTTTTCTTTTTGCAATTTCTTCGGGTGAAATTTTATCAGAGAGTGTTTTAGCAAATGCCAATACTTCTCCATCAAATACCAAAGGGAATCCAGATTCTGCCACGATCGATTTCATGGCCATATCATTCTCTTTCTCTGGCGTAAATATTTCTAATACTTCCCCTTCTGGTTTTTTATTTGAATTCTCCCATTTAGTCAATTGTACAATCACTTTATCTCCTGTCTTAGCGCCCTTTAATTTATCCATTGGGATATAAATATCTGGCATTGGATGCATGGTATTGGGTAAGAAAAAAGCATGGTGTTGCATGATCTGCATGGTACCAGAAAAAGAGACTTGTTTTCTTTTAACAATCTCTACGACTTTACCTTCTTTCTTTCCTGAGCCCTGTCTTATTTTAGTGATTTTTACACGGACTTCGTCTCCTTTAAGTGCAGTATTAAAATCGGTTGGGAAAACTAAAATGTCTTGTTCTAGACCTTGTACGATAATAAAACCCATACCAGATTTAGCTATGTCTAAAACCCCTTTATACGTTGTCGTTAAATGGGTCTGCTTTGTAGTTGTTTTTGACTTCTTCTTGTCTTTTTTACTGTTCATTTGTTTTTTGATGATATTGTGCTACAAAATCAATGACCAATTGATTAAATTCAGTTGCTTGATTAAAAAGGAAAAAAGGCTTGATTGGTAGAACATACAATGGCATATCATTTAATTCATTGGTATACTTCACTAATCTAACTGCATCTTTTTCTGTGGTAAGAATGAGCTTACTCTTTGCATTAATCTGTTCAAATTTATTGCGCATCTCATTTAAATCTTCTATCGAGAAAATATGATGGTCGCTGTAACTTAATTGATAATAAGTGTGTGTGTTTTCGTGTAAATAATTTTTTAATGGAATGGGGTTAGCGATACCACAAACCAATAATACCTCATCTCGCATGGTCAATACCCATTGGTCGGATGGGTTGTATATATGGTAAGGTGTCTCATAAGCAATGGCTGTAAAAAATACAGATTGATGTTGTTCTGGATATAACTTCTCTAATACCTCCAATTTATCGGCTTCTGTCATATCCAAAGGACATTTGGTCACTACAATGATATTGGCACGTTTTGCAGACTTTCTCTCATCCCTTAGATCCCCAGTTGGGAAAAAGAAATCATCACAATACAGGTTATCGTATTCAGTTAATAGAATACTAAAATGTGCATCTATTTCACGATGTTGAAATGCATCATCTAGTATAACAGTTTGTAAATCTGGGATGTCTTGAATCAACTGAGGAATGGCTTCGATACGTCGCTCTCCTACCGCCACGCCCACATTTGGATATTTTAAATGAAACTGCATTGGCTCATCCCCAATCTCTAATGCGGTGGATTGTTCTGTGGCTAAAGCATAGCCCTTGGTTTTTCTTTTATAGCCCCTACTTAATGTCGCTATTTTATATTCAGTAGAAAGTATAGATAATAAATGTTCTACCATGGGTGACTTACCAGTGCCTCCTAAAGAAAGATTACCAACACAAATGATGGGCAAATTAAAATGAACTGACTTTAAATATTTTTTAGCGTACATCCAATTGCGCAATGTAACAATCCACCCATATAGGATAGCAAATGGTAAGAGTAGAACTCTGAAGGATTTTAAAAAAATATTATTCAAATGCATAGGTATTCCACGGCGTGATACAACATGACAAAGGTACGTCAAATTCATTGGTATCAGTGAAATAGTCCATTGGTTCAAAGTAAGAAACCCCTATTTTTTGTAAGTCTTTATTGGCTTTTGTTAAGTAGCGATCATAGTACCCCTTGCCATAGCCAACACGATGCCCCTTTTGGTCGAAACCTAATAATGGAACTAAGATGGTATCAATCTGTGCTGGTGGAACTAGATTAAATGGCAAAGGTTCTTGGATGCCATATGTATTTATTTGCAAGGTTTCAGTTTCAAAATAAAAATCCATTTCATTTTTTTTGCTATCAACAATAGGATAACAGAATCGAATAAATGGATACAAGGTCTTGATGTATTTTTCGAACAACAAGGTATTGGGCTCGTTCTTATGCGCTAAAGGATAAAAGCTAGCAAGGACAGATGTCGTAGACCAATCGATGCGTTGAAATTGAATGAGCAATAAGTCATCCATCTTCATGCATGCTGATTCAGTCAATGCAGCTCTTTTTTGGGATAATATGTTACGCGCTTCGGCCTTTGTTATATGCATTCGAAAAAACTAAAAATAGTGGCACCGTAATTTCTTTGAAAACTATAACCTTCAAATGTTTTATAATCATTACGAGGTGTATGTTCCAATATGAGATACCCCTTAGAACTGATCAATTTCTTTTCAACAATGATTCTAGGCAGGTCGTCAATTGTATTCAAAGCATAGGGCGGGCCAGCGAAAATGATATCATATTGTTGACTACATGTAGCTAAGAATTGAAACACATCCATTTGTATGGTGATGGCATTTTCAATTTTCAAAAAATCAATGTTCTTTTTAATGAAAACAAGCATTGTTTTATCCTTCTCAACTATGGTCAATTGTTCAGCTCCTCTAGATGCCAATTCATAACTAATGCAACCAGTCCCTCCAAATAAATCTAAAGTAATAGCACCATCTATTGCTACTCTATTATGTAAAATATTAAAAAGCCCTTCTTTAGCAATATCCGTGGTGGGTCTTGTATGTGGCATATTGGTAGGCGGATGAATCCTTCTGCCTCCAAATTTTCCTGAAATAATTCTCATGCGTACAACTTAAAAAATGAAATAAGGCGCGTAATGATGGTTTGGATGATCTGTATTTAAAGTAGCTCCAATACCTTCATCAGGCACCTGTTGCATATGCGCGCCTGCAAAATAACTAGCTAATGCCTCCATCCATAAATCCCTATCTGCACTATACCCTATTACATTTAAGTTCGTATCCTTTGGTTGGATATTTGCTTGAATACAAGCGTTTAAAACAAGGTATTGATTTTGATCATCCCCGTTTTTATTAAAATAATTCACAAAATGAGCTTTCCCATTTTGAATGATTAACAAAATAAAATAATCGTTAAATATAGTGATGCAAACTCCATCCCCTTGATTAGATGAGATTAAACTACTTAAATAATTAATCCATTTACCAGTAGGAAAAGACCTAGACAATAAAGTACTTAAAGCATCTGGTACACTATAAACCAAGACTTGATCTTGACCAATTTTTTGTAACTGCAATTCTTCTTCCATTTTTGTGCCAACAACAAGACTAAATTCATTATGGTAAAACGCATCTCCCCCAGTGCTCACAGATTTTGTTAGTATGGTTCTTTTTGTATTCATCACAAATTGAACCTGTCTATAATAAGATTGAATCAGTTTTGAATTATTTTGCAAATAACCTAAAAGTTGATTCCACCCATTTTGATCTGTGGTGTTTTCAAAATATTCAAAAGCAATATATGCACCATTGATATGGTTTTTTACCACAAAACAAATAGACTGTTCGTCCACGATCAAATAAAGATCTTCCACCTTATTATTTGCTGTACTTTCTTGTACCCCGTAAATGCCGATTTTTTTCATAGTCAATTTCTACTGCAATGATACAAAAAAAAGAGGCTATCTATTGATAAAACTAGTTGTAGATTTGTAATTATATGAGTCAACCAGCAGCGACCCCTTCCTTACAGGTGAATATTAGCAGTAAGCAGATACTGACTATTTCAATACCCATTGCACTGGCTATTTTGGTGCCTCAGTTTAACTTTATCATCAACAATATCTTTTTAGGTGCTTTAAGTAAGCAGGCACTCGCCATTGGTGGTATTACAGGAGTCTATTATTTAATTTTTGGCGTGATGGGCCAAGGGCTTAATAATGGATTACAAGCACTTATTTCCAGACGAGCAGGAGAAAACCGTGTAGATGAGATTGGTGTTTTATTTAATCAAGGGGTCATTATTTCGATATTCTTATCTGTTGTTGGTATTGGTTTCACCTACTTTATTGCCCCAACAATTTTTCATGCTTTATTGATAGATTCGGAAAGAGCCAATACCGTCATTGAATTCCTTAAAATACGTATTTGGGGCATTCCCTTTTTATTCATTTACCAAATGCGCAATGCCTTATTAGTAGGCACCAATCAAAGTAAATTCTTAATCATTGGAACAGCCACAGAGGCTTTGATCAACATCTTTTTTGATTATAGTTTGATTTTTGGACATTTTGGATTTGCCGCAATGGGCTTGAATGGTGCAGCCTATGCTTCTATCATTGCCGAAATCATGGGCTTGCTTGTAATTTACCTTGTGATTCATTATCAAAAGATTGGAGCTAGATTTGATTTATTCAAAAAGCTTGAACTCAAAATGGATTATATAAAACTCATTTTGGTACAATCTTCTCCATTGATGATGCAATACATGATTAGCATCATTAGCTGGGAATTTTTTTATATTTTAATTGAACATAGAGGAGAACAATCACTTGCTGTGTCCAATGCCATGCGCAATATATTTGGCTTTTTTGGTTGCTTTACCTGGGCTTTTGCAGCAACTACCACCACCATGGTGAGTAATATCATTGGACAGAATTTACAAGAAAAAGTGATCGAACTCATTTATAAAATTATGCGATGGAGTTTTGGCTTTGCATGCATTGTCGCAATCATGATCAACCTATTTGCAGCTCAATTTCTTTCTATTTATGGTCAAGGTGAAGGCTTTTTAACCGAAGGGATTCCTGTTTTAAGAATAGTTTCTGTTGCGTTGCTTTTAATGTCGGCATCTACCATTTGGTTAAGTGCTGTAACCGGTACAGGGCAATCTAAAGTGACTTTACTAATTGAATTTGCAGCCATTATCATCTACATCATCTATAACTATCTAGTTTTAGAATACTACAAAATGCCAATCACTTATGGATGGTTTAGTGAGATCATCTATTGGTTAAGTTTATTGATCCCTTCTTTTTTCTACATCAGGACGATGCGATGGAAGAACAAGAAAATTTAAATTCTAAATCGATGCGTTTGATTTGGAATAATTTGACCTTGTACGTTCTATATCAACTGCCGTTGTTCCTTCAAAATAAGGCACAGACAATTGTTGTTTTGTGATTTTCACGTACACAGATTCAGCCATAGGATGCGCTGCTAAAATTTGATCAGCAATATTTGTTACAATTGTTTCAAGCAATGGTGTTGGGACTGCCATGATTTTTTGGATCAAGGCATACACTTGCACATAGTCAATGGTTTGTTCTAATTGATCAATTGTTTTGGTAGTTGGGGTCAACTGAATACGCAGATCTAACTTAAATGTATTTCCAATTTTTTTTTCTGCAGGATAGACTCCATGAAAACCATTGAAAATTAAATCATTTAAATAAATGTGCATAGTAAAGATTTATTTAATGCCCCTTTGCTGTTAAGAAACGCTCTGCATCTAAGGCTGCCATACAACCACTACCTGCAGCAGTTACCGCTTGGCGATAATTCTTATCTTGTACGTCTCCAGCAGCAAACACCCCTTCTATATTTGTTTTGGTTGTACCTGGCTCTGTTAAGATATAACCAGTCTCATCCATCTTTAAATAGTCTTTGAAAATGCCGCTGTTTGGATTGTGTCCAATCGCCACAAAAAACGCACTCACTGGAATTTCTTCCATCGTATTGGTTTTATTGTTTTTGATACGAACGCCTTCTACTTTCTTATCGCCTAAAATTTCGTCTGTCTCGGAATTAAAATGCACCACTATATTTGGTGTATTCAACACTCTATCTTGCATTACTTTACTTGCACGCATTTGGTCTTTTCTAACAATCATATGCACCGTGGTACACATTTTTGATAAATAATGTGCTTCTTCAGCAGCAGTGTCACCCGCACCCACAATGGCCACCTCTTTTCCTTTAAAGAAAAATCCATCACAAACTGCACAAGCACTTACACCAAAACCATTCAATCTTTCTTCACTTGGAATGCCCAACCATTTTGCACTTGCTCCAGTAGATATAATTACTGCACCTGCTTCTATAATTTTTTCATCATCTATCCAAACTTTATGCGGATAGCCGCTAAAGTCTACTTTGGTCGCTAAGCCATAACGGATATCAGTACCCATTCTAGCTGCTTGTTTTTCAAAATTAACCATCATTTCTGGTCCTTGAATGCCATCCGGAAAACCAGGATAGTTCTCTACCTCTGTGGTAATGGTTAATTGTCCACCTGGTTGAATACCTTGGTACAATAATGGTTTCATATTTGCTCTAGCCGCATAAATTGCAGCAGTATAACCAGCTGGTCCTGATCCAATAATGAGGATGTCTACTTTTTCTGTTTCCATAATCCTGTTTTTGTTGCTACAAAGTAGCTAAAAAAATAGCCCCGACAAATCTGAAAGATCGTTGGGGCTTTTATGATATTGTTAATTTTTTTATTAGCCCAAATAAGCTTTCAATGCATTGCTGTATCGTGCTTTTTGCAAACGTTTAATCGCACGTTCTTTAATTTGTCTAATACGTTCTTTTGTTAAATCGTATTTGATACCAATTTGTTCGATTGTAACTCCATTTTCGCCATCTAAACCAAAATAGGCATTTACAATCTCCGCTTCTCTTGGACTTAATGATTTTAAAACTCTTTTAATTTCTTCTCTTAAAGAATCCTTCATTACATCTTCATCTGTATCAGATCCGCCTTCTAATAAATCACCCATCGCCACATCTTCTGCTTCATGCACTGGCGCATCTAATGAAGTATGACGCGTATTCGATTGGAAGATATTATTGATTTCAGTTTCTGACATCTCCAAGATACCTGCAAGTTCCTCTGTTGAAGGCTCACGCTCGTGCTCTTGTTCAAATGCCATATAAGCTTTGTTCGCTTTATTGTAAGTTCCAATTTTGTTCTGTGGTAAACGAACCAAACGACCTTGTTCTGCTAAAGCTTGTAAAATAGATTGACGAATCCACCATACCGCGTAAGAAATGAATTTGAAACCTTTTGTTTCATCAAAACGCTGTGCAGCTTTGATCAAACCTAAATTTCCTTCATTAATTAAATCACTCAAGGATAATCCTTGGTGTTGGTATTGTTTTGCAACAGACACAACGAAACGTAAATTGGCTTGAACCAACTTATCTAAAGCACGTTGGTCACCCATTTTAATACGTTGTGCAAGTGTCGTCTCTTCTTCGGGATTAATCATAGAGATTTTAGAAATCTCCTGTAAATATTTTTCAACCGCTTGAGAATCTCTGTTGGTAATCTGTGTAGCAATTTTAAGCTGCCTCATGCAAAGAATTTATTTATAAGTATAACGATGGAAAGTCCAAAATAGTATATCCCTTTCGGGAGTCTGCAAAGTTAAGTTTTTGGAGGCAATAATACAAATAAAGCCTAGAATAGCCCTCAATTTCACATTTTAGAAATATTTATACCCAAAATGGTCTTTTTTACCTTTTATCGACCGCCTGGATTTATCTTCGTTGCATGATAGATTATAGATCTGACACCGTTACCAAGCCTACCCCAGCCATGTTAGCATATATGCAAGCGGCGCCTGTTGGAGATGATGTGTTTGGAGAAGACCCAAGTATCAACAGTTTGGAGGAAAAAACGGCTAATATGTTTGGTTTTGAAGCTGGATTGTTCTGTCCTAGTGGTACAATGACCAATCAATTGGCCATCAAAACCCATACACAAGCTGGAGACGAAGTGATTTGTGACGAAATTTCCCATATTTACCAATATGAAGGTGGAGGAATCGCCTTTAATTCAGGCTGTTCGGTACGCCTTTTACATGGAGATAGAGGGCTATTGAATGCGGCCCAAATTCAAGCAGCAATCAACCCGATAGATGTGCATAAGCCAATTACGAGCTTAGTGAGCTTAGAAAATACCAGTAACCGAGGTGGAGGGGCATGTTATGATTTTAGTACATTTTATGAAATTCAACAGGTGACCAAGGCCAATCAGTTGGCATTACACTTAGATGGCGCTAGGGTTTTTAATGCCATTGTCCACAAAAAGGAAAATGCAGCAGATTATGGAAAAGTCTTTGATTCAGTGTCTGTCTGTTTAAGTAAAGGTTTAGGTGCACCAGTTGGAAGTGTATTGGTAGGATCTACTCCATTTATCAAAAAAGCCAGAAGATGGAGAAAAGTTTTTGGTGGCGGGATGCGACAAGCAGGTTATCTAGCCGCTGCTGGGATTTACGCCATTGAAAATCATGTGGAGCGTTTGGCTCAAGATCATTTACATGCCATTGCTTTAAAAGAAGCTTTAGAAGCAAAATCATTTGTTGACCATGTGTTGCCAGTTGAAACCAATATTGTCATTGCAGTGATGACAGGCGCATACACCCCTGCCGCATTTGTTCAAGCACTCAAGGAACAAGATATTTTGGCCTATGTGATGACCCCTACTCAAGTAAGATTTGTTTTACATCTTGACATTTCCCCAGAAGCTTTAGCTAAAACAATTGAAACCATTCAAAAAATTAAGTCGTAAAGAATAGAATATAATTATGTTAGAAAGAATTAATCCAACCACCACACAAGCTTGGTTTGTGTTGAAAAAACATTTCGAAGAAGAGATGAACAGGAAACAAATGAAAGATTTGTTTGCGGCAGACCCGAATAGATTTGAAACTTATTCAATTAAAAAAGACGGCGTACTTTTTGATTATTCAAAGAATATTATTTCTGATAAAACCATTCAATTGTTATTTCAATTAGCAAAAGAATGTGGACTAGATAAGGCGATTGAAGCACAGTTTTCTGGAAAAGCAATTAATGAAACCGAAAACAGGGCTGTATTGCATACTGCATTAAGAAATTTTAGCGGAGCACCTGTTTTGTTAGATGGCAAGGATGTGATGCCTGCAATTAAAGCAGTGTTACAACAAATGAAAACATTTTGTAACAAAATTCATCAAGGCGAACATCTTGGCTATACTGGAAAAAAAATTACTACGATTGTCAATATTGGTATTGGCGGTAGTGATTTGGGGCCAGTGATGGTGACAGAAGCTTTGAAACCTTATTGGGTAGATGGGATACAAACTTATTTTGTAAGTAATGTGGATGGAACGCATATTGCTGAAACTTTAAAAAAAGTGAATGCAGAAGAAACTTTGTTTTTAATTGCGTCTAAAACATTCACCACACAAGAAACCATGACCAATGCGCATACTGCAAGAACTTGGTTTTTGGAACATGCTAAAGATGAAGCACATATTGCAACACATTTTGTGGCTTTAAGCACAAACGAAAAATTAGTGAACGCATTTGGAATTCATAGTCAAAATATGTTTGAATTCTGGGACTGGGTTGGCGGACGCTACTCTTTATGGAGTGCTATAGGATTGTCTATTGCTTTAACAATTGGCTACGATAATTTTGAGGATTTATTGAAAGGTGCACACGATGCAGATGTACATTTTAAAACCACGCCTTTCGAAAAAAACATGCCCGTGATTATGGCCTTGTTAGGAATATGGTATACTAATTTCTTTGGAGCACAAAGCGAAGCCATCCTTCCTTATGACCAATACTTACATCGATTTGCAGCTTATTTCCAACAAGGCAATATGGAAAGTAATGGTAAATATGTAGACCGCAATGGCACCACTGTCAATTATGCTACTGGTCCTGTTATTTGGGGCGAACCAGGCACCAATGGACAACATGCATTTTATCAATTAATTCATCAAGGTACTTTAGTCATTCCTTGTGATTTTATTGCACCAGCAAAAAGTCATAATCCAATTGGAGACCATCATGATAAATTATTAAGTAATTATTTTGCACAAACCGAAGCCTTATTGAATGGTAAGTCTGAAAAAGTTGTTGCCGAAGAATTAAAAGCAGCAGGAAAATCTGAAGCCGAAATTGAATCCTTAGCTCCTTTCAAAGTTTTTGCAGGTAACAAACCAACCAATTCTTTCTTGGTAGAAAAAATAACGCCGCATACTCTAGGTTTCTTAATTGCATTGTACGAACAAAAGATTTTTACGCAAGGTGTGCTATGGAATATTTATAGTTTTGATCAATGGGGTGTTGAATTAGGTAAACAATTAGCAAATCAAATCTTACCTGAATTAAATCACAACGAACCTGTATCTGGACACGATAGTTCAACCAATGGATTAATCAATCAATACAAGCAATGGAAAGCATAAGATTGATTGAACCAAGAGACAATGTGGCTTTAGCTGCAGTGATTCGTGCTGCATTGACTGAATTTGGCGCAAACAAACCAGGTACTGTTTATTATGATCCAACCACAGATCATTTATTTGAATTATTTCAGACTGAAGGATCCATTTATTATGTAGCAGAAATAGATGGAACACTTGTTGGTGGATGTGGCATTTTCCCAACCGAAGGATTACCAGAAGGAACCTGTGAATTAGTAAAATTATACTTAGCCCCAACTGCAAGAGGAACAGGTTTAGGAAAAGCATTGATGCTTAAAGCGATGGCATGGGCAAAAGAAAATGGGTATGAGCAAGTTTACTTAGAAACAATGCCTGAACTTTCTAATGCAGTTACGATGTATGAAAAACTAGGTTACAACAGGTTGACTAAATCATTAGGCAATTCTGGACATGATGGATGTAGCATCTGGATGCTAAAAACCTTGTAGTATAATACTTTCTAGATTGATCTTACCACTTATCTCCTACCATTTATCTACTTCCTCAGAACTTAAATTATCACCACTTAAATTATCGACACTAGCTTCAGGCGTAGTTGTTGGTTCAACTGAAGGTTGATTGGTTTCAGGTACAACTGAATGATGCATTGCTTCTACTATTGGTTCTGACGCTGCAGGATAAGTATTAGGATATTGTGGTGGATTTTCTGGATCAAACTCATGATTGAATGCATCAAAATCAAAGTCAGGCATTAATTCTGTTTTAACGTAATCTAAAGATTCTGTCAAGGCTTTTAAAAATTTATTAAAATCCTCTTTGTACAAGAAAATTTTAGAACGATCATACCCATTATCATCAAAACGTTTTCTGCTTTCTGTAATGGTTAAAAAATAATCATTGCCCTTAGTAGCTCTTACATCAAAGAAATAAGTCCTTCTTTTTCCAGCACGAATTTTTGAACTAAATACACTCTCAATCTTTTTGTCGTTGTTTTCGTATTCCACAATCTCAATTTTAGTTAATAATTATCTATAGCTAAAATATAAAATGTTTATGAAAAATGAAAATTTTAAATAAAATTCAAAAAATAGAGAAAAATCTATTTTATTGTTGATTTTGACTTAGTTGTGTGTCATATAAATCCGCATATAAGCCCTGTTTTGCTAACAAACTTTCGTGTGTTCCTGATTCCGCAATATGGCCATCTTCAATGTAAATAATTAGGTCAAAATGGAAATTAAAAAAGATGCGGTGTGTAATGAATAAAGCGGTTTTATCTTGCATTTGACGACTCAGATTAGCCAATATGGTTTTTTCGGTATTGGCATCCACCGCACTCAAACAGTCGTCGAAAATAAATAAATCTGGTTCTTTAATTAAAGCCCTGGCAATGGATATTCTTTGCTTCTGCCCCCCGCTTAATGTGGTACCACGCTCCCCCACCATGGTCTCAAAACCTGCTGGAAGTTGTTCTATTTCATTTAAAATATGGGCCGATTTGGCAGCTGCTTTAATGGTTTCGTCAGAGGATATGACTCCGAACTGAATATTATTCTTTATTGAATCACTAAATAAAAATACATCCTGTTGTACATAACCAATACGCTTTCTTAAATCCAATGTATGTATAGATCCAATTGGTTGACCATCTACCGAAACTTCTCCCGTATTCACATGGTACATTCGGTTTAAAATTTGTGCTATAGAAGATTTTCCAGAACCTGTTTTACCAAGTATCAATACTTTTTGACCTGCTTTAATTTCTAAAGTAAAATTATTCAGGGCCTTTATGCCAGAATGAGGATAAATAAAATCCACATTTTTAAATTGAATATCCCCTTTTATTTGATCTATTTTTTTAGTGCCCTTATTTTGAATCGTAGGTGCTATAGATAAAAATTCATTCAACCTTTTTTGTGAAGCTGCGGCTCTTTGGATCATGCTAGCGGTCCAACCAATCGCACTCACTGGGAAAGTCAACATATTAATATAAATGACAAACTCTACAATGGTGCCTATTTGGCTTGGGTCTTTAATGGCTTGTAATCCGCCTAAATAAATTGTCAATAAAGTACTCAGTCCAATCATCAAAGCCATGGTTGGTGTATAAAAAGCTTCTACTTTAGCTAAGCTCACCGCATTCTTACGGTACAATTCACTATTGGTTTTAAAGAAGCCCAACATTGCTTTTTCCTGCACAAAAGATTTAATCACTCTTATACCAGAATAAGATTCTTGTGCATTGGTGGTTAAATCTGATAATTGCCCCTGAATCTCCTCACTCTTTTTATTGATGATACTGTTGACAAGATAAATGGTGATTGCTAAAATAGGCAATGGAGAAAGTACATACAAACTAAGTCGCACATCCTTGGAAAACATATTGTACAAACAAAAACCGATCAAAGAAACTAAGTTGATTAAATACATTAAGGAAGGGCCGGTGTACATCCTAACTCGACTTACATCCTCTGTGATACGACTCATTAAATCACCTGTACTATGGGTTTTATAAAATTCAGTATCTAATGCTTGGTAATGTTCATAGACTTGGTTTTTTTGGTCATACTCTATATGCCTACTCATTACAATAATCGTCTGACGCATAAAAAACATGAACACCCCTCTTAATATAGCCAAGATCAAAATAGTGACACTACAAAATGTGATTAACCATCCAAAACTAAAATGGTTGTTTTCGCTGATTCCTGCTATTGCTTTAATTATTAGGTCATTTGAAGCACCCGTAACAGGTTTACCTCCAGGTAGTTTTGCTTGAACCAAACCAACCACATAACCAGTAATCTGAGGGGCTAAAACGGCCAAATAATTGGTCGCAATAACCAATAGCATTCCAATGAAAAATCGGAATCTATATTTCCAGAAAAATTGATTTAAAGCAGCTAATTCTCTCACTTGGTCCTTTTTTGTAAAGATACATGGTAGTCAAGTAATTAGAACCAATGAATTCATGAATAAAATGGCCATTTTTTTGCAAAATTGCTTTTCCCTTCCTACATTTGCCGCGGAGAGATGGCAGAGTGGTCGATTGCGATAGTCTTGAAAACTATTGACTGTAACAGGTCCGGGGGTTCGAATCCCTCTCTCTCCGCAGAACTAAGAAAAAGAGGCTAAAAGCCTCTTTTTTTATGCCCAAATGATTGGCATTTTCACGTAGTGAAACCTGATTTATAAAGAAGATAAGACCCAAATCTTGATTTGAGGTCGAAAATGAATTTATAAATAAGGTAAATCCGTAGGATTTACAATGCCATTCATTTGGGCATATTCAATTATTAAACACCTCTTTTTCTTAGTTCTAGCCCCCAAAAGGATGCCGGAGTGCAACGACGGCAATCCTTTTTAGAATATATCCTAAAGTATAAACCGAAGGTAATTGGTTTTAAATTCTGGCTAAGTTTAAAACAAAAAATGCCTACAATATTATTTATCTATGGATGGAGGTTATATTTTTATTCCAATGAATCGAATGAGCCAATTCATATCCACGCACAAAAAGGTGATATACAAGTTAAATATTGGCTTTTAATAGAAGAAATTGAAATTAAGGAAGCTTTTTCCTATAATTTTACACCAGTAAGTAAACGTGAAATAAAAAAGATCATCTATCAGCATTTCGAACTAATTGTTTCAGAATGGTCTAAACATTTTTTAAATAATGGAAAAGATGCCTAATATACAATCTGTTACATTCAAAGAGAATTTAATGATCATTCATATTAATGGCATAGAACATTGTTTTGAACTTGATAAAGTATCAAGTAAGTTATTAAATGCTACTTCAACACAAAGAAATGAATATCAAATTTCACCAGCAAACTATGGTATTTATTGGCCATTAATTGATGAAGATATTTCTATCAAAAAATTACTAGAAAAATAAAAAGGCCACCCAAATAGGCAGCCTTTAATACATTAGTCTAAGAAGATTTTTATTGCTGCACACCCACTCCTGAGAAATTCACTGTCTTAATTAAGTTATCACTTAAGAAGATAGTTGCATTTTTAGTAAAATTTCCCATTGAAGCTCCATTAAATCCTAGAGTCACTGTTGTTTTTTGACCAGGGGCAATTACTGCATTTGCCTGGAATTTTGGTGTAGTACAACCACAACTTACTTGAACATTATTTAAAGTAACTGGAGCAGCACTGATATTTTCTATGGTAACAACAAATTCAGTCGGCTTGCCGTAAGGGATATTACCCATATTGTAATTATCGTTGGTAAACTTCAATACCTTATTAATATCCTTTTGAACTTGTGTTGTGGAACTAGCTGGTTTTGTTTGTGCACTTAGCTGAACAAAACTCAAACATACAATTGCAAATAAAATTAACTTTTTCATATTTTTTAATTTAAAAACTTAAATAATTGGTTGTCAAATTTAACTACTTTTTATCAATTATAAATATATAGCTATATCTATTAACAACCTGAGCAGCAATATCTTTTTTAGCGTCAGAACAGTCTTTTAACAGTTCTCGCTCTCCAACATTTTGAATCACTACCTCGTTATTAGACAATTTAGATAAAGTACGATAAATTCGATTGGCTCTTCGTGTAGATAAATCTTCATTGTATTCTAAACTACCATTACAATCGGCAGCAGATACAATTACAATCTTCTTGTTTTTGATCCGTTTAACTGTTTCTATCAATTTATAATAATTAGGAAGATCTTTCTGAATGATATACACTTGATCAAATGGATGGTGTAATTCAACATAATCCATCGTAAAAGATTTAAGTGAATCTACCGCCCTTATGAATTTTTTAGATTGAACTGCCAACTCGGCTTTTCTTAAAGCTTCAGCAGCAGCAACTTTTGTTTGTTTTACTTTCTCACT